>Ga0306920_100017033_pt1 | contig 10024 bp, 10 predicted proteins | sample flu12Cox44000170_FD_204666 | JGI IMG/M metagenome (GOLD analysis project Ga0306920, IMG submission 204666) | Lab enrichment of tropical soil microbial communities from Luquillo Experimental Forest, Puerto Rico - flux4day.12C.oxic.44.000.170 (v2)... | ecosystem: Environmental > Terrestrial >...
AATGCAATGGGGTGCGAGCCTCTGGGGCCTTTCCATTGCGATTTTCTGTGCGGCGTCGCTGCTGGGCGCGCTGAACTTCATCGCCACCACCTTGGATCTACGGGCCAAGGGCATGACCCTGATGCGTATGCCCCTGTGCACATGGGCGTGGTTCATCACTTCATGCATTGCGCTGCTGGCATTTGCGGTGCTGTTACCGGCCTGCATTCTGCTGATCTTGGATCGTCACGCGGGGACGAGTTTTTTCATTCCGGCCGGAATTGTGGCCAGCGACCGTTTGCAACCGCATTCGGGCGGGTCGCCGCTGCTGTGGCAGCACCTGTTTTGGTTTTTCGGACATCCGGAAGTGTACATCGCGATTCTGCCGTCGATGGGGATCGTGTCCCACATTTTGATCAACAGCATGCGCAAGCCGTTATTGAGCGCGCGCGTGGTCATTTATTCGATGATGTCCATCGGGTTCCTGAGCTACATGGTCTGGGGACACCATATGTTCCTGAGCGGGATGAATCCGATGTCGGCGCTGGCGTTTTCATTCCCGACGCTGACGATCACGATTCCGGCGACGGTGTTAACGTTGATCTGGGTAGGCAGTCTGTATGGAGCCAACATCCAGATCAACTCGGCGTCGTTGTTCGCACTGGGATTTATTTCCATGTTTGTGTCCGGCGGCGTGAGCGGATTTTTCCTGGCGCAACCGTCGATTGATATCTACCTGCATGCGACCTATTTCGTAGTGGGCCACTTCCACATGGTCATGGGCGTGGCTTCGCTGTTTGGCGTGTTTGCGGGGACGTATTTCTGGTTCCCGAAGATGACCGGACGGTTCATGAATGAGGGACTCGGTAAGCTGCACTTCTGGATCACCTTCATCGGTGCGTACTGCATCTTCATGCCATTCCACTACCTAGGACTGATCGGGAACGTGCGGCGATACCAATCGTTTGTGAACGACTTCATGGCGCCTTACATTCCGCTGCACAAATTCATCACGATTGCGGCGCTGATTACCGGCGGCGCGCAGTTCATTTTCCTGATCAACCTGGCTTACAGCCGATTTAGGGGCAAGCCGGCGCCCGAGAATCCCTGGAACGCGACATCACTCGAGTGGTCGATATCATCGCCTCCGCCGTGGAACAACTTCGGCGACCGTCACCCGGTCGTGTATCACGATCCCTACCAGTACGGCATTAAGGGTGCGAAGGGAGACTTCGTGATGCAGGATTCGCCGGAGCAGCTGCCGGCGAGCGGTGACTAGAGTTTGTGGGGAGAAGGGCAGCGGCGCGGGTTCAGGGGGCTCCGCGCCGCGGTTTTCTGAAGATCGGGAGACTATGGCTTCAACGACGACAACAGCAGTTGCGACACAAGGTGGGAGATCGAGCCAGGTGTTGGCCCGGTCGGCGGTAAAAGCGGCCGCAACAGACCGCGCATCACGAAGCGGCATCTGGGTGGGGTTGTTTGCCATCACCATGAGCTTCATGGCGTTTACTAGCGCGTTGTTTGTGCGCGAGGGTTCGCTCGACTGGGGGCACCTGGTCCTGCCATCGATTCTCTATCTGAACACGTTTGTGCTGCTGGCGAGCAGCGGGACGTTTGAGCTGGCGCGGCGACAGATAACGGCAGCGGCCGACGGAAGAATCCAGAGCAGCGAACTGGGTAAGGTCTGGATGCTCGGAACGTTCGTGCTGGGATTGGGGTTCTGTGCAGGACAGTACGCAGCTTGGCAGACTTTGCAGGCGCACGGCGTTTATCTGGCGACGAATCCGAACAGTTCGTTTTTTTATGTGCTGACGTTTATCCACGTGCTGCATGTGGTGGGGGGGATTGCGGCTCTCGCTTACCTGCTGCTTAAAACCATGTTCCGCCACGGTTCCGTACTGCGAAGCTTTCTTGAGAACACCGCGATCTACTGGCATTTCATGGGCGTGCTTTGGGTGTACCTGCTGTTGTTGTGCCGGGTGAAGCTGCAATGACCGGGAGGGGAGAAACCGTGAGCGAGAACGAGATGGCAGTACATGGGCACGGCGCATTGATGGAGGAGTCCCCGTACGCAATCCCTTCGCGCAAGCTGACGATGTGGCTGTTCATCATTTCCGACGCGGTAACATTCGGAGCGTTCCTGTTCTCATACGGCTACATCCGGGTTTCGACGGCGAACTGGGTGCGGCCGTTTGAATCGGGCAGCGTGATGAACGTCAGCGTGATGACCATGGTGCTGATTACGAGCAGTCTGACGATGTTAGGTGCAGTCGACGCGTCGAAGGCCGGCGACAAGGCAAAGGCCATGCGGTTTTTGTATTCGACTGTGGCTTTGGGTGCCTTGTTTGCCGCCCTGCACCTGCGCGAATGGTTCGAACTTTTTGCGCGGAACATTACGTTGAGTTCGGGGTTGTTTGGACAGACCTTTTTTACAATCACGGGGTTACACCTGCTGCACGTAGTCAGCGGCGTGATCGCGCTGCTGGTCGTCGGGATGAAGTATTCGAGCGGACGGTTGACGCCGGGGCACGTCGAGAGCACCGGCCTCTACTGGCACTTCGTGGACCTGGTGTGGATGTTCGTGGTGCCGCTTGTTTACCTCACGAATATCGTGCGCTAGAGAGATCAGAGAAAGGGGAGACGATGAGTGCCGAAGCTTCGCGAAACGTGATTCGAAAATACCTGCCGGTGTATTTCGTGCTGCTGGGGATCTTTTTTGTAGAAGTATTTCTGTCGTTCCAGCATTTGCCGATCGGAACGCTGGTGGTGATTTTGCTCTTGCTGGCGGTGTGCAGCGCTTCGCTGGGACTGATGTATTTCATGCACCTGGCGCAGGAAAGGCGGGCACTGTTTTTGTCCTTGATTCCGGTGACGATTTTCGTGCTGTTGATGATGAACATGATCTGGTCAGACAGCGTGCGGCTGTTGCATATGAGGCCGGGTGCGCAGTAGATTGGCGGAAGAAGTGGCGGAAGGCCGATGAGCATGGACAGCAAAAGGCTGTTTCGAGTTGCCGCACTGGTTTGTGCGGCTTTGTTGCCGAGCCTGGCTCGCGCGCAGGGCTGCGCGCTTTGCTATACGCAGGCCGCGGGGTCGGGTTCGCGGGTAATTCAGGCTCTGAAAAGCGGCATTCTGATTCTGGTCGTGCCGCCGATGGTGATCTGCCTGGGAATTACCTGGATGGCGTACAAGAAACGCAATGAGTTTAACGAGGACGCCTACAGCGACTACGAGGCGTCGAAGTCACACGTGCAAGGGGACGCAAATTCGGTGGAGGAGCAAAGTTGATGGCTGAGATCAGCGACGACGAATTGGTGAGCCGGAAGATTCTGGCCATGTTCTTGGTGTTTGGGTCCCTGGGCGCGATCGTTATGAGCTGGGTCGCTTATTCGGCGATGATAGGTTCGGCGCTCTAGAGTCAGCAAGGCGTTAGCGAAGTTGCTGGAAGAAGCGACCTAAGAGTCAGCCGCCACAAAAATCGACACCCACATTTCAGTGATGCGCGTTGACTTGAGTTGGATTGCACCGTAGCATACCGCTCGATGAAACCTCCCTCGAAGAAATACAAAATGCCGCATCCGGAGCCGATGGACGCGCTGGTGCATGCGCGGTCGGGCGGCATTGCCACGTTCATGCGTTTGCCGCATATCCATAAGGCGGAACAGCTGGAGATCGCGTTGATCGGGATTCCGTTTGATGGAGGAACGACGTACCGGCCGGGAACGCGATTTGGGCCGCGCAGCATTCGTGAGCAGTCCGTGTTGATCCGCCCATGGAACCCAGCGCTGAACATTAATCCGTTTTCGAAATACCGGATCGCGGATTTTGGAGATTTGTCCGTCAATCCGCTGTCTATTCAGGATACATTCCATCGCATCGAGGAACAGATGCAGTCGGTGCTGGAAGGCGGCACGCGATGCGCGGTGGTGGGAGGCGACCATTCGATCAGTTTGCCGCTGCTGCGGGCGACCTCCAAGAAGTATGGGCCGGTGGCGGTAATTCAGTTCGACGCGCACAACGATCTTTGGGACGAATATTTCGGAAGCAAACTGTCGCATGGGACACCGTTCCGCAGGGCAATTGAAGAGGGGCTGATTCGCGAAGGAAGTTTCCTGCAAGTGGGACTGCGCGGGCAGGTATACAGTTCGAAGGATTTTGATTTCGCGAAGAAACACAAGGTGAAGATGATCACGGCCGAAGAGTTTCACGCGGAAGGGATGAAACTCTTCGAGCGGCATCTGGATGACTTTCACGCGCGGCCGGTTTATGTGACGCTAGATATTGATTGCGTCGATCCGGCATTCGCACCGGGAACGGGTACTCCGCAGGTGGGCGGATTTACAAGCGCACAGATCGTGGAATTGGTGCGCGGGCTGCGCGGATTGAAACTGGTTGGATGCGATCTGGTGGAAGTTTCTCCTCCCTACGACAATGGCGCGATCACTTCACTGCTGGCGGCTAATCTTCTCTATGAACTTCTGTGTGTGTTCTGAATGACGCAGCTCGCCCGCAAGCTGAGCCTGTGGAACTACTTTTCGCTGGGCTTCGGCACGATGATCGGCACAGGCTGGGTCATCCTGATGGACGACTGGCTGGGGAGGGGCGGTCCTCTCGGGGCGATGCTGGGTTTTTTGCTGGGTGGAATTTTACTTCTACCGATCGGCTATGTGTACGGGCAGTGGGTGCGGCGACTGCCGGATGCTGCGGGCGAGGCAGCCTACACCGCGCAGGTGTTTCCTCCATTTGTGAGCTATCTGACGGGCTGGATGATGCTTCTGGCATATTTCATCGTGTGCCCTTGGGAGGCGGTGGCGCTGGGGAAACTGGCGGCGTACATTTTCCCGCAACTGGATACTTTTCCGCTTTATCAGGTGGCTGGCCAGCCGGTGTTTTTATCGCGACTGCTTGTGGGATTGGCATTGACGTTGTTTCTGGCATATTTGAACTACCGAGGCATTCGGGGCAGTGCGCTGTTTCAGAACTGGGCGACCAGTTCGGTGCTGGGTGTGTTTTTATTGCTGGCGCTGATTAGCGCGCGCGACGGGTCACCGTCGAACTTTCGTCCATTATTCCGTGATACCCCGCTGGTGTCGGTGGTGCTGACGCTGCAGATTGTGCCGTACTTCGTTACTGGATTCGAATCCGTACCAAAGGTGGCCGAGGAGGCACACCCGGACTTTCCTCCACAGAATTTTTTCAAAGCGATTTCGATGGCCTTGCTGGTGGGGGCTGGATTTTATGTCCTGGCTGTGGGGGCGGTTTCCTACGTTGTCCCGTGGGAAAGTCTGCTGGGAAAGCGGTTTGCGACAGCGATTGCATTTGAGCAGGGAACGCACTCGATCTGGCTGGTGCGACTAATTCTGGGGATTTGTCTGGTCGGGTTGTTCCAAGTATTCAATGGGAATTTTGTGGCGTCGACGCGACTGCTGTTTGCCTACAGCCGTCGAGGGACGATTTCGAGGGTATTTGCGAACGTCCATGCGGTGAACCAGACGCCAGCGGCGGCCATTGTGGCCGTGGCAGCGGGAACCGTTGCGGGACTGCTGCTGGGGGATTCGTTGCTCGTCCCGGTGACGGAAGTGGGGGCGCTGGCATCGGCGGTGGGATGGTTTGCAGCGTGCGTGTCGTTTTTTCTAGTGGAAAGAGGGACCAGACTGAGATTGGTTGCGGCGGCAGGGATGCTGGTGTCAGGGCTTTTAGTGTTGATGAAAATAGTGCCGGCGATTCCGGGGCATTTCACCGTAGCGGAATGGATCGCTTTGGGGATCTGGCTCCTGCTTGGACTGGCGCTGCGGCGGCCTGGCAAAGCGGTGCCCTGAAGCGCGTCGTGTATACTTTCGAAAGCGCTTCGGTGGCGCAACATCGAATGATTCCTTACCTTCACCTTGGCCCCCTGCAGATTCCGACATTTGGTTTGATGGTGGCACTGGCACTGATGGCCGCGGCGTATATTCTGCAGGCCGATCTCGACCGCCGCAGAATCGATGCTGATGCCTTCGCGATGATCGCCGTTGCGGGACTTGCCGGGATTGCCGGCGCAAAACTAATGCACCTGCTCGACACTCCCGGCGATCGGATTCCTCTTCGTTGGCTGTTCGACCGGCAATGGCTTGGGCAAAACGGACTCGATTGGATCCGCTTGGGATTTGCATGGTTTGGCGGTTTTCTAGGTGGATTTGCGGCCATGTTGCTAATGGGGTGGCGGGCGAAGCTACCCATGTGGGAGTTTCTGGACGCGTGCTCACCGGCAGCTTCGGTTGGGTACGCAATCGGGCGGATTGGCTGCTTTCTTTCCGGCGATGGAGATTACGGGAAGGCGACTTCGCTGCCATGGGGCATGAGTTTTCCAAATGGCGTGGTTCCGACCACCGAGCGCGTGCATCCAACCCCCCTCTATGAATTTGTGGTTTGGTGCCTGATTGGATGGCTGCTGTGGCGGCTGGGAGCGACGGCCGCGCGCAATGTGAGGCAGGCGGGAGAGATTTTTTGCTACTACCTTGTTCTCACCGGCCTGGCGCGGTTTCTGGTGGAGATTATCCGCCTCAATCCACCCTGGATTCTGGGTCTTTCAAACGCTCAGGTGGCGAGTGCGGTATCAGTGGCGGGCGGTGTCGTGGTTTTGTTTTTCCTGAAGAAAAGGGGCCAGAGCGTAAAGGAGCCGGCATGATCCAGATTCCCGCGGACCTGGACAGTGTCCTGGACGTGGCGTGGGGACGCGCGAAGAATGCGCCGGGGTCTGTTTTGGAAAGCGAAGCTCGATTTCTGGGCATTGCGGCGGCCTGCACGCCGGCCGACGGCGCGATTGTGGAGATCGGAAACGCGGAGGGGCGCTCGACCGCGATGCTGGCGACGGTGGCGGGGCGGTATGGGCGTGGACCTGTCGTTTGGATTCCGTCGGGCGGGCTGATGAGCGAAGGATTCTTGAGTTCGCTCCGAAAGGCCGGTGTGGAGCAGCAAGTGGAATTACGGCAGGGCTCTTCGACGGAAGTGAGCGCTTCCTGGTCGGGGCCGATCCGGTTTTTGTGGATGAATGGTGACCGCAGCTTGAAAGGCGCGAGGGAGGACTTTGAAGCATTCTCAACATTTCTGGTTGAAGGCGGCGTGGTTGCGATTAGCGGCAGCCTGGACGCGTTTGCCGGACCGGTTGCCGTGTTTCTGGACTGCATCCTGCGGTCATCGAAATTTGGGCCAGCAGGATTTGTGTATTCGATAGCCTGGGCGCAGTACCGGCCGAAAGATGGGAGCCGGTTCGATGCGGGGCGGAGAGGGCTGTACCGGCAAGCCGTGAAGTTGCTGCCTTATGTAAAGGATGGCGTTCCGCTGAAAGGGATTAGTAAGGCGATGTACCAGTTGATTCGGTCGCGAGTGCCACGGGCGGCGGTCAGCGCTGAGGCTTGGGCGACGATGCTGGAAGCGTAAGGATCAAACGTATTTCCCTAAAGGGTGGAAGCCGCAATGTGGCGAGTTTGCTAAAAGCCGTGTTCTGCCGCTCCTTCGGTGCTGCATGGGTAAGAGTGTCGGTGCGACTTTTCGACCATGACCGCGGCTATTTGTTTGTAGGCATTGCGGAAGCCTGGTCTTTGGGTTTGTCGTTAGTGTCGAAGAGTTGGACTTTGCCGTATTTTTCGAGGACGGGGACGATGATTTTGGCGTCACCGACGGCCACCACCTGCATGTTGCCGGGATCCACGTATTTGCGAGCGACGCGCTGGACGTCGTCGGCGGTGACCGCTGAAATCTGTGCGGGATAGGTATCCCAATAGTCGGCAGGCAGGGCGTAGAGTTTTTGCTCTTCGGCGAAGTTGAGAAGTTCGTTGGCGCTTTCGAGCGAGAGCGCGAAAGAGGCGACCACAGCGCGTCGGGCGTCGTCGAGTTCGCCATCTGGGACTTTCTCGTCGCGGATGCGGTGGAACTCGTTCCAGAATTCGGTCATGGCACCATCCGTGACTTGCGTGCGCGCGTCGCCACCGGCACGGAAGGGGCCGGCGTATTGGACGGCGGTGAAATTGCTGTAGACACCGTAGGTGTAGCCCTTGGCTTCGCGGAGGTTGAGGAAGAGGCGGGCAGCGGCTCCAGCTCCGAGAACTTGATTCATCACAATCAGGGCCGGATAGTCGGGACTGGCGCGAGTTATGGCAATGTTGCCCATTGCGAGCGTGGTTTGCACAGAGCCGGGGCGATCGACCACGAAGACGCGACGGTCTTTGACGGGCGTCGTCGCTGGAGTCGCGGGCGAGACGAAATTGGTTTTCTGCCAGTTGGCGAGCCAGGTTCTTAATTTAGCCACAAATTCTTGGGGATTGACGTCGCCGGCAACGCCGAGGAGCGTATTTTGCGGGGCGTAACGAACCTTGTGCCATTGCGCCAGTTTTTCGGGCGTGAGGGAATCTATGGACTCGGGCGTGGCCGAAATGGTGGCCGCGGGATGGCTCCCGTAGACAGCTTTGCTAAATTGCTCGGAGGCGAGGAAGGAAGGTTGCTGGCGCTGCTGGATCAGCTGCACTTTCAGCCGCTCTTTGAGTTTGGCGAGTTCGTCGGCAGGGAAATTGGAGTTCAGAATCAGATCCATCGTGAGAGGAAACCAGGCGTCGAGATTGTCGGAAAGCCCGGAGGCACCTGCGCTCGCCTCTTCGTCACCATAAGGAGCACTGGAGAAGAAGGATGCGCCGAGACGGTCGATCTCTTCGTTGATAGCTTTGCTGTTGCGACTGGGCGTACCTTCGCGAAGCATCTGCGCGGTGACGTTCGCCAGGCCGTGCTGGTCGGCGGGCTCCCAAAGCGCCCCGGCGCCTTGGAAAGTGAAGTCCACGGCCACTAAAGGGAAGCGGTGGTCCTCGAGAATGAGGACGGTGAGGCCGTTCGGGAGTTTGGTCTCGTAGGGTTTGGGAAGTCTGACCTTGAGAATCTCCTTCGAGACGGGAGCGCGATTCTTGCGCTCGACTTTGCTGGCCGAGACGGCCTTGGAATCACCAGCGGCTTGAGCGAAGGAGAGCCCGGCGCTAAAGAGCAGGGCGAGGAAGGCGGGCAGGAAACGGAGGGATAGTTTGCCGGGTAACTTTCGGTTTGGCGCGTTGGTATCCATGAATAGCCTCCGTCGTTAGTGGTCGCCTGCGGCAGGGGTCGCCGCTTTTAGTTTGGGAACAGTGGTGATGACGGTGCGGTTTTCCTCGGTGAGATATTTTTTGGCGACGCGCAGGATGTCGTCTTTGGTGACGGAATCCAGGCGAGCTTCTTCGGCGTTGATCACGTTGGGGTCATTCCAAGCAACAGTGTAGTAGGCGAGTTGGACGGCCCGCGCGAGCGTGCTCGAAAGTTGCTGCGCATGATCGTGGCGGTAGCGCATCCGGACTTTTTCGAGCTCCCAATCGGCGACTGGTTCGGTCTGAAGTTTCCTGACTTCCGCGTAGATGACTTTTTCGACCTCTTCGGGTTTCACGGATGGGCGGTAGAGGGCAATGACAGAAGCGAGGCCCGTGGCGCGGCGGGATCCCGCGCTGGCGAACACATTTTGGGCGAGCTGGGTTTCCTTCACAACTTTCTGGTAGAGGCGCGAGGACTGTCCGGAGCCAAGGATGCTCATGGCTACGTTGAGCGGCATGTAGTCTGGCGAATCATAGGATGGGATTTTGTAGACAATGTCGAGACGCGGGATCTGCGCGAAATCGTCTTCGAGTGTTTTGCGGCGCTCTGCGGTTTGTTGCGGCTCGGTCAGATCGGGGCGAGGCGCGGGCGGCTGAGACGGAATTTCCTCGAAATACTTTTTGATTTTGGCGAGCACATCGTCCGTTTTGAAATCGCCAACCACGGCGACAACCGCGTTGTTGGGGGCGTAATAGCTCTTGAAGAAATTTTTCACGTCGTCAAGTGAAGCGGCGTTGAGGTCGTCCATCGAGCCGATGGTGGAATGTTTGTAGCCGAAATTGTCATAGGCGGTTTCGCCGACGGCTTCGAAGGTTCTGCCGTAGGGTTGATTGTCCACCCGCAGGCGGCGTTCTTCCTGAACGGCGTTGCGCTGATTATCGAGATTGGCCTGGGTGACGGCAAG
>Ga0306920_100017035_pt1 | contig 10024 bp, 13 predicted proteins | sample flu12Cox44000170_FD_204666 | JGI IMG/M metagenome (GOLD analysis project Ga0306920, IMG submission 204666) | Lab enrichment of tropical soil microbial communities from Luquillo Experimental Forest, Puerto Rico - flux4day.12C.oxic.44.000.170 (v2)... | ecosystem: Environmental > Terrestrial >...
CAGACTGGTATCCGACTGCGGACATTCTGCAGCGCAAGCCTGAAATCAGACAGTATATGGTCCAGCTGCAAAGCGGTCTCGGCATGCACGGCAGACCCGACAATCCACTCGGCGCCCGGGCGCTGTATCTATGGCAGGGTAACGGCGACGCGCTTTATCGCATCCACGGCACCAATGAACCGGACAGCATCGGGCACAACGTTTCCTCACGCTGCATTCGCACGAGGAACGAATCCGCTGTCGACCTGTACGACCGCACACCAATCGGAACCAAAGTCATCGTGCTGGCCACGCGTTCAGTCGGCGCGTAAAAACTCCGCGCAATTTGCTGTGCGGCCCTTGGGTGCAGGCAACCTGTGCTTGGCACATCCTCGCGAACGTGATCACACATCCTGCCGCAGCTTTCGTTTGACGTCTATCTATCGCACTGTAGAGAGTGAATCGTGACTTACTTGGCGGCCTGTCCTGCTTGCTAGCGTGAGCCTAGCTGCGGCATTATTGACCTATGGGCACTCGACCGTCGACACCAGATCTATTTTCGCATTCATCTGCTACCCAGCCTGCCGCGGAAAATTCACCCGCAGCGTCCTCTAAGATTACCCCTTCATCACGACGTATCTTGCCAGCCGATCTGCCGAACGCGATCAGGCATCTTGATAATCAAGAACTCGATCGATTGCTTGCAGCTGTTATTGCTGAGCAAAAACGACGCGGTAGAAAGCTTGCTGCTTCAGATGAAAGCTCACCCAAAAGGAAACTGGAAGCGATCTCCGCACCTTTGACGCAAGGGAAATTGAATGCCGTTCGCGCCGCTTTCAAAGCAGGCGTCAAGCCCTCTCGAATTGCCCGACAGTTCGGAATTTCTCAATCCGATGTGCGGAAGGCATTGGCGGGTCATGCGTCAAAGCGTTGAAATATGAGGATACAGCCATGACCGACAAAGAACGGCTTGAATCTCTGAGGGGTATTGAACAGGACGTGCAAATCACGGAACGAACCAAGCATGCAATGGAAAACTATTTTAGCTGGCTTCAGAACGCTATGTCAGCGTCTCCATGGAGTAATGTTGAATTAAATAAAAAGTTTATCAGCTATGCGACGGACAACGTCACGGCTGCTGTCGAACTTGTACAGAAACTTAGTCAAGCCAAGGATGTGGAACAGGTCGTGAAGATCCAGACCGAGTTCATGAGTAAACAATTAAATAGTTTCAATGAGCAGACAAAAGCCATCGCCGAGATATGTACTAAAGCGGCACAGGGCGCGTTGAAACGCTCTAGTTGATAGGAAAATTGGACTGTGAGCCGTTTCTACGAACCCGACTTAACCGTAAATCCCGATAGTCCCTTTGTAAGGGACGCCTCGAATAAGCTTGTTCGCCGGAGCTATTGGATGGACCTAACTGATCAGGCGCTCGTCATGGTGATGACGAAGGGAATCGGCGCGAACTCACCAACGATGAAAAGAGAGCGCATTTAAGTGATCTGAAACGAGAACACCTAATCGATCAGGTATGCACTCAGGAAATCCTGCCGCCCGAAAGAGATTGACGTTGCCAACGATCAAAGCACGAAATCAAGAGCTTTCGGATAAAGCGGACGATGAACGACGGCGCTGTCGTGATTGGCTGCTTCCATTCATGCGAGACAATCAGCCAAAGTTCCTAACCAAGAACGAATTGCGCGCTGCTGCAATGCGCGAGCTTAAGGTGTCGAAGAATTCGTTTGACTTTGCATGGATCGACGCGTTCGAGCGCACAGGACGGCACGATTGGTGCAATCCATTGCGTCGACGCTCGTGGACAAAGAGCTAAGCTCTTACGATTTCCGGAATACCGGACCGGGTGCCATTTATGCAACAAAGAACCTAAATTCCGCACGGCTGAGCTGATTAGAGCCGATTTAGCTCAAAATTCACCTAAGCTCTCCATCGTCGGGTTGCGTCCCGGGCAAACAGTGTCTCGGGCGAGTGATGGGGTGTCTCATGAAAAATGGGATCGCGACGTATGGCAGTCTCCCTCATGATTACTATGTCCTCAAAATCAATGGGCGAGCGAATTCGATACATCGACGTTATGAGGATGCGCTGAGAGAGGGCTTGCTACTCAGATATCAGTTTCCGCATGACGACATCAAAGTCTGCGAGATCACTGAAGAAGTAATGCAGGGAACTGTTCTGCATTGACTTAGGATCAGCAAAGCTTTGCACTAACCTTCGCTGCTGAAGCTTTAAATGTTTGATCGCCATTTCGGGCGACAGAGCTAGATTGCGTGCATTGACCTTGAAATTGGGGCGAATTTTTTCAAGATAAAAAAGAGCACAAAAAGCTGATCGATCATGAAATGCGTTCAGAAAATCTCGCCGCCTGAAAAATAGCCGTATCGGTTCCTGAATTTTCGACGATAACTCAAGCGATTTCCACCAGATAGTTTGAAGAGAACCAATTGTGGCAACCCTATAAATAAGACCCAAATTCCACATCGGCGAACCAACTGAAGCCAAATTAAGACAAAATTAACTCAAACTCTTGACCGCTGGGAAGGCCTTCCGAGCATACGGGTCTCGAGGCGACTGATGGGGTGTCTCATGAAAAATGGGATCGCGACCGATGGCAGTCTCTCTCATGAGTGCTTTGTCCTCCAAATCAATGGTCTAACGGATTCGATTTATATGTGCTATGAGGATGCGATGAGAGCAGGCTTGCCACTCAAGCATAAGTTTCCGCACGCCGATATCAAAGTGTGCGAGGCGGACTCGATTGAAGAAGTAGCGCAAGGAACTGTTTTTCATTGAGTTAGGATCAGCGAGGATTTGCACCAACCTTCGCTGCTGAACCTTTGAAGGCGGATGCCATCTCCCTCGAGAGAGGTAGATTGCGTGCAGCCGAATTGACCGTCTGCTGCTCCCGCCAATCTACAATCAATTCGCTGTTGCCTGAGAATATCGCGAGTGGAACTGTGACACGCGCTGCTGCCACATACCGACAAAATCACCCGAGGTGAACTTATTAACGGTTTTCCAGATGTGTTTGATTGCCGGAAGCGTATTGCCCCAAATAGCTCGCTTACACCACTTCTCACCTTTCTCTCTGCCTTCGTCGGTGGCGCACATTGATTTCCAAGCAAGGCGGTTGGGGTGGCTTACATGTTCTGCCGCACCTTGCACACCTTGTTGGTGAATGAGGTAAATGTCGCTCAACGTTGGCTTTTTGTGGGTGAAAATTTCGAACAGGATATCTTCAGTCAGAAACTTGTACGCGGCGGCGACCGCGTTATCCCGCGAATCAAGGATGTCGCCGGACCCGTATTGTTGGAATTCGGCGTTGCTCAATTGAAATAGCCCAATATACGAACCAGTGCGCTGCTTAGGGTTAAAATCGGACTCGACCTTAGCGACAGCTTTCATGAAATTGAAGTCGAGCCCGAACGCGTCCGCCACCCGCTTGATTTCTTCGACTGTCGTCCCGCGTGGAGCACCTTCTAATGACTTGAGAACTGTGTCCGCTGGTTTGGTCTCAGGGGGAACTTCAGAATAGGCGTAATAAGCTAGATATGAGAAGTTTTGCTTCGCATCCTTCAGATCAGAGGATTGATTCGTAGGGGGTAGCTCGCCGTCTAGCTGTGCTTCGTCTTTAGCGGCCGAAGATGATTGATTCGTAGCGGGTAGGTTGCCGTCTGGCGGTGCTGTGTCTTTAGCAGTCGGTTCGTCAGTGTTCAGATTCGCAGGCACCACATCACTGTCCTGCAAACGCGACCCATTTTTGTAAATCGGCGGCGGATCGGATTTGGATTGTCCAGAAACGTCGAATTGGTCTGGCGGTAAGCTTGGAAACCGCGGCTCGTTGAGAAGTCGATAGCTTGCCGCGAATATCAGGATGCCAACAAGAATGTAGGTCAACGACGAAGGTCGCATCCCCCGAGCCCTCAAAGCCCCGCGTCAGTATAATGCATCGGAATGGTTAAAAGACCAGAACTTTTCTGGGATGCAGTGGCCAGATACCGTGGTGAAATTGAGAAAAGCGACGAGGTCGCCTGATCCGCTGGCTCTGGAGTGTCTGGTCCGCGTTCTAGCGGCCCGCCGCTGTCGAATTTGCCGTTGTCTGAGGTTGGTGCAGAGCCCCCATTGAGGGGCCCACCTTCGAGTGTCCCGGCAGATATTTGGCAACGACTACCGGATCAACTTCCTTTAGGGCGTTTTGCGGCAAACGATACCACGTCTCATCGCGACCGAACAAAGCTATCCCAAGATAACCGCGGACCGTCAGAGTCTTGTCGTCGGGGCTGACCGTCATCATCGCGCTGTAGACCTTGCCGTCCCTCGGGTCGAGGATGTTGCCGTTCTGATAGGACAGGCCGTTGCGCTTCATATCCCGAACCAACGGCAGGCCGAGCAGCGGCGCATCCTTCCGGTCATCCCGGCAGCTTGAACAGATCGGATTTTTGGGATCGCCCGGCCGCGGAAACAGCTTTGCGATCACACCTTGATAGAGCCCATTGCGCTCGACGAACAGGAACCAGCCGACCGGTTTGCCGGTCTCCCCGTCGACCTTCTGCCAGAGACCGCTCACCGATGGTTCTGTCGCGGCGGAACCTGAGACGGCCCCCAGCACTATGAATCCTGCGAGGAAGGCAGCGATAACGCTTGTACTCGGTTGCTGTGCCAACGAGGCTCTCCATTCGTGAACCAACACAACACTTCGGCCCAAATGGCGCACATCAATCCTCGATAGAGATTGCGGTGGATCAACGACAGCATATTGGCAAGGTCCGCCAAATTGGTGCCGAATTTGTTTCCATTTTCAAGCGAATGGCACCATTTGTCCAAGCAGACGTCGAACGATTTGTTCGAAGGGTTAATTCTCAAGCAATTGAGGACGGCGAGAGAACGTCGCACGATGACATATATTCGATCACATATAGATTACCTGCCGCGTGGGTAACTCGGCATGGCCAATTTGTGGTTGCCGGAGTTGCTCAAAAACAGTGCCCGCCGAGCGCGTCCCATCGTAGATGGGCAAACCCGCTACTAAATATGGGTGGGGTGTCGGGTGCTGCGAAATCGGGGCCCTTGATGACGACGCTAATAATTGACGGCCTAAATCGTGATGTTCTCAAAAGACGGTCGATTGTGACTCTCAAATGGGAGAACGATCCTGAGAAGCGCCTTGGGCTCCCTGTGCCGTTCGATTGCCCGCTGGATACCTTGAGGGCAGAAGCGGAAAAGGCAGTGCGGGCGCTCGCAAAGGAATTGGAGTCGGCAACGATACAAGGTCCTTGAGGGCGCGTCAGTTGTAGGTGGCCGACTCCCTTTATACGGCGGCTTTACCGGGAGGGCGATCAGCGGCAAAATTGCTCACCAAAGATGAGGTGCGGCGGATCGCGGCGAATATTGTGAAGTTGCCGGAGCTAGCGCGCTGAACGCTACTGTGGCCAGTTGCAGTCGTACCAGTACCAGCCGTTAGTGCAATATACCCAAGTGAATGCCTGCTGTTCAGCGCTCGCAGCTCGCTCTAGCGCGTCATCAGGAACATCGAAAGCAAGAATATCCTCGTCAGCTTCAGCTCGGCCATCCATGGCATCTGCTTGTGTTGCCGGAAGAGAGGACTGTTTTTGGAACGGGCGAAGACGCAGAAATTACTGCTCAATGATTGGTTCGCGCTAGACGCTGTAGCAGCCATAATCTTCGTTTGAGGACGATCCGGCTAACAAGCCTACCGCAATGAGCGATTGGACGATGTTCGCTGCTTAATCCCCGAAAGGATACGGCAATTCCATTTTCAAACGCTGGCATTTCGATTACCACAAATCTTCGCAACCTTGAAGGATGATGCGGCTAGGTCCGCATTTTTGTCGGACCGCGCACTTTGGCTCGAATCGTTCAAGAGCCGATTGGTTGGCAAGCTCGATTCCACATTCGTCTCGATCATTCATGAGGAAGAAGAAATCGATCCCTGGCTCCACGAGGGTGGCGAAGGAAGCCGATGCAACGCTAATACCAGACAGCAAAGCACTTGATCCCATATTCGATGCTTATCGAGAGCTCCGCATCTTACATCAGCTAGATTTCGCCAATTACAAATTGCAGGACGATCACCGCGTGATTTCGGTTATGCCGCGTCGACAATTGGTTGTGCTTTCACAGGTTGTCTTTGCATGCATTGTTTTGCTGGTTGTGATGCACAGCGGTCTTCTGGCTGGTGTCCTCTTCCCGAGGTTGATCTTCGCCGCATTTCATTCGCCGGAGGCCGTCGTTGTGATCATCTGGCTCGCACTTACCGCTTTGGCCACACGCGCCGTTGAACAAGGGCTCCAGCCCGAGCGCGAGATAGAGCGTTACCAACAATATCGGTCAGGAATACGGGCCATTCTTGAGCGCTATGATGAGGCGGAATCTCAGAAATCGAAAATCGCGATCATGCGAGAGATGGAACGACTCGCATTCGATGAAATGCGTAATTTTCTCATCACGAACGAGCGATCTCGTTTCGTCATGTGACCAGAGACGAGACCACAATACCGTATGAGATCACACCCTGCGAGGTTGCGGTACAATTATTTGGTCCCCTTTCTTGCTCAGTGCGATCTTCGGCGCTGAAGAGCTTTCTTCCCGCTGCATGCCGCGCAACGACAGCCGCCATTCTCTAGAAAGGAGTTAAGATAGTCTCGACCGTAGTCATAAGTAATTTCTTCACCGAGCTCGATTTTACGCAATGCTACAATCACGATCCCGCCTTTTCGACCCACAGGCTTTGCGTTCGGTTTACAGGAGTGGTTGATGTAACGCGCCACATTCCATCGCGGCGAACCGTCGATCACCCATCGCTTGTTGAGCTCGAACATGTATCTCGCGCCGCGCGCCTCGCGTCGGTCGGCTTCCTCTGTAGTAATGCGGCGACCGCGATAGGTTGCAATGTAAGCTCCTCGTTTTATCGCCCTTGTCGCGAACAGGCCCAGCCCGGTTGCTGAGCGACCAATTCGAAACGAGCGCGAAGACATTTGGTCGAGAAATTACCGCAAGGGTCACGAGCAAAACGACAGGCTGTTAGAGCGTGGCACCAAGATTTCATTTTCGCAACAGATCAGTAATCACCGCATGTGCCGCGTTGTGTCCCGGCGCGCCAGTCACGCCACCGCCCGGGTGCGCTCCCGAACCACACAAATAGAGCCCGGCGATCGGCATCCGGTAAGCGGCAAATCCAAGCATCGGACGGGCAGAAAAGAGCTGATCTAGCGTCATAGCGCCATGGAAGATATCACCGTTGCGCAAGCCGAAGATGCGCTCTAAATCCAAAGGCGAGAGACTTTGTCTCGCGATTACGCTTGCCTTGAAACCCGGCGCATAGGAGTCAACAGTGTCAACCATCAAATCGATTCTTGCCAATAGCCGCGACTTTGCGAAGTTCGCGTACAGTTCCACCGAAATCACCCATGACTAGATTGGGCGGCGCAGCGAGTGAAAGACCCCGTAGTACCTCAACTAAGCGCAGGATCTTTGCCTTATAGGCGGGATAGCGTGCCGCGTCTTTGACACTGAATTTCGCGATTTCGTGCTCAGTGCGCCCTTCTCCGGTGAGCAGATAACGTCCATCCGGCAGCGGCAGGAAATTCTGTACGCGCCGCTCGACCACGCGCAGCCCGTGTTCGTACAACTTAAGGTCACGAATGACCTTGGGCTGCAATAAGCTCACAGTGAAAGCCGCGGTCGAGTTACGGAAACCGGGGTAGAACTCCTCCGTCACACAAGCGCCGCCGACTAGGTCGCGTCGTTCGAAAACTTGCACGCGCAAGCCTGCCATTCCTAGATAGGCGGCGCAGGTCAGACCATTGTGGCCAGCGCCCACTATGATAGCGTCCAGATCGGACATAATTTTTGCTTTTCCATAGCGGCCTAAGACCCTGTTCTGAGTCGCGGACCACCCACGCGCCTTCGGAAAAGATAGTGACGATATCTAGCTGAGAAACCGCTTAATCCGCCCTGCCTCGCTCGTCCTCGAAATAAACATACGAAAGCGCCTGTCTGTTGTAATCGCGGGAGATAAAACAATCACTGGGGGCCGCCCCACGTACGAGGTCGAAATTCGCCGAGAGGCACTGAACCTTTGGATCGACGGCACTTGCGTTCTGGTGGCGTGGCACTGGCGAAATGAATACACGAATCACCCACTTTGGTCCTGCCCTCAGTGCACTCGGCCTTGCCGCCATCCCTATCTGCGCAATGTCCGGTCTTGTCGGAAGTGCCACGGCTTAGAGTGGCAATGTCGTGCACAGCGCGCCTCCACAACAAAAACTAAGTAGCCCCGCGCGCGCCGCAAGCAGGTGACCGGCTGAGTTTCGCGAGCCATTCGCCGCCTTGGCGCGCTAGCTGTCATCTACACTGCCAGAGAGAGAGAGGTAATAGTGGTGATAGAATAGAGAGGAGAAGGTGGCAGCCCTGGCAGAGCAGAGATACAGTCCCTTACTCAACGCCGCAGTCTGGGGGCTAACCATGAAAAAGAAATGGGAAGTCTGGTTGGTAGATGATCTACCGAGCAACCTCAAAGACTTCAGATCGAACCACGAAGACCACTATGACATTCGAACCTTCAGACATCCCTCTCAAGTAATGAGAAAGATCCGCAAGGGCAAATGCCCTGATGCGCTGCTCTGCGATGTCTTTTTCTACGACACAGCCAAGGAAGCAGAGCGAGTTGAAAAGGAAGTGGATAAGCTGTCAGAAAATCTCAAACGCGCGGCGACAAAAGTGAAAGCCAATGACCATTCGCGCACGTCGGGAATTGATCTGATGGAGGAGATCTATGAGCATTTCGACCGTCAGCGCCCCCCATTTCCAATGTACGCCTACACCTCGAAAGGTCCGTTTTTGCTGGAAAGAAAGGAGTGGAAAAAACTATCAAAATTCGGCGTGGAAATTCTTTTGAAGAAGCGCGTCGCAGCAAACAACGAGCAACATAAAATAGACACTGACATCGACTTCAGAAAACAAAATGCAAAAAGAGTATTTATTGGGCATGGCAGGTCTCCTGCATGGAAGCGTTTAAGAACTTTTTTAAAGAAATTGAAGCTTGACTACGACGAATTCAATCGCATCTCGGCTGCGGGACAGACCACGCAACAGCGGCTCGCCGATATGTTGAATAATTGCGGCTTTGCATTTCTGGTTTTCACGGCCGAGGACGGCCACAACAAAACACGGCGCGCGAGAGAAAACGTCATTCACGAACTCGGCCTTTTCCAAGGTAGGCTCGGTTGGAAAAAGGCGATCATTCTCTTAGAAGATGGATGCGAAGAGTTTTCCAATATCCTCGGACTAACTCAAATCCGATTTGCTAATGGTAAGATTGAGAAGCAACAATTCAACAAGGTCCAGAGCGTGTTAAAGCGCGAAGGTCTTATAGCTAAATAGTGCCGAAGGACTTTCTAGATGGCGCAAATCCAGCAGGCTGTTCTGGCCTTGGACGGCTCAGTGCACGTCGCGCCTCCGTTCTCGCGGGGTGGGGGTTCACATGCCCGGTCTTATCGGGCGCGGGTTCTTGGCCGCGGGCCTTGAACAGTTGAGCGCAAAGCGCTGCTGCGGAGCCTCGCCTTTTCGGTGGGTGCAGGGTGGGTACAGATCTTTCCGACAACAAAAACATCCGTGGCGAGCGCCGGGGAAAGTCCTTAGTTTATTGGTATATTATGGTGCTGCCGGTCAGGATTGAACTGACGACCTCTCCCTTACCAAGGGAGTGCTCTGCCACAGTGCTACGCGCCCATCGGCTTCAGGTCAGATCGCTTTTGGTTTTTTGGAAAAAATCGCGGACGGGCGGGTCGCGATCGCCGGTGGCTTGCGGTCCGGATTGACCCTCCATCCACCGTCGGAGCCACCATCGGGACTGTTATCATCGCCTGCCTGAGCCGCTACTGTCTGAGCTTCGGCATCGAGCGCGGCCAGATATTCGGCTACAGCACGCCGCTGGCGCTGGGCATCGGTCCAGTCCAACTCGTTCGGGGCCTTACCATGATAGCGGCTGGCATTCGCTTCGATG
>Ga0306920_100017036_pt1 | contig 10024 bp, 10 predicted proteins | sample flu12Cox44000170_FD_204666 | JGI IMG/M metagenome (GOLD analysis project Ga0306920, IMG submission 204666) | Lab enrichment of tropical soil microbial communities from Luquillo Experimental Forest, Puerto Rico - flux4day.12C.oxic.44.000.170 (v2)... | ecosystem: Environmental > Terrestrial >...
CAATTTTGACCTTCCCATGGGCGTTCTTCAGAGCCCCGTTTAGAGCCGCGGCAGGCAGCCCCTTGGAGGGTATGAGATCGAACTGGACATCGTCGCCATCATTATCATTATCGCCTGCTAGAGCTGACGTGGACGCCAGGGCGGCGACCGCCAAGGCGGCCAGCGCAGCCGTTTTAAGATGAATTAATCTGTTAAGAATTGTGGTTCTATTTTTCATATGAGCCTAATCAGAGATTTTCTGTTTCGTTTGGTTGCAGACTGGCGGCAGTGAACAAAATCGGTCACCCCATACAGCCCGCGTTTCTGTTTTTTGGTTGACCCCCCGTACAACGGGTTCTGATTCGCAGAGTTTCAAGACACCCAAAAAAAACGCGCGGACATTCGACCTCAGCCATGTGCGTTAGCCCGCTGCGGCGCATGCGCGTTTAGATAAGCGATGCATAGCGCACGAACGCCCTGCGATGTAGGCGAACCGTCTCGGTTTGCGCTTTAACCCAAATTCGGATTTTCGCCATTTGCCCCGCGGGCCGAAACCGGTGCTCCGAAAGCTTTCGGAATACCTCTTCGGGGTTAAACCCCGGGTGACCTTCTCACAAATCGCAAGATTTGTGAGAAGGCCGGCTAGTGGACAGTCGTTGCTCTATCGGTCACCGAAAGGGTGGTTGTGCCTCGACATCGTTGCCTGCATTCCCTTAAATGCGCGCCGTATGCGTAAGGTGCTGAAATCGCCCCAGGGGCCTCTCGAAATCAAACCACAAGAAAAATCTGTCTGGATCTGTATGTGCGGCCTGTCAAAGAACCAGCCGTTCTGCGACGGTTCTCATAAAAAAACCAGGGACGACGAAGAGGGCAGAGTCTATGAGTACGATGACGAAGGCCACCGACGTGAAATCGGTTAGGAAACGGTGACGCGTTTGCGGCGCAGAGGATTTGGAGGGTAACGATTTTCTGAGTCTGTCTCACAACCCGCGGCTGCGAGAGACCGCATCTCCAGGTCAAGAACGGCCTTGGAAGTTTTGATTAAGAACTAGTGGACGGTCTCCCTAATCCTTTGGATTAGGAGACGGTACACCAGGGGTGGCGCTCTTTCGTAGCTGCTGACGCGAGAGGAACTTTCACCGGAACGATTTAGCGCGACAAATGCCCGGCAAGACTTCAAAATATCGAATCGCGCCCGACAGAACGCTGTCAACGATGCCTCCGGGCATTCCGTACATCATAGGAAACGAAGGCGCCGAACGATTCAGTTTTTACGGAATGCGTTCGATTCTGGCGATCTTCATGACGACCTACTTGATGAACGGCAACGGTCAACTTGCCGTCATGAACTCGCAGGAAGCCGCCGCCTGGTTTCACGAATTTGTTTTCGGCGTTTATTTCCTTCCGATTCTAGGCGCGATCGTTTCGGACGGATTTCTCGGCAAATATCGGACGATTCTGTCGCTTTCGATCGTTTATTGTCTCGGTCACTTTGCCCTGGCATTGAACGACACCCGAGTCGGGTTGTTTATCGGGCTGCTGCTTATCGCGCTCGGCGCAGGAGGGATAAAGCCATGCGTTTCGGCGCATGTCGGAGATCAATTCGGTCCAAGCAATAAGCATTTGCTTTCGCGCGCCTTTGGATGGTTCTACCTGTCGATTAACCTCGGCTCTTCGATTTCCACTTTTGTCTGTCCTATCCTTCTTAACGAAAAAAATTTCGGTTCTCACTATGCGTTCGGTCTTCCCGGACTATTCATGCTGATTGCAACGATCGCCTTCTGGATGGGCCGAAAAAAGTTTGTCCATATCCCGCCGGGAGGAACGCAGTTCGTCCGCGAATTCTTCAGCCGGGAAGGCCTTGGCGCGCTAGGACGCCTTTTTGTGGTCTACCTTTTCGTCGCCGTGTTCTGGTCGCTTTGGGACCAGAGTTCAGGTGGAGAATGGACCCTGCAGGCACGAGACCTCGATTTAAATATTTTTGGGCTTCAATTTCTTCCAGAGCAGCTGCAGGTGGCAAATCCCATTCTCATCCTCCTGCTGGTACCATTTTTCAATTATGTTATTTATCCGGCGATCAATCGCTTCTTTCCTTTGACCGCTTTGCGGAAAATCGGGATCGGGCTCTTTCTGATGTCGGCTTCGTTTCTCGTTATCTGGTGGCTGCAAATCCGGATTGATGCGGGGGAGAAACCAACTGCAATCTGGCAGCTCCTTGCTTATGTCCTGCTTACCGCAAGTGAGGTATTGGTTTCAATAACGGGCCTCGAATTTTCTTACACGCAAGCGCCGAGAAGGATGAAGAGTGCCATGATGGCCGCATGGCTTTTTACAGTCGCGTTGGGCAACCAATTTACAGCTATATTAAATTTTCTGATTCCCGCTCTTGGCAATCTCGGAATTGATCTGAAACATGCAGCCTATTTTCGCTTTTTCACATTGCTGATGTTCTTCACAGCAATTCTTTTTGTTTTCGTTGCCCGTCGTTATCGCGGGAGAACCTATATTCAAGGAGAGGATGCGCCCGAGCCAGCATTGACCCCGGTTAGCTGATTATCCGCTGACGGCGTGTGGCCAAAAAGGCCAAAGCGAAAAAACCGTGATCAAAGATCGACGCCCAAGCGCGCGCTCCGCGGCGTGAAAGGCCTTATTATCCAGCTTGGCTGCACCAACTGCATTCGCCTCGCTCTTCATCATTTCGACAAACGTTTTTAAGTTATTGTTCGCCGTGTCAATGTCTTCCTGTTTCGTTCGATGCTCATCCAGCATGCGCTGGGTGCCGTTTGAGATCCAAGCCTGAAGAAAAAGTTGGCAGCTCGGTTCTATCTTCGTAGAGCCGCAAGTACTGATAACAGTTTGCCATAAAATTTCGTCCAAAGATGCACCTGACATAGTCAATACTTTCGTTAACGAGGGCCGATCATTCCCACCCGAAAAACGTCCGAGGGATCGCGAATCAATTACCAATCATGATTAACATTATTGATCGAAACCGTCGATAGACTTTTTTGGCCAGTGACGGATCGAGATGCGGCTGCATAACCCGCTTGGCTCCTAAGGCATCCGGGCATAAACCCGGCCCTTCCACTCGGATCTTTTGCCCTGCCAGAAGCGGAATGCGGAAGACCACGTCATCAAAAGATAGAAACTGCTGGTCAAGGGTAAAGCCAACGCCCAGAAAACGGACCTTCGATAGTAGCCGAGCGTGGGCAAATACGAGATTATCATGGCCGCTATTCCCATTGCGGCGATTCCCTTAAAGGTCACGGGCACCACTAGAAGACCGATCAAAGGTATCCAGAAGCTGAGCAGCATAAGAAATGTCGTACCAAGAAGAAGCCACACTGAATAACCAAGTTGTGTGAACGCCGTCCGCGCAATCATATCCCAGAAATCAGAAAGTCGTTCGTAAGTTCGGTGGCTTCGGACTGAACGACTCAATCCTGTCCAAGTCCGACCTCCGGTTTCTTTTATTTTCCTTGCAAGGCTGCAATCGTCGATGATGGCCATTCGAAGGGGCTCAAAACCGCCAATTTTTCGAAGCGCGGAGCAACGAAGAAGAATGCAGCCGCCAGCCGCCACGCCAACTCGCGAACGCGGATCGTTCCCCAGGCGAAAAGGATAAATGAGCTTAAAGAAATAGACAAAGGCAGGAACAAACAGCCGCTCCCAGAAATTCCGCATACGCAACTCAGCCATGACAGAAACGAGATCGAGTTCTTCGATTTTGTGCCGCAACGCGGCCAGCATCCCCGGCGCTAGTTCGATATCAGCATCAAGCAACAGGACAAGTTTTGATTCGACATGTCGCCATCCCTGTTCCAAAGCCCAAAGCTTACCCGTCCATCCGGCCGGAAGCGGGCTCCCCTCAAGAATCGTCAACCCGGAAGCCAGCGAAGCGCGCGCTCGCGCAGCGGTTCCATCGGATGATTGGTCATCGATTAGAACTGTCAGAAATCCATTGCCCTGGGAGCGAAGCGCAGACAGCGTGCGTTCGATGACGACGGCCTCGTTTCTGGCAGGAATCAGAACGGTGATATCGCGAAAATCTTCTTCGACCGGGTCGCCATCCGGTTCCAATCGTTCGCTCGTGCACCACGGCCGCCAAGGCGTGAGTAATAGCGCCACCCAACCCAAAGAGCCAACGACTACGAGGAATTCCATCGGGCCGCAGCGTTGATTTGTTAGTGCCCTGTCTCCGAAATAGCACGCATTTTGTTGCGGTCACCATTCTTTGCGGAACGGTGCGCTAGTGCCCCTTTTCGTCTTCAGGCGCGCTGTGCTCGGAATTTATGTCGCCGCAAAGAGCGAAAATGCCTCCCAACATCACCAGAAAAAAAGCGAGACAAATCGAAAGCCACGCCGTCCGCCAGAAAAAGGATAGCTCGAGTACTGTGGTGAAAACGGCGGTGACATAGGCGAGGAAGCCGGCGGACGCGCTAATGATGATTTTTTTCAGGACCGAACGATCTTGCATTGGTTTTGGGGGTTAATACTGCATTTTCTTCACGAGTACGACTCTCTTACACTATATCGGTTTGGGTCGTGCCTGGAACCAAAAAAACGATTGTATTAGGAATCCTGCGTCAAGGAGATAAGATCGCTTAACCAAACAAGGACAATTCCCGCGAAATATGAAGCGTATTGGGATCTTGACTGCAGGCGGCGACACCCCGGCGATGAACGCAACAATCCACGGGGCGGTCGTGCGCGCCAACCAGCTCCGAATAGAAATTTTTGGACTGATCAAGGGATTCAACAGCCTGTTCAACCCGCGGGTTCCGCACGTTCATCTGAACCCCCTTTATCAGGTAATACCGGAAATCGACCCGACAAAAGGAGGAACCATGATCGGGTCCTCACGCGATTACGTCGATCCGGAAAAAAAAGAGGAACTTGATACAATCGCCTCGCGGCTAAACAAACTGGGCATTGAAGGACTGATCTGCGTGGGAGGTGATGGCACGCTTAACGGCTTGCAACCGCTTGCGGAACGGCTTCCAACAGTGCTTGCTCCGAAGACAATCGATAACGACCTCGGACTCAACTATCCCGATGAACCTGATGAATGGGTCAGGGTGCATGAACCATCCGCTAAGGGAGGATTTCGATATGAGAAGCGAGATTCCAAAGCGGTGTTTGATTTGAATTATATCGTCAATTACGCGACACCGGGTTACGCAACAGCCGTCTTTGTCTCGGCCAGCGGCGTAGAAAGAATCCGGACGACTGCAGAAAGCCACCGAAGGATTGCCATTATTGAGGTCATGGGGAGACATTCCGGCTATATCGCTCTGGGATCGGCATATGGGCGCCCCGATATCATACTGGTACCTGAACATCCTCTTGACATGGAACACATCGTCGAGCGCGTGAAGCAGATTTACGATTTGCAGAAGAACGTCGTCATTGTTTGCGGCGAAGGGATCGTAGATGAGCAGGGGCGGGAGCTCGGCGCCGAAACGAAATCCACTGACCCAGCGGGAAACATCGCCCTGAGCGGAGCGGGAGAAGCTCTTCGTCACAAGCTCATGGCAATGATAGGGGACAGGTATTTTCAGCTTTATCGTCGAGGTAACTCTGCACGGGAAGCGATTTTCACAAGAAAAGTCGGGCATACGCAAAGAGGGGGAAGGCCAATACAGTTTGATCGCTTTTACGCTGCTCAGCTAGGCGCCAAAGCGGTCGAGCTTTTACTCGAAGGCCATAACAATGCGGTAGCCACTCTGCAATATGACTCCAAAAAAGGCTTCGAGGTGAGCGGATACGACGCCAGCCGTTTTCGTGACCGCTGGGGCTACATTCACGCGAGGCGGTTATACCCGCTGCTCTATGATCCGAAAGTTCTGAAGCCTTCGCGGCTTGGGATCGATTACCTGCTCCCAATTTTTACGGACGCGGTCGGTGACGACGATATGGAACACTTGCGCCGAACGCTCTTCGCTGTCGGAAACCTTGTACAGCCATACCATTCGATCAATACCGACGTAAATAAACGGATCCGATACCTAAAGACCGAAGAATGAGATTTTCGGGCTACTTGGACGCATACTGCTGGTAGATAAGCAAACCGCGCAAGGCGTCGACGGCTCTCTCCAACTGAGTATCCGGCTCATCTCGCACCAGTTTCTGTTCGTCCGGAGTCAACAATCCCCCTCTCTGCCGCAACAGCAGAGCGCGTTCCTGCCGAGCGTCAAGTGCGGACTCAATGTCGGGTGTGATACCCTTTTCCTGGATGACTTGTTTGCCAGGAGTATAATACTTGGCGGTCGTTAGCCAGAGAGCTGAGCCGTCCGGCAAAGGCATTGGGGTTTGAACGACTCCCTTCCCGAAGGTAGTTTCGCCGACAATGACCGCCCTTTTGAGGTCTTTGAGCGCCCCGGCCACAATCTCGGCACCACTCGCGCTCAGGCCGTTAGCGAGGACCGCCATCGGTAATCCAAGTCGCTGTTTACCTCCAGCATCGGTAAAATACTCGCGACGCTGAGCCGCATCCCGGCCCTCCGTGTATGCAACCCTCGTGCGGGGAGGAAGGAATAGTCCGCAAACGTCGACCGCGCTTGTCAAAAGGCCTCCCGGATTGAAGCGCAAGTCCATGACAAGGGATTGCATCCCCTGCGCCTGCAGAAAGTCGAGTTTTTCGGCCAAATCATGCACTGTCGGTTCCGTGAATTCCGTAATTCGCAGATACCCGATTTTCGTTGCGCCCGTCTGCGCCTTATCCAGAATTTTCGCATCTACAACACTGGCGACCTTGATAATCTCGCGCTGCAATTCATAATCTCTGGTCTCGTTTGTGGCCGGCCTGTAAATGGTCACCTTGAGCCTCTTATTTGGCTGTCCGCGAAGCAATTGATTCAAGTCTTCAATTGCCATGTTAATGGTGGATTTTCCTTCGACCGCCACAATCTGGTCTCCAGGCAGAATACCCGCTCGAGCACTGGGACTATTTTCCATCGTCGACAAAATCGTGATCCCCTGGTCCTTTCTGGAAATTGTAAATCCAAAGCCGCCGAATTCCCCGCGGGTCTCATCCTCTCGATCTTTAAGATCCTCCGGCTCCAAAAACTGACTGTGCGGATCCAGATGCGGCAGCATTGCGTGGAGCCCGGAATACATCAGCTTTTTGTAAGAAACGGCGTCTCCATCAACGTAGTCCTGGCGAATCAGCTGGACAGCCCTCGTGAAACAGGCGATCGCGGCATAGTCGATTCCGCGATCGCCTGTTTCCGCGCTGGAACTCAAAACTTTAAAGCCGATCCACAAATCCAGGAAGACGCAAATCCCAAGGAAGCTGTAAAGAACCTTCCGCTTCATGCAGAAGCAACCGTAGCACAGGTCCGTTCTTGTGCGAACCGGAGTCTGCCCGCGTCATGTCTCAGCAGTTTTGCCTTGACGGGAATAGTAAACCCGCGGATTTTCCCGGCTCTCCACTAAAGAGGATGCACGATGTCGAGAGTATGTAGAGTAACCGGGGCGAAGCCCGCGAAGGGCCATGTCATACACCGACGCGGTATGGCCAAGAAAAAAGGGGGTGTTGGTCGGCACGTGACCGCCAATACGCCGCGTCTGTTTTTGCCTAACCTCAAAACGAAGCGAATCTGGGTACCGGAGCTGAATCGTCATGTAACGGTGAAACTCAGCGCGCGCGCACTTAAGACGATTTCAAGAAATGGTGCGTTTCAGACGCTGAAAAAGGCAGGCCTGGTATAAATTCGTTTTCTGACTATTTGTAAGAGCGATTCGGCGCGTCCGAACGCTCTTTTTTTATGGCACAGAGAAAAGTGATCCCGGTTAGCGTGCTCACGGGTTTCCTGGGTGCGGGCAAGACAACTCTTCTAAATTACATCCTCAAGGAGCAGACGGATTATCGCTTCGGCATAATCATTAATGAGGTCGGTGAGATCGGTATCGACGGCAAACTCGTCGAAGCGCAGGCCGAGGATATTGTAGAGATGAGCAATGGATGCATATGCTGTACGGTCCGGAAAGATCTGGTGAAGGGCATTCAAAAGCTTCTCAAAAGAGATGATCTCGACTATGTCCTGATCGAAACAACCGGCGTTGCAGATCCGGGACCGGTTGCTCAGACTTTTCTGAACATCCCTCAGCTTCAACAGCTCGCGCGCCTGGACTCCATCATCACCGTGGTTGATGCCGAGCACCTGGAATCCCAGCTGCGGGAAGCAGAGGTCGCCAGAGAACAGATCGCCCTGGCGGATTTTGTTGTCCTGAACAAGGTTGACCTGATCAGTCCGGAGAAGCTCCTGCTCTTGGAAAACATCATCCTCGGGCTGAATCCACAAGCGCGCATCTTCCGAACGGTGCACTCGCGTGTGAATCTGGGAGAGTTACTCGATGTAAATGCATTTGATTTGGATCGGAGACTAATTGCCGATCCGGAATTCCTTGATGAATTGAAAGAGCGTTACCATTCGGATATTTCCTCCTTTTCTTTCCGCTTTGATCAGCCCTTTGCGATGGAGCGCCTGGAGGCCGAACTCCGCGAGCTATCGGAGAAGGCGAGGGTTTACAGGTCAAAGGGGTTCCTCTGGATTGCAGGGACTCCGCGGCGTGCCGTGTTTCATGGGGTTAACAATCGGTTCACGGTTTATTGGGATCGTTTGTGGGACAAGGAGGAAACCAGGTCCAGCCAGCTAGTCTTCATCGGGAAGGACCTCGACAAATCCCAGATCGAAGAGATCCTCGAGCGCTCCGTGGCGTGAGGTTTTTCGGGAACCGATGGTGGAAGCTACCGATTGGCAACGAGTTAGCCTGCGTCGATCACAAATTTCTGAAAATTTTGATTTTAAAGGGTATGTGATCGAAGCAGGCTCCGGCAGCAGAAACTGGTGCTGGATCGGACCCTACCGCCTTCCCATCACAGCGCTATCTAACCAAGTCCTCGCGCAAAAGTACGCGGGGGGCACCCAAAGGGAAGGATCTAAATATCTGAAACCTCTGGAATCGCTGATCTCAGTAATTCCCGTTGAAGAGCAACCAGGCGGGTGATGCCGGTTTGCCCGAGTGCAATCATTCCATTCAAGTCGCCTTGAGTGAAAGTGGCTTCTTCCCCTGCTCCCTGCATCTCGACGAATCTGCCCGCACTGGTCATGACCAGATTCATGTCGACCTCAGCATCCCTGTCCTCTTCGTAATTTAGATCAAGCAAAGATCGTCCCCGCACGACTCCGACGCTGATCGCCGCGACCAGACAACGCAGCGGCCAGCGTGCGATCGCGCCCGCTTGAACGAGTTTTGCGCAGGCGCATGCAACGGCGATCGATGCTCCGGTAATCGAAGCCGTTCTGGTGCCGCCGTCGGCCTGCAAAACGTCGCAATCAATCCAAAGCGTCCGCTCGCCGAGAGCCTCCAAATCTACTGCCGCACGAAGAGCTCTCCCAATGAGGCGCTGAATTTCGACAGAGCGTCCGTCAAGTTTGCCCTTCGAAATGTCTCGCTGGCGCCGTTCCAGAGTTGAGTACGGCAGCATCGAATATTCCGCGGTTAGCCACCCTCCCCCAATTCCCTGCTCTTTCATCCACCTCGGGACGGAGGGTTCCATTGTCGCTGCACAGATGACCTGGGTATTGCCAGCGCAAATCAAGACGGATCCATGGGCGTAGGGCGCAATTCCGAGAGCGAATTTTAGGGGACGAAGTTGATCATCGCCCCGTCCGTCGCAACGAACCGACGATTCGGACTTTGGGTTATTTGTCATACGAAAAATGCGACTAGCCCGCAAAAATCACGCGTGCAAGCAGCGGCGCGCCCATTGCGGGCTAGCAAGCTCTTAAACAGACGCTGCGCGTCCATTTAAGAGCTTGCTTTAAACATGCATAAAACGAAACAACCTGTTTTTAAACTCTTCTTTCCAAAGAGGAGCGGAATTCCGCCGTCGCTTCGCTATGGCGCGACCTTCCCGCTTTGCGGACACGCCGTAGCTCGAAGAGCGAAGGTGGTTTCCGTCCGGTGGCCGCCGGACGGAGAATTCCACTGCCAGCGATTTTCGTTGAAAATTGTCCCCGACAGTTGATCAGTCCAT
>Ga0306920_100017037_pt1 | contig 10023 bp, 15 predicted proteins | sample flu12Cox44000170_FD_204666 | JGI IMG/M metagenome (GOLD analysis project Ga0306920, IMG submission 204666) | Lab enrichment of tropical soil microbial communities from Luquillo Experimental Forest, Puerto Rico - flux4day.12C.oxic.44.000.170 (v2)... | ecosystem: Environmental > Terrestrial >...
CCGACAATAGTGATCTTCATCTTCGGACCCTCCCTCGTTCTGTGGTCGATGGTCGAAGGTACCATCGTGGCCCATTGAGGCCGTTATCGAACGGGGAGCGGTCCATCCCATCAAATCCGGTCCACTCCACCAGGCAGTCAGCTCTCTGGACGTTTCTCGTTAAGGCGGTCAAAAATTGCCGATATCGCCGACGAAATGGTGTTCGACAACGCAATTGTTGGTCGAAATCTCTTAGCTCATTTTTGGTCTTTGGTCTTGAGCTGTTCGCGGTGGGCTTGGATAAAGTCGCGCAGTTCGTCTATATGCGACATGAGCCTTTCCCATTGCTCGACGTAAAGAGTGACAGGAAACCTGCCCAGGCCGTAAACCGAGATGCCGCCCTTTTCCGAGACTTTGAATCTGAGCGTTCCGCTTTTTGCAATCCGGGCCTCGAGTTCGGCGATTCGCGCCGCCATCTGCTCGCGCGTTAGCTCATTCTTCGTGTCATCCGCCATTTGCCCTCCCTATCTCCAGGCAACCAGAACGAACGATGGAGATTTTGGCCGCTTTCGTATCCTGTCGAAAGAGCCTGGACGGCCCTATTTGCGTTAAACGATTGGAGAGTCATCACGTTCGTGCCTTGGATTTGATTCTCGATGCCGCCGTATTTCATGATTAATCCGCTGCGATATGTCTATACCTGGTTCATTGTTCCAGCCGATGCTTTGCGAGAGCGCGAAACGGCCGCCGGAAGGTAGCGACTGGCGCTTCGAACTTAAGCTCGACGGATTTCGCGCTATCGGCCGCAAGTCCGGGCGGAGCGCACAACTGTGGTCACGCAATCAGAAGGATTTCACCCGTCGCTTCCCAGGTGTGTTGAAAGCCATCAGGGAACTTCCGGATGACACAGTCATTGACGGCGAAATCGTCGCCCTCGACGAAAGCGGCAGACCGTCATTCAACCTCATTCAAGGCTTCGGCAACGCGCAAGCCATAGTGCTCTATGCTTTCGATCTACTGATGTTGCGCGGCAAGGATGTTCGGCTCTGGCCCCTCGATGATCGCCGTGAACAGCTGCGCGAGATCGTCCCGACGCTACCGGATACTATTCGCTATTCCGAAACCTTCAACGTGCCGCTTCCAGAATTGATGCGGGCGGTGAAGAAGCATCAGCTCGAGGGCATCGTTGCCAAGCGCGCCAGGAGTCCATACCGATCCGGTGAACGTTCTCCCGAGTGGGTCAAGTGGCGGGCGAATCGCGGGCAGGAGTTCGTCATCGGCGGTTACATCCCGAATGGCGACGCCATCGATTCGCTCGTGGTCGGGTATTATGGCCACCGCGATTTGATGTTTGCCGGGAGCGTTCGCGCCGGCATTCCATGGGAGTTCCGACGAGTACTGTTCCATCACTTCGAGGCGCACCGCATAACACGATGTCCGTTTGCCAATCTACCGGAGCATACCAAAGGGCGATGGGGCGAGGGGCTCACGGCCGCGAAAATGGCTGCCTGTCGGTGGTTGGATCCGTTCATTGTCGTTCGCGTCGAGTTTCTCGAATGGACGCCCGAGCATCGGTTGCGTCACCCTCGGTTCGTTGGGTTCCGCAGCGACAAACATGCCAGCGAAATAATCCGGGAATCTGAAGCCCAGTCACGAGCAGAGGCCTGAATACTGGACTCCAATATGATCGCCGAGCTTTCACGGCAAATGCCGTCGGATAGCGTCCCCTCCGTTTGGTGTGGTAACCCCTTCAGGTAGACCCTCCTAAGGAGGCCAGCCCGGTGGCGTCAACTATTGCGCCTGATGAACTCTCGACACGCGAGGTAATAAGCGATCCCTATCCGGCCTATCGACAGTTGCGAGACCGCTCGCCCTTTAATTATGAAGACCTGCCTGCCGGAAGTGTTCCCGGCATCGATGGACCGATCCGGGCATGGGCATTGATGAAATACGCCGATGTTTACGGGGCGCTGCGGGACCATGATACCTTCTCCTCAGCCAATAACCCCTTGGTTGGCAAAGCCTTCCCGCCGCTGGTACTGATTTTCGACGATCCGCCACGCCACACCCGCTTCCGACGTCTGGTCAATAAGGCGTTCACCCTCAGGCGAATTGAGGCGCTTACTCCCTGGATCACGGATGTTGCCAATGAACTGCTCGATGAGGCTGGTGCCGGCGAGGTCGACATCGTCGACCGCTACACCATTCCGCTGCCGGTCAAGGTAATCGCACGCCTATTAGGCATCCCGGGCGAGGACTATGAGACCTTCAAACGCTGGAGCGACGCCTTTCTTTCTCTGGTCTCGATGGACAACACCGAGCGGATGCGCAGCATCCAGGAGATGGTGCAGTATTTCGGGAAAATCGCGGCGGACCGTCGTGCACACGGCGCCGAGGATTTGATCACGGCGCTGGTGGAAGCGGAGGTTGAGGGCGAGAAACTCGCGGAGTGGGAAGTCTTAGGGTTCTGCATGCTCCTGCTCATAGCGGGGAACGAGACCACGACCAATCTCATCGGCAACGTGCTCAACATACTGGCCACCCGGCCTCATCTCTGGCGTCAATTGCGTAGCGACCACTCTTTGGTCGAGATGGTCATCGAAGAGACCTTACGGTACGAAAGCCCGGTACAGCGAATTGCGCGCACGACGACGCGGGATGTCGAATTATCCGACGTGGCGATACCCAAGGGAGACGTTGTCATTGTGTATTTCGGCGCCGCGAACCGAGATCCAAGCGAATTTGCCAATCCCGACGAATTCCGGCTCGACCGTGACCTGCGCAACCATGTCGCGTTCGGCATGGGCATTCACTATTGCCTGGGCGCGCCGCTGGCGCGTGCCGAAGCCAAAATCACGCTTAATGCATTCTTGGACCGCTTCTCAGGGATCACGCCAGGCGAGGCATCTGCCGTTCGGCAGACGATGACGCCGGTAGTATTTGGGTTTCAGCAGCTACCGCTGGTGCTGGAACGGGGGTGACCGGATGCAGCTTGTACTCGACTACAAGAAGTGCCGTAAGGCCGGTCAGTGCTCGTATCTGCACCCCGAGCTATTCAAGGCCGATGAGGCAAGCGCGCCCGTTGTATTGGTCGAGCATCCTGAGGCGGACTTGCGCGAGGCTGCCGAAGAGGCGGTCGACCTTTGTCCCAACGGCGCGATTTCGCTTCGAGAAGAGCCGTAGCCGGGCATCGAAGTCTATGCGCTGCTCGAAATGCGGGAGCGAAAACCCGGCGGGTAAGAGATTCTGCGGCGATTGCGGGGTGCCGCTCGAGGACGGAGCGCCCATTCCTACCCGTGAACCGCGCGGACCTCTCCAGGGCGAGCGCCGCCATCTTACAGTCCTGTTTTGCGATTTAGTGAACTCAACGAGCATCGCAACGCGGCTCGACCCCGAAGAATGGCGGGAGATAGTCGCCGACTACCATCGCGCGGCGGCGCAAGCGATTGAGCAGTTTGGCGGTTCTGTCGCCCAGTATCTTGGCGACGGAGTGATGGCCTATTTCGGCTGGCCGGAGGCGCACGAGAACGACGCAGAGCGGGCCGCCCGCGCTGGCCTTGCTATTCTCGAATCGATATCTCGCCTTAACGAAAAATCCTTACATGCGGAATTGGTGGCGAGGGTTGGCATCCATTCAGGCGCGGTAGTGGTTGGCACCGGGGTGAGCAAGGAAGCCGACGTTTTCGGCGATGTGCCTAGCATCGCCAACCGCGTGCAATCTATAGCAGAACCAGGGACTGTGCTGATCACCGGAGATACGCATCGGCTGGTCTCAGGACTATTCGAAGTCGAGGGGCGCGGCGCGCAGCGGTTGAAAGGTATCGAGCAACCGGTCGAACTATGTCAGGTAATCCAACCGAGGAGAATGCGCAGACGACTAAGCGTCGGTCCGGGATTGACGCCATTCGCGGGGCGCGAAGCAGAGCTAAGTCTCTTATTGAGCCGTTGGGAGCGTGTGCGTCATCGAGAAGGGCAAGTCGTGATGGTCTTGGGCGAACCGGGGATTGGAAAGTCACGGCTCATTCGCCAGTTTCATGAACGGATCGCCTGTGACCAGCACATTTGGATCGAATCGGATGGAGATCAATTCGCCCAGACTACCCCGTTCCACGCGGTTATCGAGATGCTTCGGCAGCGAATTACGCCGAGTCACATTGAGAGCGCCGAGGGGTCGGTAGAACAACTCGCCCAATCATTGGAGGCGGCCGGTTTAACGGTCAAGCAAGCGCTCCCGCTTATCGCGCCGCTGTTAAACTTAGCGGTGCCCAAGAATTATCCGCCCGTTCCAGCCGCACCTGAGGAACAACGCCGCCGGCTCCTAGCATCGCTGTGCCATTGGGCGATTGGAATAGCCGAGGCGCAGCCAGCGATTATTGTGCTCGAAGACCTTCAGTGGGCCGATGCCTCGACGGTGGAACTCGCAAAGCTCCTGGTTGAGCAAGGCGCAAGCGCCACGCTGATGCAGATCTATACGGCACGTTCGGGATTCGAATGCCCATGGCCCGCGCGACCGCAGCTCACCCAGCTGACGTTGGACCGGCTCTCGGATCACGAAGCGCGCGAGATCGTCTGGTACCCCTGGGGCGCCGAGGCTTTCGCCAAGGCAAGGCGCGAAAAGAAACCCATCTTTCTCTCGATCGGATATAGCACTTGCTATTGGTGTCACGTCGCCGAGCGGATCATCTACTCCAATCCGGAAATCGCGAAGTTCATGAATCAGTGGTTCGTCAATATCAAGGTGGATCGGGAGCAGCTGCCGGATGTCGATCGGGTCTACATGCTCGCTACGGAACTAATGACCGGCCAAGGCGGCTGGCCCAACAACCTCTTCCTGACACCCGACCTGAAGCCATTCTTCGCCGGCAGTTATTTTTCGCCTGCAGACTTCACCCAAATCCTCAACAAAATCCACCAAATCTGGACCAGTGATCCCGAACGCATCGTCGCCAGCGCGAATAACGTCTTCTCCGCCATGCAGCGCAGCCAAATGGTTGAAGCCGGGGCAAAGGAAAGCCCGATCTCGCCCGAAGCCTGGATGGGTCATGCCCAAACCATCTTCATGATGAGGCTCGACCCCCAGTACGGCGGCATCACATCGGAAGGTCCCAAATTCCCGCAGGAATCGACGATCGAATTGATGCTCGAGGATTATCGCCTGCATCACAACCCGCGCGTGCGCCAGTGGCTCACCACCACTCTAGATGCGATGGCCTACGGCGGAATCTGGGACCATCTCGGCAATGGCTTTCATCGGTACAGCACAGAGCCCACCTGGTCGATCCCGCACTTCGAGAAAATGCTCTACGACAACGTGCAACTCCTTCAGATCTATGCTGAAGCGTATCGCGAGACCTCGTCACCGCTTTATCGCCAGATTGCGCTCGGCATCGGTGACTTTCTCGGCGATCAGATGATGATGCCCGACGGAGGATTTTTCACCGCTCAGGACTCGGAAGTCGCCGGTGTCGAGGGATCGAGCTACGTCTGGACGCGCAAACAAATAGAATCTGTACTCGGTGCTAAACATGCAAGTGACTTTTTTCAGGTCTATCAGCTGACTCCGATGCCTAACCAACTGAGCGGCCTAGCCTCTGGAGGTGAGGACGCGGGCGTCATTCGAATCAGGTTGCCCATCGCGGCCACGCTCAAGCGCACCGGCAGGAAGGACGTGCCGGCGATGCTCTTAGGGCTGGCCCCGCTGCGGCAAAAACTACTGATCGCTCGCGACCGCCGGCCGCAGCCGGCCCGCGACGAAAAAATTGGCGTCGCCCTAAACGGTCTCACAATTGAAGCCCTCGCGGAGAGCTCGAAGATTCTGAACCAAGCGCAATATGTATCCCGGGCATGACGCGCAGCCGAGCGAATCTGGATTCTAGCTTGGAATCCCAGAGCAGGCGCGCTGCAACATGAGATCTTCGAAGGACACGCGCAGACGACCGGCTACCTGGACGATTATGCTCTGCTCGGAGACGGCTTCATGGCCATGCACGATGTCACTGGCGAGCCGATCTGGGAGCAGCGGGCGAGGCTCTTGGCCGACGCGATGCTCAAACGATTCAGCCAGCAGAACGGCGCCTTCTTGAGTTCCCAGCAGAACGATCTACTTTCCGCGATGGAAGACGATGCAGATGATGTTTATCCCTCGGGTACCTCGGCTGCGCTCGACCTGCTTTTGAGACTCGGCACGCTGACAAAAGACGAGCGTTACATCGCAGCCGCCTCGCGCGCGCTTCACCAACTCAGCAGCCAACTACACGAGCACCCCGAGAGCTGGGCCGCTGCCGTTACTGCCGCCAATCTTCATTCCCTCCAGGCCGAAACCAGGCTGGCGGCAATGCGACCACAGGAACAGTCGCACAAGCGTCGCCCACCACGGGTTTCCACGTGCCGAGTACTGCTGATCACGTCCACGCAACTGCCGCCATTGCGCCGGACAAAGATGAAATCGAGATCACCTTGAAGATCGATCAGGGATACCACGTCAATGCCAATCCCGCTTCGCTCGACTACCTGATTCCCACCTCGGTAAGCTTCGCGCACTTGTCCCCAATCAGGGTCCACTATCCCAAGGCCCTTTCTTATACGCCATCCTTCGCGGGGCGCCCGCTCGACGTTTACAACGGCGTCGTAAGCTTCATTGCGAGCTTCGCCAACGGTTCATTCAACAAGGCGCCCACGATTCGGGGTAACGTGACTGTACAAGCGTGCAATGACCAAATCTGCTTGCCGCCGGCGAACCTGCCGATAGCAGCCACCACCGGTCAAGCGATCAGTTCAAAACGGTGAATTGGAGTGGTCTTAGAAAGGGCTGACCCTGAATGGCCTCGGATGCCACTCTTATGCGCTCTAGCCGTGCGCTGTTTGTCGTTCCTTGCGATGCTGAAGGCTTGCCGCCGGGAGCCCAAGTCCGAGGGCACGTCGGATCAAATGATCGATGCTTATTCGCCCCGGCCCCGCCATGATGAGCCAGAACAATATGAACATGTAAAGGGCCTCGTCCATTTCGGCGAAATCGTCGATGGCGGTGACCTCCTTCATTTTGACCATCACGAGGGCGACGAACATGTTGAACATGAGAGGAATTGACACCAGCCGGGTGAACAGCCGAGCATCAGCAGAATGCCGCCGATACACTCCGTGTAGCCGGATAGCGCGGCGCTTATGTGTGGATAGGGAACGCCCCAACCGACGAATCTTTGAGCGAAAGCGTTTAGGTTGTGAATCTTGCCCCAACCCGTCTCAGCCCAAAAATAGCCGAAATAGATCCTCACCAGGAGCGGCGCCAACCAATCCAGTGAGGTCGTAAGGCCGAGGGCCGCATTAGTCCAGCGCTTTAAAAGCTGCACCATCAGGTTCGTCCTGCTGAAACCGAATCGCCGCGTTGAGGCGGCTGCAGTTAATGTCTCGCCACTTGAATCTGCGTTACGGCGCAGAACCCTGCCTGAGGGAACTTTTTCTGGGCTTGTGCGCCTATGCGAGCGAGTGGGAAAAGAAGGAACTACCGGTTGACCTTGTACCTAGGTACGGGGTGTAGGCTGCTCTTCGATAGGAGGTTCGTTTATGAGTGCCAAGCGAAAGATCGAGATCTTCAGTGCTGGATGCCCTGCATGTGACGATACCGTTGCCTTCATTCGGAGGATCGCTTGCTCTTCGTGCGAGATAGAGGTTCTTGACATGCACGACCCTGCTGTGGCGGTCAGAGCTAAGAGCTACGGAGTTCGCACCGTGCCGGCGGTCGCGGTCTATGGCCTTTCCGCGCCGCCGGGTCTGGGTAAAACCTCGCTCGCGCACATCATCGCGCGCGAACTCGGGGTCAATTAGCGTGTCACTTCGGGACCGGCCATCGAACGCGCCGGCGATCTGGCCGCCATCGTCAGCGATCTCGACCAAGGCGACGTGTTGTTTATCGACGAAATTCATCGTCTGGCGCGGGTGGTCGAGGAAATACTCTATCCGGCGATGGAGGACTTCGAACTGAACATCGTGGTGGGCAAAGGACCGGGGGCACGCAGTATGAAGCTCGCGGTCAAGCCGTTTACCATGGTCGGAGCCACCACCGGCTCGGGCCTTCTGAGTTCACCGCTGCGAGACCGTTTCGGCCAGCATTATCACCTGGATTTTTACGATCAGGCTGAACTGACTCAGATCATCCAGCGCTCGGCTCATTTGCTCGATGTGCGCATTGACCCAGAGGGCGCGACTGAACTCGGGGCTCGGGCGCGCGGCACGCCACGGATCGCCTAACCGGCTGCTGCGGAGGGTGCGCGATTTTGCTCAAGTCAATGCAGCACCAGTGATAACCCGTGAGATAGCTTTAGGCGCACTCGAACTCCTCGAGATCGATGCCTGCGGGTTCGACAAGATGGACCGCGCCATCTTAAGCGCGATCATCGATAAGTTCGACGGCGGCCCGGTCGGAGTCGACACCTTAGCGGCAGCAGTCGGCGAGGAAGCGGACACCATTGGCGACGTTTACGAACCGTACCTCTTGCAGGAGGGATTCATTGCCCGCACGGCGCGCGGCCGCATTGCCACCCAGCGGGCGTATACGCATTTAGGCCGCACCCGCCGCGGGATGTTGCTGTAATAGAGAAAGGCTGGTTCCGGCTCGATGTGCAGCCGCTTCTCATTGGCAGAAGAACGTGATTGTCTTGCCGCTCGACTAGGCGTATCCGCCATCGCGCTCGCCAACTATCGGCCGCGCTACAACATCGCACCGCAGCAAGGGCACTTTATTGTTACGACCGAATACGAGAGGCGCAAAGTGACCGCCGCCAGATGGGGGCTCGTCACCAACCAAGAGCAGGGCCGCAGGTATTTGATCAATGCCAGAGCTGAAACTCTCGAGAGTCGACCAACCTTCGCCGAGGCGTTCGCGCGACAGCGTTGTGTGATTCCCGCCAGCGGATTTTACGAATGGACCGGACCAAGCTATGCGCGGCAGCCGTTTTGGATTCACCGCCGAGACGGCGATCTGGTGCTTTTTGGTGGTCTCTATCAAGATGCGGAAAAGAAACGACCCGGGTACTCAATCAGCGTTCACGATCCTGACTTGTGCAGCGAACTCCACGCTCGCCACGATCCACTATAGGATGCCCGTCATCTTATCCGACCGGGACGCAGATGATTGGATAAATCCAAGCGCAAAGAAGCCACACTCGCTCAAACGCCTACTGAAGCCGACTCGGGCGGACGTTTTGTTGGTTCATTCCGCCTCGCCTTTGGTGAACAGCGTGAGGAATGAAGGGCAGCAGCTACTTGGTGGCTGCAAAATCGAGCCGCGACTGTTGTTTAAGTTCTAGCGTCAACCTCCGGCGTGCTGCTCGAAATCAGCAAAGGAACATTCTTGCCGAGCGCTCTCGCACTTTGCTTTGGCTTGCGCCATTTGCGCAGCGCGTCGGCCCGACTGAGAATGCCTGCTCACTGTTCCGCTTCGTCGCTGCGGAATCGGTGAGAAGGTGTACGCATAAATTTAATCCAATCTGCCGACGCTTTCTCTCGGGATCGGCACTTGGCGCAAAGTTCGAAGTCGTGGTCTGCGTCGTGTCCACAATCGAAGTCTCCCTCCGCCACCACCGCGTTGCATTTCAGACAAAAATGTTTGTGAGCCATCGTCGTTCTCCTCAGAATTGATTGCGGTTGCGAGTCCCGCTCGTGCCAGGTTTGACAAGCTGCAGGCGCTGAGAGGACAACAATAGTATACCTCTTAAGTCCACTATTCGACTGCCTCACGGTGGTCCGAGGCCTGACACGAGGGAGCGATGGTTAAGTTACCGATCTATATGGACAATCACGCCACCACGCCCCTCGACAAGCGGGTGCTCGAGGCGATGCTGCCGTACTTCACCGAGAGGTTCGGCAATGCAGCGAGCCGCAATCACAGCTTTGGCTGGGAGGCAGAGGAGGCGGTCGACAAAGCCCGCGGTCAAATCGCTGGACTCATCCACGCCCAGTCCAAGGAGATCATTTTCAGCAGCGGTGCGACCGAATCCGACAACCTGGCGATCAAGGGCGTTCTTGAGTTCTACAACGAAAAAGGGAACC
>Ga0306920_100017038_pt1 | contig 10023 bp, 5 predicted proteins | sample flu12Cox44000170_FD_204666 | JGI IMG/M metagenome (GOLD analysis project Ga0306920, IMG submission 204666) | Lab enrichment of tropical soil microbial communities from Luquillo Experimental Forest, Puerto Rico - flux4day.12C.oxic.44.000.170 (v2)... | ecosystem: Environmental > Terrestrial >...
ACAAATCGCAGGCGTTCGTCCATGACCGAACTCTCTTTCCACGGCATCCACACCCTCCGGCAAAAAGCGGAAAGTGTAACCCATGTGTCCGGTACGAACTGTCACCTATGTCTCGGGCTGCTCATCAAGCCCTTAGATCCTCCACGGAATCGCCCTCAGGAGCGCTTGCGTGAGTTTTGCGTGACGCCCTCTGGAGCGAGCCGCGAAGCACTACAAGCTCGGGTTGACCCGCAGTCTGTTCACACACACCGTCGGCTGCTGCAATCAGTCGTTGCCATTCAATCGTCAAACTTTGATCGCTATCGCGTGGTGCATCGGGGGATATCGCGGTGCTCCGGGAGTAGGTGCTTGCCCACGAGGGGGGTCCTTGTGTCCGGTCCGCCGACGCTTTCCGTTTCACCAGCCTAGTGTCGCCCAGCGCGGGGGACCGCTGCTCCCGCGCGCTGAACCCCTATGCTCTGAGTGAAAGACAGTCGGCTGAGCTGGGCAGCTCGGTTGAAAGGAGGACCTAGGGGATTTTTCCACAGCTACCGCCTCCTCTTCCATTCGGGGCTGCATCGTTTGCCGCCTTGATCTGGTGGGGATGGACGACAACGATGCGTTCGTCGTGTCGATCGTCCGCTCGGCCCAGCTGCCCGATTCGTCAGAAAGCTGCATATTTAAAGAGACGCATCAGAGGACAGAGGATCACGGCAATCCACGACCAAAATGATCCCTTTGAGACTATTTCAGATTATTAATCGTTTGTGATCCGGCGTCATTGTTTTTCCCAGCGAGTGACACAATTCAGACCCATCCGCGGGCCGACAATCGGCGTTGTCGAAAGGAATCGGCTCGAGGCAGAGAACGATTGTTCTTTTCGCCGCTCATCTTTCGATACCGAGCTCTACGCAGGGCACTTTAGCGCAGCGCGGGGAATGGGGACATGATCAGCAGATAGCGCAGAACTGCGGGCTTCGGCCAACACACACGCGGGGAATGGTTCGATAACGTCGGAAGTTTGCTGTCGGGGAACGCTTCTGGTTCCAGCGCATCCCAGACACCTGTAGCTTGTTGAGGTCTCGGCACGCTGAGGCGTAGTCGGTCCACCGCGTTGCGCTTGTCGCAGTCCGTCGGGGGCGCGCCCTAAGTCTAGGCGGTTTCATTCTTGAGAGCCGCGAGCGTTACCCGATCGCGCGAGCAACGATTCGGTCACGTCGCGCCAGTGCTGGCGCGCGAAGGGGAAACTATTTGCCGCAGCCGGCAAAACGGAGGCGCTTTCCCGAGGTGATAATGGCAGCGATCCTAATGCTCGGACACAGACTAACGGCTCGGGCATTTCGAGCCGGACCGCTTCTGCTCGCTGTGCTCATTATCGTCTCCTGTGGCATGGCCACTGACATGGAGGCAAGCATGGAGGCTGGCCCCGTCCTATCGATGAGGTGGTGGTTGGCGATGCGCGCCCTGCCAACGGATCCCGCACGGCGGTCGAGCGCCGTTTTCGCGTGAGCGATACAAATCGGAATGCCGACCTGAAATCTATGGGGGAAGAGGGCATGCGTAATGCGATAAAACGATTATCCGATATTTCGATGCTTTCCTGCGCTTTCGCAAGTGCAATGCTGAGTCACGCATCATTCCTTAGCCAGAATGCTGTCGCCGGGTCCAGCGAGGCTGGGCAGACCCAAACCATACAAGCACAGCCCAGGTTGAGACTCGCCCAGAATACAGGAGGGGCCGGAAAAACCGATGCGAACGCCGCGCTCGAAGCTCTTATCAAAGAGGACGAGGAGAGAAGAGCCCAGGCTGAACGAGCGGCCGGAAAAACCGATACCGCGATGGGCGGCAAGCAGAAGCTGTCTGCGGGGGTGGAAGCGGCCGTCAATTCTGTACCCACAGCAGCAGCAAAAGCCGAGAAGGTCAAGGAAGCTCCTATCCCCGCGGTCGACGAGGAGACCCTCTCCCTCTATCCCACCGCTGCGCAATGTGGCCAATGCCATAAACAAATATACGAAGAGTGGTCTTCCTCGAATCACGCCTATGCGTCGATCTCGCCGATGTTCCACGCGTTCGAGCAGAAGTTCCAGGAGCTAACCCAAGGTACGGTCGGCACCTTCTGCGTGCGCTGCCACCAGCAGGTCGGCACCCAGCTCGGCGAGAATCGCGAAACGCCGCTTTGGGCGATGAGCCAGATCTCGCGCGAGGGCGTGACCTGCATCACCTGCCACCGGGTCAAGGAGCAGTACGGCAAGGTCAACGGCGAGCGCCGGGTCGAGCCGGGCAAGATCTTCGAGCCGGTCTACGGCACCGGTGAAAAGAGCGTCATCAACGACATCATCGTCAACAAGGAAGTCTACTCCGTCAAAACCAGCAAAGACGGGCGGGGCATGGACATCCACAACGGCATGATGACGAACCCCCAGCTCACCAAGTCGGAGTTCTGCGTCAGCTGCCATCAGGTTGCCGTCAACCTGGGCATCAAGCTCGAGATCGTGTGGGATCAGTATCGCGACAGCCCGGCACGCAAAGCCGGCGTCACCTGCCAGGACTGCCACATGGGCAAGGTCCCCGGAAAGCCTGAGGGCTATGCGACCGCGCCCTCCGCCGTGGTCGGCGGCAAAGAGATCAACCCGGGACGCAAGCATGCCAATCACCGCTTCATCGGCCCGGGCTATTCGATCGCCCACCCCGGCATCTTCCCTCACAACACGAAGGCCCAGGCCTTTAGCATCAAGGAATGGCTGCAGTTCGACTGGCGCGCCGGCTGGGGCACTAACGAGTTCGAAGACAAGGTCGCACGCGGCAAGATCAAGGTCGACTTTCCCAAGCGCTGGGCCGATCCGCTCGACCGTGAAGATGCCCGGCAGATCATCGAGGAGAATCTCGTGAAGCTCGACGAGCGGTACGAGCTCAGGCGGCAGGTCATGGAGAACGGCACCCAAGTCGAAGGTCCCTTCATCGAGGGCGACCCGAAGGTCGGCAGGGGTCTGGCATTCTCCTACAGGATCAAGAACCTAAATTCGGGACACAACCTGCCGTCCGGCTCCCTGGGTGCGCAGCCGCAGCTCTGGGTGAACGTCGCCCTCATCGATCCCGACGGCCAGAACGTCTGGGAGTCGGGCTACGTCGACAGCAACGGCGACATGGCCGATCTGCACAGCCTGGATATCGCGGCTGGCCACATCAAGGCCGACCAACAGCTGGTGCACTTCCAGACGAAGTTCCTGACGACCAACGTCAAGGGCACGGATCGGGAAATGTACCTGCCGGTGAACTTCGACATCGACCCGCTGCCGCATCTGCGTCCGCCGCAGATCCCGACCACCGTTCTCAACCATCCGCCGCTAGTGCGCATGGAGAACCACTCGCTGCCGCCACTGGGTGAGAAGCAGGCCAAGTACCAAGTGCCGGGTAACCTAATCAAGAAGCCCGGCACGTACCGCCTCGCCATCCGCATGCGGAGCCGTGCCGAGCCGATCTACTTCATGCGCTTCGTCGGTGCCGCCAAGGAAATGGAGCGGCGTATGAACGAGCGGATGTTGAGCTTCAAAGCCTACACGGTGGAGCTCGAAGTGAAGCCCTAGAACCGACCGAGGGTTTCGGATTGAGGACCCGCAACCAAAGAAGCGGGTCCCCAGCCCTACCCTGCAGGTCCGAGCCACGACGTGGAGCGTACGCGTGACTTGTAACGCAAAAGGCAATCTTCGGCGCCGCGCCAGGACAACGACCGCCACTATCGCGCTGGCAGCCGGTGGTTACCTTGTGATGTCCGGCATGACTGTAGAACCTGCGGCAGGCCAAAGCAGCAGCGAGGTCCGCAAGGGAGGCTGGTTGCCCCAATTGTGGCCCGCCGCCTCACGGGTCGATCCCGCCGAAGACCAAGCCGATGCGCAGTACGTAGGCGCGTACTCCGAAAAGAAGACTGCCGACAACACCGCAGACCCACCGGCACGCACACGCAGCAACGTGGACGGCAAGGAAGACCTTTTCCGACCCGATCCACAGTATGATAAGAACTACGATGCCCAGGCGCTAGTCGACATCTACGGGGCGAAGAGCGCGGTCGAGCCGCCGCGCCCGCCTGTTGAGCTAGGTCGCCAGCAATACACCTCCGGCTTATACGACGAGAGCAGTACGCTCCTGGGTCAATTGAATCCGCTGCTACCGGGCCTCGCCATCTACGGCGACTGGCGGACGGCGGTCGCCTACAACAGCAACAACGGCAAGGATATTGCCCAGATTGCGACCCGGCTGAACATCGACGTCGACTTCAAGTTCACCAGCACCGAACGAATACACGCCTTCTTCACGCCGCTTCAGAAAAATAATAAATTCACCCGCTTCGAGTTCGGCGGCGGCGCCGGCGATGGGAAGGTCAACTTTGAGTACGACCCCAACCCGCAGACGCTGTTCTTCGAGGGTGATTTCGGCTCCCTCTATTCCGGTTTCTCCGGTGAGCAAGCCGGTTTCGACCTGCCCTTCACTGTCGGTCTCTTCCCACTGTTCCTGCAGAACGGGATCTGGGCGAACGACGCGATCCTCGGCGGCGCCGTGAGCCTCACCGCGAAGAACGCGCGGAAGCTGGGCCTTTCAAACTACGACATCACCTTTTTCGCCGGGTTCGACAATGTCGTCAACAAAGGCATCATCGGAGCGGACAAACACGACGCCAACATCTATGGCGTAACCACCTTCATCGACGCCTTCGGCGGCTATATCGAAGCGGGCTACGGCCTAATACAGGGCGTCAAGGACCGGGTGGACGGCCAGCTGACGAACTTCGTGACCGTCGCTTACACGCGGCGTTATGCCGACACCTTGTCGAACTCGACCCGCGTGTTTGCGAACTTCGGAAACGGCCGGAACGACGAAGGCTTTGCCATCATTTCGGAGAACAGCCTGATCTCGAGCTTGCCGAGCACGCTGGTCCCCTACGCCAACTTCTTCATCGGCTTCGGCAACCCTCAGCCCCTGGTCGATGTCAATGGCGCGGGCATTCTGAAGAACGTCGGCATCAACTTCGAGACCGACGCCCTGACCGGCTATCCGAAACTCAACGATACCGCTTCCAACGCCTGGGGCGGCGCGATAGGCTTGCAGTATCTCTTCAATCTGGATCAGCAGCTCGTCTTCGAGGTGGCTACTGTGCAGCCCTTCGGCGATCCGATCGCCGGCATCGGCGTCGCAAAACCGCAGTACGGCTTCGGTGTACGATATCAAATCCCGATCACCCGGGCCTGGCTGTTCCGCGCCGATGCTACCTATCAGATCGCCGAGGGCGCCCACGACAACTTCGGCATACGGGTCGAGATCCGGAGGAAGTTTTGACCGATCGCGGATGATGGTTCCGGTTTGGGACGGGGAACTTTGGGAGGTAATCTCATGAGTAGTCGGCATTTATTCGCATCTATTCTGATGGCTGGCTTGCTGGTCCTCGGCATTGGCGAACCTACTTCTTATTTGGGGGATCCTCCCGAGGCGACCGGCTCAGGGGGCACGATCTCATCCTCGCTGTCGCGTTCTGGGTCGGATGGCGAAATGCTTGCGCGCCTCAAGGAGGGTGGGTGTTTCAGATCCAGAACGCTTGGTTTGCTGAGCATCCCAGGAAGCGCAGTGACGGCGAGTCAACCGCACCAGCCGTAGATGGGGAACTTGAGCCTTCCGGGATCAGACAATGGTAAGAAGTCACCAAATCACTATCAATGGCCATAGCTTTTTGGCGCGCTGCGGCGAGTTGCTGCTGGACGCTGCTCTGAGCAACGGCATCGACCTGCCCTCTGACTGCCGCGCCGGCCACTGCGGCACCTGCTGCGTGCGACTGGTATCCGGCGAGGTGCGGGGCGGCGAAGGCTCCGAGCCGGGCATCGTTCATGCCTGCCAGTGCCGGATTGTCGGCGATGCGGTGATCGAGAGGGACCAGCCGTCGGGTGTTCGCACCGTCGAAGGCGTGCTGAGCTCGTTGGGCCCCCTGTCACCCGAGGTGATGGAAGTCGGCATCAGAACGGACCGCGTGCTTCCCCATCATGCGGGGCAATATGCGCAGGTGCGCTTCAGCGGCTATCCGAGCCGTCCCTTCAGCATCACCCATCCCTTGAGGGGCAAACCGAACAGCCGCTCGGTCTGGTTCCATGTCCGGCGCATGAAGGGCGGGCGTGTCACCTCATCGCTCGGCAAGCACATCAGGCCGGGCCATCGGGTGAAGCTGACCGGGCCCTATGGCTCGGCGCATTTCCGGCCCAATCTGGACAGCCGGCTGATTCTCGTCGCCACCAACACCGGCTTTGCTCCGATTTGGTCGATCGCCGTCGCTGCGCTGCGCGAGAACCCGGAGCGCATGATGATGATCATTGCTGGCGGCCGCACCATCGAGTCGCTCTATATGGGCCCGGCTCTCGTGCAGCTGGCCCGCTTCCCCAATGTCCTCGTCGTGCCTGTCTGCAGCACGCCGCAGACCTTGAGCAAAGCGGTGAGGCTGGGCAGGCCGACCGACTATCTGCCGCGCCTGCTGCCGACCGATGTGCTCTACGCCTGCGGCGCGCCGGGGATGGTCGATTCGATCAAATCGATCGCGGCGCACATCGGCGCAGTCTGCTATGCGGATCCGTTCCTGCCGACCACCGACGACACGGTCGAGGAAGGCGTTCTGACCCGCGCCATGGGGTGGCTCGCTGTGCCCACCAGCCGGCAGATGGGCCAGCTCGCTCGCGATCGCCCCCGCAAACCGGCGGGAACAGCCGATCAGGCGTATAGGATGGCTGAAGCAAGGGTGAGAAGTCATTATCGTTCTTAGAGCGCATAGCCTTCGGTCGATCGGGTTCGGGGCCAGAGCCGCTCTCCGGTCTTCCGTGCTTTGTCTCTGCGGCTTGCTGATGATCTTCGGCTTTGCCGCGGACGGCACAGTTGCGTCCGATCCGGCCAAGATCGTCGGTCCGAATGCCTGTGCCGAATGTCACAAGCAGGAGGCCGAGGCCTGGAAGGGCACGCATCATTTCAAGACCTTTCGCGAGATGCCGCGCCGGAAGGAAGCGAACGAAATCGCGGAAAAAATGGGCGTTCAGCGCATCAGGTCGGAGGGTTTGTGCCTGACCTGCCACTACACGGTGCAGGAGAAAGAAAACAAAGAGCAGCCGATTGCCGGCATCTCCTGCGAGTCTTGCCACAGCGCCGGTGAGGACTGGATCAAGGTCCACAGCGGGTTCAGCGGCAAGACCGAGAAGACCGAGACCAAGGCCGAGAAGGAGGCGCGCTGGAAGCTCGCCGATTCCAAGGGGATGATCAGGCCGTCCTCGCTCTATCGGCTGGCGAAGAACTGCTATAGCTGCCATGTCGTGCCGCAAGAGGATCTCGTGAACAAAGGCGGTCATCCTGCCGGCAGCGCCTTCGAGCTGGTGTCCTGGTCGCAGGGCGAGGTGCGGCACAATACCTGGCACTCCAAGGGCAAGGAAAACGTGCCGGCCAGCGCGGCGCGCAAGCGAATGCTCTATCTCATCGGCCTCGGCGTCGAACTCGAGACCGGGATCCGCGCGGTCAGCCATGCGACGGTGAGAAAGCGTTACGCCTTCGAAATGGCTAAGCGTGTCGACCGGGCGCGCAAGCAGCTCGCCGCCGCAGCGAAAGCGGCGCCGAACGTGCCGGAAATCGCAAAGATGGTCGAGTATGCCTATTCGGCCGGGCTGAAGCTGAACAATGAACGCTTCCTGACGGCTGCCGCTGACGGCGTCTCCAAGCTGCTCGCGACGATCACCGAGAAGTATGACGGCAGCACGATGGCTGGGTTCGACAGCCTGATTCCCGGACCGGACAAGTTCATGGGCAGGGCGAGAGAAGCGAGCGCGTCCAATTGATTCCGGCCGACTACCGAACCTGAATGGGGTTGATGGGGAAAGAACCACCGCGATCGGTGATTTTGGGGGGCCGCCTGAGATCGGCGAGGCGGCGCACGTCTGGCGTCTCGATCGGCGGACGCCGTTCGGGCTCGACGAGATATCTCACAAGCCAGACAGTCCAGGGCCTTCTGATCGCGGCGATTTCCGGCAGCCTGTTCTGGCTCGTCTGGATCTATGGCAACGCGCTCCGCGACCCGCGCTATCTCGACGGCTGGGTGCTGGCTGGCGGCATGAGCTTGCAGCTCTCTTTCCACATCGCCATCAAAACGGCCAGCCTGTCGCCAAAATCCACCGCGCGCTGGCGGAAGATCCATATTTTTATCGGCTATCTGCTGATCGCCGCCTTCATCTCGCATTCGGATTTCTCTCTGCCGGACACCGGCTTCGAATGGGCGCTGTGGGCGGGCTTCGTGCTGGTGACGCTGAGCGGCATTTTCGGCACCTATCTCACCTGGTCGCTGCAGGCCAAGCACGGGATCGACGAACGCGTCGGCTATGATCGCATCCCCACCCGCCGCGCTGAGATGGCGCGGGATGTCCACGCCGCCGTCGCCAAAACCGATCCGGCCGCCGCTGCGATCGCCTTACCGGCGCCGCCCTATGACGCCTGGATCATGGACCTCTACATCACCCACCTGCGGGACTTTTTCCAGGGACAGCGCAATTTCACGGGCCATCTCATCGGCTCGCAGCGCCCGCTGAAGCGGCTGACCGACGAGATCGACAACTTGTCACGCTATGTCGACCAGCGGAGCCAGGAGAAGCTTGCCGCCATCAAGAACCTGGTGGTCGAGAAGGACCGGCTCGATTTCGCGCGTGTCTATCTCGGGCTCACCAAGGGCTGGCTGTTCGTGCATGTGCCCGTCACCTATGCGCTGATGGTGCTGACGGTGCTGCACGTCCTCGTCGTCTATGCCTTTTCATCGCGGGCCTGGTGATGCGGCGACCGGTACAGACCAGATCGGTTCGGTCGCCGAAGGCCGAGACGCAGGCGGCCCCCGGCTCCCGGCGCGACCGTCTGGCGGTGCTGCTGGCGCTGGTGACCGTCGTCTGCCTGGGCTCGGCCTTCTTTCTCTCCGAGGATGCGCAGTTCCGGCAGTTCCTGATGCCGGGGCCGCTGGCGAGCGCTCACGGGGCGATCGAGAATTGCAGCGCCTGCCACACCATGAGCGGCAGCGGCAAGTTGAGCTGGATTCACGGCCTCGTCGCCGGCGATCCGCTCACCGACAGCAAGGCCTGTCTCACCTGCCACAAAATGCCGGACACGGCCTTCAACGCGCACAGCGCTTCGGCCGAGGTGCTGGAGCAGAGCACCAAGCGGCTGACGAAAATCGCTGCGGGAACACCTGCGCCGCTATCTGCCCGCGCGCAGAGCATCGCCTTCCCGACCCATCACCTGGTCGCACGCGGTCTCTATTGCGCGACCTGCCACCAGGAGCATCAGGGCGTTAATTTCAATCTGAAAAAGATCTCCAACGACCAATGCCGCTCCTGCCACGTGGTGAAGTTCGACAGCTTCGCTGGTCATCACCCGAAATTCGAGAACTATCCGTTCAAGAGGCGCACACGGATCATCTTCGACCATGCCGGCCATTTCGGCAAGCACTTCCCGGAAGTAGCGAAGAAGGATCCGGCAAGGCGCATTCCCGCTACCTGCTCGACCTGTCACAACAGCCGCGAAGACAGGCGAGTCATGGCCGTGGCGCCCTTCGAGCAGACCTGCACCGCCTGCCACCTCGACCAGATCATCGGCAAGGAGCGGGTCATCGGCCCGAAAGGCATTGCCTTCCTGACCCTGCCTGGCCTCGACCTGCAAACGCTGAAGAAAAAGGCCTCGATCGGCGAATGGCCGGCCGCGTCCGAAGCTGGGCTCACACCGTTCATGAAGGTGATGATCAGCCGGAATGAGCGGGGCCGTGCTCTGATCAAGACCGTGGACGGCCTGAACCTCCAGGATCTGAGCGGTGCAAGCGACGACCAGATCAAGGCCGTGACGAATCTGGTCTGGGAGATCAAGCGGCTGTTTCATGCGCTGATCAAGAGAAAAGCGTCGGACGTGCTGGCCGACCTCAATTTCGGCGGCAGTGCGAAGCTGAGTGCGAATCTCGTTGCCGATCTGACCGCGAGCATCCCGCGTGATGTGGTCATCAGCGCGCAG
>Ga0306920_100017039_pt1 | contig 10023 bp, 7 predicted proteins | sample flu12Cox44000170_FD_204666 | JGI IMG/M metagenome (GOLD analysis project Ga0306920, IMG submission 204666) | Lab enrichment of tropical soil microbial communities from Luquillo Experimental Forest, Puerto Rico - flux4day.12C.oxic.44.000.170 (v2)... | ecosystem: Environmental > Terrestrial >...
GTACCTGGAGGTCGTTGAACGCGTCCCCGAACACCAGATCGTACGTCCGGCCCGTAAGCATTCGCTCGATGACCTGACGAGCGTCGGCATTGTAGGTGACGATGCGGGTATGTCTATCGAGACCCATCATCTCGAAGTTCGTCCGGGTTACGGCGGGATCGATCTCGCTGACCTCTATCACCGCGTCTGGATACACGGCTTCCAGGTAGCGGGGAAACGTATAGGCGCCGCCCCCCAGGAAGAGGGCGTGGAGTCGAGGCGTTCGCGTCCCGAGGCGATCCACCAGAGCCGCCGCCGTGCGCAGGTAGCCGTAGTGGAGATAGGTCGGATCCTCCAGTGAATTGTATCCGTGGATAAGGTGATCTAGCTCGAGCGCGCGGATGAGACGCCCGTCCGACAGACGCTCGGCGTGTACCTTGACGCAGTAGTAGTCGGTCTCTCGATAGCAGCCACTCTGAAGCCCGTCGCGGAGATGAATCTGAAGCAGGACAAGGAGCAGGAGGAGACCCTCGGCGATCTCGGGTTTCCGGGAGCTCAATCGCCCCTGGCGCCGGAGAGGCCGAGCACCGGCGGCTACACCAAGCCCGACGAGGAGGAGCCCGACGCCGAACACGATGCGCCGGGTCCCGAAGGCGGAAATGAGCAGGAACCCCGTCAGGAAGGTGCCGACGATGCTGCCGAGGGTCGACCACGCATAGATCCGACCGACTACACGGCCGGTGCGGCCCAGATCGGCGAGGGTGAGCTTGACGACCAGGGGCGAGACCATTCCGAGGAGCAGGCTCGGCGCCAGGAAGAGCAGCGCCGTGAGGAGCACGATGCGCAAAACGCCCGGATAGGTGGCGGGGACGAGCGTAGTGAGGCCTGGCGTAGCCAGCGGCAGGATGGCGAAGCTCGTCAGCCCACCCCCGACCAAGATGAGCCCCAGGACCCGGCGCGATCCGCCCCGATCGGCCAGTACACCGCCAAGGTAGTTGCCGGCGGAGATGCCAGACAGGACGACCCCAATGATGCTCGTCCAGGTGTAGAGGGACACTCCGATGAATGGGGCCAGAATCCGACCGGCCACGATCTCCAGGACGAGCGTGCTGGCGCTCGCCAGGAACACCACGGTGTAGGCCGTCACGGGCGTCATGCGGGCGGACCCCGATCCTTGTCGATGAGGCCCTTGTGCGCCTCGCTGGATGGCGTCTTTGATGGCCTGTTCGATCTTCGGCACGAGGCCCCCCGTTCAGGTCAAGGGTGGGGGGTACCGGCCGAACGGAGCGCCGGCGGAGAACATGGGTCAGCCTGGACACCGTGAGCATTGCCAGGCCCCGTGCTGAAGGCACGTGAAGCCCTCATGCGGCCACGCTTGATCGCAGCCGTCGCAGTAGTGGGCGTGAACCGGCATCGGCCGCATGGCTCGTGGACGACGGGGCACGAACACGGAGGGGAGCCGCATCGTGGTCACCGCATCACGTCGGCCTCCGTGATGGGGGGTGGCAACCTCTCGACCCCCTGAAGGGGGCAATTTGGGTGCCCCTCCTCGGTTTCCGAAACCAGCGTTCCTTTCTAACCCAAAGTCTTGCCTTACCTTTCCGGTGACTGTGCTGGAGACGTGCGGCTGTCGATCGGCTGCATGACGGCGCGTCGCCCGTACTCCCGCCATGGGTTGAACGCCCTGAAGACCCGGGTGAAGGTCCGGGGACTCCAGGCCATCGACCAGCGGACGCTGGCGCCCCTCCGACACCCACCGCCACCTCCCCACGCCTGCAGAGTTGAGGGACGCCACCCCTCGCGACGATGGGCCTCCCGCGCTGCGCCGGGTTCTCTGTCGACGTGCCACGCCCATTACCCCGGTGAGCGATCCCGTGGTCATCGACCGGTTGCTCCCACGTGATCCATGGGCCTTCCCTGTTATTCAGGCAGGTCGGCGCTCACGACTTCACTTTCGAGGCCTGCTCGGGCTTCACACGCATTGGGGCCCGTCGACTCGCAGACCCACCCATGGTGGGCCGATGTCCCGAGAGCTTCAGCGATTCGGTTGCCCTCCTCGCCGCCTCGGTAGCTACTGGGGCCTACCGACAATTCCCCAGGCAGGACTTGCACCTGCAAGAAACCACGGCACCTTTCGCGGTGCACCGAATAATCCGCGCTAATCCCGTACTGTCCGGAAACTCGGCCGGGGTCCCTTACCCGTTCCCCGACTCCGGGTAAGATCGGCCAATGAACGCCTCTCTCTCTCTCCCCGTTGCAGGTGTTGCTCCGGCCGTTCGCCTCCCAAATGGCGAATTTTGGCCCTTGTGCGCCACCAGTCCGGGTGTTGGCTCTTGGCTTTGAGAGGCGTACCATGCAGGCCTGGGCTGACTCTGTACGTCTTTGCCATGTTGGCCGAGATTGAGCGTGACATGATCGCCCAGCGGGTCAAGGCGGGCCTGGCCGCCGCGCGGGCAAGGGGACTGTCCTCGGCCGTCCCCCGAAAGTGGTCGACCCCACCGCTGTCGCCCGACTCCTCGCAGCCGGCTGCTCACGGGCCGAGATCGCCCGTAGGGTGCCAGTTTCCCGCCGGACCGTAGGCAGAGCGCTCTCCCGCCTGTCTGGGGGTTCTGACCGATACGGCCCATAGTCGCCCGCGTAGCTGGGCGGTTGGCAGCAAACAATCAGCGCCAGCCTAGTGCCAAGACGAGCCGCCAGGAGTTTGCACTTCCGAAGGAGCGTCCGGAGATGGCCTTTGGCGTCGATGGTGACTGTGCGAGTCGTACGACGCGTTACATTGTAAGAACGGCGCGGAACCGCGGTTTCCCTTCGGCCACGCGCTGATACGCCTTCGGCGCGTCGGCCATGGGATACGTTTCCGCCATCACTTTGACCTTACCGCGCGCCACATAATCCAGCGCCTCGTACAAATAGTCGCGCCCGTTCTGCTGGCTCCCGATCACGTGAATTCGCTTGAATATCAAGTCGAGTAGCGAGATCGACAGCGGCTCGGCGTCGGCGCCCATCGTGATCAGCCGTCCATCGAAGCGCAGGCCTTGGATGCTGTCGATCATTGCCTTCGTCGAATTCGACGTGCTCAGGATAACGTCGGCGCCGCCAGCCGCCGCTAGGCCTTTCCCGTCCCGGACAACCTCGTCGGCGCCCAGATCGCGAATCAATTTGTCCTTATCAGGCGAGTGCGAAATCGCGATAGTGTCGAATCCCGCCGCTTTCGAGTACTGCACCCCCAGATGACCCAGCCCGCCGATGCCCAGCACGGCGATGCGCTCATGCGGTTGGGGTTTCGCCCACCGGAGTCCGCTGTAGACGGTATAACCGGCGCAGAAGATCGGAGCGGCCTGTTCGTAGGAAACGCCGTCGGGAATCAGCATGGTCGCGTCCGCGTTCATGGGCATGAACTCCGCGTGCCCGCCCTGCATCTGAATGCCGGTTATTTCTGGCGAGACGACGCAGAAAAGCCCGTGCCCGCGCAAACACTGTTCGCATCGGCCGCAGCTTCCTTGCACCCACGCCACGCCCACGCGGTCGCCCACTGTTCGCGAGTGTACTCCGGCGCCAACCGCGACCACTTCGCCCACCGGCTCGTGTCCCAAGATACAAGGGAACGTCAGGCCGGGAAGGTTCCCCAGCGTTTGGTGCACGTCGGTGTAGCAAATGCCACTCGCGTGCATCTTCACCAGCACTTGCCCCGGTCCCGCCTTCGGCTCCGGAACATTTTTAACCTCCCACGGCCCACCTACCGCAGTCACCACCGCAGCTTGCATTGGCGTTTCCTCCACAGGATTTTAGTAAGACACCTCTTCCCGCCGGATCACCGGGTCGCTGGGCAGGTCTGTAGAACCTTGCTGAGCCCGAGATGGCGGAGCGCCGGGGCCATCTCGGTGGCCCTCGGCCAGCCGCTCCCGGACAGCGGGTCGGCCCTGTCGTCGAGTGTCTTCAGCGGGTCGCGAAGTTTCCGGTCAACGACCCAGGAAACGACTCGGTACGAGGCGGCTTCTGGCGGTTCTGCGTCAGCCCCGTGGCCTACGTGCGGGTGTTTCATCGCCCACTTGGGTGATAGCGACTGGTGCCGCGGCCGGTACTGGAGCAGCTTCGGGTGCTTGGGCACCTCCTGGTACCGGTGCGACCGCGGGCGCAGCAGCTGTTGCCGGCGGGGCGGGAGGGGCCGGGGCGGCGGTCGGCGCTCTTGCGTCCGGCTTGTCGGACTCTGGGAAAAGGTTCTGGAGGAGATAGCGCGAGCCCAGATAGGTCGCGGCGAAACCAATCGCCACCGCACCCCAGATGTCGTTGACAGTGACTCGAATAAGAGAATAAGAAACTGTGTCTCCGCCACCCGCGAAAGCAGGATCGTAGTGATCATCGCGAGGAGCACAGCACCTCCGATGTTGGTCACGCGCTCCAAGAATTCCCGAGCGGAGCTGGCCGCGCCCCTCTCCGATCGCTTCAAGGCGAGCCGCCTGCGCGTCTCTGGGAAGATCACGTAGGCACTCAACCCTCCGAATGCCGCGCCCAGCAGAACCACGAATTGTGGTGTCGCGAAATGGAACGTCGCGCTCTGAGTTAGTGTCCGGTAGCGCTCGTGCCCAACATCCTTAGGATCGGTCCAGTACTTCGCCACCACAGCGATCGTGTAGTCCCCCGGCTGGAAGAACGTGAAGTTAAGTTCAGCGGCTATGGAGTACAAGATGCTCTTTGCGTCGCCGAGTACCATGTCGAGCAGAGATGATGCCTCCTTTTGAGCGACTTCCGTCAGTGGCCTAGTCCAGAAGACCTTATACGCATCTCCACTCGGCAGAGCGATCGTATTGTCCCACACGTCGGGCTTTCCCTCGTGTTGCTCGGTGGGGAAGAAGGCCCACCATGAACCGCCACGGGAAAATGGACCCTCGAGTTCAGCCGGGATCTTCATCGTGACGGACTTCTCTTGAATATAAATCGTCGCATCGGACCGATTCCTGATTTCAGCAACGACCCCAAGCCCCGTGCCCGCGGTCAACTGGGCGCGAGAGGTCTCGATCTTTATTGACACGAGAGGAGACCGGTCTGCCTCTTGCCGACTGGCCCGCGCCGACGTGTCCGCGCGCGTCGGATTGGCGGCTACGAGGAGGAGGATAACGGCGAGTAACGCCGGGAGAGAGGGGGCGGAGAGACTTTCCAACCTTAGGCGCCATCGTCAATACTTGCCCTGCGAGCGATCTGGCGTCGTCCAGGGCACGCTCTGCCACTTGGCGTGGTCATTGGCGCGGAGCTTCTCAAGGGTGTCAAGTTGACGCTCAATTCTTCCGGCATACTTGAACCGTCCGGGGGCGTTTAGGACAGCACCCGAGACAATCAGGTCAGGGGCGCAGCCGGGCTAGGGGGGGGCGTAGCCCGAAGTTTCGTCAGGCGAGTATCCATCGTGGGGTTCTCCGTGGGCTAGTTCTGCCGAGACCCCAAGCTCACTCACGTCTCGTCGACGTACTAGCTCGTCCATTTCTCCGCAACCTCAGGTTCCCCGCCATGGCGGCCACTGACGTGCCAATAGCTCGTCAATCCGAGCGAGGAGCTGATCCTTGGTCATCTACTGTCACCCCCGTGGGAAGCCGGCGCTTGCCATCTGCTTGCCATCGGACGGGGTGATTCGGGGCAATTCAGGGGGATTCGGGGGTTCCGTCGTGAGGCCCGGAACCCCCGGTCTAACGTGTGAAATCCACAGGAAGAATGCTGGAGCGGGAAACGGGATTTGAACCCGCGACCCCAACCTTGGCAAGGTTGTGCTCTACCCCTGAGCTATTCCCGCTCGACGTCTTCGGATTCTAGCAAAGGCCACCAAGGCGGTCAACGAACCGTCACGCTCGAACCGCTACGCCCGAAGCGACACGGGGAGCCCTCGGGCGGACGAGCGCCGACTGTCAGTCGGGTTCCGGCCCGTCGGGGCGCGTCACCGACCGCGCCCATACTTCGGGCGCACGGAGGAAGCGCGCCGCCTCCTCGGGCGGCGTCGGGTTGATGAATAGCCCCGTGCCCCACTCGAAGCCGGCCATGCGTGTGAGTCGGGGCATCAGCTCGATGTGCCAGTGAAACGGTTCGCCCTCCGCGATGCGGAACGGGGCCGTGTGGAGGATCCAGTTGTAGGGGGGATCGCCCAGGAGGCGCTCGAACCGGGCCATCAGCTCGCGGAGAAGCCGCGCCAGCCCCTCGATCTCCTCGGACCCGCTCGAGCCGATGTCTTCGAACGCCGCCTGGTGGCTCGCGGGCAGCACCCAGGTCTCGAAGGGTACCCGAGGCGCAAACGGGGACAGGGCGAGGAATCCGTCGACGTCGAGCACCAGGCGCGCGCCGTCCCGGCGCTCTTGCCGGACCACGTCACACCACGCGCAGCGCTTCTTCATCCGGTGGTAGCGCATGGCGCCGGCCAGCTCCGCCTGGACCATCTCCGGGACGATGGGCAAGGCGATGAGCTGGGAATGCGGGTGCTCGAGCGAGGCGCCGGCGGCCGCGCCGTGGTTCTTGAAGACCAGGCCGTACTCGAGCCGGGGGTCCTTACGGAGCGCGAGGAGCCGCTCCCGGTAGGCGCGCAAGACGTCGGCGACCGCCTCCACGGTCAAGTCGCCCACGCGCGCCTCGTGGTCGGGCGTTTCCACGATAACCTCGTGGATCCCCGTGCCGCTCATGCGGTCGTAGACGCCTTCGCCGCTCGATTCCGTCTCCTCCTCCGGGAGGAGGGCCGGGAAGCGGTTCGGGACGACGCGCAGCGTCCAACCCTGCCCCTCGGTCTCGCCGAAGCGGAGCACCTCGGGCGGGGTGGCGTCCTCCCGCCCCGGACAGAACGGACAGGCCTCCCGTCCCCGGAGACGCGGCGTCTCCACGACGAAGTCCATCGGCCGGCGGGTCCGCTCGCTGGCGATGATGACCCAGCGACCGGCCACTGGGTCGCGGCGCAACTCCGGCATGCCGCCGTTTCCTCGCTCAGCTCGACCCAGCTGGACGGGTCAGCAGATCGTCCGGCTCCTCCTCCGGACGCGCCTCGCGCGCCAGGAGGGCGCCGAGGGCCGCCCGGGGCGGCTTGCCGTCGAAGAGCACGGTCGCCACCTCCTCGAAGATCGGCGTGACCACGCCGGCACGCTGCGCCAGCTGGACCGCGGCTCGAGACGTCCGCACGCCCTCGGCGATGGAGCGAGTCCCGGCTTGCCATTGTTCCAGCGTCTGCCCCCCGGCGAGGGCCAGTCCCAGACGCCGGTTGCGCGACAGCCCCCCCGTGCAGGTGAGGACCAGGTCCCCGAGGCCGGCCAGCCCGGCGAAGGTCCGGGCCCGCGCTCCCAGGGCGACGCCGAGGCGCGCCATCTCCGCCAGCCCCCGCGTGAGCAGCGCGGCGCGCGCGTTGGCTCCGAGCTCGAGGCCGTCGGCAATCCCGGCCGCGATGGCCAGGACATTCTTGAGGGCCCCTCCGAGCTCGACGCCGACGACGTCCGTCTGGGTGTAGAGCCGGAAAGTCGGGCTGGCCAGGAGCCGTTGCAGCATCCGGGCGAGTCCGGCGTCAGGCGACGCGAGGACGGCCGCTGTGGGGCGCGACTGGGCGACCTCGAGAGCGAAGGTGGGGCCCGACAGGGCGACCGTGCGAACGGCGATCGCGGATGGCAGCGTGTTGGCCAGGACCTCGGTCATACGGAGGAGCCCCTGCTCCTCCAGGCCCTTGGCCGCCGAGACGACCACGGCGTCCTGGCTGAGGTGGGGCGCCAGGTCTCGGGCGACGCCGCGGAGGACGTGCGACGGGACCGCGAGGATCACGACATCCGCGTCCTTCACGGCCTCGGCGAGCGAGCCGACCGCCTGGACTGCGCTCGGCAGATGGATCCCCGGCAGGTACCAGGGGTTCTCGCCGCGGTGTCGCACGAGGTCGAGCAGCTCGGGCTCGAAGACCCAGAGACGCGCGGTTCCACCGGCCCGCGTGACCTGGATGGCGAGCGCTGTGCCCCAGGCGCCGGCGCCGATCACCGCGATGGGACCGCGCGGATCGGTCACCGGCCACGCAACCGGACGAGGTTCATGCCTCGAGCGGCCGGTCCTTCTGGCCGAAGCGAGCCTCGGTCCCCGCCAGGAGCCGTCGGATGTTCGCCGCGTGGCGCCAGATCACGATGGCTGCGACCGCGGCCGCCGCGGCCCCCGCCGGGCCCGGATAGCCGAGCAGGCGCACGGCCAGGGGCAGCCCGAAGACGGCGCAGATCGAGGCCAGCGACACGAATCGGAAGGAGGCCAGGAGGGCGAGCCACACGAGCGCGGCCGGCAGCAGTGCCCACGGGGTCAGGCGCAGGAACGCGCCCAGTCCCGTGGCCACGCCCTTGCCTCCCCGAAACCCGAGAAAGACCGGCCAACAGTTGCCGACCACGACGAGCACCACGGCGGCGGCGGCCCAGGCCGGACGCCCGGGGGCCACCCAGCTCCCGATCCAGGCGCCCGCGTACCCCTTCGCGACGTCTCCGACGAGCGTGAGGATGGCTGGGCCCCAGCCCGCCGCGCGCAGAACGTTGGTCGCCCCCATGTTGCCGCTTCCCCGCTGCCGGATGTCGATGCCGATGACCCGGCTCACGAGGTAGCCCACCGGCAGCGCGCCCACCAGGTACGCTGCGGTGAGCCAGAGGGGAGTCAGCGCCAGCGCTCGTCCTCTCTGACGAGCGCCTCGAGGTCCGTCCCCCGGTAGAAGCGGACGAAGTAGTCGATCCCCGAGAAGATCGTCAGGATGAGAGCCGCCCACAGCATTCCGCGCGAGAGGTAGGAGAACTCCGCCTCGATCCCGACCGGCACGCTCTTCTCCAGGATGAGGAGCGTGATCGCGAGGTACTGGGAGAACGTCTTGTACTTGGCGAGATCGCTGGCCGCGATCACGACGCCCTGGGCCGCCGACACGCTCCGCAGCCCGGTGACCGCGAACTCCCGGCCGACCATGACGACCACGATCCAGGCCTCGATCTTGCCGACCTGAACCAGGGAGATGAGGGCGGCGGCCACCAGCACCTTGTCCGCGACGGGGTCGAGGAGCTTGCCGAGCGTGGTGACCTGGCCGCGACGCCGGGCGATGAGGCCGTCCAGCCAGTCCGTGACCGCCGCGGCCGCGAACAGGATGGCCGCCACGAGGGCATGGATCGAGTCCGTCGAGATGAGGAAGACCACGACCAGGGGGACGAGGCAGATCCGGCCGAGCGTCAGCTGCATGGGCAGGTTCACGCGTCGCCTCCACCCGTCGGGAGAATGGGGTCATTATGGCGGGCGCCCTCCGGGAGTGTCAATTCGCTGGAGGATCGATGCCGAAGGGCAGATCCCGCCGCCGCCCCCGCCACGAGGGCTCCGTCCAGTGTCACCGGCACCACGTCGAAGGCGTCCAGCGTGAGGCAGAGCGCGAGATCGGGGCCTCGACCCCGCTCGGCGAGGGTGCGGGCCCACGTGGCCTCGGCCAGGAGGCGGCGCGGGTCGTCACGGTAGTGCTCCCAGACAGTCAGGGCCGCGCGGGCCGCATCCGAGAGGGACCGGCCCGTCGTCAGAGCCTGGAGCCGCCCGACCAGCAGGCCCGCGCAGGCCGCGTCCTCCAAGCAGAACCGACCCTTCTCGCCGGCGCAGACCAGGACCCAGTCGCCAGGCCGGGAGGTGAGCCATGCCGTGACGGCGTTGGCGTTGACGAACCCCCCCACCGCCACCGCGGAGGCCGCACGCACCGCCACCAGCGCCCGTGTCCCGTTGGTGGTCGTGAACACGACCGTCCGGCCGCGGACCCGATCCGCTGTGTACTCCGCCGGAGAGTTGCCGCACTCGAACCCCGCGGGAGGCTCGCCGTCGCGCTCCCCTCCCAGCAACACCCGGGCATCGCGCCAACTCGCCGCGCGCCGGCGGGCCTCCTCGACCGTCGCCACCGGGAGGACGGCCCGGGCGCCGCTGGCAAGCGCGGCGACGATGGTGGTCGACGCCCGCACGGCGTCGATCACGACCGCGGAGGTCCGCGCGAGCGGCAGGGCCCGCGCCTCCTCCGGGGTGAAGGCGACGTCGATCACCGGGCCTCGAGGCAACTCAACGCTT
>Ga0306920_100017040_pt1 | contig 10023 bp, 6 predicted proteins | sample flu12Cox44000170_FD_204666 | JGI IMG/M metagenome (GOLD analysis project Ga0306920, IMG submission 204666) | Lab enrichment of tropical soil microbial communities from Luquillo Experimental Forest, Puerto Rico - flux4day.12C.oxic.44.000.170 (v2)... | ecosystem: Environmental > Terrestrial >...
ATGGGCGTCAAAGTCTTCATCAAGCTGGTGAGCCCGAGGCCAGCAGAATGAGGTACCCAGCAGAAATTCTGTTTCTTGAGAATCTCGAGTCCGGCTGAGGAAAAGGGCTCGGCATATTTCTCAAGCGTAGGAAGAAGAGTGGCGGTTTCTTCCTGCTTAACTCGCCACTCGCGAAGCCGGCTGCGAAACGCGGGGAATTTGCGGTTCATGTCGATGTTTATGCAGATGCCGCCTTCCCTCAGGAGCCCACGGATATTTTGGACGCATTGATCTACGTTTTTCAGACGGTGGCAATAGCGAATGGTGTTCACCCCAAAAACAAGGTCAAAGGATCCGACCAGCTCAGCTTTGCCAATCCCTAGCCCTGCCTCCCCTTGTGCGATCAGGTCGTCATTTGCAGCAACTACAAAGCGCACCCTTTTGTTTTGCTCTGGTGTGAGGTACCGCGTTGCTTCATTCCTGGCTGCCCCAATGAGCGCCTCGGAGAAATCCGTGCCGCAGGCTAACTCAATTGGGATCCCCTGGCGTTCCAGCACCGAAACCAAGTAGAGGAGATTCATACCGCCGCCGCAGCCAAACTCCCAGAGGCGGATACCTGTCTTCAGTCTTGACTCGGGAACGTATGCCTGGATAAATTCAAAATAAATTCTTCCGTAATCATGGCCGAGCAGATAACTGATGCCGTATCCCGCCGTACGCCGAGTGTACTTGCGAACGCTTTCTGCCGAGTTGTATTCTCTCAGGAAATTGGCGTTCAATGTCGAATTCAGATTTTTGGTCGCACTTGCCATTCATCTCCTCCAATAATGCATGCGAGGCGACGTCAACGTTGAGGGCCCCAGGCACCCACGGCGTCAACGCTTTCCTTTACGGTTCTATCGGTCATCCCACGCCTTTGGCCCACTTCGTGGAGCCGCAACCGCAAGCCAGGTAAACGATCGGCGGAATCAGCGGGGACCCCGACACGTACAGCACCCAATTCCGTACTATCCGTCTCGAACACGGCCGAGCGTCGTTTACGAAACCAAGCGACCGCTTCGCCAGCCGTCGCAAACCACGCTCCGCGGTCCCGTAAACTTTCGATCAGGTCACGATAACAGGCGTCCCATAACCTCTCCGGAGCTAGGCTGCGATCATGCCAGTTGACCGTGAGGCAACCGCCAAATTGAGCGCCGTTTTTCACCATTCGGTCCAGGACTACTTCAGCCTCCTTTGCGGAGAGTCCGAGATAGGCTGGATAGAATAACGCCGTGTCCATTACATGGAGCGGCAGCTCCAGCAGGCGGCTTGCCTGGAATGGTTTGTAGACCTGCGTGGTGCCCGTTCGGTACCCAACAGTTGCGTTGTAGCCCATCGTGGAGTCGTATGACGCGCCGGCTTTCTCCAGGATCAGCGGCGAGTCTTGATCGTGAAAAAGCCAATGCATGCGGACGCCAACCTCAGAAGCCTTCGCTACGCGCCGAATCTCCTCCAATTCCTCGCGGCCAATAGTACTGTCCCGCCAGGCATCAATGCCATGGAGTCCGATCTCGCAGCCCGCATTCAGCAGGTTGTGAATCGTATTCGCAATGTCTCGCGCCGCGTATCGTGCTCCGCGGAGCGAAGAAGCCCGGCCTCGACAGCTCTCACCCGGCCGGTTTTCGAAAGGAATCACGAAAAACGTCGAACGAAGGCCGTTCTCCAATTTCAAATACCGATCGTCGAAACCCTGCCAGAAGTCCTCCGCAAGGCCGAATTGGACAAAGGGCAGCTTTAGGGCCGCCATCCAGTTCTTCAGAAGATTTCGAATGGTTATCCGTCCCCGGATGAAGCCCCATAGAGACCCGAAGCCGGCGCGGTATAGAAAGCCCAAGGTCGTGTGATCCCATTTGTGCCGGCGGATCGACGGGTGGTCAATATCGTGGGTCAGGCAGGCGATGAAACGGTATCCGTCCGGAACCGGAGGAATCTCCACCAACCGAACTCCGCTGCCGATGACCAACCCTCTCAGTAACGCAATATGTAGTTCCAGTGTCGGTATGGAGGCGTTGACAGAGGGTTGACCCACCGTCAACAGCGTTCGAATCTCGCTAAGCAAATCGTAGCCGATCCGGGCCAGCCATCTCTCTCCGAATCGCGCTATATGGGCCATAGGCTCGTGGGATTCTTCGTCCTCGAGGAGGCCGGCCCCTTTCTCAGGAAACGTGACACTGTTCCCGTAGATCGGTATTCGGTTTCCTTGATACAAGAGAGTGCGAGTGGGCCTCTGTTGGCAGCACTCGGTCTGGTGGTCATCGTCCCACTCAGTCTTGCTCGAAGCATACAAGATGCCGAGTTTTGCGGTCCTGTCGAACTTCCCTTCACCCACGCACAGCAAGACTTCGTAATGCCGATCCTGCCGATAAAACTCCCATGGAGTCTTGAACAGCTCGAAAAACTCGCGAGCAGTCTCCCGATCTCCGGAATCCACAAGTACACCAATCATCGTCCGCGTGTCAGTTCACTACTTCTACAGGCACTTCGTGGGCCCGCAGCCATTGCTCAAAAACGACCAGACTGAACAAGATCTTGTGGTGATCGTGCCGGCCAGAAATATGCTGATCCAAAAGCTCCCGGACTTTCGTCGGACGAAGATAGTGATATAGCCGCGATCCGCTGTCCAAAAGAGTCTTCGTCATTTCCGTGTCGATCGCACCCCGAAACCAATCATCAACGACGTTGACACCAAACCCCCGCTTCTTCCGATTTATAATTTCACAGGGAAGATAGGTACGGCACACCTGGCGGTGTAACCACTTCCGAGAACCATTCCTGACCTTAAGGTTTGCTGGCAAACGCTCCACATATTCAACAATTTCTTTGTCTACATATGGAACACGGAGTTCGAGACTGTGAGCCATCGAGAGTTTATCTGCATACATGAGAAGCTCGTCGGGAAGAGTGGATCGCAGCTCCAGAAATTGAAGGCCGCCAAGCTCATCCGTCGACGACATAAGATCAGCCATGTCCGCCCAGCATTCCAGAAGGGCGTCACCTGAATTGGCATCTAGTAGCCCGTCCTGGAACAAGCCGTCCACCTGCTCGCCAGGCAGCAACGACAGAACGTGCTGGTACCTGTGCAGCCGCTCAGGGGTCGTGAGAGAATCGGCTCCGCGCTTGAGCATCTCATTTCGTGGCAAGGCCCGGATCGCCGAAGACATCGGGCCTCGCATCCAGCGCGGCAGCCGCGCCCACAAGGCACCGTAACGCACACCGAGATGACGACGATAGCCGCCAAACAATTCATCCGGCCCCTGTCCAACGAGCGCCACTTTGACGTCTTGACGCGCTCGTTGACAGACAAAGTACATTGGAACAATCGAGGAAGACGCAATGGGCTCTTCCAGAAAACCGACAATCTTTGGGAGCGCATGCTCGAAGATCTCTTTTGTTATGATCACCGCCGAGTGTTTCGATCCTAATATTCGAGCTGTCTCTCCCGCGTCGGATAGTTCGTCGTCTGCAAAGCCGGATCCGTATCCCACCGTATAGGTAGGCCAACCGTTTCCATTGAGATTCATCAGGGCGAGCAGAAGTCCGGAGTCGATGCCACCGCTCAGAAGCAGTCCGACCTGTACGTCACTGATGAGCTGCCGCTTGACCGTGTCCTTGTACAGCTTGAGTAATTCCTCCTTAGCTTCGAAAAGCGATTTCCTCGGCAGGAGGGGAGCGGGCTTGAACCGATACCAGCGAGACACGGCGCAGGAGCCCTCTTGGACGGTTAACCTGGTACCGGGAGCGAGCTTGTGGATCCCTTTCACGATCGTGTATGGAGACGGCGTATAGCGGTATCGCAGGAAAAGATTCAGCGCTGTAGCATCGATTTCCGCGCGTTGAGGAATCTCCGAGCGAATGGCCCGCATCTCAGAGGCGAAATACAAACGATCATTGTCGATACGATAATAGAGGGGCTTGATTCCAAAGGGATCCCTGGCGAGAACTAGCCGGCGCTGGCGTGCGTCCCAAATCGCCAACCCAAACATGCCATTCAACCGGTTGAGTACTTCGTCGCCCCACTGTTTGTACCCGTGGACAATGGTTTCGGTGTCAGAGTTTGTCCGGAAAACGTGCCCGTAGTTTTCCAGTTCGCGACGGAGTTCCCGGAAGTTGTAAATTTCCCCGTTAAACACAACCCAGACGGATTCTTCCCGATCCGACATGGGCTGATGGCCACCTCCGAGGTCAATAATCGACAGTCTTCGAAATCCAAGACCCAAAGGCCCGGAGATATGATAACCCTCATCATCCGGCCCTCGATGGACGATGGTCTTAGTCATCGTCTCAATATTCCGAAGATACACGGGTTCCAGGTTTCGGAAGTTATACTGACCGCAAATACCGCACATCACATTTATCTGTTATTAGCGTGCCATCTGGGAGGACTGGCTCAACACAAGCTTGCCTTGCCGTAAGAGACAGCTTCGCGAAATCAAGAAACACAAGCTTCGAAACATCTGTGCCTGGGCCCAACGATGCATCGGAGTGTTGTCCCATCCGAAAAGAAGCTTTCGAGACCGAAAGGAGCCGTTGGATCTTTGCCACCGCGAAAATAGATCCGTGACCACCGCAGACAGGATTCGGTCCATCTCGGGATGCCGGTCACGCAGAAGTAGGCTCATGTTGATGCACTCGGCGTAATCATAGAGTTCGCGGCGATAGACTGTCAGCCGAGGCGCCTTCGAAAATGGCAACGGTAACCCGTCAGCATCGATCAGATTCTTCACGTAGTAGCGAAGGCCGCGCTCGATCGCCGTGCCGCACTCGAAAGAGCCGGTCAGTGCCTCGATCTTTGCCAGGGCCTTGAGAACAAAACAGGTATGAAAATGATCTACGAAGTCTCTGCCGCCGTCAGTAGAGTAATACCACGAGCCATTGTCATTTTGAGAAGAGAGCACGAAGTTCAGATTCCGCCGTCCCACTCGCAGGTACGGCAGTGCTGAAAGATCAATTCCTGCCTTGATCAACAGAAACGCGCGATAGGCGCTCGCATTTACAACTCCTGTAGGGTCATCCATTGCAGGCGTATAGCCGCAACTAGCGCTTTCCGGCGCCGTCTCCACGTCACGATAGCTGCTGAACGCGTGCTCCGCAATCGACCGCATCGTACGAAGCCACCTCTCTTCATGATCCAGCATGTAAACCTGCGAGAATGCCTCGTAAACGTACGGAACGGTCGTTATCAGCGGCGTGCCTTTTGCGATAACACCTGTTCGCGTTCGCCAGTCAAATGGGTAGCCCCAGCAATACTGCTCGTACCCTGGGCAACGAGTGTCCTGAAGCACCTCCAGAAAGTGAACAGCGCGCTGATAGTACTCGTCTTTCCCGTAGATTTCCGCAAGAAACGCGAACCCCATGGCGTAATGGGCATCGGCGATTGGAAATCGTTGAGCTTTCCAGAAGAATCTGCGCGCCCCAGGCATGAATGCCTCACAAAACACCATTGGCGCAACGGCAAGGGCCCCTAGCAATCGACTGCGGTAATAAAGACCCTTCGCAGTTCTACCCAACTTGCCCGCATAGAAACTCTGATGATCGTAGGAGACTTCACCGTGGCGATCTAGCCAGCAATAAAAAGCACGAACAACCGATACCATTTGTTCAACCAGAGTTTGGTCCATAAAGAAAGGCCGCCAAGTCGTTTGGATTAGGTCGTCTCTAGAGTAAACTTATCAAGCCGCCTCAACCTCGCGAGCGTGGCCAAAATGGTTTTGAGCTTGGCCATCTGCTCCTTGCGGTGAAAAACCATCAATTCGCGCGAAACAGGACGTGCTGTTCGGCGAATGAAAGCCCAGCAATACCCTAGACCCAAGGCCAAGCCGTCAACAAGGTACGGCCGCTTGGTGGCACGGTAGGCGACCCGAAACAGTTCCCAGAGCGGATGTCCCCCCAGGTAATAATCTTTCTCGCCATAAGAAAACGAGGATGCCAAAACACCGCGTTCCGCGGTACCCAGATGTCGGTAGTGAACGAACCATTTCTCCCGAAAAGATTGGGTCTTCCATCCCATCATCCGTGCTGTTGTGACCGCTATCCAATCAACTCCTCCGGCCCGGTGTGGAATATACCCGCCAATCTGCTCCCAGCATTGTCGTCGAAACAACTGACATTGGCCGGAAACGTGGTTGCGGCCTTCAAAGCTGTCATTGGCCGAGCTATAGCCTTCCTCACGGAAGATCGTGCCTGTCACGCCAAGAAGAGGGTCCTCCAAAAACTTACCGAGGAGGAACTCGAAATGATCGCGGTCAAACGATATGTCAGCGTCTAGATTGCCGATGAGTTCGTAATGCAGTCCGTCAATCTTACGATAACCCGCATTGAAAGCCTCCACTTTGCCTGCGAAGCTCCGTTCTATACGACGAGGTCGCAGAACCAAGTCGATCCAATGATAATCCTCCAGATAGCGACTTATAATCTCAGCTGTATTATCGATAGATCCATCATCCACAACCACCCATTTTGCAGGCAGAATGGTCTGCTGGATCATCGACTCAATCGTCTTCTCAATGTATGCACCTTCGTTGCGGGCCGGGGTGACGAGCACGTAGGCTGGATAACAACTATGCCCTTTAGCCCGTCGGTCTCGCTTCCACACTGGGTTCGGCGCCCCGCGCTCTTTGGTCTGACCATGAAAATCCATTAAAATGATCCTTGTTTCTCTGGAGTAATCCAGACAAGCGACCGACCCCTACTACTAACGCTCTTGCTTCGCTGGCACCGGTCCTTCACCTGCTAGGGTGGTCGGTCCACAAAGCAAGCCGGAAACCAGTTTGATGAGGCCCAGCCTCTCCGCAACCCACCTGTGCTGCTGGTACACGTTCTGCCCACGCTGTAATATCTCTGCTACTTCCGCCGGGTGGGACATGGCATAAGTTATTCTGGCCGCGAGATCTTTGGCGCTCCCAGGTTCGAAGAAAAGCAGGGACGCTTCATCAAAGTAATCACGAATGCCGGCAGTCCGAGGTACAATCACCGGTCGACCTAACGCCAGATACTCAAAGATTCTGGTCGGTGTATTGATCTCGGAAAAAGGGTTACGATGATTCGGAATGATGCCCAGGCTGCAGCCTTCAATTTCTCGGGCCAACTCTTCGAGACGCCTTGGACCAAGGTATTGCACCTGGTCCTGGAGACCCTTGCTGCGCGCGTCTTGGATAACTTTCTCTAAGAACGACGTCGCGTGGCCATAAATTCTCAGCTGCGCCGAGATCCGACTTCGGACGAGGGCCAGCGCATCAACAGCGAGATCCAGACCGTTTCGCTCGACGATCGACCCGTGATACATGATGATCAACGGCTCCTCGGGTGCACCTCTGCCGCCGAAAACCGGCCGCGGCCGGTTAAAGCCGAATATCGCCTCATCGGGGGCATTCATCACAACGCCTATTTTCTCGGTAGCGCGACTACGACGTGTGAAGATTCGCTGGCACGCGATATTTACGGTTATTACCCGATTCGCGCGAGCGATGCTCCATTTTTCGAGCCACTCCATCACCCTTACCGCGAGGCTCCGGTTGTCGAGATTGAAGATCGTCGCCATCAGCTCCGGCATGGGATCGTGCTGGTCCAGAATAACCTTCGCTCCCATCAGTTTCGGGACCAGCGAGCACAACACAAGAATATCGGGCATGTTGTGCACGTAGATGAGGTCGTAGCGCCGCTTAAGCGACCGAAGAGCCAGAATCGCGGTGGACGCGAGAATAAATGCTGAATACTGGTAGGTGTAGGACAGCACTCCACCCCTGTGATGTTCAATCGAGAGCCGACGAATATTAAGACGATCCGACACCTCGCGTCTGGGTGAGTTACCATCCTTGAGACAGATCACGTCTACGCTCATTCCTTCTTTGAGAAGGGCTTCAGCGGTACGGCGGGGTCGAGGATCGTGTGGATATGGGGAGAATGAGACCATCCCCACAAGCTTACCGTTAAGAGTTGCAGTGGCCATGGAAATTCTGGCGTAAAGAAGAAGTACAATATGCAACTTCAATCGCTGTTTACGGCGAAAGAGCCACGGGTTTGGTTTCTTGGTTTTGCTGATCCGTGATGCAAGCGATCTGGCACGTTTTGCTCGTTTGTTGAACTCTTAACGACGCGCTTCTCCAAACCACGAATTTCGAAGCGCCTCTGCTCACCTTACGCGGCGACCAATCGATCAATCCAACCTCGGTCGCATGAGCTCTCGCCTTGAGGTCGATACAGTGGATTGGCACCGCTCGAGTGTCCGTCCTGAGCTATGACAGATTATCCGGGAGGAACCTATCGAATGGCGCACAGCCTCGATGCCAGCATTGCTCGTCCGACTATTTGAGGCCGAACGCTGTGCGAGGTCCGGTGATTCAGAAATGGAAATATTCCTTGTGGGACTCAGTTTAGTCTAACACTTGCGTGGTCCCTCAGCCACTCTCTTTGGCAAATGATAGAGAAGTCCTCCAAACTGCTATCGATTCCAGTGTCCCATTCAATTACCAACTTCTCTGCGCTGACTAGAACCATTTCTCCCGATCGTCCATGACCGTGCACTGGTATGTCGACCGCGCCGCCCCCTGAGATTTCCGCAGCGGCCCTCCCTGTGAAAGGTTTACTTCTTCCCTTTCCTAGCTTGAGGCGAGACGTTCGGTCAACTTTCAATCCGACGCGAACGCTACACCACCCAACGACTCAGTGACCGGGTTTGGCTTATTGGTGTGCGCCTCCCGTTCCAGCTTTGTTTTGTTCGAGACCTTTATCGCATCGAGAATCAAAGATGACGCAAACCTGCCCAGAATCTCGATATTCGGCATGACACAATGGCCTCCTATAACCCCGGGATAGTATTTGACGCGGGGGAAAAACGGGATCTCATCATAAAAGGAGACAACCTCGTCGTAGCTTAGTTTTGAGCGGTCACAGTGTCGCTCAACCTCCTGCGCCCAAGCGATCATCAAGCCGAAATATGTTGTCTCAGTGAGCTTAGCGAGCTCGGTAGCCTCTGGCGACGACAGTACCTTGGTCTTTAAGCCTACAGACTCGAAATGTTTGGATGCCAGGTCGGCAGAGGCAGTGTCCAAGGCTCCGATGAATTTGGTATACATCCGCAAGTCCTCGAACATTCGAGCATGCTTTCCACGGACCGGGCTATTTACGACTTTGGCACCAGTTCGTTCGGCGACCGCCCGACTGGTCCCTATCGCCACCGTGCTGTTGATCACAGTAATCGCCGGTTTAAACCGATCAACATAACGAACGGTTTCGCCGATGAAGTCCTTGATTTGGTAGGGGTAACAGACATGAAGGATGTCTACATCTCCCGCCACATGAACCGGAGCCACATCCATACCGATTGTGTCGTGGTGCCTAGAGATCAGCTCAAATAGAGGCTTTCCGACTTCTCCAAGCCCGGCGACGATTATTTTGTTGCTTTTCGCCATGCGGTTGAATCTCTCTCACCGTGGGAACGAAATGGTTAGTTGGTTACTGCCCGCCGGAAGTTGCGTCCACAGAAATAGTGCGTAAACATGACCTGCCAGCGCCTTCTAAGAGCCGCTAACCGCTAACATCACTTGCTCGCTCTGCCCGAGACACTGCTCAAGACCTCGGTCTAGGCGAAATCGATGTTTCAACGGAACAACTAGGCGTGCCTACAATTGTCCGCCCAGTAAGCTATAATCGTTGTTTCCGGGCGTAATCTAAGAGCGGTGAAGGAGACCCGCTCGGCAACCAACACGATCGGCTAGCGCGGAAAGCATTTCCGACGCCAAGAGGCGGGACAAGCGAAATCTCATCACTTTGGCGAGCGGGGAGCGAGTTAAGGCAGCCGCGCAGATACGGCCAGATCGCATGTTAGCCAACAGTAGAGACATATTTCTGCTTGCCACCCTCAACTCCCGCTACAGTCTCCCTCGTGAAATCCAAAATGGACTGGACGACTCGGTATTGCTGTTCTTCGGTGATCTGCGGAAACATCGGCAGCGACAGGAGTTCCACGGACACTCGTTCAGCAACCGGGAAGGCTCCCTTTTTATAGCC
>Ga0306920_100017041_pt1 | contig 10022 bp, 9 predicted proteins | sample flu12Cox44000170_FD_204666 | JGI IMG/M metagenome (GOLD analysis project Ga0306920, IMG submission 204666) | Lab enrichment of tropical soil microbial communities from Luquillo Experimental Forest, Puerto Rico - flux4day.12C.oxic.44.000.170 (v2)... | ecosystem: Environmental > Terrestrial >...
GTTCCCATTCGCAAGAGCGCGGGAACCCTCGTCGGCAAGCCGCCGGAAGCGGAGCAGATCCACCGTGTCCGGCTCGGCTACGAGAATGTAGCCGGGAGCCCGAGTCCGGAGCACCCGTGACCCATTGGCTGGGCATTCCGGCTCCAGGGCCTTGCGAAGCTGCGAAACACGGACCCGCAGGGCGGCATGCCCCGATTCCGGCGGTTCGCTCCCCCACAGTTCCTCGACAAGCCGGTCACTGGACACAACCTGGTTCGCGCTCAACACCAGGACGGCCAGCAGTGCCCTCTGCTTGGCCCCGGTGATGAGCCGTTCCCGTCCGTCTTGGCGGACTTCCAGGGGCCCCAGGATGCCGAACTCCATGCTCGCCCCTCCGTGACTGCAAGCTACCACGAGCGAGGGCACCTTGACATGGGCAAACCCGCCGCCTCGTGGGTCAAGCGACCACGCCAGGGACCTGGCCGGCCGGTCTCCTCGGTTCTCGTCGTGAGCCCTCGAAGATGCGAGATGGCGTCTCGGGTCACGTCGGCGCGCCCGCATCAGGCGCACCAGCAAATGGCCCGGGCAGTTCCCACATCGCACCCCGGTGACGGCAGCCGTCGAAAGCACGTGCCGTTACGCCGCCGTTACGCCGGCGTTAGGCGACCGCCGCACGCTTGCCGAGGACAGCACGACGGCTCCCGGCACAGTGGGGGCCGGTTTCCTTAAGGACACAGTGATCGCAGATGTCCGCTCGGCTGAACGAAGTCAGGCTTGACCTTGCGGGGGGCTGGGTGGACCGCACCCCGCTGCTTGAGTGGGCCAGGGAATTCCAGCCCCAGGGGTCGGTCATGCTGGTGACCTTGCAGGACGCCCCGTTTCGCCAGTCGGCCATCCGGTTTGCCGTTGAGGCAGCGATCGAGTCGGGCAGGTCGCTGGTCACTGTAAATATTGTGAGGCTCTCTCACCCGCGCAGCGCTTCTGCCTCGGCCTCGGAGGCGCTCCGTGCCCCGGCCACCCTGGCGGGCCTGCTTGGTCTCGATACGGACTGCGTACGGATACGGACCGCCAGTCCATCGGCGGCATTGCTGGAGTTTGCCGCCGAGTGCCGGCCCTCAATTGTCATCTTCGGGATCAGCCGGGCAGCGGTGCTCGAACGCGATCGAAAAGCTTACGACAAGCTAGCCCGCGCCGTGTACGGCAAAGTCCCGTGCCTCATCTGGCATCCGCAGTGGGCCGACGAACTCCCGATGGAGGGCGACCAGAGCGGTCACCAGCCAGGACCGGAATCTCGATCCGGGAGAAGAAGACCGTGACCACTTCCGCTTCTCCCGCATTGATGGCGGCTCCCTGCGCCACCGGTGGCGCGCTACATCACCGGCACCTTGATGCATGCGGCGGCCGATGCCGGCGACCTCACTGAGCCTTGCGATCAGGAAGGTGATCCCCGTGAGCAAAACCAGCCACTCGGCACCATGGGGCGGACGGCGGAGGGCCGCTGAGGCGGCGCTCAATCGGGTCACGGCGCGCGCGAAGGCCCGAGCGCGCCGCCGGATCGCAGCAATCGCCGCGGTGGCCGGCCTGGTGGTCCCGCTGGCCGCCGCGCTGCCCGCGACCGCGGCGGCTGCCGGGCCGGTGACGACAGGAACGACGCAGGCGGACACGGTGACGCAGTGGAACCTGACGATGATCGCCGGGCTGGAGGCGGCGGGCATCCCGCCGCCCCCTGCGGCGCGGATCGGGGCGATCGTGCAGGCGTCGGTGTTTGACGCGGTCAACGGGATCGACCGCCGGTACGCCTTCTACCACGTGCCCCCGGCGGCGCCCCCCGGGTCCTCCCGCGACGCCGCCGCCGCGGCGGCGGCCTACACCGCGCTGGTGGCGCTGATCCCGGGGCAGAAGCCGTTGTTCGACGCCCAGCTCGCCGCCACCTTGGCCCAGATCTCCGACGACCCCGCCGACCCCGGGCAATCCATCAAGCGGGGGCTCGCCTGGGGCACCACCGTCGCTGACGGCATCCTCGCCTGGCGGGCCACCGACTTCACCACCCCGCCGCCGCCCTACACCGTGACCCCCGGGGCCGGAAACTGGCAGCCCACCCCGCCGGCGTTCCTCGGCCCGCCGGCCGCGCCGCTGTTCCGCCAGTTCGCCAACATGCACCCGTTCGCACTCACCTCGCCGTCGCAGTTCCTGCCGCCCGGCCCGCCGCCGCTGGACAGCGCCCGCTGGGCCCAGGACTTGGCCGAGGTGCAGGCCTACGGCAGCGCGACCAGCACCGTGCGGACACCGGAGCAAACGCAGACCGCGGTCTTCTGGCAAGACGACACCGTGGCCGCGGTGTGGAACAGGGTCGCCGACCAGCTCGCCCAGGCCAACGACCTGCCGCTGGCGCAGAACGCGCGGCTGCTGGCCCAGGTGAACATCGCCCTGGCCGACGCGACGATCGCGATCTGGTACGCCAAGAGCTACTACAACTTCTGGCGGCCGGTGACCGCGATCCGCGCCACGTCCGACCCGGCGTGGACGCCGCTGCTGCCCACGCCCGCCTTCCAGGAGTATCCCTCCGGGCACGCCGGGGTCAGCAGCGCCGCCGCCACCGTGCTGGCGTCCTTCTACGGCAACGACACCTCGTTCACGGTCACCTCGGCCGGGCTGCCCGGCGTCCAGCGGGACTTCACCACCTTCTCCGCCGCAGTGCAACAGGTGGAAGATGCCCGGGTCTACGCCGGGTTCCACTTCCGGTTCTCCTGCGCCGACGCCGCCACCCTCGGCGCGCAAGTGGCGCAGTGGGTCACCGGCACGATCATGCAGCCGCTGCGCTAATGACGCCAGCAACCCGGGCAACCGGCCAGCCGGCGCCAGCGACCCCTGCGGCCGGCCCGGCCGGTCGCAGGGCGCCGGAACGGTGCGAGGTCCGCACCGTACACCAAGGGCGGGGAGCCTCGCTGCCTCTTACCCGCCCGGTTGCCTGCGGGGAAGTAGGTGAGGCGGATGCCGGACCAGGCGTTGCTGTGGATCGGGTGTGGCGGGTGTTCGGGGGAGACTCAGGCTTTGTTGGGGGTGGAGGGGCAGGCGTGCGACCTGCTCGACCTGCTCGAGGTGGACGGGTTGCGGTTGTTGTGGCATCCGTCGCTGGCGGAGCGGGAGCTGGGGCCGGTCCATGCGGCGGTGGCAGAGGGCCGGGAGCCGCTGACGGTGCTGTGCGTGGAGGGGTCGGTCGCCCTGGCTCAGGACGGGATGTTCGACCTGGCCGACGGGACCGGGAAGTACCTTATCGTGGCCTCGCTGTGCGAGCGGGCGGACTACGTGCTGGCGATGGGCGCGTGCGCCGGCTACGGCGGCTGGCAAGCGCAGCCGCCCAACCCCAGCGGCGCCGTCGGGTTGCTGCAGTCCGACCTCGGCCAGCCCACACTCCAGCCTCCGGCGCCCGACGACACCGACCCCGACGCCCGGGGATTCGGCCACGCCAACGCCACCCGCGGCACGCTGATGCACTGGGTCACACTCAGCCACGGCAAGATCGCCACCTATCAGGGATCACCCCCACCACCTAGAACGCCAGCCCCCGCGACTCCCGCGCCGTCCCCGGCCACTTCGAGCAAAGCCTCGTCGGCCTCCCCGCCGGCGAAAACGGCCGCCGCACCCGCGCCCTCGTCATAGGCAGCCACGACCCCTCTCTCGTCTGCACCACCCAATAACGGCAACCACGCCGAGAGCGCAGCTGCCCGTATCGGCGGCGCGCGTTGTCCTAGACCTTCTCGATCACTGAGTGTGGGCGGCGGCCTGTAACTCATTGGGTTCCGGCCGCGCGCAACAGCAACCTGCACCCAGGTCGCGAACAGTCCCGGCCTGCCCTGAACAGCAGGGCGCACGCTTCAGCGGCGTGCGCCGCTCCGGTCACGCCGGTCCAAGACGTCCGTGACCAGGGACAACAAGCGCCGCCAATCCCGGCGGCGGGGCCGCACGCGACTCACAACTGAGCCAAATAAATGAGCCAAGGGGTGCCAAGACACCCGCCTGGCGGCTGCCAAGAACCGGTATTCTCGCAGGTCAGTGGCGGTGGAGGTGGGATTTGAACCCACGGAAGACTTGCGCCTTCACACGCTTTCGAGTACTGCGCACCACTATTCACCACCGTCCGCCAGCGTCCGTGACCAGCCCGGACAGGCGGCCGCGGACGCCCGTGAACTGTCGTGAACGGGGGTGAATGAGACCAAAACTGAGACCACAGGCTGGCACGCACGGGTGCCCCGTTCGGGGCGGCGCCCGGTGAGCGTCGAGGCGTACATCGGCGGCCCGAACCCGGGTCCTTGGTCGTCGCGGACAGTGAGCGCACGGGCAGATTGCGGCCCCTCGTTAATCACGCCTAACACCGAGTCCTAGCCGCTGGTGGCAGTGCTGGCGGAGCAGGCGATCGCACGCGGAGCCACCAGTTATGAGCGCCCGGGACGTGCGGCTTCCCGCAGCCTGGCAGCGCGGTGCAGCTATTATCGGCGGGCGAAGGACAGAGGCTAGGCGCTGCCCTGGCCAATGCGGACAACGCCCGCCTCGTAGGCGAGAATGACTGCCTGTAGCCGGTCTCGCAGGCCGAGCTTGGCGAGCACCCGGCTCACGTGGGTTTTGACTGTTCCCTCACTGAGGAACAAGCGCTGCGCGATCTCCGCGTTGGACAGGCCGCGCGCGATGAGCGTGAGCACCTCGCGTTCCCGCGCGGTGAGCACGTCGAACCTAGCGGGCGCGGGCACGCCGGATTCTGGCTGGTCCCCTATGAACCGCTCGATGAGCCGCCGGGTCACTGTGGGCGCCACCACGGCCTCACCCGAAGCCACCACCCGCACCGCAGACAGAAGCTCGGGGGCGAGCGCATCCTTGAGCAGGAACCCGCTCGCTCCGGCCCGCAGTCCCGCGTACACGTACTCGTCAAGGTCGAATGTCGTCAGGATCAGTACCCGGGGCGCGTCCGTGGCCTCCCGGATCTGCCGGGTCGCCGCGATCCCGTCAGTGCCCGGCATCCGCACGTCCATCAGCACGACATCCGGGCACGCGCTGGCGGCGACCTGGACCGCCTCGTCCCCGTCGGCGGCCTCGCCGACGACCTCGATGTCGTCCGCCTCGGCCAAGATCATGCGGAAACCGGTGCGGACCAGGGCCTGGTCATCAGCGAGGACCACCCTGATGCTCACTGGGCCTCCCTAGGTACGGTCCCGAAGGGATTGGCCGACGTAGGCTCCGCGCCGGAGGGAGGCAAGGGGTCGTTGTCCCGGGCCGGCAGAGCGCCGCCGGTGACCGGCAGCCGTGCGCGCACGCGGAACCCGGTGCTGTTGCGCGGCCCGGCGGCCAGCTCACCGCCCAGCAAGGACGCGCGGGCCTTCATGCCAGCGAGGCCGTGCCCGCCCAAGGCGTCACCAGTCACACCGTGGACTCCGCCGCCGCTGCCAGAGCCCGCCGCCCGTTCCGCGTCGATAGCCGCAGGCCAGCGGGGACGGCCACCCGGAATCCGGCGGCCACCGTCATCGGTGACCTCGATGGCCAGTTCGCTGTCGGTGTAGTGCACGCCGACGACCGCGGTGGCACCGGGGCCGCCATGCTTCATGGTGTTGGTGAGCGCCTCCTGGATGATGCGGTAGGCCGACAGTTCGATGCCGCCGGCGAGCGGGCGGACCGCCCCGGTGATCCGCAGCTGGACGGGGGTACCGGCGTAGCGGACCCGGGCGGCCAGGGCGGCCAGGTCATCGAGGCCAGGCTGCGGGGCGAACTCTGGTTCCGCGCCGGCCGGGCGGCGGACAATGCCAAGCAGGCGGCGGGTCTCGGTGAGGGCACCGCGCCCGGTTGCGACGATCGCATCCAGCGCCTCGGTGGTTTCGGAGGGCCGACGGCGACGGAGCGCTGAACCGGCGCCCTGCGCCTGGATGACCATCACGCTGAGCGCGTGGGCTATGACGTCGTGCAGTTCGCGGGTGATCCGTTCGCGTTCGGCGGCGGCGGCGAGTTCGGCCTGCCGGCCGAGGTCACGCTCAGCGTCGGCGGCGCGCCGCTCGACCTCGGCGACGTAGGCACGGCGGGTCCTGGCGCCATCCCCGGCCAGCCAGGCAGCGGCGAGAACCAGTACCGGCACGGCCAAATCGGCCAGCCCTGTCGGCCAGGCGGCGGCCAATGTCTTGTGGTTGCCCGCGCCAGGAGCCGCCACGGCCAGCAGCAACCTATTGAGGCCAATGGCTAGCAGCACGCCGGCCACGGTTACACCGGCCGAGACGGGGCGAGATCTGACGCTGGCAACGGTGTAAACGGCGACCGCCACGGCGAAGTCGGCCGGCACCGGCATAACGGGCAGCAGCAGCGAGTGCGCCACGGCCATGCCCAGCGTTACCGCCAGGACGGTGACTGGGAGCCGGCGGCGAGCCGGCAGGACGCCCACCTCCACGCACACCACAGCCAGCCAACCCGCGGCGTGCCAGTGCAGCAGTTGGGGAGATCCGAACCCGCGGCCCAGCGTCGTGGCAAGAGCCTCGGCCGGGTCGATCAGCCGCCAGGCGTCCAGCACCGACAGTGCCGCCAGCAATGCGGCCAGGCCGGCATCCAGCACGACCGGCCGGCGCAGCAACACGCGCAACCGATGTCTCATCCCGAAACCAGCGTAGGCGTGGGCCGCCTGCTGCGGCATCTGCCGCACGGCCGATGGCCAGTACCCCGCAAGACCTATCGGAAGCCGAGACCGCGGGCAGACGCGCGTAGCGGGCGACCGGCGCGACCCTGAGGGCAGCCGTCAATCGCCAGCTTGAGGAGACCTAATGAGACTCAGACTCGCCGTCGGCACGTGGCGGGGATCGCGGGATTCCTGGCCAGTGAAGGCCGCTAGAGGCGGCCTCGCATCCCAGGGAGGAATCGAATGAGAAACCAGAACCGGCTGTTCCTGGGACAGACCATCGCGATCCCCGTACTAGTACCGTCGCTGCTGGTGGCCTGCTCCGGCTGCGCTGGAACGACCTCAACGCCACGCTCCACGGAGCCTGCCGCCTACAGCGCACCGGACAGCAGCTGGAGCAACGCCCATCCCATGGGCAGTGTCCCGCTGCCGCGCGATGCCCACGGGATGACTTACGACTCCACGAACGGAAAGGTGGTTCTTTTCGGCGGCAAGGGAACCCGCAGTCACTACTTCAACGACACGTGGACCTACACGCCTGCCACCAACACCTGGAACAAGCTTCAACCGTCTGGCATCCTGCCAACGGGACGATTTGGCGGGGCGATGGTCTACGAACCGGCCGCCCGCAAGCTGCTTGTGTTCGGCGGGGTTCTCGGCACCACCGGCCAGCCTGCCAACGACCTGTGGGCCTACAGCTTCAACGCCAACACATGGACACGCCTCCACCCGCCCGGCGCCGCGCCGCCCGCCCGGGTCTACCCGTCCATGGCCTATGACCCGGCAACCGGCAAGGCCATCCTCTTCGGCGGATGGACCGGCACCAGTGCCTTCGCCGACACCTGGACCTACGACCCCGCCACCAGCACATGGCGCAAACTCCACACCACTGGCAGCCCGCACGCCCGCTGGGGTGCCTCGATGGTCTATGACTCCGCCACCGGCAAGCTAATCCTTTTCGGCGGTCTTTTCGGAAGCTACGACGGCAGCAACCGGCTCAACGACACGTGGCAGTACGACCCGGCAACAAATACCTGGAAGAATCTCGCCCCAGCCGGCCAGCTGCCCCCCGCACGCGGCTATGCCTCGATGGTCTATGACTCCGCCACTGGCAAGGTCATTCTCTACGGCGGATTCGCCGGCAGCCATGGGCTGCTCGCCGACACCTGGGAATACGACCCCAGCGCCAATGCCTGGCATCGGCTCCCGCCAGGCGCAACCAACCCCTCCCGGCGTGACTTCAGCTCGGCTGTCTACGCTCAGCAGGCCAATATGATCATTCTTTTCGGCGGCCAGACCGGTAACACCGGCAATGTCAACGCCACTGATCTCAATGACACCTGGCACCGCTAAAGCAACACGGCACCGGTGCGGGGCGGGCTCAGCTTGGCCGACTCACGGCCGGGCCCGCCCATGGCCCACGCCTGCCGCCTGGCCACCGGGTTGGCCAGCCACCACTAATCAACCCCAGCGCAGGCCGTGGCGTACCACCAGGCCACCAAACCCATGAAGGAGACAACCATGCCAGTCACCAACTGCACACGGCGCACCTACTCGCGGCCTGCCTACTACCTCGGCCGGCCCGCCGGATGGTGGATCACCGCCTTGGCCCCAGGCTGCCGCAGGCCCGCGGGCCAGACCATCCGGCCGTCTGGGCCTTCGACCGCCAAGGAGCCGCAGTGAACGACGCTGCCCATGCCGCATCAGCCCGGCAGCGGCCCGCCACCCGGCCGTCGCCTGCGGAAGCCGCTCGCCACAGGCCACAAGCGCGGCTGGGCCTGCCCGATACCCGTAGCGCGCTGCCACGCCAAGGCACCCGCCGACGGCGGCGCAGCCAGGGCGACAAGCCCGGCCACCGGCCGCGGCTGGCGCGGGGCACCACGGTACGGCTGCGGGATGGGTCAGCAGTACTGATCCGGCCGATTCAAGCCACCGATGAACCGCTGGTGGCCGGAATATTCGCCGGGCTCAGCGACACGTCCCGGTGGATGCGGTTCCTGGCGGCAAAGGCTGCCCTGTCCCCGGCCGAGTTGCGCTACCTCACCGACATTGACCACCACGACCACGAAGCCCTCACTGCCATCGCCTCCGGCGGGCACGGCCTGGGCGTCGCCCGCTACATCCGGCACGCCGACGACCCGCAGGCCGCCGAGATCGCCATCGCGGTCGTCGACACCTGGCATCGCCGGGGCCTGGGCACCCAGCTGCTGCGCCAGCTGTCTGACCGGGCTCTCCGCGCAGGCATCGACCGGTTCACCGCACTCGCTTCGGCCGACAATGCCGCCGTCGCGGCGCTGCTGCGCACGATCGGCGCCGAACCGGTCCGCCAGGAGGCCGGCACCGTGGAGTACCAGATCACCCTGACGCAAAGGCCGGACCCCAACGGGCGTCCCGCGACCGGGCTCGGAAAGGAGGCGAGATGACCTGGTTGTGGCTGAACATGCCCGTGGGCGCTGCCTTCTTTGCGGCATGGACCGCCATCCCGCTGTGGCTGGTTCTCAAACACCCAGACACCGCCCCCGGTCCACAGGCATCGGCGGTCACCCCAGCTCCGGCCGGCCCCGCTGGCCGGCCAGAAGGCACGGCGTCGGCCGGCGAGCGGATCACTGCCTTGGCAGCTAGCCGGCGCGGGCGCTCTGGCGAAGCCATCAGCGCGCCGCACCTTCGATTGTCAACAAGCCGCAGTGATATGAGCCCCCGGCGGACAGATGCGAAGATGATCCGCGCCGGTCACCGGCGCCGCTACGACGCGATCGTGGTCGGTGCCCGGGTCGCCGGGGCCGCAACCGCGCTGCTGCTGGCACGCCGGGGCTTTGATGTGCTGCTCGTTGACCGGGCGCGGTTCCCGAGCGAGATTCCGCACGGACACTACGTTCACATGCACGGCCCGCCGAGATTGGCCGCCTGGGGGCTGCTCGACCGGGTGCTCGCGACCGGGTGCCCGCCGATCACCTCGATCACTATGGACCTGGGCGATTTCCCGCTGACCGGACGTGGCCTGGTGGTGGACGGCGTCCCGGTCGGGGTCGCGCCACGGCGCGCGGCGCTAGACAAGGTGCTCATCGACGCGGCGATCGAAGCCGGGGCGGAGTTCCGGGACCGATTCCCCGTCCACGACCTGACGGTCGAAGACGGCCGGGTGACCGGCATCCGGGGCCGTGGCGGGCTGACCGAGCGTGCCCGGTTCGTGATCGGCGCCGACGGGCGCAACTCAAAGGTCGCCAGGCGGGTCAGTGCGCCGGCCTACGCGCAGCAGCCGACGCTCGCGTGCTGGTATTTCGCTTACTGGAGCGGGGTCGCCTGGGACGGGCTTGAGATGTACCGGCGCGGCCACCGGATGATTTTCGCGCACCCCACCAACGACGGCCTGTTCGCCGTCTTCGTTGGCTGGCCGATCGCG
>Ga0306920_100017042_pt1 | contig 10022 bp, 8 predicted proteins | sample flu12Cox44000170_FD_204666 | JGI IMG/M metagenome (GOLD analysis project Ga0306920, IMG submission 204666) | Lab enrichment of tropical soil microbial communities from Luquillo Experimental Forest, Puerto Rico - flux4day.12C.oxic.44.000.170 (v2)... | ecosystem: Environmental > Terrestrial >...
ATTTCCTCGCAGAGGTACTCATATTTGGTTGCCATGCCTGGAGCGTAGAACTCGGAGATGGTCATGTGTCCCGAACCGGCCTGAGCGACTTGTCATGCGGAGACCAAGCGTCCCGGGCCAACGGGCGCATCGGCTTTATCCTGCATACTTTCGATTAGGTAATCAGGCAGCAGATGCGGGATAGTTGAGTATCACGCATATGGCAGTGGGCTGCGGTGGCGTGCCCGGCTATCAATGTGGGGTGACCACATGTGGGCCAACGTGACCTGCCTTGCAGGTGCGCATGACTGGTCTGACTGGGAAGTCCGAGACCCGGAACAACCCTGGGAGCAAGTCCGAACCTGCGCTCGCTGCCGGCGGGCGCAGAAGCCGGGTGACCGCATGTGGGGCACGGTGGCCTGCCTCGCAGGCGTTCATCAATGGTCTGAGTGGGTCGTGTCAGATGTACAGCAACCAGGGGAGCAAGTCCGAACCTGTGCTCGCTGCCCGCGGACGAAGAATAATGCCGCTCCGGTCCCGCTGCGTTCGCTTTTCTGGTGATTGAACAAGCTCCCTGCCAGCACTGTAGGCATCGCCGTCCCCTGGGAGCCTACGCCGGGGGCGGTGTCTAGCCTCACTGATCCTTGACCGTCACGAGACTGCCGCAGCAGGTAACGTTCGCCCGTCCAATAGGGTGACGCTAGATGAGCCGTGACGATGCCGGGGGCTGCCGTGATCTACTACACCGACGATCTGGCATCTGTCCGCGAGGACATGCTGCACGGGTTCTTCGCTAGCTGGCCCCGGCGGCCCTCGGCCGGGCAGCACCTGGCTGTCTTGCGCGGCAGCTACCGGTCCGTGGTGGCGATCGATAATGCGCACGGCCGCGTGGTGGGCTTCGTGAACATGCTCAGCGACGGGGTGCTGACCGCGTTCATCCCCTGGCTGGAGGTCCTGCCTGGATACCAAGGGCAGGGCATCGGCGGGGAGCTGATGCGCCGGATCCTGGACGGCACTGACCGGTTCTACTCGGTGGACCTGGTCTGCGACGCGCCGCTCGTCGCGTACTACGAGCGCTTCGGCATGCGCGGAGCTTGGAGCGCGCTGCTGCGCCGTCCGGCGGCGCTGGAAGACTGTCCTGCCGCCGGTCCCGGACGCTGACCACCCTCACTCAGAACACAGGCCTCTCCTCGCGATGGGACGTGGCGCTTTCTATGCCGTACAGCAACACCTACGAGCCAAGCTGCCTCCCCCGGCCGGCCTCCTAGGCGTCTCGGACGAGCTTGTAGGTGAGGAGGGCGAGACTGTCACCCACGGTCTGGGTGTGGACGAGGCGCATGGGTTTCCTGTGACTGGTCTCGCCGAAGAGGCGCTCGCCAGCTCCGAGCACGACCGGGTGGATCGTCAGCCGCAGTTCGTCGACGAGGTCGTGCTCCATCAGCGTATGCGCGAGCTGGATGCTGCCGTAGACGACGATGTCCCCGTCCAGCTCCTGCTTCAACTTCGAGACTTCGTTCACCACGTCGCCCCTTAGTACCGTCGCGTTGTTCCACCTGGGCTCTTCCAGGGTCGAGGACACGACGTATTTAGGCAGGCTGTTCAGCCTGTCCGCCCACTCGCCGCTCCGGGACTGCCACCGCACGGCAAACCACTCGTCGCTCCGCCGACCCAGCAGCAGGGCCTCGGTGCCCAGCGCCTCATCGAACTCGACCTTGGCCCACGCTTCGCGGTCCTTGTCCCCCATCTGGCCGAACCAGCCGCCGAACCTGAAGCCCTCCTCACCGGTCGGGTCCTGGACGACTCCATCGAGCGAGACGTTCTCGCTAATGACGATCTTTCCCATGTCGGTTCCCTTCGGTTGGCGTTGTCAGCTACCACCGATGCAGACACCGCGACGTCGGAAAGTGGGCGCCGGCCAACCGCCCAGTTCGCACCCCGGCCGCTGTCTCCATCAGGATGGAAGCGCGACAAGGTGCCGGAATAGGTGACCCCGGGGGTGGTGACAGAGCCCAGGCAAGCGCCGATCATAGGTGGCCGACCACGGTTCTCCTGGTCATGGCCGGAGCGGCCCACGGCACCGAATTCAGTAGCGAAGGTCCGCGACCAGGCCGTAGTGGTCAGATATCTGGTCCTGGCCAGACGCGCGGACGCCGAGCAGCGCGCAGTGGATCGGGTGTCCGACGCCATGACGCCGCGGCCAGGCGGAGAAGATGTAGTCGAAGCGCCGGTCGGGGTACAAACCGACGGCGGCGAGCGGATTGCGGTTGGACCAGGTGTAGCCGGGAGAGCCATCCCCGGCCACCTCCCAGCTGTCGTAGAACACCAGGCCGGGACTGGCAGTGGCGGAGCGACCGGTAAGCATCCTGATCTCGTCTGAATCGGGACCGGCGTTGAAGTCGCCGCAGACGATGACGAGATCTCGATTTGACGTGACTTCCCTGATGAAGGACGCCAGTTGCCTGACCTGGGCCTGGCGGATGCCGCTGGCACCCAGCGGATAGTCGAGCATCACCGCGAACAGGTGGATCGCGCCGCGCTCACCATCCACGACGACGTGGACCGCTTCTCCGGCGCCTGCACCGTCTTCCGAGCGCAGCGGGCGACGCCGCGGCTCACCCATCGGCCACCGGCAGACCAGGCCGACGCCCGACACCCAGTCCTCTTGCTGCCAGTCGCCGACGAAATGGCAATACGGCAACCCGAGCCGGCTGGCGACCCACTCGGGCTGGCTCGATTCGCCGTGGCGCCATGCTTCGACCAGGCAGATCACGTCCGGCCCAACCTCCGCCAGGGTGTCCTCCAGGGCGACCTGCCGAGTCTGCCACGCAGGCCCGTAGCGCCCCCAGACATTCCACGTGACCACCCGGACGGCCGACTCAACGAGCGGGCCGTATGGCGCATAAGGGTCGGAGGTCACGCGGCAAGTATCGCAGTCCTACCGCACAGGCCCAGTCGCCCCGCGCTCGTCAGGCCGACTCGCGCCAGCCCGGGCACGGGGCACCGTGGCACCGCCCCGTACGAGGCCCTAACCACGTGGATGCCACATCCACGTCATTTGAACGACATGGCTGGGACATCCACGCCTTATAAACCGGAGGCGGACACGTGTCACCAGTCACGACAGTACGCCTGGAACGCAGGAGCACCAGGGGCCAGCGCCGCAGCGCGCGCCGCCGACCCAAGATCACCTTGGCTAAGCCGCATTGGGGCATGAGGAGTGATCTCGACCCCGGGGCATTGCAGTAGATACTGCACTTTCGCCGACGCGGCTTCGCCTGCGGGCTTGCGCCGCTTGTTCGGCCGTCGCGTAGTGTGGCTGGCAGCCAGGACGCCCGGCAATTACCTCGGAGTGAGCCGATGACCAGTAACCGGGAGGAAAAGAACAGGGTTCTCGGCTTCGCCGTGGGGTCGGGCCCGCGTAACAGCCAGCATGAAGAGCAGCACGTAATGGGTTTCCCGGCAAGCTGGTTCGACAGTGTCAACGTGGACGTGCTGTTCTGGCTGGTTCATCCCGTCCGGGAATACCGGCGATGGGCACGACGCCGTCGCCTGGGTTCTGACGTCCCTGGCGAAGACGAGCGGTAGCTGATAGGTACCGCGGCGCAGCAGGATGTAATGCGCCTGCCATTAGGTGGCGGCGGCCTATCTGGCGGTAATCTGCTTGCGGCTTCCGCTGCTACCGCCGACCAGGCCGGTGCGCAGGCTTGGTGCCGGGATGGCTACCGGGGCGGTGCGGGCTGGAGTCGGGTTGGCGCTGGTGAGGCGCAGTGCCAGGGCCGGGCACATGTGCACTGCCTGCTGTGCGTCCTTCTCCAGCCAGGCGGGCACCGGGATGTTGAGGATGACCGGATATCCCTGGGCGTCCACGTGGATCATTTCGGGGACCAGATGCGCGCAGAGGCCGTGCCCGTGGCAGCGCGTCCAGTCCACCACGAGCCGCTGCTGTTCTTCCTGCTCCGGGCCGGCGGGCAACGGCAGCACGCCGCGGACCGGGCGGCCGCAGGAGGAGTGGAAGACGTGGGCCGCGAGATCCTCGGTGAACACGTCGAGCGCCGAAAGCACGAACCTGGTCACGCCGTCGGGGTGAGAGCAGGCGCCGCGCCCGGCTACCCCCGCGGCGGACCGCCTGGCCACGTCGAGCGCCTCGATGCCGCCGGATCCGTCGATCAGCGCGGCCAGCGCCCGGGCGATGGAAGGCAGGCCGAGCTTGCACGGTCCGCACTGGCCCGACGACTCGCCGGCCAGGTAGCTGGCGATTCGTGACACTTCGCCCAGTGGGCAGGTCCCGTCACCCAGTGGGAGCACGATCCCCGAGCCGAGCGTGCCGCCGACGGCGGCCAGGCCCTCACGGGAGACCGGCACCACATAGGCCGTGCCGGCCGGCAGCCACATGCCGTGGTAGCCGCCGACCAGGACGCCGTCGCCCGCCGGAGCCTGGCAGATGTCGAGGATTGCCGCCAGCGGGACACCGGTGGGTACCTCGACCACGGCCGGGTGTGCGGCGGAGCCGCCCACGCTGAGCAGGACCGTCCCGGGCTCTTCTGGCGTGCCGACCGCGGCGAAACGCTCGGGCCCGAGCAGAGCGAGGACCGCAAGCTGGGCGAACGTCGCCGCGTTGGACAGCAGGGTGGGCAGGTCCGCGACGCCGAAATCACTGGCCAGGACCTTGCGTCCCGGAGGTACCGGCCGCTTGCCGTTGATGCCCCGGACCAGCGCGCCGGATTCACCCGAGACGAAGCGGTCGGGCATCTGGACCACGCGGGCTATTTTGCGCAGGCCTGGTTCGGCCGCGATGGCCGCCTCGATCGACCTGTTCGCCAGCTCGCTGCCCGCGACCCCGATCACGATCTCCTCGGCTCCGATGGCCTCGGCCACCAGCGCCGCACCGCTGAGGATGAGGTAGGGCGAGCGGATCATGAGCATCTTGTCCTTGACGCTGCCCGGCTCGCCCTCGGCGGCGTTGACGACCACGACCGGTGCGCAGTCGTTCGCCTCCGCGTTATTCATTACCGCGCTGAGCTTGCGCGCGAAGGGGAACGCCGCACCACCCTGACCACGCAGGTCGACCTGCTCGGTCATCGAGATCAGTTCCTCGGCGGACAGCCGGGGCAGCGGACCGAAGATATCCCGGTGGGCTTCCAGGTCGAGCCGGGGCATCCGGTCGAGACCGGCCGTCAGCCTGGCGGCCCCAATCCTCATGATCGTGGGCGCGTCGAGGCCCTTGATCGGGCTCATCGCCACTCGTCACCTCCGGTTGGACCGGGCATGTCGCGATATCTGGGATCACTGTGTTTGGCTCGATGTGACCGGCGCCCCGCGGTCGGCGGCGGCGGGCCGGTGCGCGGCCCAGTGATCGGGTCGCCGGCAGGCAACGGCTGATCGGGGTAGGGCATGGGAGCGGGGCGCGGCATCGGGCCGGTGTCCGGACGCGGCCTCGGGCCGGTTCCGGCCGATGACAGCGGGCCGGTAGCCGGGCGCGGTGGCACCGCCCCGGTGTCCGGACGGGGCAGCGGGCCGGCATCGAAGCGGGGCAGCGGGCCGGTACCCGGTCGCGGCATGGGACCCGAGTCGGCCCGCGGCAGGGGACCAGTGGCCGCCCGCGGCAGCGGACCCGTACCCGGACCCATGCCGTTGCGCGGCGGCTGCCCGTGACCAGCCCGCGGCAGCGGGCCGGTGTCCGGACCGGGCATCGAGCCGGTGTCGGGACGCGGCAGCGGGCCGGTATCTAGACGCGGCAGCGGGCCGATGCCCGGACGGGGCATGGGACCCGAGTCGGCCCGCGGCATGGGACCAGTGGCCGCCCGCGGCAGCGGACCCGTACCCGGACCCATGCCGCTGCGCGGCGGCTGCCCGTGACCAGCCCGCGGCAGCGGGCCGGTATCTAGACGCGGCAGCGCGCCGGTGCCCGGACGGGGCAGTGGGCCGGTGCCTTGCTGAGTCATCGAACCGCTTCTGAGCTGAGGAATCGGGCCGGAACTCCGGCCGTTCGGGCGGGGTGGCGCGGGTATGGCGGCCCGGGGACGCGCCGGTTCCGCCGCGCCGGGGCGGGCGGTGCGCGGGCCGGATCCGGAGCGGTCCGCGAAGTCCTCGGGATACGGTGACGCGAGCTGCGACCCGCGGCCACGCGGTCCGTATGGATAGGAGGACAGCTCGTCCTGGGGTATGTCGCCGTGTCCCCTCGGCGCGCCCTCGAATCGTGGCGGGCCTTCATAGCCGGGCTCGTAGAGCGGCCGCCTAGCCGGGCCGACCAGGGCCGGGCGCGGCTGGTCCGTGCTCACGTAGGGGCGAGCCCGCATCCCCGCCGGGTCATTGCCGCCGTACGGCGGCGCGCCCAGCGGCATGAAACCGAGGTCCCGGTAGGCGTCCGGGGGCGGCCCGGCGTAGGCCGGGGCGGGGCCCAGGGCCGGCATCGGCCCGGAGGCCGGCGACCGGCCCGGTGCCGGGAGCGCGGCCCACGAGTCCGTGGCCCCCCGTCCGCCCAGGCCGGCCGGCAGCACCTGGACGGCGCCGCCGATGTTGCTGCCGAGCTGGGCCTGCGCCATGCTCATGGCCGCCGCATGCAGCGATGGCGGGCCAGCGTGCCTGGCCCGGTCGGCGCTGGGAGACGAGGGCAGGCTCTCCTTCGGCCGCAGCGAGATGGCCAGGAACCTGACCGCGAGGCCGAGGGCGGTTACCGCGATCGCGAACCCGTAGCTCCAGTCGACGTACGGTTTGGCCGTCCGGCCGCCGAGCAGCCCGTGCAGGACCCCGAACACGAACGCCACGTAGGCGGTGTAGTGGATGGCCCGCCAGCGCCAGGCTTTTCCGTGCGCGGTGAACCGCTTGCGCAGAATGCTCGTTACCACGAGCAGGACGATGAGATCGGACGCGATCGTACCGAGCCCGATGTAGAAGGTCCGGTACGGCGAGAGAAAGGGGACGACCGCGTCGATGACGTGCGATCGCTGGGCCAGGATCTCGGTGACGATGTGAATGATCAGGAACGCCAGCGTGCCGAAGGAGAAAGCCCGGTGCACGGCCTGCGCCATCACCCGGTGTCCGGGTGTCATGACGATGCGGTCCGTGGCTATCAGGCCCAGCAGCACCGAACCGGTCAGGCCGACGAGCGCGAGCACCCCGGCGTAGTACAGCATGAACCGTTGCGTAGCCGCGTCGATGTCATGGCCGGCCTTGGTCAGGACCAGCACGGCTACGAGGACGACGATGGCGGTGACCAAGATGGCCACGATCTTCCGCGTGTGGTCGCCAACCGCTCCCTGTGCCCCCGAATGCACACCCTGACGACCGCGTGGACGTCCGACGGTCGTTGGCACGCGTAACCTCCTCAGGATCGTGAATGACGAGAGAAGACCTATTGCGACGCCGTGAACGCTGGCTGTTATCCCTAGTCCGGTAGCTCGTGGCCTAGCGACTATATCAGCGTCAATAACACTTCGGCGGCGAAATGGTATCTGCACGATTTCGGGCGGGTGAGACGAGCGCGAAGCTGACCTGAACGGGCCGGACGACGGGTCCGTAACGACGGGATCCCGTTGCCGCCACGGGACCGGAGGGTCCCGTGATCCGCGTCGCCGCGGGGCAAGTCATCCAGGGCCGGAGCATCCACGGGCCAGCAGGACTGTTGCGATCTTCCAGCACGTCCCTCCTTCGCGCTACCCGGCTCCAACCTCTGTTATACAGCCCGCAACCGAGGCAGATCTGGCAAACCGGCAAGGTCCCTGCTTACGGAACTCTTCCGGCTGTACACCGTGACCGCCAGATAAGCGTCTATTTCCAATCGTCACACTGGTCCAGGAAAATCGGACATTCGCCTGTATATGGACAGCAATAGCGCGCGCATGAGCGCGCCCATACCATCCCGCGAGAGAAGACGCCAGCTCCGGAGGACCTGTTAAGGGAAGTGACAGAGGGTGCGGATGCGGCATCCTCCGGTGTGATGTTTCCTACTCGCGCACCGCCGCGGGCAGGTACTCGACCGTCACCGGCAGGTGGTCGGAGGCCGCCTGGGCCGACCCGGTGTCGTGCACGTAGTGTGCGCGCACCGCGGGGACGAGCGGGCCGGTCACCCGGACGGCGTCGATGCGTCGCCGGACCCCGTGCGCGCCGTAGACGTCAGCCGGGTGATGCCCGGTCGTGGGCTGCCACCCGGCGCCGGTGACCGCGGCCACGTCGTGCAGCCCGCCGGCCCAGAGCACGTCCCCCGGCCGCCGGTCGGCCCAGTGCCGGCGGCGTCCCCGCTCGTCGTAGTCCCACTGACACTGGTAGATGAGGTCGGCGAACCACTCGACGCCCGCGTAGGGGTCGGCGGGCTCGTACAGGTCCCAGGTCTGGCCGGCCAGCACCCGGTCCGCGCACTCGGTGTTCCAGTCGGCGCCGACCAGCGCGGGCGGCTCGTCCCTGGGCCGGGTGACCGCGGCCACCAGGCGCTCGTTCTGGTCCGCCCGCATCCCCCGGCTGAACGGGGTGGCGTGGAAGGAGCCGTGCCTGACCCGGCTGCCGCCCACGTCCAGCGTGACCAGGGCCAGGCCATGCCAGAAGTCCCGGCCGCCGTAGCAGCGCAGCGAGCCGGGAACCGGCTCGATCCCGTCCCGCCACATCAGCCCCACGTGGTAACCGTGACCGCCGAACGCGACCGCGGCCTCCGTACCGGCCGGACCGAGCGAATCAAGCGACGCGGGCACCTCGCACCGCAGGCCCGCGTCGTCCGCGAGCCTGCGGAGCCGCTCCGCGGCCGTGGCGGCGTCCGGCGCCAGGATCTCCTGGACGGCGAGCACGTCGGTGTCCAGGGCACGTATCACCCCGGTGACCGTCTCGTAGTGCTGCCGCGCCTCCGCGGTGTCGGCGGCGAACATGTTGAGCAGGTTGTAGGTGCTGAACCGCACCAGGCCAAGGTTACGGGCGCGACCCAAGCTCGGCCGCCACCAGCTCGGCGATCTGCGCGGTGTTCAGCGCCGCGCCCTTGCGCAGGTTGTCGCCGCAGACGAACAGCTCGATGGTCCGGGGATCATCGAGCGACTGGCGCACCCGCCCCACCCAGGACGGGTCGGTGCCGACGACGTCGACCGGGGTCGGGAACTCACCGGCGTCCGGATCGTCGGCCACCACCACGCCCGGCGCCATCCCCAGCACCTTCCACGCCTGATCGCGGCTGACCGGCTGGGAGAAGGTGGCGTGCACCGCCACCGAGTGGGTGGTGACGACGGGCACCCGGACGCAGGTCGCGGAGACCTTCAGCGCGGGCAGGCCGAGGATCTTACGCGACTCGTTGCGGATCTTCAGTTCCTCGGACGACCAGCCGTCCGCCTTCAGCGAGCCCGCCCACGGCACCACGTTCATGGCCAGCGGCGCGGGGAACGGCCCGAGCTCGCCGACCGCCGAGCGCACGTCGCCGGCCCGCTGCCCCAGCGACCGGGTGCCTGATACCTTGTCGAGCTGCGCGTAGAGGGTGTCGATGCCGGCCTGGCCCGCGCCGGAGGCCGCCTGGTAGGAGGCCACCACCATCTCCTCGAGGCCGAACGCCCGGTGCAGCGCCCCGACCGCCACGATCATCGACAGCGTGGTGCAGTTGGCGTTGGCGACGATGCCCTTGGGCCGGTTGGCCAGCTGTTCCGGGTTGATCTCCGGCACCACCAGGGGGACGTCGGGGTCCATCCGGAAGGCGCCGGAGTTGTCCACGGCCACCGCGCCACGGGCGGCGGCCATCGGCGCCCACACCGCGGAGACCTCGTCGGGCACGTCGAACATGGCCACGTCGATGCCGTCGAAGGCATCGTCGGAGAGCGCCACCACCTCGGTCTCGCGGCCCCGGACGGTCAGCCGCCGCCCGGCCGAACGGGCCGAGGCGATCAGCCTGATCTCGCCCCAGACGTCCTCCCGGGTGGAGAGCAGGTCCAGCATCACCGTGCCGACGGCGCCGGTGGCGCCGACCACGGCGAGCGAAGGCCCCGCGCCGCTCACCGGCCGGTCCCGCCGTAGACGACGGCCTCGACCTGATCGGAGTCAAGCTCGAAGGCCTGGTGCGTCGCGGTCACCGCCTGGTCCAC
>Ga0306920_100017045_pt1 | contig 10021 bp, 7 predicted proteins | sample flu12Cox44000170_FD_204666 | JGI IMG/M metagenome (GOLD analysis project Ga0306920, IMG submission 204666) | Lab enrichment of tropical soil microbial communities from Luquillo Experimental Forest, Puerto Rico - flux4day.12C.oxic.44.000.170 (v2)... | ecosystem: Environmental > Terrestrial >...
AAAGGGCGACTGAGATGCGACGCACACTCTTTTCGGTCATAGCCGCGGCCATTCTGGCAATGCCTGCGGCGCCACCGCTGGCAGCCCACCCGTACCAAGGTCGAAGCGGCGGGTCCGATCAGAGCGAGCGCTTCTCGCGCAGGGTGCGCGTCAGCCCAGACGGGCGCGTCAGCATCTCCAACATCTCGGGCGACATCGTCGTCACCGCCGCATCAGGAAATGAAGTCTCGATCGAAGCCGTGAAGCGCGGGCGTGACCGAGGACAGCTCCAGACGGTCCACATCGACGTCGAGGAACGCGGCGGCAGCGTATTCGTGCACACAACGCACACTGCGAGAAATGATCGCGTGTCGGTCGATTACACCATCGCGATGCCGGCCTCGGCGGCCATCGAGGTCCACTCGGTCTCGGGCAACGTCAAGGTGACCGGCGTACATGGGGCCGCCCGGGGCGAAACCATCAGCGGCGACGTGACGATGGCGGATACGCCAAGGCTCGAAATGGCCAAGAGCGTCTCCGGCAACGTCACGCTCGGCGGCGTGGCGACCGACGGCGATCTGTCGGCAGCGAGCGTCAGCGGCAACCTGGTTGGAAAGTCCATTAAGGCTCACGCGCTGGAGCTTGGCTCGGTGAGCGGCGACGTCCGCTTGACTGATGTGAGCTGCGACCGTCTTGCCGCCAAGTCCATCAGCGGCACGGTCGAGTACTCCGGCACAATCACCAAAGGAGGCTCCTACGAGGTCAATGCCCACTCGGGTGACATCAGGTTGACCCTGGCGAACCCGGCAGGATTCGTCTTGAACGCCAACAGCTTCAGCGGTTCGATCCGGTCCGACTTGCCGCTGACCATCGGCGGCGACAGCAGTACCCGCGGGCGTCCCGGCCGCCGCACAGGCCTTAGTAACCACTCGATGACCGCAACTTACGGCGATGGCAGCGCGACGTTGACGCTTCGAACCTTTTCAGGGGACATCATTATTTCCAAACGCTGAGGTTGGCATCCGGCTTGCTCCCTCATTGGAGTCTGTATAATTGGAAATGACGAGGTCGGACCCCTGGAGTGCTACTCTTGAGGGTCTTCCCCCTGGAGCCTGGAGGCCAGAATGAAGCGATTGGTTCTCGTTGGAGCCCTCGCCGGTGTGTTCGCTGCGAGCACTGTCTACGCCCAGGGCACGACGTCGACGGGCACTTCGCTGGGCACCGTGAATCTCACCAAGAAAGTCATGGCCGACGGCAAGCCGCTGGCGGCCGGCACGTATCAGGTGCGGCTGACGAACGAGGCGCCACCGAAACCGGGCGCAGGCCAGGGTGCCGAAGCCGAAAAATACGTGGAGTTTGTCCGGGGCGGAAAAGTCATGGGCCGCGAGGTCGCGACGGTCGTGTCGGCTGCTGACATGAGCCAGGTCGCGAAGGGCAAGAAGCCGGGCGCCAATTCGTCCTCGGTGGAAATGCTGAAGGGCGGTAAGTACCTCCGCGTGTGGATCAACCACGGCGGCAACAATTACATCATCAACATGCCCCCGGCCTGAGGAGTCGCGATGGTCGGGTAGGTCTGGTGGGACGGGTCGGACAGCGGCTCGCGAGTTGACTCGCCCGACCCACCTGACTTACCTGACCCACTCGACTCAACCGACCACCCGACTCACGCGACCTACTCGACCGACCTGACCGGAATCACACAGCCATCACATCGAACTGCTCGTGGTGGAGATGGACGTCGGACTTGATCGTGACGTCCTTGCCGATGGACTGCCGCAGATCGGTCAGCACCGCGCTCTCCTCTTCTTTAAGCGCCCGCGCGATGTCAGGATTGACCCGAAGCAGCAGGCGATGGCCGTTGAGGTCCGGGCCTATTTTTCTCACTTCCGAGAGGATCTCGTAGCAGATCGTCGCGCTCGACTTGATCACGCCCGTGCCTGAGCAGTAGGGGCACGGCTCGGTCAACACGCGCTCCAGGCTCTGCTTCACCCGCTTGCGGGTGATGATGATCAGCCCGAAATCCGACACCTGCAGCGCCTTGGACGGCGACCGATCTTTCTTCAGCTCCTGCTCCACCGCCTGGAAGACCTTCTGGCGGTTTTTCTTCTCCTCCATGTCGATGAAATCGAGCACGATGATGCCGCCGAGATCCCGAAGGCGGACCTGACGGACGATCTCTTTGACCGCCTCGAGATTGGTTTTGACGATGGTGTCCTCGAGCCGGCCGGATGACTTCTTGCCGACGTACCGTCCCGTATTGACGTCGATGGCCACGAGCGCCTCGGTCTGATTGATGACGATCGACCCGCCCGATTTCAGCCACACCTTGCTCTTGAGCGCCTTGTCGATCTCGGCCTGCACGCCGTACTCGTCGAAGATGGGGAACGGCTTCGTGTAGAGCTTCACCCTCGGCGCCAGGCTCGGCATGATGCGCTCGACCAGCTCGATGACGCGCTTGTACTCGGCCTCGTTGTCGATGCGGATCGATTGGTACTCCTCGGTCAGCAGGTCGCGCAGCAGCTTCGAGACCAGACTTGCCTCGCGATACACGACCGCCGGCGCGCGCTGTGATTCTGTTTTCTGGCGGATCTCCGTCCAAATCTTGTGAAAGCCCTGGAGGTCGCTGACGATGTCCTCCTTCGGGCGGCCGGCTGCGGCCGTGCGGATGATGACGCCGCCCGTGAACCCGTGGGCCTCGCGGAACTCGCGGACGATGCCGCGCAGGCGGCTGCGCTCGTCGCGCGACTCGATCTTGCGTGAGACGCCGACGTGGTCGACGGTGGGCATGAACACGAGGAAGCGCCCCGCCATGGTGACGTGAGAGGTGAGCCTTGCGCCCTTGGTGCCCAGCGGTTCCTTGACGACCTGCACCAGGATCTCCTGACCTGGCTTCAGGAGCTCCTCGATCTTCTGCGTGGCCCGGTCGCGGGCCCGGTCGCTCTTCGGCTCGCCTTTATTACCCGACGCGCCTCTCGGCTCGGCTTTATCACTCGACGCGCCTCTCGGCTCGGCGTTATCACTCGACGCGCCTTTCGGCTCGGCTTTATCACTCGACGCGCCTCTCGGCTCGGCTTTATCACTCGACGCGCCTCTCGGCTCGGCTTTATCACTCGACGCGCCTCTCGGCTCGGCTTTATCACTCGACGCGCCTCTCGGCTCGGCTTTATCACTCGACTCGCCTCTCGGCTCGTCGTCCGCCTCGAGCTTCTCGAACTCTTCGAGCGTGTCGATCACCTCGGCGACGTACAGGAACCCGTCGCGCTCCAGGCCGATGTCGATGAATGATGATTGCATGCCGGGAAGGACCTTCGAAACCCGGCCCTTGTAGACATTGCCGACGACGCCGCGCTGGCGTTCACGCTCGACGAAGACTTCAGCGACGAGATCGTCTTCGAGAATGGCCACTATCGTTTCGTGGCCGTTGGTGGAGACGATCATCTCCTTGTTCATCACGAACTCCTCGAACGCGCGGCCGGCAGCCTCCGCGGCTTTGCCGGACCCGAGCGTCCCGTCAGTTCGTGAATCTGCGCATACGGACGTTGAGCACCAGCCCGAACGACGCGAGGGTCGCGATCATCGATGATCCCCCGTAGCTCATGAGCGGGAGCGTGAGTCCTTTGACCGGCGCAAGCCCTGCCGACATGGTGATGTTGTAGACCACCTGAAAAGCAAAGCTGGCGAGCACGCCCAGCACGAGGTAGGCGCCGATGCGATCTTTCGCGAGCCGGGCGGCCTCAAGCGTGCGCAGAATCACGAATAAATACAAGCCGAGCGCCACGAGGACGCCGGCAAAACCTTGTTCCTCGGCAAGCACCGAGAAGATGAAATCGTTGTGCGCCACGGGCAGGAAGCGCAGCTGCCCTTGGGTTCCCTGCCTGAAACCTTTCCCCGACAGACCGCCCGACCCGACGGTGATACGAGCCTGGATCTGCTGGTATCCGGCGCCTTTGGCGTCCTGTGACGGATCGAGAAACGTGGAGATGCGTGTTTTCTGGTAGTCTTTCATCGCGAATTTCCACGCGATGGGTGCGGCGAGCAACGCGCAGAGCGTGAGGACCCCGAGGATGCGCATCCTCATGCCCGAGAGATACGCGACCGCGAGAAAGATCGGCAGCAGCGTCACCGCCGTGCCAAGGTCCGGTTCCTTGACGATGAGCAGGAATGGAATGGCGGTGAGCATCCCGCCGATCGCCAGATCGGTCCAGCCGGGAGCGCCGCGATTTTCTCCGAAGAACTTCGCCAGCACCAGCGCCACACCGATCTTGGCGAATTCGGACGGCTGGAGGTTGAACCCGCGCAGAGCGATCCAACGTCGCGCGCCCATTTGCACCATGCCGAAGAGCATGACGTACACAAGCAGCCCGAGAAGCGCCACGTAGATCAGGTGCGACTTATCGGTGAGCGTTCGATAGTCGAGCGTCAACGTGGCCACCATTGCGCCCAACCCGATGATGATCGCGTAGAGCTGGATGAGGAACAGCTTCGAGGCGCCACGCGTCGGGTCCGACGTCGTGCTGTAGATCATCACGACCCCGAGCGCGCACAGCGCCAGAATCGCAACGACCAACGCCCAATCGATGTGATAGTAGAGGCGGCGTTCGAACACGTCAGCGCTCTGCGCCAGTCTCGGCAGACGCGCCTCTCGCCAGCGGATCCTTGAAGTCCAGTGGCAATTCCGCCGGCATGGCCGGAAGAGGTCGCCCTTCCTTCTTCGCAAAGAAGGTCTCGAGGATGTGGTGGGCCACGATTGCGGCGTTCGGCCCGTGAATGCCGTGCTCCAGGAAGACGACTCCGGCGACCTGCGGGTTGTCACGGGGCGCGAAAAACACGAACCACCCGTGGTCGCGCAGGTTCTTGCTCGTTCGGGCGGCGGCGCGACCCGTATTGGAAATCACCTGTGCCGTCCCCGTCTTGCCGGCCACGTCGTACCCGACAAGGCGCGCCCGACCGCCGGTGCCGCCGCCGTTGACCACGCCCCACAACCCGTCGCGGATCGCCTGCAGCTTCTTCTGATCGATTGACACCTGGGATTGCGGCGCCGGCACCGGCACCGGCTTCCACCCGCTCCCATCGTCCACGGCCTTGAGAAGGTGCGGCGTAATTCGTGTCCCGCCGTTCGCGAGCGTGGCCATGTACACAGCCATCGACACCGGCGTCACGGACACCTGGCCTTGACCGATCGCCACCGAGATAGTCTCGCCCGCGTACCACTTCTCGTGCATCCGCTCGCGCTTCCACTCTGTTGAAGGTACGAGCCCTTGAACTTCATTGGGCAGATCGATGCCGCTCTTCACGCCCAGGCCGAGCGCCGTCGCCCATTTGTTGATCTTGTCGATGCCGACCATGTTGCCGACGGTGTAGAAGTACACGTCGCACGACTGTTCGATCGCCTGCCGCAGGTCGACCGACCCATGGCCCCCCTTTTTCCAGCACTTGAAGTCCCGGCCGTAGAAGTTGGCGTGGCCGGCACAACTGACACGGAACTCCGGCGTGATGACGCCCTCCTCGAGTGCCGCCAGTCCGACGGCCATCTTGAACGTCGAGCCCGGCGAGTAGCGCCCCTGGATCGCGCGGTCGTTCAGCGGGCGGAGCTCGTCCGTGTTGAGCGATGCCCAGGTCGCTCGATCAATCCCGACGGCGAACGCATTCGGGTCGTAGGCAGGCAGGCTGGCGAACGCGAGGACAGCCCCATCTTTCGGATCGAGCACCACAGCCGCGCCGTTGAAGGGCGTGGCCTTGATCGCGTCCTCGACCGCTTCCTGCATGTCCAGGTCGATCGTCAGCTGGAGCCGCTTGCCCTCGCGCGGCTCGTCCTCTTCGAGCGTCCGGATTTCGCGGCCAACGCTGTTCACGACGACGCGCTTGGCGCCGTCCTCGCCCATCAGGAGCGCGTTGTAGATTTTTTCGACCCCCGCCTGGCCGACGATGTCGCCGCTCTTGAGGCTGTCACCCTCCGCCACGTCTTTGTCGCTGACCTCGCCGACGTATCCGAACAGATGGGCGGCGAGTGTTTCGGGGTAGCGGCGGGTCGGCACCTGCTCCACGAGGACACCGGATTCGAAGTCGAGCCGTCGTGCGATAACCGCCGCCACCTGCGCGAGCGTCGCGTCCTGCACGATCGTGATCGGCCGGTACACCGGCTCGCGGCGGTGGCGGTCCACGATGCCGTGGATGCTCGCCTCGTCGAGGCCGAGTACCGAGGCGAGGAGCGCGATCGTGCGGTTCATGTCCTTGGTGTGCTCGCGCACGATCGAGATGCTGTACGACCCGCGGTTGACAATGAGCACCCGGCCGTCGCGGTCGAACACCAACCCGCGCGGTGCGCGCAAGGCGAGCGTCCGCTGATGGTTGTTCTCCGCCAGCTCTTCGTACTTCGGATGCTGCACGACCTGCAGCACCCAGAAGCTCACCGCCAGCATCGAGAACACGGCCGTAATCACATACTGGAGGACTGTCAGCCGTTGCCCCGCCCGGCGCCGATCTTCAATAACCATGGTCGCTTCCTGAACCATTATCGGCGCAGCCGCCCCCTGCTGTGCCGCCGCTCCATCGCCCCGGGCACAAGCTCAGCAATTTGAAAGGCCACAATGCCCACAATGGCGTTCCCGAGCGCTTGGCCCGCAACGACGGCATACGGTGACTCGAAATGGCGCAGATCGAGCAGCATGTACAAACCCATGAAGACTGCCGCATGCAACACGGTCGCCCCGAAGAACACCACGAAGCGCGGCAGCGAGTGCGTCACGATGAACTGCGTCCCGATGATGCCCGCCAGAAATCCGACGACGGTCTTCGCCAGGCCGCCGATGCCGATGACGCCGCTCGACATCGCATCTTGAACGAGGCCGGCAAAGGTCCCCGTCAGAAGTCCAGTGACGGGGCCGAACGACAGCGCCACGTACACGACCGCCACCAAGACCAGATCCACCGCCACGGTCCCGCGAACGAGAAAGCGGGCCACCGTTGTTTGCAGCACGAGAGCCAACAGGATGGCCAGGATGACGGTCGCCGCCTTCACTCCTTGCTCCCTGCGGCCCCCGCAGCGGCCTGACCAGCAGGCGTCGGCGTCAGAATCACGAGCACCTCTTCGAGCGTGTCGAAGTCGACCGCCGGGCGTAGACTGATTCGTTTGTACGCCGAGCCGGACTTCTCCACACTGTCCACTTTGCCGATGGCGAAGCCCTTGGGGTAGATGCCGTCAATACCGGACGTCACCACATCGTCGCCAACGACGACATCGAACACTTCCGACATGTACTCGAGCAGGAGGCGGCCGTCGCCGGCCCCTATGACAATCCCTTGCGCACGCGACCGTTCGATGAGAGCGCCGGCGGCGGCGTTGCGATCGATGAGCAGCTGGACTTTCGACGCGTAGCTGCCGGGCAGGATGACGCGTCCAACGACGCCCGCGGGTGCGATCACGGCCATGTCGGTCCGCAGACCTGCGGCAGTCCCCTTGTCGATCGTCACCGTTCGAAAGTCAGGCGTCGCCGCGGCGCCGACAATCTCTGCCGCGGTCGTCTGGAGGCTGGAGCGATCGCGAAGATCCAGGAGCTCCTCGAGTCCGCGAGCGCGGTCGGCCAGCGCCCGTTGCTCCTGCAGCGCGATCTGAGCGGTGGAGAGCTGCTGTTTCAACCCGTCGTTCTCGGACTTGACGTGGCGCAGCCCGATGTAGCCGTTCCACACCCGGGCGACGGTGCTCGTGCCGCCAAACACGACCCGCTGCACTGCGGAGAACACCCCGAACGTCACCGACTCGAGCACCGGCACGCCGCTTCGCGCGTTGACCTGCGCGGAGATGAGGAGGATATGCCCCAGGATGATCCCGAGGAACAGGTAACCGGTGCGACTGCGAATATCGGCAACAGCCATCAAGCTCGGAGCTCAAACGCCCTTCCGTCTAGTCAATCGAAATCTTGCGCAACAGGTTGAAATCCGACAGCATCTTGCCCGCGCCGAGCACGACCGAGGAGAGCGGATCCTCGGCCATCGCCAGCGGCAGGCCCGTCTCTTCCCGGAGACGCTTGTCGAGGTTCTTGAGCATCGACCCGCCGCCGGTCAGCACGATGCCACGGTCCACGATATCCGCCGACAGCTCGGGCGGCGTCCGCTCCAGCGCGACACGCACCGCATCGACGATGACGTTGACGGTCTCGGCCAGCGCCTCGCGAATCTCTTCGTCCGTGATCGTGATCGTCTTGGGGACACCCTCAATGAGGTGCCGGCCCTTGATCTCCATCGTCATCCGATCCTCGAGGGGGAACGCCGAGCCGATCTCGATCTTGATCTGCTCCGCCGTCCGTTCGCCGATCAGGAGGTTGTACTGCTTTTTGATGTACTGGATGATCGCTTCATCCATCTCGTTGCCGGCGACGCGCACGGCCTTGCTGTAGACAATGCCGGCGAGCGAGATGACGGCAATGTCGGTCGTGCCGCCGCCAATGTCGACAATCATGTTGCCCGACGGCTCCGTAATCGGCATGCCCGCGCCGATGGCTGCCGCCATCGCTTCCTCCACGAGATGCACTTCGCTCGCCTTGGCTCGATACGCGCTGTCCTTCACCGCCCGCTTCTCCACCTGGGTAATCTCCGACGGCACACCGATCACAATGCGGGGCCGCACCCACACGTTCCGGTTGTGCGCCTTCTTAATGAAGTAGGTCAACATCTTCTCGGTAACTTCGAAGTCGGCGATGACGCCGTCCTTCATCGGCTTGATCGCCACGATGTTGCCGGGCGTCCGGCCGAGCATATCCTTCGCATCCTTGCCGACCGCCTCCACGCGGCCGTTGACTTTGTTGATGGCGACGATGGACGGTTCGTTGACGACGATCCCCTTGCCCCGCGCGTATACGCAGGTATTGGCGGTACCAAGATCGATAGCCAGGTCACTCGAAAACAGCGAAAGCATCGAACGAAGGCTCAAACAGAACTCCTCACGTCGTCACGATAGATAGTTGGTGGTTGGCGTTGGCGGTTCGTCGTTGAACGGACTGGCGGTTGGCGGTTGGTCAACGTGACTGGCCTTCGGCGAGCCCTTCCCCGATGCAGAAGCGTGCAACATGGCGAACAACCGCGCCAATGGCTGACACTTCACGACTCATACTTCACGACTCCAACCATCAACGAGTGACTATCGATCAATGACTGCTGGCTATTCGCTTGTATCGGCTGGAGCGACAGCGGCCTGAATACCGTTCTTTCCCGCCGCCTTCACGGCATACATCGCCTGGTCCGCGGCGTGGATGAGCCCATCCGCGGATTCGGCGGAATCAGGCAGCGTGGCGACGCCCACCGAGCACGTCAGCCGCGTTCCGAAACCCTCGCCGTCGAGAAATACGTGAGCCGCGATGCGCTCACGAATGCGCTCACCGACCGCGAACGCGCCCTCGCGCCCGGTGTCGGGCAGCACCAGCGCAAACTCGTCCCCCCCGAATCGTGACACGACGTCGGTTTCACGCGCGCTGCCGCGAATGACCGCGGCCGCCTCGACGAGCGCGCGGCTACCGCACACGTGCCCGTGGGCGTCGTTCACCCCCTTGAATCCGTCCAGGTCGATGAAGAGCAGAGAGAGCGGCCGCCCGTTTCGTGAGGCGCGCTTGGTTTCACGGCGCAGCACGGCATTCAGGTACCGTGAGTTGTACAGCTGCGTGAGATCGTCGGTCACCGACAAGGCTTCGACGCGCTTGAGCTGGAGCGCGTTGTCCAGAGCGACTGCCACGGGCTCGAGCAGAATACGCACCGCGCGGAGCATTCCCGGCGACAGTTGTGGCGCGCGCACCGACGACGCTCGATCCAGCGCCAGCAGGGCTCCGACATCCCGACCGCGGCAACTCAGCGGAAATGCGAGAACCGCGCCGACCGACGGGTCGTGCAGCCGTTCGTCATCGCGCAGGTTGGCCGATGCGAATTCCTGACCTCGCGCCATTGCCCATCGGGCAATCGCCGTCAACGCAGGACCCATGTCCGGCGTCAGCGCGCGAGCCGCGAGCACGGAGAGCTGACCCGATAGATCCGACGAGACGACAGCCCAGCAGGGTGC
>Ga0306920_100017046_pt1 | contig 10021 bp, 9 predicted proteins | sample flu12Cox44000170_FD_204666 | JGI IMG/M metagenome (GOLD analysis project Ga0306920, IMG submission 204666) | Lab enrichment of tropical soil microbial communities from Luquillo Experimental Forest, Puerto Rico - flux4day.12C.oxic.44.000.170 (v2)... | ecosystem: Environmental > Terrestrial >...
CGGTCCATTCCTCAGAGTTGTTCGACATTGGGAGCAACACCAAAGCATTTACGGCGTGCGTACTCTTGCAGCTTGAGGCGGAAGGAAGGCTGACGATTGATCAGACGGTTGGCCGATGGCTGCCGCAATATCCGGCGTGGTCAGGTGTCACGATCCGTCAATTGCTGAACATGACGAGCGGCATACCGACGTACGACAATGATCCTCGGATGGAGCGTGCCCAGGCGACGTCGATTCACCGCCGCTGGACGGACGAGATGCTAGTAGCGTTTGTCGACCCGCTCTATGGCAACGCGCCGGGGCCGACACACGGTTGGTTGTATTCGAACACGAACTACTTGTTGGCCGGCATGATCATAGAGCGCGCGACCGGACACACGTATGCTGACGAGATCGAACAGCGGCTCATCCGTCCACTCGGCCTTGCCAACACGTTCTACAGCCCCAACGTCTACCCGGCCGTGCTGACTGATCGGCTTGTGTCGGGATACTTTTTCAACTCGGATGCTATCAATAGAGAGCTGAAGCCACTGCTGGGCCGCGACGTGCGCTTGATGGACATGTCGTGGGCAGGCCCGGCCGGCGGCATCATCGCCACGCCGCGCGACGTTGCGCGATGGGCGCGCGCTCTGTACACGGGTAAGGTGCTTGCGCCACAGCAGCAGCGTGAACTCGAGATGATGGTGAGCATGAAAACGGGCAAGCCGATACAGAACGCCAGCGCCGGCGATCCAACGGGCTTCGGCCTGGGCGTGGCGCAGTCAGTGCGACCTGAGCTCGGCACGTACTGGTACTACCAAGGAGAGACGCTCGGTTACCGGATGATCCACGTATGGCTACCCAAGAGCCAGACGGCCTTCGCTCTCGGCCTGAACAGCCAGCCTCCGGGTGCACAGGAAGCGCACGTCGGTTCATTGTTGGTGAAGATCTATCAGGACCTCGTGCGCAATGGTGCGATACAGCCCAACAAATGACGGTGCCGACCGCACCAACTGATCGCCGGGACCGCTAGCCTTTAGGCAAAACGGTGGCCATAGGTCGCTCACATCACCCGCGCAGACTGCGCGGGTGGCTGTCTTTGGCCGTGTCACGTTGGCGCGTTTGTCCGCTCCGTCCGACACGTCGCGTCTTGCGCCGTGCGGCAAGGACGATGCGGCGCGCGCAATCGCCGTCATGTCGGCGCGCCTTGGCGCTCGGCGCGCCGTGCTCGCCGCCAAGGGCGTCAGCGGTCCCACCCTGGAGCGCGTGCTGGGCAGCCTGCGCCGCTTGCGTAATCCGCGGCTTGCCGCCTACCATAGTAGTGGCGGTGTGCTCCTGTCGGAACCTTTTGGCATGCGGCCGAGCGTCGTCGAGCGAGCGCCTATCGATTCAGCCAGGCATTTTGTCGCTGCGCTCGTGCGCCGTGCCCCGCCGCCAGCCCTCGTCGAAGCACTTGCGCCCTTCGGTGTAGCCGCGCTGCAAAAAGCAGTCGACGCCGGCATCCGCATCGCTATGGTGCCGGCTGGGCGGGCGTTTTCGCAGTGCTCGCATAGCGTGGCGTCGCTTGTGCCCGACATCGATCAGTGGGCTGCACCACCTGCCGGTCTCTTCGTGCTGGAAGAACGGCTTGTGCTATTGCGCAATAGCGCGCTGCGCATGGCCGCGGCGCACGAGTTCGCTCACGCACTTGACGCGGTATTGGCGACGCGGCCGCGATCGTATTACTCGTTTGAAACGGTGGCGATCCGAAAGGCGTTTGGAAACGCGAACGGATTCGTCAACGAATATGCTGGCAGCGGGCTTGACGAGTATTTTGCCGAGTGCCTACGCGCCTACGTCGAGGTGAACGATGACCGGTCGCAGTGGCTGCCCCTCACACGACACGACCTCGCCGTATGCGACTCGGCCATGTACGCGATCGTGGAAGAGCTCTTCACTCGCATCGCTGTTGCCTAAAGCGCTCCCTTAGGACGTCTGAGACAAAGCGCGATACACGGTTTCGATATTGCGAAGGTGTTCGGGCGCATTGATATCTGGTCGGCGCAAAGACCAGTCTGCTAGTGCGCGTTGCGTCCGCGGCAGGGTGCGTCGTGCGCGCACGGCTGACGTTACCTCTTGTTCAAGCCGGACGAGATACCCATAATCCCACGCCAGCCGCTCCTTGATTTCCGACGCGTCGGATGTCGGATTGCCGTGACCGGGTACGAGCGCAACGACCTCGAGCGTGCGGAGGCGTTCGATCGTTCGCCGGTAGGCCCGGACGTCGTCCACCGATGGTATCTCGATGTCGCTGAGCGTGTCTGCTGCCCATAAAATGCGCGCGACCGGGTCATAAATGACGAGTTGATCCGGGCAGTGACCAGGCGCATGAAGCAGCTGAAGCGCGCGATCTCCATAGGATAGTGTCAAGCGGTCAGATGCGACGATGTCCACGGCAGGTACAGAAAATGGCGTTTGGCGGGGGTACCCTTCGGTTGCAAGGCGCTCGTGCACAGTTCGGGCGATTGCCGCAGGATCGCTACTCAGTGCGGCCGCCGCGCTTGGGTGCGCGATGACGGGTACGCCCGGCAGACGTTCGGGGCCCAATATGTGGTCCCAGTGGCTGTGCGTGATGACGATGCCCTTGATCGCGCTGGGCCGGCCGATAGCGGTGAGCAAGGTGTCGATCTCGTCAGGGAAAATGCCGGGGTCGACGAGATACGCGTCGTCATCACACACAAAGGCGCCGGAGTTCATCTCGAAAAGCCGACTTCTCAATATTCGAAGCGATGGGCTTATGTGTGATTCTGTCATCTGGTGGGGCTGGCCAGTAACACCAGAAGGACCAAGAGTGCCCAGTTGATCGCATGACCGGTCCAGCAATACGAGCAAGGCTGACGCGTGATGAGCAGCAGGCTGTACGCAAGAAAAAGAGATGCGAGTGCAGCGAGAACCGACGCTACCAACGAAGCGCCGAGTACCAAGGGATGCGACGGCGTGGTAAAAGGCGACGCGACCAAAAGCAGCGTGTAATACATGAGTCCGATGCGGGCGTTGGGGACACCGCCGACACGGGCTCGCGGACTTGTCACGACGCTAGGCTCCGCAAGCTCCCCGCGCCGTGCAGCGTCAAACTTGCGCGCCATGAAGAGCGAGATGTAGATGCCTATGGCGCACAGCCCCGCGATGGCTATACGCAAGATAGCACTGAGCAATATCAGCCTGGCGCCGATGCGCAGAACTCCGCGATCCGTTCGATCCCGCGCGCGAGTGCCGCCGTCTCGGCGACCCATGACAAACGCAGATAGCCCTCCGCCCTCTTGCCGAAGATCGCGCCTGGAATCGTGACAACATCGTAGCGCTCGAGCAAATGGCTGGCCGCCGCTTCGGAACTGCTCCAGGCTTCCGGCAAAGCTGCCAGGCTGTAAAACGAGCCCTGCGGTTCGATGATGCGCAGGCCATTGCGCGAAGCAGCATCGAGCAGAACCTGACGTTGCGCGACGTACCATGGATGGTGGGCTCGCAGGCGTTGCGGGTCGCGCAAAATATCGAGTGCGACGCGCTGTGCGAATTGATTGACGTTGAGCATGATGAGCGAATGTGCGCGGGTGACGGCGTCCACCACGGCGGCAGGCCCGAAGAAGAATCCAAGCCGCAATCCGGTCAGCGCGCAGCTTTTTGACAAGCTTTGCAGTCCGATAGAATTTGGATACTGATCGAGCAGCGACGGATACGGCTTACCGGTAAACGTCAGTTCGCGATAAACCTCATCCACGACGACGTAGACTGGCGGACCTTTGCGCTCGATGAGGCCGCGAGCAAGACGCCGGAGCTCGCGCTCATCCATGACCGCGGCGGTTGGATTGCCCGGCGATCCGATCATAATAAGTTTCGTGTTTGGCGTGACGGCGCCGAGCAGCGCGTCCGCATGGATTGCGAATCCGTCGTGCGCGGACAGAGGCACGGCTCGATGCGGTACGCCCTCGAGCTCGCAACAGCGCGCGTACGAGAGGTATGCAGGGTCCGTGATGAGGACCTCATCGTGGGCAGGATCGCACAGGGCTTTGATGGCGAGAAAGATCCCCTCTTGCGAGCCGTTGAGCACTGCGGCGTTCGATGGTGCTGCGTGGAAGTGCCCGCCGTAGATGCGGGCCGCGGCTTCGCGCAACTCAGGGAGTCCGCCCGGTGGTGCGTACGGGGAACCGTGTTCGCGCACCCAGGCGAGCGCGACTTCGAATGGTTCGATGTCGGGGTGCAACGTGGGCTGGCCCATGCCGAGATCGATGGACGTCGGCCGGCGTCGATCGTGGATCGCGCGAATCGCCGATGGCGCAATTGCCGCAAGTCGGGCGTTGCCGAGAGATGTCATGTCGCTAACCCGTGTTCGCGCAGCACAGCATTCAGCGAGGTCTTGCGGTCGGTTGACTCCGATCGCCTTCCCACGATGAGCGCGCACGGCGTTGCATATGTGCCGGCCGCAAATTGCTTCGGCTGCATGCCGGGGATGACGACGGCGCGCTTGGGCACGCGCCCGCGCAGCGTGTGAGGCTGGGAACCGGTAACATCGACGATCGGTGTGGATGCCGTCAGCACGACGCCCGCGCCGAGTACCGCTTCCCGTTCAACGATGACGCCTTCGACGATGATGCAGCGCGAGCCGATGAACGCGCCGTCTTCGACGATGACCGGTCGCGCGCTAGGTGGCTCGAGCACTCCGCCGATACCGACACCGCCGGAGATGTGCACGCCCGCACCGATCTGCGCGCAGCTGCCAACGGTTGCCCACGTGTCGATCATGCTGCCCTCGCCAACGCGCGCACCGATGTTCACGAATGCGGGCATGACGATGACACCGGGCGCGAGGTAACTGCCATAACGCGCCACACCGGGGGGCACGACCCGCACGCCCGTGCCGTGCCATGAAGTTTTTGCCGGGATCTTATCCCAAAAGCGCAGCGGTCCGGCCTCCAGCGGCCCCGCCTCGCGCATCGCAAAATACAGCAGAATAGCTTGCTGGAGCCAATCGTGGACGACCCACGCGTTGCCGTCGAACTCGGCGACGCGCAGATCGCCACTGTCAAGACCGGCGATGACCTGTTCAACTCCGGCTCGGACGTCATCGTGTGCCAGGCGATCTCGTTCGGTAAACGCCGACCGCACAAGCAACTCCAGCGTCATCACATCGTACGCCATCACCACTTGATTCGCGCGTTGTCGCAACGACACCCTCATGAGTGCATTGACTCTCACCCGCACCGCGTGAAAACGTGGCTTGGAAGATTACGAAAATGGAGCACTGACGTGGCGAGAAATGGTCGTGCTCTAAACTGGGCAGATATTCAGCGGTTCCATGATACTGGTCACGATCGCGATGCCTGCCTAGAAAGATTTAACTTCCGGCTTTCCGCTTGGTATAAAGCCATTAGGCGTGGCGCGCTTCGGACCACCTTGCAGAAAAAAACGGTAGATTGGCTCTCAATTCAACGATATTACGATGCCGGCCATACGTATGCTGAGTGCAGAAAGCAATTCCAATTTTCTGCCGGCGCTTGGGGAAAGGCCGCGAAGCGTGGCGAGATTAAAACGCGATCTCCTCGTTGGCCATTAGAGCGGCTCTTAGCCGAATCAAAATCGAGAACTTCAATCAAGCGCCGTTTGCTGGACGCGGGCCTTCTCAAAAACAAATGTGACGAGTGTGGGCTCACGACCTGGAGAGGGCGGCCGATTTCGATCCACCTTGACCATCGCAACGGCGTGAGAGACGACCACCGACTCGAAAATCTAAGAATGCTTTGTCCGAACTGTCACAGCCAGACGTCGACCTTCGGCGTAAAGAACAGAAAGCAATGGCCGGGCTTACGGCGAATGAGGTTAGTGTCCCGGGTGGTGTAATTGGCAACACGTCGCGCTCTGAACGCGAAGACTCGAGGTTCGAGACCTTGCCCGGGAGCATTTCTTTCGTGCCTCGTTACAAGCGTACCTCAATACAAGCCGCGGCCCCATCGTCTAGAGGCCTAGGACGCCGCCCTCTCAAGGCGGAGACAGGGATTCGAATTCCCTTGGGGCTACGTTTTTATTTCACGCGCGTTTAAACACGATCTTAAGCTATCATTTTTGGCTTCGACTAGAAGCACCGAGTCAACGGCATATGGGCTGATTATCCGCTGAGTGCGGCAGCTTCAACAGATCGTCTACGGAGAAGCTGGAACCAGGGTACGCGCGGCGCAGGCTTACGATACATTCAGCTGTGATGCCGTGGTCGTGCAAGCGGATGTAGTCCGCTGCAGACAGATCAGCATATCCTACTCTGCTCAAGGAAGAGATGTACTCGCCAGTGACGCCGTGCTGCCGCATCTCAGTAATCTCTTTGACGGGAAGTTGGGGCAAAGGCGCGCCCCAGCCGCCAAACTCTGTTGACTGCATCTCGGCCATCAGCCGTGGTAACTCCACAGCGTTCTGTTGCGCAATGGCTACACCAACCTGCGCTTGACTCTTTGCCAGACCCCGTAGCTCAGCGTCGTATTTGGAGAAATCGACCGTCGTTGGTACCCACACTGATTTCATTGAGTGTTCCAACTCTGCATTTGCACGTTCGAGCTCGGATTGCATCGCTTTCATGTTAACGTCAGGCAACCACGCTACGTACATTTTTTGATTCTCGATGGGTTTACCGAGGGTGCAACCCGAAGCTTTAAGTGCCTTAATGTCATCAGCGCTCAGTGATGTATGCGGAAGAATCCGAGATCCCGGCGCGTTGCAAATAAGTATGACCTTTGTAGTGTGCTCAATGCCTATTGGTTGATGGCCAACGCCTGCCTTCACGGTTGGCCCCGCCGGACAGGGCGGAGACGCACCAACTGACGCACTCGCGGTCGACGAGATTTCGAGCGGATAGCTCCCCATCATGCCATCAGCCTTTGGTGCGGTTTGCGTGCTGAATGACACCGTGCATTTTGCCTCGTTATCGATAACGAGCACTCTGTGCTGGGAAGCCTTTTGGCGCGTTTGGCTGGACGCACGAGCCGCTGGACTCGGCCTCGCCTGTTGGGCTGTAGGTCCGACCGCCGGCACCGCTACCGCGACGATGACTTGTATCATTGGGTGTGGCCGAGCCTTCGTGAGTGGCTGCGGGGGCGTGTGAGGACCGAGAACGCGAGCAGCAAAATGCTTTTGGGTTGGTGTTTGGGTAATGGTATCTGCGGTGTGCATCGGTGCCGCAAGCACGGGTATGCCTGTTTGGCAAAGGGCTAAGGCGACAATAACAAGCCCGGTCGCTATCGCATAGGGTACGATTCCCAAACGTGGAGAGACCACATGCCTTCGGTCGAGCAGCTCTTGAATACGAATAAGGATCTCGCGCCGCCCGCTTAAGAAGCTGGGTGCAAACGAAGCCCTACCACTGTGGGCGCGTCCGGCCAACAGAGAAAGACATTCTGCGTAGAACAACCGCTCGTCGGTCGCAACCACTTGATCGTCGCAAGCGATTTCCCGTTCTAAGTGCAGCGCGCGCGTCAGAAAGTACAAAGCCGGGTTGAAAAAGAGCAGCGCTAGGATGCATTGTTCTAGGAGATGGAACCAATCATCGTAGCGGCGCACGTGCGCAGATTCGTGCAAGACAATGCGTCGCAAATCGTTGCCTGAGAGTTCATTGACGATCGCCCGCGGAATCGCAATGATCGGTTTCGAGAGGCCAAGCAAACATGGGATTTGGAGACCGTCGGAAATGCCAACCGAGTATGGACGCCGCGCGCCTGGGCATTGGCCGATCCAGTCGAATTCGTTCATGATGGTCACGCGGCGCTTCGCGTGGGAAAGCGAGATCAAATCGATGATCAAGCGTGCGATAAGCAAGTTAGCTATGAAGATCCACGACCAAAACAGCCACTGGTTTGTCTTAAATGCAAACTGCGCCAAGGTTGCCGCCCAAACACCGGGCTTGGCCCAGGGCGGCAACGGCCTCGGTGGCTTCACTACGGACTGCAATCGGCGGAACATGACATGTGAGGCGCTCAGACCGGCGCGTAATCTTTGACCGAATACGGCATAATGTCGGAGTCTCGGAGCAAAGAGATGCTGCCGCGGGGCAGGCGGCTCGCTGGCTGCGCCTGAGAGATGATAGGCGGCAGAACTTAGCGCGGCCGCCTCAGTGGTGGCCTGTGTGAAGCCAAAATCAACGGCAGGCAAAAGAACGCACACGCTAAGAGTTGCCATCCACACCACATAACGCGTGTTCGCACTTGTCCGGCCGCTTAGTCGCAATAATACGGCGCTCAAAAGGCCGAGAAGTGCGCTTTGCCACACCGAGTTAGCGAGCGCGACAACGATACGCTGCTCAATCATTTCTGTCTCGCTTCCTGGATGAGACGTTTGAGTTGCTGTAGATCGCGCTCGGACAGGCGTTCGTGTTCGAGTATGTTGATCGCTAGCTTTCCTGGGGCGCCGTCAAAAAAACGCTCGAGCAGGTGGCGGAGGGCGCTCTTCGATGCTTGTTGACGGTTAACGATGGGATAGTAGCGGAAAGCTCGCCCCTCGATCTTGTGCTTCAGGTAGCCCTTGCGTTCGAGGATACGTAGCATTGTCTGTACCGTGTTGAAAGCGGCTTTGCGCTGCTCGGAGATCTTTGCGAGCACCTCAGCGACCGTGGCGCTTCTACGATTCCACAAGATCTCCATCAACTGCTGCTCACCCTCAGTGAGCGTCGACGATGTTTTTCGCGCCATATCTACGTTACACCTAAAGAATTAGGTTTTAACATCGTAGCACAAGTCCGCCAGGACTGTCCAGTAGCGCAGCGCTTTTTCACCTAATAATTTAGGTTAAAGAACCAACACCGCTATTGGTGAGGAGTTTCATATCCATTTCCGATGTGCGGTAACATGAGGCTCAGTCGTCGCTAGCTGACCCGTAGCTCTTATTAGCTCGGGCGGCAGCATGGTACTCGTGAAGGTGACTAAAGCCGGTAAAGCTCTATCCTGCAATAGCTGACCGATTAGTTCGTAAGTATGGACAAAAAAGTACTCACTAATCGGTATTGGCGTTGGATTGACGCGCCATAAACTCGGCAGTGAGTGAACAATAGTTCCGTGAGGGGAGCGCCCATGACAGCCTTGGTGTGCTTAGTTACGGGAGCTACAGGCGGTATCGGATACGAGACCGCTCGCGGCATCGCCTTGACGGGCGCTACCACGATCATCGTCGGACGCGACGAGGCTCGAACCGAGGCCGCCGCGCAGCGGCTAAGCCGCGAGACTGGAGCGAAGGTTGAGCCGCTGCTCTGCGACCTCTCCTCACAAGAGCATGTCAAGAACCTCGTCACGCAGGTACGCCAGCAATTCCCACAGCTCAACACTCTCATCAACAATGCCGGCGTCTTTACGATGTGCCGCAGCCTAACTGTGGACGGCATCGAACAGCAATGGGCTGTCAACGCTTTGGCCTACTACATGATCGCCGAATCGCTCGCCGATTTGCTCGTGCTGAACGCACCGGGCCGCATCATCCAAGTCTCGTCTGATGCTCATTATAATGGTACCATCGACTTTGACGATCTCTCGGGCGCTCAAAGATATTCGGGCATCCGCGCGTATGCCCAATCCAAACTTGCGAACGTGCTGCATACCTACGATCTCGCGCAACGCCTCGCTGGCAGCGACGTCACCATTAATTGTCTTCACCCCGGCGTCATTCGCACAGGCATCGCGATGAACAACGGCGGCCTGGTAGCACTCGCCATGCGCATTCGTGGTCTGTTCACGCCCGGGCCCGACGACGGCGCACGCACATCCGTCTACCTTGCGACGTCCCCCAAAGTAGCGAACATGACCGGCACCTATTTCGAGAGCTGTCGTCCGAAGCGATCAGCACCGCTTTCGTACGACACGAGCGTGCAAGCACAGCTGCGTGCCGCATGCGCGCAACTCACCGGCGTGCTCCCCTACCAGCTGCACGAGCCAGGAAGCGACAACACGCAGACGTAACCACTAGAACGCGACATGCAAGCAGTTGTTCTCGTCGGCGGCGAGGGCACTCGTTTACGACCGCTGACCTATGCCGTTCCCAAACC
>Ga0306920_100017047_pt1 | contig 10021 bp, 10 predicted proteins | sample flu12Cox44000170_FD_204666 | JGI IMG/M metagenome (GOLD analysis project Ga0306920, IMG submission 204666) | Lab enrichment of tropical soil microbial communities from Luquillo Experimental Forest, Puerto Rico - flux4day.12C.oxic.44.000.170 (v2)... | ecosystem: Environmental > Terrestrial >...
AGCAGCATCAACGATGCAAGAGTTTGTTGACCCAGGTTGGGAACTGGTGCGATCGCCAAGGCACCATGGGGCGACCCATTGGGTCGGGGTTGTGGCTGGCCCCGCTCCTTCCGCGAACGGTGGGGCCGGCCGGCAACCCCAGCCACACTCAGCTCGTGTTCGGCCCGATCCGATGGGCCGTGGTCGCACCATCGGAGAAGGGGGCGCGCGACCCTGGAAGTTGACGAACGAAGCCGGGGCCTGGGCCGCTCGTCACCTCATCACAGGTGCTTGGTGATGAGCTTTCCCGAGGGCGTGATCACGTACCACTTGCCGCCCAAGCTGTTGATGTCCTGCCCGGTGACGTCACCCGGCGCAGAGTCGGTGACCCAGGTGTACAGCGGCCACTTGGCGTACGTAACCTCCACGGTCCCGTCTTTGCGTTTCGTTTGTCCGAGCAACGCTGCTCGCACTCTCGGACCGGCCGGCGCCTGGCTCACACCGCTCGGCAGCACGAGTGGTGGCCACCCTGCTGCACACTTGCCGTAGCACTTCGACGTGCCCGAGTCCTTGTCCGGCGCGAACACGTAGAGCGTGAAGCCCTGGCCGTCGACGAGGATCTTGCCCAGACGGTGAACGTTGGCGGTCTGGACCTCGTACACCGGAGGCACCGCTGACGCGACTGTTGTGGAACTGCCGGCCGCGGCCGCGGAAGCAGCCGTCGAAGCGGCAAGAGAACCACCAGTCGTGAGCACTGCGATGCACAGCGCCGACGCGACGACGATCGTGCAACACCGGCTCGCCAACATGGCGAGTTGACCCCGCGCTCTCACCTTCACCACCCTTTCCCTGCTATCGCACTCACTTGTGTTCACGACCTTGGAGGCACACGGGTCCCCCTGTTCCACAATGCCAGGCCAGGCAACGTACCAGTCGCTGTGGCTCGTCGATCGTCAGGACCAAGTCGAGAAACAGGAGGCAAGGCGGCGATTCAACGAAAACGAGCGAAGGCTTGGATGGACTGATAGCCAAACCGAACCAGCCGGCGGAACCTCTTCAATCAGAACGCCGATCAACAGAGAAACGAGACTTCTGTTTCGACGATCTGCCAGCGACATAGCGAAAACCCTGGAGGCGGCGGGCGGAATCAAACCGCCGTACGGGGCTTTGCAGGCCCTGACGTTGATCGTCTGACCTGCTCCTTCAGTCCTTCATCCCGAGGCGATCACGCGATGAATCACGCGAACGGTCCGTCGGACCAGGGCTGCACCACATTCGTACGCCCCGGAGTACGAATATCGCCATGCCGATTTATCACACGATCGTGGAGAGGCCCGGCCCCTCGTCAGCAAGCAGGTCGTTCCGCTGGAGCGCGCCAGACATGCGGGCGAGCTGCTCAATGAGCTTGGTTCCGCTGCCCGCTAGATGGCGACATACGTCGGCGGGTCCTGATGGAGCTGCATGACAGCGGCGTGTCCTACGCGGACATTGCGATGCTTTGGGTCTGTCGGGAGCTGCCGTCGCAAAACAGTTGTTCGGCTAGGCGTCCGGGCGTGCCACACCGCGCCGGCGACCGCTTTCCCGGCTTTTTCATCGAGCCGAGTCGGTGCCTGGGCGCTCAGCGAGACGCCGCTCGGCCTCTGGCCCAAAGCACTGCGAAAGTGCCTACGACTACAAGCATCACGCCCATGACGACGAGCACCGCGATGTCCAGCCCGGTGAACGCCAGGCTCGCTGCGTGAGGAGCAGATACGGGTTCGGACAGCGGCCCGTGCGTCACGACGACGCCACTCTTGGGTGGCAGACACCCGGTGTAGCAGGTGGTCATTCCATCCTCCCTGTTGAACCTCGCGCCGAGATTTGTTAAGGGTGACGGCCGGCCTCACCGCTCGGCGGAAGTGGCGAGGCCAGCCATGCGAATCACCCTCACCTTGGGTTCTCCGGGCCGGCCTTGGCGAACGCCGGCGCCCAGGAGCCGCAACCCAGGGCTCTTTCGATCCTCGCAGCCGCAACCCCAATAGCAACTAGGGCACAACGGCCCATTTTTGCAGCAAAAGTGCAATCTGCGCAGGCATGATGCGGTGGACGGGCTGGACCCTTGGGAATGGCGCTTAGTTGTCCGTGCGTTGTCTCGACGAAGGTTCGTCAATTTGTCTGTGCATTGTCTCGACAACGGTTCGTCCGGCTCTACACCATCGACTCGAGTTTCGGGCACTCTTCTGTCAGGGGACGGCGGGCAATCTGGTGTGATCTCTACGGGCGGGTCCGCTGTCCCCCGCCATCTCGCCCGTGTGCCATCGCTTCACAATCCGTGCAGACCTTCGCTACTGGAGCGACCGCATATTCGCCTCCCGAGGATCGTTCCCGAGCATTGCTGCCACGGTCTCGGCGGATGCGAAGTCTTCGTAGCCGGACCGGTCGCAAGCGATTTCAGCGATGACTCTGACAGCCGGAGATCTGAACCTATGCGCGTCATAGGTAAGGAGGGCTCGTCCGCCGCAGCTCCTGGCGGGACAATCCGTTACCCGCGCATCTGTTGAGCGGCCTTCCAAAGTGGTCATGCCTGGGCTTCAACGCCAAACAGTCGAAACATAAGCGCGATACCCCCATTCAATGGGGTCCATGACAGCCTCGTCGCGTGCCTCGTCGTCCCGGCGATCCGTCTCCGGGCTTCATGGCCGAGGCGGGCCGGTGCTGGCGGCTGGTGTACACCATGACCTCGAAAGCACCCGCTGTCGCGACGACCAGCCTCCACGCGCCGCTGGCTCTCGCCGCGCTCCGATGGGCGGTGATGGCGGGTGTGGTCCTACGCCGGCCAACTCGACGGGCTGACCGCCGTTCGGGAGTTCGGCCGGCGGCCGAAGTAGGTGTCCCCTAACACCAGATCGGCGAGTAATGAGGAGACGACGCGTCGGGTGTCCCTCTCGGACCCTCGAGCCCCACGCCGGCAAACCGTCGTCTCCGCCGGGCCGAGACCTTGCTGCATGCGTATCCCCGAACGCGGGATCGGCGCGCATTCAACGTCCGGAGACACCGATAGCCTCGGATCGGTTCCCGGTCCGCCGTGGAGGAGCTGATGGAGACTATTTTCGAGCATGCGGGTGGAGATGGCGCACTGCATCGCGTCGAAGAGATCTTCTACGACAACGTTCTCCGAGATCCCGTTCTTAGCGAGCTTTTCACAGAGAGAGTGCCAACACACGTCGACCATCTCACTTGGTTCACGGCGGAATCCTTCGGTGGCCCCGACAGATTCACTCGTGAACTCGGATTCCAACACATCATTGACGTCCATCGTCACCTCAGGATCACCGATGGGCAGAAACAGCGGTTCGTGGATCTCTACCTCGAAGCGCTCGACGAAGCAGATCTGCCTGATGATCAACTCTTTCGCGATGCGGTTCGATCCCATCTCGAGTTCGGCGCCAACGTGGCCCAGCGGAACTCATGGGCTGAGACAGACTCTGACCTCCATCCAATTCGAGAGGTGCCCCACTGGTCCTGGTAGTACTCCCGAGTCCCAGAACGCCGGAAACTGAGGCGCAGATCCGGTCCTCGCCCAAAGCGGAGGTGCGCGTCGCTACGCTCACCCGGTGAACGCCAGTCGGCTGAGCAAGGCTTCAGATGACCATCGCCCCTCTCTCTGGGAGTACTACGACCGCCGCGTCACCGATCGGTTACCAGGTATCGCTAATGCTCACGCGTACTGGAATGGCCTAGGCGTCAAGGTCACCATCGACGACATCGTCAGTGAGGTCGGTCAGCTAGAGCGGCGTCTGCGCGAGCTGCCACCAACTCGCTTCGTCGATGTCGGCGCTGGACCCGGCAGCTTTACGGGGTTCCTGCCGGGTTCCGGACTTGCCCTCGACCAGAGCCAACGGGCGCTCACGGCCTTACAGGTCGCGGTTCCCCACGTGCCTGTGATACGAGCCGACGCCTTGCGCCTGCCCCTCGCGGACAGGTCGGTCGGTCGATTCTTCGCAGCCCACCTTTACGGACTGCTCCTTGCGGATGAACGCCGGGACTTGCTGGCCGAGGCCCGGCGCGTCGCACGTGAGGTGCTCATTCTCGATGCCGGCCGTCCAGAAGGAGTGGAGGCCGCTGAGTGGCAGGAGCGAACACTGAACGATGGGAGGCAGTATCAGGTCTTCCGCCGCCATTTCGACGCCGAGACGCTGGCCGCCGAGGTCGGGGGCCAGGTCCTATTCCACGGAGCCTTCTACGTCCTCGTCGCCCTAGATGCCTGACGGAAGTCAGCGGGTCCCGAACATATGGAGGTGCCCAGACCTCCTGTGCGTTCAGGCGATCAACACAACACCAGCCCTGATTGGCGAACACTTAGCTCGACAGACCTGATCGGGACGGAGGATCGGCGGGAATCGAATGGAAGGCCGGCGGAACGCTTCCCCGATGTTGGAGGTGCTCTTGACGGGGAGCGTGACGCAATAGCCCTCACCTCGATGGCTGACTGGAACCCTGTGCCGGATTGGACCCGGCCCCTTGGTTCTTCGCGAAGTATGGCTGCCCGGAATGCGAGAAGCGCGCGCCCACCGAGTACCCATCCGCATAACCGGCATTCTGGGCCAGGCCCTTCTCGATCGGGCTTCCCCGGTCAGTTGCGCACGGCGGTCACGCGAGGCTCGTGACGTAGTGCACGGGAATGGACTGCCCAAGGTCTAGAAGCTCGCGCCTGAGGTCCTTGAACAAGCCCTCCCGCGTCACTCGGTCCGTGAAGCAATGAATTGAATCGATTGGCAGCTCGTCCAGCCAAGTATTCGCCATGTGCTGGCAGTCCAGCTGTAGGAACGCGGCTCGACATCGACAAAAGCGCCCACTGAGCCAAGAGCTTCGACATCTTCTTTTCGCGACGCTCGGTCGCGCTCGACCGAGGACGACTCTGCCTAGCTCTGCAATTTGGTGCACGAAACGACGGGGCCGAGCCTGGCTCCCGAGCTTGGCCCAGAACGCCGGATGGGAGCGCCGGTTTTGAGTGAGACTGGACCATGTGGAACGAGATCGTACGTGAGCGCGAGTTACGACCGACGAGCAGCGTCCAGTCCGGTAGCCGCTCGGCACGACATCGCTGCCTCGACTGAGGAGCGGCGCGACCTCGGTCGCCAGTCGCGTACCCTGGCGCCGCGGGAGGGTCTGGGCGAGTGGGACGAGCAATCCCGAGGCCACGATCCCATCGAGACGATCCTCGCCCAGAACGACATCCGACTCGCCGATGTAGTACCCCTCCGGCATCAACGCATGGCCGCCTCGCCCTGGAACTTTTACCGAGGCGCGGCGGCGGTCATGGCGGCCGACTTGGCATCGCGGCCCCACAGCCGATTGGAGGTGCAACTCTGTGGCGATGCCCACATCCTGAATTTCGGGCTATGGGCTACGCCAGAGCGGCACCTCAACTTCGATCTGCGGGACTTTGACGAGACGCTGCCCGGTCCCTTCGAGTGGGACGTAGCACGCCTGGCCGCCAGCGTGGTCGTCGCGGCGCGGGCCAACGGGTTGAGCCACTCCAAGACGGACGCCGCAGTCCGTGCCGGCGTGGACGCGTATCGCGAGCGGATGCGCCAGTACGCCGGCATGCCGGAGATCGACATCTGGTACGACAAGATGCACGCGGATCGCTTCATGAAGTTTTTCGAACCAGCTGACCGCGGCGAAGTCAACATCGTCATAGAGAAGGGCCGGAAGAATCGCACAAGTCGTGGTGCGTTCGCCAAGTTGACCACCGAGGCACGGGGGCGGCCCCGCATCACGACGCAGCCGCCACTGCGCGTCACCATCGACGATGTGGAGCAGGGCGACATCGTAGAACGGTTGCTCGGCAGTTACCGCTTCACTCTCCAGGAGGACCGGCGGACGCTCTTTGATCGCTTCACCCCCGTCGACATCGTGCGACAGATCGTGGGGGTGGGAAGCGTGGGAATGGTGGTGTACCTCGTGCTACTAGAGGGTCGCTCCGGCGCCGACCCGCTCTTCCTCCAGTGCAAGCAGGCTGGTCCCTCTGTCTATGAGAGCCACACCTACCCAAGCAGGCATGAAAATCGCGGCCAACGCGTCATCGCAGGTAAACGCATGGTGCAGAGCGCCAGCGACATTTTCGTGGGGTGGGGCTCTCTAGCCGGCCGCGATTACTACGTGCGCCAGTACCGCGACATGAAGATCATCCCCACGACCGAACTGATTGCGCCGATGTTGTCCGATTTCGCGGCGGCGTGTGGTAGCACACTGGCCCGCGCTCATGCCCGCTCCGGCGACCCCGTGGCCATTGATGCCTACATCGGCAGCAAGGGCACAGCGTTTACCAAGGCCTTGCGCCAGTTCGCCCGCGGTTACGCGGATCAGACCGAACGTGACCACGAACGACTGGTATCCGCGATCCGTCGAGGCCGTGTCGATGTGCCTAGGGATTGAGGCAGAGATGCCTTGGTCAGCGCTGCTCGGATTCTGCAGGTCCACGTCCAGCACTGTGAAGCGCCTTAAGTATTGACGGTTGCGGAGCGTCTGAGAACACCGGATCTGTGGCCAGGTCGCCAAGGCCCACCAGGAGAACTCCGCCGCGGGCAGACTGTCCGAGGTGGTGACCGACGTCCCCGAGACTCAGAACACCCCGATCAGCCGACGGGACAAACCTCGCCTATCAGGTGAGCGCAGATGCGCCGCTCGAGTTGGTGTTCGTGCCGGACAGTGGAATGCCGACCGATCTGCTGTCCGAAGATCCCGGGTTCAACCTCCTTCGTGGACGGCTAGCTACCTTCAGCCGCACAGTCTGGTTCGACGCACGGGGCCTAGGCGCGTCAGAGGGCGACCCAAGCGACAACCTGGTGGGAGATATATCTCCGACACCGACCTCACAGCGGTGTTCGAAGCTGTGAGCTTCCGATTCGGCTATTTCTGGCCTTCGGCTATCTTCTGGCCGAAGGGTCGCGGCCTCTTGGTCGAAACTCAGCAGATACATTGACCCAACCCGGCCCGAACTCCGCGAACCTACCCCGCCGATCTCATCGTTAACGAGAGCTGGCGGGGTGGTCCGTTTTGCCTGATCACCCATCCAGTCGCCCCGCCTACGTTGATGACACTACGACTCGTCGGGCGCAACGGTCTTACCCGATCGGGTGTGACGGTAAACAATCGTTTGGCGCCCGGTGAAACCATGAGGCCTCCCAGATCGCGGGGTCTGTGGGATGCTCAGGACTGGGTTTCGAAGTGAGTGCTTCAGCATGAAGATCGAGTATTTGCACGCATCGAAGTTCGGCAATGGCGCCTCAGTGGCAGAGCAGTTCAAGAAGCAGATGGCGGAACGGGGTGTGGATGTCGAAATCCATCACATCCGCGAGGTGACGCCTTCGCAGGTCCCACCGGCCGACCTGTATCTGTTCAGTTCGCCTGGACGGTTTGGCAAGCCCATTCGGGCGATGCGCCGGTTCCTGCAAGCACTCACACTGCCTCCTGGAACTGAGTATGCACTCTTGACCACCGAGGCGGCTCCAAAGTTGAACAAGAAGACCGGGAAGATCCCGACCGAGGAAGAACTCGTCGAGGTGGGACAACGCGTCAGGCCAATGATGAAAGAGATCCTTCAGGGTAAGGGCCTCTACGAGGTCGCCGAGGAGAAGGTGTACGTGACCAAGCTGAAGGGTCCGCTGGAGGACGGTTGGCAGAAGAAAGTGGAGAACTTCGCCGCCCGCTTGTCCAGCCCAGCCGGAGCTTCTGGTTGAAGCCGGAGCTAAACCAAAGGTCACCGGTGGTTCCGGCCGTGGACCGCCCCAGCCACCCCGCAGGGCTGACGGGCCTGCGGGCGTTCGGCAGGCGATAAGCGGCCTTCCGAGGGTGTGTCCCCGCCGGCTCGGGACGAGGGGGCCCAACGGGATTGTGCCTTGCAGTAGGTAACTCCCTGGCACCGGCCCCGTTACGGCCGGGCGGACGTTAGGTGAAATGTCGGTGACGGGTGGCACCGCCCCCAGAGTCGTCCCGGTACGTTCGCGGACGAGCGGCTGGCTGGACCCCCTTCCAATCGAGGCCGCCGCTCCTAGTCGAGCGCACAGCCCCGCCGGTCATCCCCCCAATCGGCGGGGCCGCGCTCGGCCTCGGCCGCCGGTCTGACAGACTGGAGGAAGCACGTCGAGACCTCCTCCACCTGGTGGGTCCATCCAACGTGCTTCGCCAAACGCGAGGCGGCCCTGACCCGGGTATGTCCGGGCCAGGGCCGTTTCGTCCTCTCGACATGTGTCGCTGCCCAGTTGAGACACCACGGTTCAGTTGGGACCCGAGAGGGTAAGGAGTTGTCGAAGATTTTTGGCTCCCAGCTCAGGCTCGGCACAGGGGCCGGATCCATCGGGCGACGGCCCCCGGGTTTCTCTTTGCGCACTCGGGGGGTGCTTCGCGACCTCATGCCGGGCGTCCACGCCAACTGCGCGATCAACGTGGTCGGGCTTGGCCTCGGATGGCGGCGCGGATTCGCTCCGAATATCAGACGATTGTCCTCCCGCCGCGGACGCGCGGCTTGCTCCGCTCCTTCACAGCGGGCAGGACGGGTTACCACGCCTCCGGCCACTCACTCGACGGAGCCAGCCCCGCCCGGGATCATCATTTGAACGATCCCGTTTCGCTGGACGCGACAAACACCATTGGCGCTGTCTTCACGGCCAGATCAATCGGTCCCTCATGCGGATCGCTGCTGCAGTTATTGTCCAAACCGGCGGGGGCGAGGCTATTGATCAGGCAAGTCCGAGGAGGTAGTGAAGTGGGGACCCTGTTAGGTAACTTTCGACGCGGAATCGTCTACTCCGCGCTGCTGGCGTTTGCCTCGATGGTGCTCGTCGCCGCTCCCACGGGATCGGCCGGCGGGGCCTCGTTGCCTCACGTCTACTCCCCTCCGACGGTCAACGCCTCCGCCTGGCAACCGACCTCGAGCCATGATCCGGCCGGGAACACCAGTATGGCTAACAGAGCAGCGTCGTGCGCGACGTCCACCTTCTGCATCTCAGTTGGCTTTTACTACGTTGGTGTACAGGGATTCCCGTTGATACAACAATGGAACGGGAGCAGCTGGATCGCGGTAACACCCGCGGTGACGCCCGAGTTCAACTTTGACTTGAACTCGGTGTCGTGCGTAAGCACGACGTTTTGCGAGGCTGTTGGGTATACACAGGCAACGAACTCTTCACCGGACCTTCCACTGGCAATGGTCTGGAACGGTTCGTCGTGGTCAACACAACCGGTCCCAATCCAAGCTGGGCAGACCAGTCAACGGCTGGAGGGCGTGTCATGCCTGAGCACGACGTGGTGTCTGGCCGTTGGCGAGTCCTCGCCCTCACTGAACATCCTGCAGAGTCAAGCAATGTCGGTGCAGTGGAACGGGAGCCAGTGGACGAACGTAGTCGTTGCGCCTAATCCTGGCCCTGGTGGGGGGATCCCTGCGAACGTCTATAGCGTCTTCTCGAGCGTGTCGTGCACATCGCCCTCGTGGTGCCAGGCGGTCGGCGGCTGGATGTTCACGGACTACTCCTACGGTGCCGGGCTGCTCGAAAAGTGGAACGGTGTTTCGTGGAGCCTCTCGCCACTCGCGGCTATTCCCTCCGGTAACCAGAGCTGGCTTTCCTCGATTTCGTGCGCCGGTCAAGGGTTCTGCGCCGCGGTCGGCTACTCGTACACGGGAAGCCCAGAAGCCCCGACGTCGCAGACAACCCTCACCCAGGTGTGGAACGGCGCAGGGTGGGCAACCACACCGAGCCCGAACCTGGGAGGAGCGAACGGCGACTTCTTGAACGGTGTCAGCTGTTTCTCTGCCACGTCGTGTTCCGCGGTCGGGACGTACGCCACCGACAACACCGGTAACCACTACCAGAACGAGGCGTTGGTCTGGAACGGCCAGTCCTGGGCTGAGGTGACCCCCGCGGACGACGCCGCGGCCACGTCCCAGTCTCTGAACGCTGTCGACTGCATCTCCGACTGGGCCTGCATGGCCGCAGGTGACAGGACCGGAGGAGGGGCCGGTGACCGGAGTTGGATCATCATGTCGTCGATCGCCCGCAGC
>Ga0306920_100017048_pt1 | contig 10020 bp, 8 predicted proteins | sample flu12Cox44000170_FD_204666 | JGI IMG/M metagenome (GOLD analysis project Ga0306920, IMG submission 204666) | Lab enrichment of tropical soil microbial communities from Luquillo Experimental Forest, Puerto Rico - flux4day.12C.oxic.44.000.170 (v2)... | ecosystem: Environmental > Terrestrial >...
CCGGACGAGATCCCCAAGGACGCCACTCCCTTTGACATGCGCGGGGCCGAGCTCTCCCACCACGGTGGTGAGTGCTCGTTCGAGGCGTTCCTTCGCCGCTACGAGCTCGACGATCCCGCGCTGTGGTCGATCGCGAGAATCGTGCACAACGCCGACCTCGAAGACGAGCGCTATGACGCGCCCGAGGCGCCGGGGCTCGACGTCCTGATGCGTGGCCTCGCGATGGTCCGACCCGACCAGGACGTGCTCGCGCTGAGCGGCCCGCTGTACGACGGCCTGTATGAGTATCTGAGCCGTGCGAGCGAACTCGGCCGCGAGCCGTCATGAGCGAGCTCCAAGCAGGAGCGCCGCGCCCGACCGCGGTGTCGAGGCGTGAAGGGCGAACGCTCGTCGGATTAGTGCGCTACTTCCTGAAGCTGGGGTCCTCAGGGTTCGGCGGCCCGATCGCGCTCGTCGGCTATATGCAGCGTGATCTCGTCGAGGAGCGACGCTGGTTCAGCGAGGAGGAGTACCGCCAGGGACTGGCGCTGGCGCAGACGATGCCGGGGCCCCTGGCCGCCCAGCTGGCGATGTGGTTCGGCTTCCTACAGGCCGGCGCTCTTGGCGCCGCGGCCGTCGCGCTGCCGTTCGTCCTGCCGGCCTGCCTGCTCGTCACCGTAGTCGCGATCCTCTATGCCCAATACCAGGGCCTGTCAGTCGTTCATCAGATCTTTCTAGGCGTAGGGCCTGCGGTCCTCGCGATCATCGCGATCGCCGCCTACAAGTTGGCCCACTCGACGAACGAGCGCGATCCGCTGCTGTGGGCGATCGCGGTCGTGGTGTGCGCCGTGACGGCCCTCGCCAGAACGGAGATCGTCTGGCTGTTCATCGCCGCAGGCATCTTCGGCCTGCTCTACTACGGAGGCGGGCTTCCCGACTGGCGGGCGACCGGAGCGTTGAGCCTCTCACCCAGCGCGCTGCTCGGCGCCGTGAAGGGGTTCGCGTGGTCCGCGTCCGGGTCGGTCGGAACAATGGGCCTGTTCTTCGCCAAGGCCAGCGCCTTCACGTTCGGCTCGGGACTCGCGATCGTCCCCTTCCTGCATCAAGGTCTCGTGCACGAACACCACTGGTTGAGCGAACCGCAGTTCGTAGACGCCGTCGCAATCGGCCTGATCAGCCCCGGGCCGGTGGTGATCATGGCGACGTTCGCCGGCTACCTCGTCGCCGGAGTCGCCGGGGCGCTGGTCGCGACCCTCGCCGTGTTCCTTCCGGTGTACTTCTTCGTGATCCTCCCCGGCCGATTCCTCCGTCGTCACGGCGAGCACGCGCGCTTGGTCGGCTTCATCAAGGGAGCGACGGCAGCTGCAGCGGGTGCGATCGCCGGGGCCGCGATCGTGATCGGTGAGCAGGTGATTACGGCCGGAGCGTCGGTCGCGATCGCCGTCGCGGCGCTCGCGTTGCTCCTTCAGCCCCGAATCAAGGTCCCAGAGCCGGCGCTCGTCGCGGCTGCCGCCGCGGTCGGGATCATCGCTTTACGCTGACGTGCGGTGTCGCGCACAGAGCGATCACGTCGCGCTCATCTCACGCACCGCTTTGCGGACGTCGAGCCTCGCGAGAACGATCCACACATCAGAACCGATGCCCCCGGTGGGCGGACGCGCAGGATGAGGCTCGGTCGCGGTATGGGGCTCGCAGCGGCGCTCGGGGGCAGCGCAGGCTTGGCCGCAACGCTGTCCGCCTGCGGAGGCCCCGCTACGGTCGCGAGCCGATTGCCTGCTGGTCAGGCGGCCATCGCGGCGGCAAAGACCAACCCTGTCGCCGTGTCGCCAATGCCGGGCTCGGCGGACGCCTCGCCGCACACTCAGATCAGCTTCCTCGGCGATCAGTCAACCCGGGTCCTCAGAGTGAGCGTCGTCGGCTCCCGCAGCAGCGTCCACCGTGGGACCCTGCGCCCCTACTCGACGGGGACGGGCGAGAGCTTCCTCCCGCACGCTCCGTTCGTTGCGGGGGAGCGTGTTCGCGTCCGCGCAACCGTCCGTTCGAGAGGATTGACAAGGACCGCGGCCAGCACGTTCACGATCGCACACCAGGCGAGCGTCGGCCAGAGTGAATTCCCCCACAACTCAGGGAATCCCCAAGCGGTCCAGCACTACCTGTCCGCGCCCGCGCTCAGGCCCTCGAAGTTGCGGGTGACAACGGCGCCGAAGCCCGGCGCGAGCCCTGGCTACCTGTTCCTCGCGCCCTACCAGGGCGCGGGCACACCGGGCCCCATGATCGTCGACCAGCAGGGTCAGCTCGTGTGGTTTCAGCCCCTCCCGCCACCGCAGATCGCGGCCCACTTCGGGGTCCAGCAGTACCAGGGAAAGCCGGTTCTCACCTGGTGGCAGGGCAAGGTCTTGAGCGCGGGGTTCGGCCGGGGCGAAGACGTGATCTACGACAGCTCTTACCGGCCGCTGGCCACGATTCGCGCCGGCAACGGCTATCAGGCCGACCTGCACGAGATCCGGCTGACCCCCCAGGGCACGGCGTGGATCGACGCCTTCGATCCCATCCGCATGAACCTCTCCTCGGTGCACGGATCGGGCGACGGCGTGCTGACCGACTCAGTGATCCAAGAGATCGACGTGAGGACCGGTCTGGTCATGTGGGAGTGGCACGCCCTCGACCACATCCCCCTCGGCGACTCCTACGCGCCCCCGCCGCATTCGAGCAGCCCCTGGGACTACATCCACATCAACTCGGTTGACCCCGGAGCCTCAAGCGACGTGCTCCTATCTGCCCGCAACACCTGGGCGCTCTACGACGTCGACCTGCACAGCGGCGGCTTTCGCTGGCGCATCGGCGGCACGCGCAGCAGCTTCCGACTCGGCCCGGGCGCCCGCTTCTACTGGCAGCACGACGCGGAGTTCCAGCCCGGCGGTCTCATCTCGGTGCTCGACAACGGTTCGGACCCCCCCAAGGAGAAGCAGTCGCGCGGCCTACTGCTAAAAGCGAATTTCGCTCGGCGCACGGTCGCTCTAATAAGGGCCCTGGTCAACCCGTCGCATACGTTGCTCTCCGAAAGCCAAGGCAACATGCTGAGCCTGCCGGGCGGCAACTGGCTGATCGGCTATGGTCGCCTACCGAACCTGACCGAGTTTGACGCCGCCGGCCACGTCCTCCTCGACGCGACTCTCGGAAAGGACGTGCAGAACTACTCCTCCAGCCTCTCGGCGTGGCACGGCCAACCCACCGATCTCCCCTCGCTGAGCGTTGAGAGCACGAGTGGGGGGATGATCGTCAAAGCAAGCTGGAACGGGGCCACCGACGTCGCGAGCTGGAGGGTGCTCGCGGGGCCGTCGCCGGGTTCGCTGATGCCAGTCGCCGGCGCGAGCAAGACGAGCTTTGAGACGACGATTCAGGTGCCGGCCCCGGCCGCGTACGCGCAGGTGCAGGCACTCAGCGCATCAGGCGAGGTCCTGGGGACATCGAACACCGTTGCCGGTTGACCATCTCCGAACGGGTCACTACGCTGCATCGCCGATCATGGATGGCGCCCAGTCGATGCGGAGCCTCGCGCGCCGCTGCCTCACGGCGGTGGTTGGGGGTGTCGCGCTCGTCGCGGCCGGTTGCGGTGCGAGTGCGACCGCTCCGCCGCCGGGCGTGAGCATCTCTGGTCCTGGATTGCAGACGAGCATGCCACCGTGGCAACCGCAGTATGCGAACCTCGCACAGCGCGTGAAGCAGATCGGGATTCCTCCCGGCGGAAAGGAAAAGTTCCACATCCACGCGCTGCTGCACATTTACGTCAATGGGCTGCTCTCGCCAGTGCCGGCTGACATCGGGATCGATCAGGCCAAGGGTGTCGAGTCGAGCTTGCACACCCACGACCGGACGGGAATCATCCACATGGAGGCGCCTCGCCCTTACAGCTATACGCTCGGCGACTTCTTCTCGGTATGGGGCGTCAAGCTCGGTCCGGCGCAAGTCGGGGGGCTGAAGGGGCTCGGCGGCGATCGCCTGCACTTCTACGTCAACGGCAAACCGCTGAGCAACCCGGCCGCCTATGTGCTCCACAACGGTGACAGCGTCGTGATCGGCTACGGGCCTGCGAACAGCTTCCCGCACACCCCCAACACGTATCTGCTCTACGAGGTCGAGCACGGGCTGGGAGGTCTTGGCTGCACGCAGACCGGGAAAGGCAAGCGCACCTCCTGCCTTTCAATTCACGCGACGAAGACCAAAACCTAACAGCGGCAGTAGCTCAGATCGGCCCCCGGCCGCTGCCGTTTGAAAGCGATCCCGCGACTGACGCGCACCGCCACCACAATCCCCCTCCGGCTCGTGAGGGCGCCTACAGGCCAGAGATGGCGGCGTCGAGTTCGTCGACGAGGCCGCCGACGCGCCAGGCGATCTCGTCGCGCGTCGCTCGTACCTCCTCGAGCGGCTGTTCCTTGGGGTCAGGTAGCTCCCAATCGATGTAGCGCTTTCCGGGCACGTAGGGACACTCGTCTCCGCAACCCATCGTGACGACCACGTCCGCCTGCTCCGCCATATCGCGGGTCAGGAGTCGAGGCGTGCGATCGGCGAGGTCGATACCGAGCTCACGCATGACGGCGACAACCTCCCGATGGACATGTTCCGCTGGAGTCGTCCCGGCAGACCTTGCCGTGTGCCGACCCCGGGCGGCTCGCTCAAACAGGGCCTCGCTTATCTGCGAACGCCCGGCGTTGCGCCGGCAGACGAACAGCACGCTAGCCATCGGCCGCGAGCTCCCGAGCCTCATCTGATCGGGCGAGTCGCGAGGTTGATCCTCCGCGCACAGCCTCGTCGGCGAAAACGCCAATCGCCCGCTCCAACGAGCGGAGCGACCATATAGATCCACAGGTCATAGCAGGTGCCCGAGGCAAGCGCCGGCCCAAATGAGCGGGCCGTCGACCTATAGGAAAACCCCGCCTGAGCGGGGCTTTCCCTTAGCAGGTCGATAAGCCGGAGAATCGTCATACGGGGTGAACTGGACAAGCGAGGCCTGCCCGAACGGAGGCCATCGTGCACAACGCCCTGTCCGACTTCATCATCTACTGCCGCGTAGAGCGGCGTCTCTCCAAGCACACATGCAGGGCCTATGAGCGCGACGTGCGGTCCTGCATCGAGTTCGTGCGCGCCCAGGGAATCGCGGCGCTCGTCGAGATACGGACCCCCGACCTGCGACGGTTCCTCGCTGACGAGGCCGCCCACCGCCCCGCGTCCTCCAGCCAGGCGCGCACGGTCGCGGCGCTGCGGTGTTTCTTTCGCTTCTGCGTGGAGAGCGAGTACCTCGAGCGCGATCCCGCGCACGTGCTGCGCACACCCAAGAAGCGCGAGGCGCTCCCGGACGTCCTCGATCGCGGAGAGCTTTGGCGATTGCTCCAGATGCCGGGCAGCGACGGCGTCTGGAGCAGAGTGCATTCCGGCAAGCCCGAGCGCGACCGGCTGCTCCTGGCCCTCTTGGCCTACGGCGGCCTGCGTCGCTCCGAGCTGCTCGGCCTGGACTGGGACGACGTCGACCTCGAGCGCCGGCTCATCCGCGTGAGGGTCGCCAAGGGCGGGCGCCAGCGGGTGCTGCCGATCCATCCCGGCCTCGTCCCGCTGATTCTCGACTACCGGGCCACGCGAACGCCGGCCGATCACCCGGCCCTGTTCGTTGGCGTTCTCGGCAACCGCCTCTCCTCCACGATCCTCTCCACCACGTTTCGCCGCTACACGGAAGCGGCGGGCGTTACCAGGCGCAAGCGCATAACGCCGCATACGCTGCGGCACGTTTTCGCCACCGAGCTCCTGAGCGCTGGCGCGAACCTGCGCCAGATCCAGGAGCTGCTCGGGCACAAGCACCTGGACTCCACGCAGCGCTACACCCACGTCGGAGCTCACCAGCTGCGCGGCGCCGTGAAGCGACTGCACTTCGGGAGCCGCGAGGGACGTCGGGTGGCATAGATTACTAGGCAGCAGCGTAAGCGTGCTGCCATCACGCGTAAGGGAAAGCGAGCTGAGCGTCCAGGCGCCCATCCGAGACTGTCGCAACGGTTGAGGAGGAGAAGCCCCGCGCCAACGTCGCGAGCTCGTCCTCAGCTCCAGAAGCGAGCACTTGACTTCGGCTTTGGCCGACCTGCATTGTGCCGCTCCGGCCCTACGCACGAGTGTGTGCACGTCAAATGGCCACATTGGTCTGTACGGGTTTGCAAGAAAGCCGGATGACCGTGCCCTGGGTGACTCGCATACGAAGGCGAACATGATGTCCTGGAGTGGCGCTTCGGGCACATATTTCCCCGGTGTTCTGGAACGATTCACCGATTGCGTCGCGGCGCTCCTCCGGCCGAGAGCTTGCTAGACCGGCTGGGCCCTCGCCCTGCCGAGCTCGCAGAGCTGGCGGTCCTCGACCGTTATCACGGGCATCGCCGCCGTAGGAGTCTTGGCGGCGGCGGCGCCCATGTGGCGGGCCGACCCCGCCCGGCGCAGAAGGGACAGGCCCGCCGCCGGAAAGATGATCACCGACAGCAACCCCGCCGCGATCAGGGCGGCCGCGCTCGCCTGCGTGACGACGCCGATCTGCACACCGATCTGCGTCGCCGCGACGATGAACGGGAGCGAGGTCGCCTGCAGAAGCCCGGCGACGAGCGCCTTCTGGCGCCCGATCAGCGGACTGTAGAGGAGCGCCGGCACGCCGCGAACGATCAGCAACGCGAGCAGTAAAAGCGGTATCCGCACCACGGTCGACACGCTCGCGAACAGCGCGTTGACGTCGAAGTGAAGGCCTGTAGTGACGAAGAAGACCGGAATGAAGATGCCGAACCCGGCCGCCTCGAGCTTTACGCGGAACTCGGGGTGCGTCATCGTCTGGTCACGATCGATCAGCGAGAGCACGGCGCCGGCCGCGAACGCGCCGAGGATCGTCTCCAGGCCGACGTTCTCGGCGATCGCGACGAAGCCGATCAGCAGCACGAAGGCACCCCGCACGCGGATCTGTGCGGTCGTGTCCTGGAGGCGGAGCAGCACTCGCGAGAGACCGCGCGAGCGCTCGACGCCGGCGATCGTCAGCGCGATCAAAACCACGAGCAGAGCGAAGGCGCCGAGCAGGATGAGCTTGCCCGCCGTGTCGGTCGAGCCCCTGCCCGAAAAGAACAGCGAGAGCAGGATGATCGCCCCGAAGTCCGCGATCGAGGCGGCCGCGATCACGAGCTGACCGAAGTCAGAGCCGATGTTGTCTGAATCCTTGAGCACCGGGACGATCACGCCGAGCGAGGTCGAGACGAGCACGATCGCGATGAAGAGCGGTGACTTGACGAAGCCTCCGCCCTTAAGTGACAGGCCTGCGACAATTCCGATCCCGAACGACACCACAAAGGCCGTGGCGGTGACCCTGAGGGTCCGTCCGCGCAGCCGGTGGACGTCGATCTCGAGGCCGGCGAGGAAGAGCAGGAACGAAAGTCCGATCAGCGCCAGGATCGAGACGGGCAGGTCGGGAGTGACCCAGCCGAGCACCGACGGTCCGATGATGATGCCCAGCAGGATCTCCACCACGATCGCGGGCACGCGCAGCCGTGGAAAGAACCCGAGCGCCAGCGGCGCGACGAACGCCGCCGCCACCACGATCAACAGGTTGCTGAAGTGGACGTCGGGCATGCTCCGTAGTCTCCTGCCGAGGTCTCTCCATTACTCGCAATCTCGCCCCTAAGCGTTTCGCCCGGCGCTCAACCGACCGGCACCGGGATCTCGCTGCTCAGCTCGGCGAGCGCATGGTCGAAGATCTGCGAGAACGTGGGAAACCAGTCACCGATCGGCTGAGACACGGCGGCGAGGTTAGCGGCGCTTGGCGCTGCCGCTGGCGACGCAGCTACGCACGTCATGTTCATGCTGGGCTCCTCACGGTCGGCTTGTGCTCACAGATCAGACTCGAAGGGGCGCCGGTTCCGTTACACACCAGGCGACCAGCTCTCGCTCCACGACGGCAACGCCAGTCCGCAGACAGCCAGCGCCCCAGCGCGGTGCTTCGCCGGGGCCCTGGCGCCGAGAACGATCACGTGGTAGTCATTGCTCGAGCTCATCTGCTCCTCGTCCATTCGAAGTGGCCGGCAAGTGGCGACGACTCTCACGGTCCCGCTCACGACCGACCGACCGCGCCGGTGGACGCCCGGTCGCTGTCCTGGTCTGGATCTCGGGACGTCGATCGTGGTGTCGAGCCGCGGACGCTGCTCCTCTCAAGCGGGCTGGAAGCGGTCGCGGAGCTCGTCGCTGGTGAACGGGCCGCCACTTCGGCGGCCCGTTCAAACCCGCGAGTTGTGTGACTTCTCCGCTTTCACCAGGTCCGCCGTGCATGTGCATGCCCGTGTCAGCGGCGTCAGACGCCGGGGCGGCGCGTCGTGACTTCCTGGACGAGCCATGTGTTGCCGTCGGGGTCGTTGAAGAAGCAGAACGACCCGTAGCTCGTGCGCTCGGGGTCGCGGCCGGGCTGCCGTGCCTCGACCGGGAACGGCGGACCGTGCCACACCTCGCTCGCGTCGATGCCGTGGTCGACGAGCGCGTCATGGGCCGCTTCTATGTCGGAGACGATTAGCCCTCCCTCGGCCGAGCCAGGCGCGGCCGCCGTTAGTCCCGTGCCGAACGTGACCGAGGTCCCGGAGCCCGGGGGCGTGAACTGGACGATGCGTAAGCCCTCTAGCGGGGAGTCGTCGGCGTCGAGCCTCCAACCCAAGCCTTCGTAGAACTGCTTGGAGCGGTCGACGTCGGAGACGGGGATGATGTCTACCTCGAGTTTCATGTCGAGCTTCGCGTCGCCGCTCGCGCTGTTACTGGGTCCTTCGGCACGCGAGTGGTGCAGAAGGTCTCCTAGATGTCTGTGCGTGGTGCTCATGTCCACCTCCTCGTTTGTATTGCTGGCAGGAGAGACCTTGGCGCGTCGAGCGCTGCATCGCCCCCGTGGAACACCCCGGCTTTTACCCTGGCTTTTGCCCCTCCGGGTTGCGCCTGTAATGCGGCGCGGACGTCCACAGAGCGTTCAGCGCCACCCGCGAGGTGCAATCCGCGTGACTATGCCGCTATCAGCTCGCCCTCGGAATCACGAAGCGCGCCACGGAGCTCTTTGCGGGAGCTGACCCCGAGCTTGATGAACACGTGGTGCAGATGCCACTCCACTGTGCGCGGGCTGAGGAACAGCCGCGTACCGATCTCCCGGTTGGAGAGCCCGTCGCGGACCAGGCGGGCGATCTGGCGCTCCTGCGCGGTGAAATCGTCCCGTGTCTCGGCGGTCCGCTTGCGCACCCTCTCGCCGGTCGCCAATAGCTCGCCCCGCGCCCGCTCGGCGAACGCCTTCATGCCGATCGAGATGAGCTGATCGTGGGCGGTCCGGAGGTGCTCGCGCGCGTCCACCCGTCGGCCCTCCCGTCGCAACCACTCCCCGTAGAGCAGGTGCGCGCGGGCGAGCTCGGGCAGGAGCCGGGTACGGCCCAACTGCTCTATGGCCTCGCGATACAGACGGTCGGCGGTCTCGCCTTCGCTTTGCAGCGCGCGGGAGCGAGCCTGAATTCCGAGCGCCCAGTCGCTAGACGCGACCGACGTGGCGGCGATGATCCGTTCAAGGGCTCGCATCGCGGCCTCCCGGTTATTGCTTCTCGTTGCAGCTTCGAGCAGCTCCATCGCCGCCCACACAGAGACAAACAGCTCGGGCGTGTCGTCGCTAGCCTCCTCCGCCGCAGCCAGCGCCTCCTCGTAGCGGCCGAGGCCGTTTAGAAGAAGTGATCTCGCCCAGTAGGCGTACTGGACGGCTGTTCCCTGTCCACCTGCGGTGCAGGCCTGGATGGTTCGGTCTATCAGCCCCGGCGCGTAGTCCTCACGGCCCTGAAATCCAGCGAGCACCAATGCGCCGTAAGGCGCGACCTGGGTCCCAGTGGCTTCGATAACGCTGTCTGCTTCACCTACTAACAGCGTCGCTGTGCCGAACTGTCCGCCCAGCACGACGGCTTGCGTCATCACGTTGACGCTGACAGCGAGCACGGTCAGTGCGCCAGCCTCGCGGGCAAGTTGGACCCC
>Ga0306920_100017049_pt1 | contig 10020 bp, 9 predicted proteins | sample flu12Cox44000170_FD_204666 | JGI IMG/M metagenome (GOLD analysis project Ga0306920, IMG submission 204666) | Lab enrichment of tropical soil microbial communities from Luquillo Experimental Forest, Puerto Rico - flux4day.12C.oxic.44.000.170 (v2)... | ecosystem: Environmental > Terrestrial >...
GCGTCGCAAAGCCGCATCGCTCTTTCGAGTATTGCGTCGAACACCGGGACGAGATCACCCGGCGAGGAGTTGATGACCTGCAGCACCTCGGCGGTCGCAGCCTCGCGGGCGAGCCCCTCGTCGAGCCTCTGACGCAACTCCGCGTTGGCACGCCGAAGTTCGACTACCTCATCGTCGAGCGACGCGGTCATGTTCTGCTCCGTCCCACCCCGTCCCGGTCATATGATACTCGCGTTAGCTCCCGGCTCCACGCGAGAAGCTGTTCCTTTCTCGACGGCGTGGCGCAGGCTTCGGCGCGGGCACGCGCCGTGAGCGAAGTCAAGACATCGTCGGCGGTTAAGAAGACCTCGTCGTCGGCAGAGCCCAATCTTTATTTGTTGTGTTCTGCCGCAAAATAATAAGGGCGTCCTATGATCAATTATGGACTTGAGATTCAATGTTATACCTCTCGATCTCAACCCCTCCCATTATGATGCCCAGGGCTCATATATTTTCAGAAAACGGCGGTTTTCCTCACTAATGCATCTACCTTATGTACATGCTGCCGCCACTACCCCGGTGCAGCAGCTGGGTGTATTCCTCGCTCATCTCACCCCGCCGTATCAGCCTTCCCCGATTCCACTGTCGGGTCGGCCTGCACATCGTCCTTTTCGAGGATTGCTCGGCGTTTACTCACGTTGCGGCCTGCACACTCGCGCAGTCACCGTATATCGTGACCGCTATCCGAGGGCTTCAGACATTTCGTCACCTCCATGCCTGCCCCGGTTGCTTCCGGCGGGAGCGGTCGCCGGGTGGGCCTTGCACCCACTGGAAAGCGCCGCCTTGTCACGGCGCACGTGGAAAGCCGTCTTACTCGCACGTCGTGACGGTGAGCGGCAGCGGCAAGATCGTCTACACCGCCGGCCAATTGGCCCGCGACGTCGACGGCAATTGCGTCGGCAAAGGCGATATGCGGGCGCAGATGGAACAGACATTCCAGAACCTCGACCGGTGTCTCAAGGCGGCCGGCGCCACCTGGGCCGATGTCGTCAAGACCAACACCTTTGTCACCGACTTCGACGAGTTCCAGAAGTGCGCCGATATCCGCATGCGCTATCTCGGCGTGGCGACCCCGACCAGCACGACCGTCGGCGTCACCCGTCTCGCCGGACCCGATTTGATGATCGAGATAGAGGCCGTCGCCATCGTCAATTCCTGACGAGCGGGTCCGGCCCGACGCTGGTGCGACGGCCCGGCAAACCCCTGTAGATGTCGCCCTCGCGCATCGTCGCCGGCGGGTACTGCTCGAGGATCGGACCGATCGCATCCAGTGCTGCATAGAAATCCTTCTTTGGCGTCCTGATCCGCCCATCGACGCCAGGTTGCCTGAATTGCACTAGCGACTTGGAGAGCAGTCACGGACGGCGCAATAGGTGCCGGTTGCTAATCGGTAGCCATTTTCGCGGATGAAGGCCGACATCGCGGTGCGCTCGATCAGCGCTTCCATCTCGCTTTGCCGTCGCCCCGCAGGGCCCCGCGCACGATTTCGGGCAAGCGCGACTGGAGAAGATTGACCTACGGACTGACGACGAGGATGTCGCCGAGCCCGATTGGGTGCTCCAGCCCGTCGCGACCGGTCCAGCCACTGCAAGGACTGCGGACATTGGAACTGGAGCCATGGCCAGTGCTTCGTAACAAGGAGGTCCTAGCGCTTTGTGATCCGGGAGGCTGTAACCCGGTGTTAGGTGGAGCGGTTGCTTTTTGCGCCTTACCCCCCGTAGTGAAATCCCTTATCGACCGCCTATCCTCGCCCGGCGCACCCGGCGCACTGGCTTTCCGGCTTGTCTCGGCTTCTGCGGGTTGCCCCGCACAATATCCGCTTCGCCTTGTGCAATGGCCTGCCAGTCGCGTTCCCGCATGTGGCCTAGTGCACGAACGCCAGTCTTTACCCGGTCAACTCCACGGGTCCGGATAAACTCAGCGATCTTTTCTTCCTCAGTCAAAATCGAGCCTCCGAATATGAGCGATATTACAGCCGATCCTTGGCTTTATTGCAACCCTCTGACACCTTTCGGGCGCTTCGGCCTTTTGGGCGTCAGAGGGTTCCATCGTAGCGGGCTTGGTGTGTCGCAGTGCTCGGCAGTTCGCCGATCTTGATGAAAGTCGCCCGGACCTTCGAGCGCCGGCGGGTGGCATCAATGCAGGGGTCGATGAAATCGCGCAGTACGCGCTGCTGCAAATTGGCGACGGGACGACATCCGAGCATCGGCTAGTCTCCGAGGCTCTAAAGCGCCTAACCGCCGGAGGCTGCCGCGCGGTCGGCAAACCAGATCAGTTCGCCCACAGGGCGTAGGCGGGCGGCGGGTAGCTGACTGCCGCCGGCGCGGATCACACTCAGCATCGCCGCCTTGGCGGCGCCCGCTACGAGAAAGGCGACCTGCCGGCTGCTCTCGATGACCGGATAGGTCATCGTGATGCGGACCTCCGGCCGGCCATGCGCGACAGCAGCCACCCAGTGCTGGCGCTCGTCCAATAGCTTGTCTCCGGGAAGCAGCGACGCCGTGTGGCCGTCGTCACCCATTCCCAACAACACGGTGTCGAAGAGCGGCCTCGAAGGATCGAGGGTCGGCGCACCATAAGCTTCCTGCAAGGTCCGCTCGTAGCGCCGAGCGGCGTCCTCGGGCTCCCCGTCGGTCGGGATGGGAAAGATGTTCTCCGGCGGTACCGGCACCTTGCCCAGCATCGCCTCGCGCGTCATGCGATAGTTGCTCTCGGGATGGTCATAGGGGACGAAGCGCTCGTCGCCCTAAAACCAGGAGACCCCGCGCCAGGGGAAACGGTCTCGGAATTCCTCCGAGGCCAGAAGACTGTAGAGCGCCTTGGGCGTCGATCCGCCGGAGAGCGCGACCCGAAAGCACCCTTTTTCCGCCAACGCTGTTGCGGTCATCCACTCTGCCGCCCGGTGCGCCAGCGCCGCCGGGTCCGCGAGCACCTCGATGCGGCCAACAAACTGGTCCATGCTACCTCCTAACCGACATTCGGCAGAACGAAACGCTCGATTGCCTTCGCAAAGCCCTCGTCATTGTAGGAAGCCGTTGCCAATCGAGGACTGACATCTCAGCGCCATAGCGTTGGGCCATCTCTGCGGGATTGGGCTCTACTTGCAGGCCGCAAGCCTTGCCCCACACCACGGCCGGACGCGGGCTGCGGCAGCATGCCAGACTCGCGCGGGTGGCGTCATGCAGCACCGAAGGGCTACTCCGCGGCGGTCGAAATCGCATAGAGTTTCGTCTCGACAGCACCCGGTGGCGGGGACCCGGCGATTCCCGGACGTTCGCGGGTTCCCGACCAAAGTGCCGGGTTGACCAGACCGGATCTTCGCGAGGCCGAACAGAATGCCGGGGCAGCCCCGTTCGACAAATGTCCGTCGTCAGGGTCCTTTGAGACAAATCCTAATTCTCAGGTTGTGGTTACGACGTTTTCAAGTGGCTCGCCGCGGACAAAGCGGTCGATGTTTCGGGCAACATCGCGCGAGCGACGCTTGATGGTTCCATAGGTCCGCGGCGAGCAGTGAGGCGTCATGATCACGTTCGCCAGTTCATGGAACGGGTAATCGGAGGGGCGCGGCGCTGGATCGTCGGGGCTCGGATAGCGCCACCAAGTGTCGAGCGCCGCTCCGCCGATGACCCCATCGCGCAAGGCGCGGTAAAGCGCCTGCTCCTCGGCGATTGAGCCGCGCGCCAGATTGATCAAGAAGGCGCTGGGCTTCATCGTGGCAAGCCGGCGGCCGTCAATCAGGCCCATCGTCTCGGGGGTTAGAGCGCAGCTCAGCACGACGATGTCGCACTCGCCAAGCATCCGGTCGAGTTCCGTCCATGAAAAGACATGCTCGACCGAGGCCGGCTTCTCGCGCATCGTTCGGTTGACGGCGAGCACCCGGCAGCCGAGCGTGGCCGCGCGCCACGCGACTTCGCGGCCGATGTGGCCGAGCCCGACGATGCCGACGGTCTGGCCGCCGATCTCCCCGCGCACCGCGCCGCCCACGATCGGGCTCCAGGACCACGATCCCTCGCGAAACGACGTCGCGATGTCGAACAGGCGATGGTGCCACGCCAGCATCATCATGATCGCGAATTCGCCAACCGCCGGCTCGTGGCCATACGCATTGCACAGGGTGATGCCCTTTGGCAGCGAAGAGACATCGATGCCGTCCGTTCCGGCAAGCGGCACCTGCAGCAAGCGCAACTTCGGCGCCGCCGGGAACCCGCTTCGCCAAGCTCCGGTCAGCAGTACGTCCGCATCGGCGAGCGCCGCAGCCGCCTGTGCCGGTTCATTGCTATCAAGGATTTCGGTACGAAGGTCGGCAGTGATGAATTCAATGATTGGCGTAGCTTGCGAGGCGGCGAGCGTACCCAGGAACAGCGCTTTCATTGGCGACTCATCCTCTAGCGGCGACAGGTTCGTATAGTAATTACCCGGCCACACAGGTGCCCAGCAACACACCGCGAAATTTAACCCCTTAAGGGCCTTGCCCTACACTAATTGAAAGTTCAGCTCGGGTGGCGGTAAGCTTAGATCTGACGCCCGCGCCTTAGATTTCCGCCGGTCCGCGAAATGGAACACATCTCGCCGCGATGCCGCAGTCGAACGACCTGAGCAGGTCCCTCATCGAAGCTTCACCGATCGGCTTTGGTGCGGGCAAAACGAGAAGTGGTGGATAATGGGGCGAAGCCCAGATCAGTTTGGGCCGGAAGGACCCGAGGTGTCGACCGCGGCCGCATGTCGCTCTCCGGCCGGAAACTATATGGCGCGCCCAAAACGTGGATTCGTCCCTGGCGGGACCAATAGTTCGAATCCATCTCCCTCCAGCGGAGAGTCCGCGAACCATCGGTTCCTGAGCCGCGGAGAAACCGTTGTCTGTCTACCGCGGAACCGATGGTTCGAATCCACTCTCGCCAAGAGGCGAGTCTAAAAACTTTCGGTCCCGAGCGAGAATTTGGCGACGGCGCTGGTGATCGCGGCGGGTTCAGTTCTTCCGTTAGAATAGCGACGCGGCTCAAGTAAGGGCGCGACACATGAAGGATTTCGCCAGGAGGATCGCGATCGTCAGTAGCGGCGGCTTGGGGATGGGGCGGGAGCTCGTCCGCCAGCTCGTCGTGGAAGCCGTGCGATGTGGCCAATGTGAGAGGTCTCCGCGTTGGGATTTGGCCGAAATGCGGAGCGCACGCCTGTCGAGAACACAAGGAGCAGCTGGTGAGGTCGACCGGTAACCCGATTTATCGCTGGCGCGTCGGCGAGGTCGAAATCGCACGTGTGTGTGAATCAGCACCGAAGCGGGACCCTGGCCAACAGCAGCAAGTCATTGAAGTCGTCGGTTAGAGCAAGCGCGACGACGGGCGGCCGTAACATCGCCAGCGCGCCGCGTGTGCGGGCCTCAGAGGGTGGCCGAACCCGGCAGAGGCTGGTAAAGGCTGAGTCGCGCGCTTGGAAAGACAACCGCGCGACGGGGAGGGCCTCGATGCTGCATGAAGTATGCAGGGAAACCGAGGTGAGCGAATGAAGCGGCGCGACTTCGTACTCCTGCTGGCCGGAGCGATGACGGCGGCGCGCAGCCTCGCCGCACAGCAGAAGGCGATGCCGGTGATCGGTTATCTCGGCAGCGGCTCACCCGGCCCGGTAGCTTCGTTTGTGGCCGCGTTCCGCCAGGGACTGAGCGAAACCGGCTATGTCGAGGGGCGAAATGTGGCGATCGAATTCCGTTGGGCCGAGGGTCGCTATGATCGGCTACCCGCACTAGCCGCCGACCTCGTCAGCCGCAAGATCGATGTGATCGTTGCGCACGGCGGCACCCCTTCGGCACTAGCGGCGAAAAACGCAACCTCGACGATCCCGATTGTCTTCACCACCGTCGGCGACCCGGTCGGGATTGGTCTCGTAGCTAGTCTCGCCCGGCCAGGCGGCAACCTGACGGGCTTCAGCAACATCTCCATCGATCTGACGCCCAAGCTGTTTGAGCTGCTTTCCGAGCTGGTTCCCCAGGCCAGGGCGATCGCCCTGCTCTCGAACCCAAACAATCCGGCGGCCGAGCGCACGACGCGAGAAATGGAGGAAGCGGCGCGCGCAAAGCAGGTGCAGCTCCATGTCCTGAAGGCCAGCACCGAAAGTGAAATCGACGCCGCTTTCGCAACCCTCGTCCAACTGCACGCCGGCGCGCTCGTTATCGGGTCCGATTCTTTCTTTTACAAGCAGCGCGATCAACTCGTCGCGTTGGCATTACGCCATGCGGTCCCGGCGATCTATGGGTCACGTGAGTTTGTCGCAGCCGGCGGTCCAATCAGCTATGGACCGAACCTCGACGGTATCTTTCGCCAGGCCGGCATTTACGCCGGTAGGATTCTCAACGGGGAGAAGCCGGCCGATCTGCCGGTCCAGCAGCCGGCCAGGTTCGAGCTGGTTGTCAATCTCAAGACCGCCAAGACGCTCGGTCTGACCGTTCCACCCTCGATCCTCGCCCGCGCCGACGAGGTCATCGAATGACCGCTCGCTGGCTGTTTCGCGTGGCTCTTCTGATCAGCCTTGCCGCTGCGGGCGCCAATGCCGACGAGGCACCGACCCGTATTTTCCATATCGGCATCGTCACTGGGTCGCCGCGCTCAAGTGACGAGCGCGTCGCCTTCGAGGATCGGTTGCGCGAGCTCGGGTATGTCGAAGGCCAGAACCTGGCCATTGATTACTTCCGGGACGATGATCTGAACCGCTTGGCGGCGGCGGTGGGCGAGATGGCTCGGAGTCGTGTCGACGTGCTCCTCATCGGCGGCCAGGATGAGCTTATCAAGGCCGCCGTTACTGCAGCTCGCTCGATCCCGGTGGTCACCACGGCGGTCGATACCGACGCGCTGGCAAAGGGCTACATCGCCAGTCTTTCGCATCCAGGCGGCAACCTGACCGGGGTAGTCTTTCAACAACGCGAGTTGATCGCGAAGCGACTGGATCTGTTGACGCAGGCGGTCCCTCACATCGCGCGGATAGTTCTCCTTTACGACGCGGCCTCGGTGGACCAGCTAGACTCGGTGAAGAGGGCCGCATCAACTCTCGACATTCCGCTCGAGGCAATCGAGCTGCACAGCCCTCCTTACGATTACGAGCATGCCCTCGCCGGCACCGACGGAGCGCGCGGCGATGTACTGGTGATGGCAAGCACGCCGTTCATGCATACGGCGAAGCTCACTGAAGCTGCGCTGCGGCACCGTTTGCCCTCGATCTGCGGCCGACGCGCAAACGCCGAAGCGGGTTGTCTACTATCGTATGGGCCAAATTTCAGGGACATGTTCCGGCTCGCGGCCGACTACGTCGACAAGATCCTGAAGGGCGCCAAACCGGCCGACCTTCCTGTTCAACAGCCGACCACCTTCGAGCTGGTCGTCAATCTCAAAACCGCCAAGGCGCTCGGCCTGACGATCCCACCATTGATCCTCGCCCGTGCCGACGAGGTCATCGAGTGAAGCCCGTCGGCCTCCTCCTCGCGCTGTGCGCCGCGATTCCGGCATCGGCGCAAGACGCAACGCGACCGCCGCTCGTGGGTGTCTTGAGCGTCAACACGACGGCGAACAACCAGCCGCCTGCAACGGCGTTGCGCGACGCGTTGGCCGCACTTGGCGATATTGATGGAAAGAGCATCCGCCTCGATTTCCGGCTGGCCGAGGGCGACGCCGGACGATTCCCGGAATTGGCAGAAGCCCTCGTCCGCGACAACCCGAGCGTCATCGTCGCCTACGGCCCACCAGCGGTAAAGGCAGCACAGCATGCGACAAAGACAATCCCGATTGTCGCAAGCGCTAATGACCTCGTCGCCTCAGGGTTCATCCAAAGCATGGCGCGGCCCGGCGGCAACATTACCGGGGTTAGCCTCTTGGTCCCCGAGCTCGACGCGAAACGGCTCGAGGTCTTGCACGAGATCTTGCCCACGGCGCGGCGGTTCGGGCTGCTGATCGAAACCGCGACCAGAGCACCCGCGGTGATGCAGCCGGTCGTCGACACAGCGCGGGCGCTCGGCGTAGCGATTCAGAATGTCGAAGTGGGCAGCCCTGCGGACTTTCCGCGCGCAGTCGTATCGTTTCAAGTCGGGGGCGTCGACGCCGTCAACATTCTATCCTCGGCACTGTTGTTTTTCTCCCGCAGAGAACTCGGCAAGCTGCTTTTGGCGAACAAGCTTCCGGCGATTTGCGAATGGCGGGAAATGGCGGCTTCCGGGTGTCTGGCGAGCTATGGCACGACATTGCGTGAGCTTTTTGCAATACAAGCGGCGCTGATCGACAAGGTGCTGAAAGGCACGCGCCCGGGTGATACGCCGGCCCAGCAGCCGACCAGGTTCGAGCTCGTCATCAACCTCAAGGTGGCGCGCGAGATCGGCGTCGAGATACCACAGGCGATCCTCGCCCGCGCCGACGAGGTCATCGAGTGACGCGCTGTGCCATACTCCTGCTGGCGGTCGCGGTCTCGGCGGCTGCATCTATGCCGTCCACGGCGCAGGAGCCGAAGAAAGTATTCCGTATCGGCGTCCTGTCACCGGCCGAACGGTCCACGACCAAGATATTTGATGCCTTTCGTGAAGGACTGCGCGATCACGGCTATGTCGACGGCCAGAACATCACGATTGAATACCGGCTCGCCGCCGGAGACATCAGCCGGCTGCCCGCGATGGCCGGCGAACTCGTCCGGCTACCTGCGGACGTGATCGTCACCGATGGCCAAAAAAGCGCTGTGGTCGCGCACGAAGCCACGAGCACTATCCCAATTGTCGGGGCGACACTCGGCCCCGATCCGGTCGCAGCTGGTCTGGCCGCGAGCCTGGCGCACCCTGGCGGCAACGTAATCGGCTTTTCTGGGTTTGGCGTCGAGCTCAGCGGTAAGCGACTGGAGCTGCTGAAAGAGGCAGTCCCCGCAATTTCGCGGATCGCGGCGCTGTGGAGCCCCTGGGAACCCGTGTCGGGCCGTCGCGCCACCGAGGAGGCCGGCCGCACCCTCGGCCTAGAGCTCCGAACCATCGAAATCGCCACCCCGGATCAAATCCCCGCTGGATTCGAGGCGGCGGTATCGGGTGGTGCCGAGGCGCTCACTGTCCTGCCCAACGCGATGTTCTGGAACCAGCGGACCCAGATCATCGCGCTCGCTGCGAAGCACCGGATACCGGCCATCTACCCCGAACGGGAGTATGTCGACGACGGGGGGCTTCTCGCCTATGGCCAGAACATACCCGACAGTTTCCGGCAGGCTGCGGGGTACGTCGACAGGATCCTCAAGGGTGCCAAGCCGGCAGATCTGCCGATCCAGCAGCCAACGAGGTTCGACTTTGTCGTCAACCTGAAGACCGCGAAGGAACTCGGGCTGACGATCCCGCCATCGATCCTCGACCGCGTCGACGAGGTCATTGAATGATCTCTGAGCCTTTTACAAACGCGGTGCGCTCCGCGGGATTGGCGCTGATTTTCGCCGGTCTGCTCGCCGCGCTGCCGGCCGGCGCGCAGCAGCGCGCGAACGTGCCCGTGGTCGGATGGCTCGTCTTCTCCGCAGGGGAGGGGGGCCTCGACGGCTTCCGCCAGGGTCTCCGTGAGCACGGCTATGTCGAAGGCGAGAACATTGCGATCGAGGTCCGGACCCCCGAAGAAAGCGACGATCGTTTAGTCGAACAGATCCAGGACCTGGCACGCCTGAACATCAAAGTTCTGATTACCGGCGGCGTTCCGGCCACCCTCGCCGCCAAGCGGGCCGCATTACCGATCCCGGTGGTTTTTATCATGGCCGATCCAGTGGGCTCCGGGGTCGTGGCCAGTCTTGCCCATCCCGGCGGCACCATGACCGGGCAGTCTCTCGCGATCGAGGAGCAATTCGCCGGAAAATGGCTGGAGCTGCTCAAGGAGGCCGCGCCCCGGCTGTCGCGGATCGCCTATCTCTGGAACCCGGCCAATCACAGCAGCGCTTCGTCGTGGAAGACAATGAAGGGGCTGGCGCCCACCGTCGGGCTGACACTGCAATCCGTCGAGC
>Ga0306920_100017051_pt1 | contig 10020 bp, 7 predicted proteins | sample flu12Cox44000170_FD_204666 | JGI IMG/M metagenome (GOLD analysis project Ga0306920, IMG submission 204666) | Lab enrichment of tropical soil microbial communities from Luquillo Experimental Forest, Puerto Rico - flux4day.12C.oxic.44.000.170 (v2)... | ecosystem: Environmental > Terrestrial >...
ATTAGGCTCATCCCCAGCCAGCTCGAACATCTTCTGTACGTGCTCAAGATACTTCTGTCGCGTTTCGACTGACTTCGGATCGTCTTTGATGTAGTAGTCGCGATCGGGCAAAGAAATGCCACCTTGGTCGATGTACGCGATGGTCGCATTCGAGTCGTGCATGTCGGGCTGGGGATAAAACGCGAACAGCGCCGGAGTGGCATGCTGATGCAGGTGGGCGGTCACCTTGATAAGGTCCCGCTTAGACTTCACGGCATTGATGCGTTCCAGCTCCGGAGCCAGAGGAGTAATCCCTTTGTTCTCGATGGTCGCCTCATCCATGCACGCGGCATAGAAGTCAGCGACCATCTTTTCCGTCGCACTGTGTTGCCCCGGCGCCTGGGCTTGCATAAGGATGTCGCGGAGGATGTAGAGGTTATTTTCGTAGAGTTCGTCGAAGCGCCCCCACCGTGATTTGTCTGGAGGAATAGGGTTGTTCTTCGTCCATGTACCGCATGCATACTGATAAAAGTCCACACAGGGATCGACGCTCTTGTCCATCGCCGAGACGTCAAAGCTGGGTATTTCTCGCGGTACGCCGGAACTGGTTGAGGGAGTTTGAGCCGCACAGGCGATTGCGGCACACAGCAGGCTTAGGACTAGGAAATTGCGCATCGGAATGTCTGCCTCACCTCATGAAATGTCGTCCGGCAGCACACCGACCGCGCGCTGGACCTTGCGAAGGATGGGCCGGCTGGCCGGGTAGGAGAAAGAAGAGCAGCAAATCTCCAACTAAAAACACTACTACAAAACCCTTTGGACAGGGAACCCGCGGGGATGTAATCACAGGCTTCGGTGACGGTCGTCACCTAGAAGAGCTTCAGGTGGATGGTCAGGTATTTCTTGGGGTCCTTCTTGATCGCCTCGATCAACTCGTGGGTCGAAGCCAGCGTGGCGTCGGCGTTGTTGTAGAGCGACTTGTTCACTAACAACTGGCCGGCGGTGCCCTCACCGTTTTCCAGCCGCTCCAGAATGGTATCGAGGCGTGTAATGGTCGAATCCAGCTTCTTTGCCAGGGCTTCGTCTTTGGCTAGCTTGCCCAGGGTCCCCTTGCCCGCATTGATGTCCGTCATGAGCTGATTGGCCTTGGCTAGGGTCTGATTGGCGTTATCGTAGAGTGCAGGGTCGTTGATGAACTTGCCGGCAGAGCCCTGTCCCGAGTTGATCTGATCGACAACTTTATTCAAGTTGTCGACGGTGCCGTTTAACTTGTTATACAACTCATCGCTGTTGAGCAGCTTGCCGATACTGCCATTCGTGGAGTTCGCCTGCGCCACAATCTTCTGAATCTGACCGAGCATGTCATTGGCGCGATTAAACAGCGACGGATCGTAAATCACCTTGCCAATCGACCCCTGTCCGCTCTGGACGTAGGACAGAATGTTATCCATCCTCTTGACCAGGGTATCGACGTTCTGCAGTGTGCCCTGGCTGGCCCGCACCACATCCTGCAATTGCGGCACATCGCGGGTCGGCAACTCGGCCCCGTTCGCCAGTGGCCCGCCCTTGGCCTCACGGCAATCCAAATCCACGAATACCTCACCCAACACCCCCGCCGTGGACAACAGCACCACGCAGTCCGAGCGCATGGTGTTGGCGTACTTGGTCGTGATCTTCATCAGGACTTCAACCGGCTCCAACCGGCGCTTGGGATCTGAAACCACACGGATGCCTGATACATTGCCAATGTCCACACCTTCCAGCCGAACCGGCGCTCCCACGCGCAGGCCGCCGGCATTGTCTACGTACGAGCGGAGCACGATTTTCTTGGTAAACAGGCCCGTGGTACCGGTCATCAGGAAGATGAGTATCGCCAGCGCAATGCTGGCGAAGATGACGGTCAGGCCAACCCGGAGCTGTGACCATCTCACCTGTTTTTCGCTCGGCACTTGGCGACGCACGCCCCTTCGGCACCGCGAGCGGCTGGCTGCCACTCCAGAGTGCGGGATTTAATCCTGTAGTTCCGAATCATAACATTGCATTAATGAGGGCTTTTGGGCAAGGGGAGATTAGCAGCTCACAGCGGTCGGTGCGCCGGTTATTTCCTTGAGCGACACGCATGGCGGCGCAGTTTGAAAATCGCCGACCAATCGCGAGGAAAATCACCATCGAGACGCAACCATGAGTGTAGTGCCCTATGCGTGAGCGATTATCACTTGTTTCCTACTCAGTTATTAACCCGGTTCGTGCCATTTCCGTTCCCCTTGTCGTCCCTCGTATGAAAGAGGGAGGCATGGACATCAGCTATGCCGATGCCTCGAATCTCGCTCAGCAGTCGAAGGCCGCACTGCTTGAGCGCTTGCACAAGGGCGGCGAAAACATGCCTTCCTTTCCACAGTTGAGTGAAACGGAGATCCTCGCGCTACTGGCCTACTTGAGTCACCTCGCAGTGGTGCCCGGCTATGCCAGCGATAGTTCGGTCGTGAAAGAGTCACACGTACGGGTTGGGCAATTGATCGTGAAATCCACTTGCCACATATGCCACAGCGCCATCGGGCCGAGCCCTGGTCGGCAGGAACTGATGGATGGCGTCATTCCACCCTTGAGCACACTTACGGCGCGCAAAAGCCAGCCGGAATTTGTCCGCAGGTTAGGCAGGGTGCGCTCGTTCTGATGGGGCAATGCTTTGCCGCGGGCGGATGCCGGTTTTCTTCTACCTGACCGACGAAGAAGCCGCCGATGTGTATCTGTACCTGACGCTCTATCCACCTACCGAGCAATCGCCGGATAGCCGGCTCGTCAGCGCATCTATGGCTCTGACTTCGCATTCAGGCAGGGGCCCTGCCTAGGCATGGGTCGGCCAGCGTCGCAGCTGAAGCCGCCGAGTCTGAGAGAGGGGCCGAAGTCGAGAAGGCGGCGGTATCCATAACGGCAACCATAGTGGCTTTCGCACTGGTGGGCGGGTTGGTCTTTACGTTTCGCGAATTCAAGCGGCTTTCGTCGGGGATTACAAGTCACGCCGGCAGGGATGTGCATGCTGATCCCGGCACGCCGGCATACCCAGGCCATGTACCACAGCGCGCCGCTCTCGTTTCACGCCAAGAGAAGTTCGCAATAATCAATTCGTGGAGGGCAAAGCAGCGCTCGCTTTCGACGAGCACGTTTCGCATCTCATTCGTCCTCTCCTCGAGTATTTTCCTGGTGACATAGATTTCGATGGCGTCGACTTCAGCAGCATCATTCGCGCTGGCGACAGCAACAAGACGGAAGCAGTCGAGTTCTTCCTTCCCTTCAGCATGATGCGCTGCTTTGCGGCCTACGATTGCACCGGCCGGCAGCTCCTCGACTCCGGAACCGTGGTGATGGATGGGGAGCGTGCGAAGCTCGAGTTCGAGATTGCGGAAGGGAAGAACTGAATCACTCGCGCGCCCCAGAGAACAAAGGCGCACGATCGCGCGCAACGTCTCTGCCACACCTCTCGCACTTACAGGTCGAGTTCCGCTCGGATCATGTTGTCTTCTATGTCCGCATGCATCTTGAATCCCAGCCGGGTACACAAGGCCCGCATCTCCCGGTTCTCGGGTAGCATGACGGAGATCAGCTTCTTAAGCTTTTCTTCTTTCGCGACCTTGATCAGCCTTCGATAGAGCTCAGTGCCAAGACCCTTGTGCTGAGCATCATCGATCGCCACTGCTGCCAGCTCGCCCTCGTCGCGTCCGTGGATCTTGCTCAGGCGTCCGATGGCCAGCAGTTCCGGCTCGCCGGCTTCGTTTTTGCGCTCGGCAACCAGCGCCATCTCGCGGTTGTAATCGATGAAGCAGATGCGTGTCAGTCGCTCGTGTGCCGTGCGTTGCGTGAGCTTCAGCGGCTGGAAGTACCGCAGATATACGCTGCGTTCCGAAAGCTTTTCGTGAAAACGAATCATCAGCGGCTCATCCTCGGGTCGTATGGGCCGAATCATGACTTCGTTGCCGTCCTTCATCTTCCACGTCGACACCAGCTTCACCGGATACGGCCGTATGGCCGACCCGGGCAACTGTTCCAGCGTCACCTCCGGCCCGTGCAGTACGATACGCGCGTCGAGTGCCAGCAGCCGGTCCGGCGAAGCCAACAGCGGATTGATGTCGGTTTCCTTGATCCAGCGCTGCTCGACCACCAATTGGCTGAAGCGAACCAACAGTTCTTCCAGCGCTGCCATGTCGACCGGCGGACGTCCGCGGACACCCAGCAGCGCCTTGAAGATCCTGGTCTGCTCCATCATCCGCCGAGCCAGGGTCGAATTCAGAGGGGGCAGTGCCAATGCGCGATCGCGGAAGACCTCCACCAGTTGGCCGCCGGTACCGAACAGCATCACCGGGCCAAACTGCGAATCGAGGCTGCTGCCCACAATCAGCTCGTAACCGTCGAGCTTGATCATCGGCTGAACGGTCACTCCCTGAAAGTGCTCTATCCCCGGCTTTTCGGAGACAAAGAATTGGATCAGGCGGAAAGCACGGCTGACTGCGTCACCATCGTGCAAGTTAAGCTGTACGCCGCCGACATCAGTCTTGTGCGTGATGGTGTACGAATGCAGCTTCACCACCACCGGATACCCGATCTCTTCAGCCGCTTCGACGGCCTCTTCTTGGGTGGTGGCGATGCGCGTCTCTACCACGGGAATACCATAGGCCTTCAACAGCTGCTTCGATTCGTATTCTGTAAGAATCGTGCGGCCCTGCTCGCGTGCTTCACGCAGAATGCGGCCAGCCTTGTCGCGCTGCAGTTCCGCGTCAGCGTGTTGGGGCAGGGTCGGCGTTTCATACAGGCCCTTCAGGTTGTAGGAGTAACGCCACATGTAGTTGAAGGCGCGCACCGCGCTGTCAGGAAACTGAAACGTCGGGATGCCTGCCTGGTTCAGGATCTGCTCGCCGGCTGCGACTTCCGCGCCGCCCATCCAACTCGCCAGCACGGGCTTGCCAAGACCTTTCGCGTAGGGCTTCAGCTTCTCGGCGATCTGCGTAGGGTTGGTCATGTCTTGCGGCGTCAGGATCACCAGCATGCCATCGATGCCAGGGTCATTCGCAGCGATCTCCAGCGACCTGGCGTAGCGTTGCGGCTCAGCGTCGCCAAGGATGTCGACCGGGTTGTTGTGGCTCCACTGTGGTGGCAGAATCTCGTCGAACGCCTGCATGGTCGCCGGCGAGAGCTCCGCCAACTCCCCTCCGCCGGCCACCAGTGCATCGGTGGCGAGCACGCCCGGGCCTCCGGCATTCGTCAAGATGGCCAGCCGGTTGCTTCGCGGACGCGGCTGCTTGGCCAACACATCTGACATGAAGAAGATGTCAGATATGCTGTTGACGCGCAGCACCCCGCTCCGCCGGAACGCCGCATCCAGCACCTCGTCGCTGCCCGTCATCGAACCTGTGTGCGACGCCGCTGCCTTGGCCGCTTGCGCCGTACGGCCCGCCTTGATGACGATTATCGGTTTCGTCAGCGATACCTCGCGTGCCGCCGACAAAAACGCGCTGGCATCGCCAATCGACTCCATGTAGATGACGATGCTGTCAGTTCGGGGATCGCTGCCGAAGTAGTCAATCAGGTCGCCCCAGGTCACGTCGAGCATCGATCCTGTCGAGACGAATCCACTGAAGCCAACATTCTCACGCAGGCTCCAATCCAGGATCGCCGTCAGTAGCGCACCGCTCTGGCTGATCAGCGCCACATTGCCCGGACGTGCAATCGTGTGTGCGAAAGTCGCATTGAGGCCTCGAATCGGGTTCATTACACCAAGGCAGTTGGGTCCGATCAGGCGCATCTTGCCGCGGATAATCTGGGAGATGCGTGCCTCGAGTTCCTTGCCGTGTTCGCCGTGTTCTTTGAATCCCGCCGAAATCACAATCCCTGCCGGAATTCCGGCGGCCACCGCCTCAGCCAATACCTCGGGAACCGTGTTTGCGGGTGTCGTTACGACAACCAGGTCGACTTTGTCGGGCAGCTCCGAAACCTTGGGATAAGCCTTGATTCCTAGAACGTTTGGCCGCTTGGAGTTCACCGGAAATACTGTACCGCCAAAAGGATTGCTCAACAGGTTCCATAACACCGACCGGCCCACGCTGCCGGGCCGTTCGGTTGCGCCTACGACCGCGACACTGCGTGGCGCGAACAGAGGATCGAGCGGATGGCTCTCAGACCGATAGACATCGGAAGATGGGTCGACTTTCGCCCACGGCTTGCTGGTGTCAACGACAGTAGTCATAAGGCCATCTCCAGTTATGAATCCTCAGTTTAACCGCTTCGCCGCGGCCTGCCTGACGATGAGGTCACAGGGCTCGGCGACACCCCTCACACGCTGGTCACAAGCCGCGCAGTGACAGCAGAATTCGCACGCAATGGTACAATCGTGTTTTCCTGAACTCAGACCTGCGGCAAAACGCCCTCTGAATGGGACTCCGACACTTGGCACAGCAATCGACTGAAGAACGCGCCATTACCTACGCCGACGCCGGCGTGGACATCGAGCGCGCCAACCGCACCAAGCAGCGCATTAAGTACCTTGCCCACAAGACGTTCAACCGTGGCGTCCTCAGCGAGATCGGTGGCTTCGGAGGCCTCTTCGCCATCGACAAAAAGCGCTACCTCGATCCTGTGCTGGTCTCCAGCGTCGATGGCGTCGGCACCAAGCTCAAGATCGCCTTCGAGATGCATCTGCACCACACCATCGGTGCCGACCTGGTGAATCACTGCGTCAACGACATCGCCGTGCAGGGCGCAACACCGCTATTTTTCATGGACTACTTCGCCACTGGCAAGCTGAAAGCCGATGTGGCGGAGAAGGTCGTCAGCGGCATCGCCGATGCCTGCAAGCAGAACGGATGCGCGCTGATCGGCGGCGAGACCGCCGAGATGCCCGGCTTCTATCCCGATGGCGAGTACGATCTTGCCGGGTTCATCGTGGGCGCGGTCGACCGGCCCAAAATCATCACTGGCAAAGATGTTCAAGTGGGAGACGTCTTGATCGGATTGCCCTCGACGGGCCTACACACCAACGGCTATTCGCTGGCCCGCAAGCTCTTCTTCGACGTCGCGCGATACACGCCTGACTCCTACGTGAACGAGATCAAGGGCAAAGTTGGTACCGAGCTGATGCGCACGCATCGCAGCTACTGGCCCATCCTGCGTCGCATGATCGAGGCCGAAGCGGTCAGCGCCATGGCGCACATCACCGGCGGAGGCATCACCGAAAACCTTCCGCGCGGCCTACCTAAAGGAACGAGCGCCATTGTCGAGATTCACTCCTGGCCGGTTCTCCCCATCTTTACGCACCTGCAAGCCATCGGAAACGTTCCCGACGACGACATGATGCGCACCTTCAACATGGGCATCGGCATGATTCTGGTCGTGCCCCCCAAGAAATTTAAGAAAGCGCAGACCATCCTCGAGCGCTGTGGCGAGAAGGGCTACACCATAGGTCGCATCGTCAAAGGCGAGCGCCGCGTGACCTACCAGTAACTTATTCCCAATCATTCACCCGTCATCCTGGGCGGAGCGCTCGCCGGGTTGTTTTCGTCCACCTGTGATGCGGGCGGCGAGCGCGCAGTCGAAGGACCTGTTGTTTTTCACCCCCGATCGGAATCTTTGGGTTCGGAAACTCGAAACTTGCCTCATGCGTTATCGTATTCCGCATGAAACATCTGCTCCTCATACTCCTTTTGGCTCCCTTCCTCTTCGCCGTCGACTTCTCCGGCATTTGGGTCTCTTCCATCAAGCAGCCTGATGGCCACACCGACCGCGAAGTGTTCGTCCTCAAGCAAACGGGAAACCAGCTTACCGGCAAAGTCGAACGCGCCTGGGGCACCCTTAACATCCAGGAAGGTTCGGTGGACGGTAGCCACTTCGTCATCGGTGCCAAGACCGACGACGGCTATGCCGTCGGCTACGATGGCACGCTTGCGGGCGACAAGCTACGCGTCACCATGCACGAACCCAACGCCAAGACTTTCGAGTTGGTCGCCGCGCGCTCTACAACGGATCCTTTCCTGGTGGAGCACGTCATTGCTCCTCCTTCCGTGCGCGATCTCCCGCCCAACCGCCTCGCCAAAACTCCCCCGATGGGCTGGAACAGTTGGAACCTCTTCGCCGGCAAGATCGACGACAAAACGGTCCGTGAGATGGCCGACGCTCTCGTCTCCAGCGGCATGCGCGACGCGGGATACATCTACCTCAACATCGACGACACCTGGGAGGGCGACCGCGACGCTAACGGCGTCATCCACAGCAACAACAAGTTTCCCGACATGAAGGCGCTTGCCGACTACGTCCACTCCAAGGGACTGAAGTTCGGCATCTACTCTTCGCCCGGTCCTTACACCTGCGCGGGATACGAAGGCAGCTACGCCCACGAAGAGCAGGACGCCAGAACCTACGCCGACTGGGGCGTTGACTACCTCAAGTACGATTGGTGCAGCGCCCGTCGCCTCTATCCCGACTCGGCCATGCGCGCTGTCTATCAGAAGATGGCCGACGCTCTGCGCGCGACCAATCGTTCTATCGTCTACAGCCTCTGCCAGTACGGCCGCGACAACGTCTGGACGTGGGGCGACAAAGCTGGCGGCAACCTGTGGCGCACTACCGGCGACATCAACGATACCTATAGGCGCATGATGGAAATCGTCGACACGCAGTCGGCAATCGCCAAGTACGCCGGGCCAGGCCACTGGAACGACCCCGACATGCTCGAGATCGGCAACGGCGGAATGACTCCCGACGAATACCGCACTCACATGAGCCTGTGGGCCATCTTTGCCGCGCCGCTGCTGGCTGGCAACGACGTCAGCGGCATGACCGAGGACACCAAGTCCATCCTGCTTAACAAAGAAGTCATTGCAGTCGATCAAGACCCAACCGGCATGCAAGGCCACCGCGCCGACAAAACCGGAGATGTTGAGTACTATGCCCGCCCGCTCGATAACGGAGATATGGCTCTGGTCGTCGTCAACCGTGCCGAGGCCTCGATGTCGATAAAGATTCCGTGGACCGAGATGCACATTCCCCCCGGCACAAAGGTCCGTGACCTCTGGAAGCACGAGGGCTTCGCGGCCGGTGATAGTCAGCCCTTTACGGTTCCGGCGCACGGGTCGCTGATGTTTCGCATGAAGGCGCCGCATTAACCAGTTCGGAAAAGCTGAGGATCCCCTTGGCTCACTGAAAACAAAGGACTTACTACGCCATTGCCTTGTAAGTTCCTACATTGAAATCAACAAAACACGGGGCCCTCACTAAATCCGCGTCTCTTCTTCTAAAGCGTTTTCAAGGTTAGTGTAGACTATAACCGCAGTGGGAAAACCAAGCGATTGCATTCTCGGTCGTGATGGCTGCGAGAGCCTCAGCTACGGCGGCTTCGAGCGCATCGACCGTGCGTGCCTTGAGTGAGCGCAGAATTTGTTTCACTTTTGACCAGGCTTGTTCAATCGGATTGAAGTCTGGCGAGTAGGGTGGCAAGTAGACGAGGCGGGCTCCAACCGCCTCGATCCGCTCACGCACTCCGGCTACTTTGTGGGCAGAAAGATTATCCATGATCACCACCTGGCCGGGACGAAGCCGAGGACACAAGACCCGCTCCAGGTAGGCGAGGAAAATGTCGCCATCCGTGGCTTCGCCAATGGTCATCGGCGCTTCCAGCCCGCGCGTAGTCAGTGCGGCCAGCATGGTCAAGACTTGCCATCGGCCTTGCGGCGTAGCCTCGTTCACCCGTTGGCCGCGGGGAGCACGACCGTAGTTGCGGGTCATCTGCGTCGTGGCTCCACTCTCGTCGAGAAAAACCAACTGCTCGACATCGAATTGAGCTATGGCTTCTCGCCAGGCTTGGCGGCGGCGCTGCGCTTCTTCACGGTCTTGCTCCTGGGCGTGGAGTGCTTTTTTTTAAGTGGCAGCCCCAGCTGCCGCAGCGCCAACCACATCCGCCCCATACTCAAACGCACCTGCTTCGCCTCTTCCAGTTGCTCGCGCAATTCCTGTAGCGTCGTATCCGGCTGAGCGCGGATTTGCTTTCGGATCCACTCCTGC
>Ga0306920_100017052_pt1 | contig 10020 bp, 6 predicted proteins | sample flu12Cox44000170_FD_204666 | JGI IMG/M metagenome (GOLD analysis project Ga0306920, IMG submission 204666) | Lab enrichment of tropical soil microbial communities from Luquillo Experimental Forest, Puerto Rico - flux4day.12C.oxic.44.000.170 (v2)... | ecosystem: Environmental > Terrestrial >...
CGGACCGCGACTCCGTGGGGTACTGAGAGTGGTTCTGGTGGCAGTGCCGGCGCTTCTGTCGGTGGGGCTTGCCCAGCAAAAATTTGTCGCGGATTCTACTCGAACTTCACCCGCGTCGAGCGAAACATCGATCCAGGATTACTTGGATTTCGGGAAATAAACCACCGACGAGGTGCAGGCAAGGACCCTTGCTGGCGCCGCGCGCTGGTATTGCAGGACAGCGCATAGTCATTTAGAGCAAGTCGAAGTCCCAAGACCCGGTGGACTCGTGCGGCGACCAGTCGCGCAGGGCGACGTCGAGGACCACGGGGCTGCCTCCGAATAACCGGCCCGCGCCCTCGTGGGCGATGGGCCGGTTGACAGGCTGTGAGCTGGCGCACGGCAGATCGCGGCCCGAGCCAACCGTAGTCGCACTATCGCAAAAAGACCCCTCGCGGGAGATGCCGCCGATCGCCAGGTCTGCCCCTCGGGCGGGGAGCGCAGCCGAGGCCGCCGCAAGCAGAAGCGTACACGCAATGGGTGGACCCGCGCCGTCAGCGCCAGGCATGACGGCTCCGCGCCAAGTGCCGGCCGGGAGCAGGACCGCTGGGGCTGGCGCGGCCAGCGTAAACGCTGGGCTGGGGGTTGCCACGCCCGGCCCGAAACGCGAGCCTGCCTGTGGACGGCCGCCGGAGGATCCGACAGGCGTCAGCAGAAAGCCACAGTTGCGGCCGTTGGCTGGCGCCGCGACCACCGTCGACACCGCACGCCCCCACGCATTCTTCTACGACGGCACCAGCGCGCCTCGAGCACTTCCAGCAACGGACGGCCGCCCCGCCGGCATGGCCGTCGTTTCCCGTGGACCCGGCCGCCTCCAATTCCTAACCGGCGGCCGCCGGGCGGTACCCATCTTTGCAGAAGTTTCAACCACATAGTAAGAGCCTCCTTTTCGCTGCGAGTAGACCCGGCCACATTCTTGGCGAATGCAGTTCATTCAGGCCACGTGGGTCAGCACCACGGCAGTGCCGCCGGCGGCCTGATAGGTAATCTGGAAGTTCATGCCGGCGATCGTGAAAATCGCTCCCTCGGCCAGACCCTGAAACGTGCCGGTGATCCCGGCGGTCGCCGTCAGGATGGTGAACGTGTCGCCCACTTGCGAGGCAAAGCCGACCGACACCGCCAGCGTGCTGCCGGCGCCGCCGTCGCTGTTCAGGTTCACGGCTCCGGTGCCGTTGAGCTGGTCATAGCCGGTGCCCGCGCTGGTGCCGTTGAGGCGAACGCTGAAGGTCTCCGACGAGGCCAGGGCGACGTTGCCGAGGCTGGTTAGCGCGCCGGGACCCTCCGGGTCGCCGGGGCCGAGGGTGCCGCCGCTGCCTGTGATCGCCCCCACCGTCCCGATGCCGTCCAGGGAGCCGCCGCTCGTGACCACGTTGCTGCCCGACTGGTTGCCGTCCACGATCAAGAGGCCAGCCTGAACCGTAGTCGTGCCGGTGTAGGTGTTGTTGGCCAGCAGGCGCAGCGTGCCCGCGCCAGCCTTGGTCAGCCCAGCCCCCGGGCTGCCGCTGATGAGCGCGCTGATGAGCAGTTGCACGGAGTCCCCGCCTGCGGCGACGGTGAAGGTGCGGGTGCCGCCGTCCAGCGACAGGTTGCCGGTGATCGTGGCCGGGTTGCCCGGACCGTCCTGGCCGGCGGTCACATCACCGCCCAGGGTCAGGTTGCTGCCGTCTAAACTGCCGGCAGGCATGCTCAGCCCGCCCCCAAAGAACTGGCCGCCGCTGCCGCCCAGGTATTGGGTGCCGTTGGCGATGGTCGTCAGCCCCCACACGGTGACGGCCTGCCCGTTGGCGTCAAACCTACCTGCGGAGTTGGTGAAAGTGCCGCTCATGAACAAGTTGCTTCCGGAGAGGCGGAGCGTGCCGCCGCCCGTGTGCACCAGGTTCGCGAAGTACTGCCCGCCGCTGGTCAAGGTCTGGTCCACGGCGCCGTTGAAGGTGACCGAGCCGCCATCGGCATTGAAGATGCCGCCGCTCACGAGGAAGTTGCCGGAGATGGACCAGTTGGCGGAAGGCGCGATCATGGTCCCCCCGGTCTGGGTGAAGTTGCCGCCGACCGTCACGGCGCCGGTCTGGCCCAGGAAGGTTGCGTTGGCGGACAGCGCCAGGCCGCCGTTGAAGGTTTGAACCGCCGAGGAGCCGATGTAGAGACCGCCGTTCACTGCGGCCGGGCCGGCGACGGTGACCGGTTGGCCGTTGGCGTCCAGGATACCCGCGCTTTGGGTGAATGCCCCGCCGACGGTCAAGGGAGTGGCCAAGCGGAGGTAGCCGCTGCCGTTATGGGTGAGGTTGGCCAAACTGGCGCCGCTGCCGGCCTGGAGGATTTGCGTCCCGGTGCCGACAAAATTGATCGCGGCGGCGGTGACGGTGCGCCCGTCGGCCAGCGCCACGGAGTTGACAAAAGTGATCTGGCTGTTGCCGGAGGCCGACAGGTTGCCGGCGACCGTGGTCGTACCGTTCGGGTTGGCATAGGTCTGCGGGCCGCCGCTGATCACCGGCCAAACTACCACATCGCTGCCTGCCGTCGGTCCGTTGTTTGTCACGGTAAACGTCCCGGCGGCAACGATCTTCAACGTGATGGATCCGCTGCTGGGGCTGGCCCTGCCCGCGCCATCGCGCAGGTCCACTGTCAAGGCGGCCGTGCCCGTGTTGAGGGCGGTCCCGTCGGCCATGGTGATGACTGCGTTCCCCGGATCGCGCTGCGCATCCACCACACCGCTGGACAGACGGTCGTTCGCGATCAGGTTCAAGGGGCCATTGTCGGTCATGATGTTGGCATTGATGAAGATGCTGCGGCCGGCCTGCAAGGTCAGGGCGCCGCCGCTGCCGCTGGCACTGACCGTAATCGGCGAGTTGATGGTGATGTCGGTGTTGGCCTGCAGGGTGACGGCGGTGCCGGTGTTCAGAATGCGCGTCAGCAGGGCCGTGGTGATCGTCACCGTCGCCGACTGGCCGCGGGCGTAGTTGAGCAGGCTGGCGTCCAGGAAACCGGAAGTGACCCGGCCGCCGCCGTCGGTTGTAAACGCGGCCAGGAACGACTGGTGCAGGGGGTCGTCGAGCACCGAGCCGAGCCCGGCATTCGCCGCCACGCCAAGGAGGCTGTTTTGCCCCGTAATAGTCCCATTGCCATCGAAAGTCTGTCCGGACGTGCCGCTCGCCCATGTCGCCGCGCCTCTGTTGCCGTTCCAAGACGGGCTGGCCACCAGGTAGTTGCCGTTGCTCAGGGCCGTGACTCCGTAGCCGACGCTATCGTTGGCGGACGTACCAACCAGGCTATTGGCGGTGGAGACGGTGCCGCTGATTCCGGAGGTGCCGCTGCCCCAGGTCGCCGCCCCAGCATTGGCCAAGGTCCCGTTTTTCCAATTGGGGCTGGCGACCACGTAGTTGCCGTTGCTCAGGGCCGTAACTCCGCCAACACTCACGTAATCACTGGGGTTGCTGCCGATGAGGCTGTTGGTGGCGGAGATGGTGCCGCTGATTCCAGTTGTGCCACCTCCCCACGTCGCCGCTCCTCGACCATTGGCAAAACCGCCGTTCCAATACGGGCTGGCGACCACGTAGTTGCCGTTGCTCAGAGCCGTGACCCTAAAGGCCACGAAATCGTTGGCGGCGGTACCGACCAGGCTGTTCGTGGCGGAGACGGTGCCGGTCACCCCACCGGTACCGCTCCCCCACGTCGCCGCTCCTCGACCATTGGCAAAACCGCCGTTCCAATACGGGCTGGCGACCACGTAGTTGCCGCTGCTCAGGGCCGTGACGCCGAAGGAGCTCACGTGATCATTGGCGTTGCTACCGACCAGGCTGTTGGTGGTGGAGATAGGACCGGTGATGCCGCTCGTGCCACTCCCCCAGGTCACCGCCCCGGCGTTAACGTTGGCCCCGTTGCTCCAGTTTGGGCTGGCGACCACGTAGTTGCCGTTGCTCAGAGCGATGATACCCCCCGCTCCTGGCATATCTTGAAAATTGCTGCCGCCCACGTAGTCACCGGCATGGCTACCGTACAGGCTGTTGCTGGTGGAAACGGTGGCGCTGGTCCTGGCAGTGCCACTGGCCCAGGTCGCCGCCCCGCGAGTACCAGTGAACCGGGGGCTGGCCACGACTTAGTTGCCGTTGGTCAGGGCGGTGATCACACCCGCATTAGCACTACCCACTTGCTCATTGGCGATATTCCCCACCAAAGAGCTGAGGAGGGCGCCGGTGAAGCCGTTAAACAGGTAGACGGCGCCGGCATTGTTAGCGCCGAAGTCGTCATTCGGATTGGTCACCACGACATTGCCGGTGCTCAGAACTTTGATTGTGGCCCCGAAATTCGCTGCAAGGCTGGGATGTGGATCGAGCAAGTTGAATTGCGGCAAGACCGAGCCCGGAGCATCGCTGACGATCAAGTTCTTGGGATCGAGCAGCAGCGTTCCGGCGGCTCCCACCGGGGCGCCGGTGTCGGCGGTGCCGGTAAAATTCAGGTTGCCTTTGCCGGAGACTTCAATAAAGCCGCCCGCTCCGCCGGCCGCGCCACCCTGCGCCGATACTGAGCCCGCAAAGTTCGTGTCCTGGTCAGCCCAGACAATCACGCGGCCGCCGGTTCCCGACGCTGCGGCATCGGCCCGGATGCTTGTGGCCGCGGCCACCGACACCGTCTGGGCGTTGCTGTGGGGCAAGTTTTCAACTTGCCATTGCCCAGCCGGCCGGTTGTAAACCGGCTCCACGGTGCGGCCATGCAAGTCGCCGCCGATTCGGACCGAGCCCCCGCCCTTCGTTCCTGAAACATCCACGGCAGCGCCCACCAGACTGATGTTTTGGGCGAACAGATCGACGTGACCGCCTACGGCTCCGGTCGCTTCGTGTCGGCCGCTGGCGAAGAGGTGACCCGCCGCGCCGCCGTCTAGCAGCACGCTGCCGCCGGGACCGGCGCCGCCGTCGGCCGAGGTCTCGGCCGGGCTGGTGTCCACGTACGACCCGGTGAACGCGACCTGCACCGAGCCGCCGCTGGCACTCCCGTCAGCACTGATCCGCCCGGCGTTCAGAACGTTGCCAGCGTGGACGGCGACCGCGCCGCCGTTCAAGCCGTCGGCGCGCAGTTGCCCACTATTGACGAACACGCTGGCCGATACGTCGATCCGGTTGGCGTCCAGCGCACCGCTTGCCTCGACCGTGACCCAGCCGGACACGTCAAGCGTGACGGCGCCCGCGTGGAGGGCGCGGTTGACATGGACCGTAGGGGCCTGGATGAAGAGCAGTCCGGCGGCAGTCAGGTTCTCTGTGCGAACTTCGGCGTTGGCGCGGACGCTCAGACCGCCGGCTAGCTGCTGGCTCCCCAGGATGAGGATATCGCCGGCGCCGCCGTCGAAACGGATGCCGGTCAAGGTTCTGGCGTTGGCGCCGCACAGGGCAGAGTCGAAGGAGGCCGAGGCGGGGTCGCTGGAGAGCTCCTCCCCGTTCACTGCCACTTCAAGGAATCCGGTGGGGCTGAGCGCCTCCCGGACGTTATCACTCTGTCCGGTCCCCAAAAGGGAGAGCTGTCCGGCCGTCAGGTCAAACAGAACGTGCACCGGAGATTCGGTGAATCGGGCGGGTACACATCGTTGTTCCAGCGCCTCCAGGGCCGGACGATGGGCCCAGTGCCGGCGTTTGCCTGCGTGACGCAGTGAAAAAGCCATGACAGCACCTCCTTCAAGAAGTTTGCGGAAATCGTGGTTTGTAGCGGCACACGAGGGCCGCGCTCGTCGTTGGGCCCTCCCCTGTCACGGAACAGTGCGAAAAAGGAGGCGAGATTCCCCAACGGATTTTGATTTTTTTGGAGAAATATGAACTATTGACTTGATTGATTCGTTCGATGACTACCACCACCAGAACTCGGTGCGTAGCCAGCGCAGCACACGGTCCGCCAGAATCGTGCCAATCAGGCGCGGTCCCGTGCAAACGCGGGCGTAGCCCGTCATGCCCGGCTTCAGTTCCGAGGAGCCCTCGTGAAACCGGGCATAGATGCTAACAGTGCTTTGCCCATCGCCGCGGTCGGCGGTCGGGGCGACCCTGACAATTGGCGACTTTCTTCGATATGTCCGCCGGCGTTCAACCCGCTGAACTGCCGCCGGCGATTGCCTCGTGAAGCGTGGCATAGCAGGGAGACCTCTGATCGGCCCCAGTGAATCGGCTGCGTGAAGAGGGCGCCCTTACTCGATCATTGGACTTCAAAACTTGCACGTTTTCGCACTTCTCCTTCGGTTTATGGCTACGCTATTTGGCCTGACGCAGCCCACTTGGCTTCCAACCAACCGAAAACGGGATAAGGCTGACTGTCATTGACAGTCACGCCCTGACCGGCAAGGATCGGGCCGAGGCCTGAAACTACGCCGGAAACGGCATTGCCACGGTCAAGAATGTCAATTTCCGCGAGTCGGGGATAATCATTTGTTTTGATGCCATTCTGCTCTAATACTTGCGCCGCACGACCGCTCTTAGCCGCGATTTTGTCCACAAGCTCGTTCCCTGACCCTGGCGTCAACAGGTTTAGATCTTCTGGGAAATACCTGCGCGTTGTTCCTTTTGGGAGGGGAAACGGAGTGAAGCCGACACTATTCAGAGCGATCAACACGTCGACGCTATCCTTTGCGATCGAGCTTACCTGAACCGCGCACCCGCTTCGTATTGTGAACCGGAAGGACACGACAATTTGACTAGGCTGGAAGTGCGGCACGGGAGGACGACCTAGGGCTGGTGGTCTTACCACGATATGTAAAAGGTGAGCGCCTCGAAACGGATATGACTTGATCATAGTGTACGCTTCAAACTGGTTGCTCTGATGCATAGCAGCCTCATGGCCTTCAACGTCCGCCACTTCATAGAGCGATCCGAAACGGCCGGCTGTATCACCAAATGCATCATTCGGATTAGGAGCATATGTTTGACCGACCAGGAATGGACGCGACATGAACAACACACGGGTAAATTGACCACCCGTCGGATCTTGTTGAACGCTCCCCGTCGCGATGAGGAGAGGCGGGTGTATTTCCGTCCTGTAGTGACGCTTACTAGGGTCGCCGTCCTCTGGGACCTCATGGCCCTGATCCAGAATCCATCGGCCAAAAATGGCGACACGGTCACCGTCGCTCACGTTCCCCCGAAAACTCGCGGGAATGAGAGCTTGATCCCATTCGACGCCCAAAGTTTTAGATGCTTGTGAACGGTCCTCCGGCTCCGCCAGGTTTGCGGGGCTAAGCAGAAAATTGTATTGGGCATCAAGCTCAAGTCCGAATTCCCAGTCGACCCGCCCGAATGGAAAGTTTTCGAGTCCTCCAAATGGATGATCAAATGGGACATCCGCTTTTGAATTATCTGGGCTCCTGACCCAGCCTGCAGCCCCAACCAAATTAAGGTCGAATTCCTCCGTTCGTGCAAGAACCTGACTCCATTCCCAAGCGCGCTCCTCGTCCCCGGGCCACGTCTTGCCGCCACTTAATGCCCAGCTGTCCTGGCTGTCCCTGAGCGGAGGGGCCGGATTCTGGAATTGTGTTTCCAAAATCGATTGGTCCGCGTGGGCACGAGGGGCGCCAATTGGCTGTCCTGGATTGCCCTGCGTGGTAAGAATGATCCCGCCCTGGACGCCGCCGTCGGGATCGGTGATGAACAGGCCCAAGCGCTTTCCATACGGGACCGCAGTAACCGGCGCGCCGGGTGCCGAGAGACCGTCCAAGACAAAAGCCCAAGGGCCAAAGCCACCTTGCGGGTCTCCGCCGGTCGTGTAGATCCCGCCGCCGGGATCGGTGATAAACAAAGCGAAGCCACTTCCCCACGGCACCGCGGTGACCGGCGCGCCGGGCGTGCTTCTGCCTTCCGACACGCTAGCCAAGGGCCCAAACCCTGCTTGGGGATCCCCCACGGCCCTATAGATCCCGCCGCCGGGATCGGCGAGAAACAGGGCGATGCGGTTTCCCCACGGGACTGCGGTGACCCGCCCACCGGGCGCGCTTCTACCCTCTGACACGCTAGCCCACGGCCCAAACCCAGCTTGGGGATCGCCCATGGCCCTGTAAACCCCGCCGCCGGGATCGGCGAGAAACAGGATGATGTGGTTTCGCCACGGGACTGCGGTGACCGGCGCACCGGGCGTGCTTCTGCCTTCCGACACGCTAGCCCACAGCCCAAAGCCTCTTTGGGGGTCTCCTCCGGTTGTGTAGATCCCGCCACCGGGATCGGCGAGAAACACGGCGATGCGGTTTCCCCACGGGACCGCGGTGACCGGCGCGCCGGGCGTGCTTCTGCCCTCGGACACGCTAGCCCAAGGCCCGAAGCCTGCTTGGGGGTCCCCTGCGGCCGTGTAGATCCCGCCGTTGGGATCGGCGAGAAACACGGCGATGCGGTTTCCCCACGGCACCGCGGTAACCGGCGCCCCGGGCGTGCTTTTGCCTTCCGACACGCTAGCCCAAGGCCCGCAAGGATTTCCTCGAGTCGTGAGGTAGGGAACTGCTGCGGCCGTGTAGATCCCACCGTTCGGATCGGCGATAAACAAGGCGAAGCGGTTTCCCCACGGGACTGCAGTGACCGGCGCACCGGGCGTACTTTTGCCCTCAGACATGCTTGTCGACCATCCACTCCAAACTTCGTAGGATGCAGGCATTTTCATCCCCCTTTCGCGGATTTAGAATAATACTTTCCAGTTCATGTCAAATCCTTGGTGTTATGCACGTGACAATTACTTCTTCGTCGCCGCACGTTGCCAGGAGCAAGGAGCGGCCATGCGACACCTGCGGCAAGTAGCGCCTCTGTGAAACAGTGCGAAAAGTAAACCGGGTTTCCCCTACGGATTTTGGGATTTTTTTTGTGCCGTTGGTACACCAACCGGAAGCGTTAGCGAGGGGCAGTGCCTCGCTTACGCTTCGGTCTCGTATGCCGGCACTGGGGACTACCACCACCAGAACACGGTGCGCAGCCAGCGCAGAACTCGGTCCGCCCGAATCGTGCCGATCGGGCGTGGACCTGTTAAAACGCGGGCGTAGCCCGTCATCCCCGGCTTCAGTTCCGAGGAGGCCTCGTGGAACCGGGCATAGACGGTAACAGTGCTTTGCGCATCGCCGCGGTCGGCGGTGGGGGCGACGCGGTCCACTAAGCGAACGTGTTGTGGACGCTATACACAGTGCGATATATGGGGCGATATTCCCGAACGGGTTCTTGGATTTTTTTCGATTTTTTCTATTGCCGTGATTTCTTAGGATTCGTGCCGGTGGCTTCGAGCTGCCTTTGCCACTGGGCCGCCTTGGTGGGTTTCTCCCAGGCGCTATAGAGTTGAACGAGCCGGTCCAGGGCCTCGGCGAGGCGGACCTTCGCTTCTTTCGGAATTTTGGTCTCTCGCGCCTTCAGGCCATCGTAGCTTTGCAGCAAGTACGACTCGGCGTCCGCGTAACTTTTTTGGCCAGCTTGCCCCTGGCCATGCCGCGCTCTTGTTTTTTGGTCTCTTGTTCTGCTGGCTGCCCGAAATGCCCTACCTCCGCCGGTTCGGACCGCGACTCCGTGGGGTACTGAGAGTGGTTCTGGTGGCAGTGCCGGCGCTTCTGTCGGTGGGGCTTGCCCAGCAAAAATTTGTCGCGGATTCTACTCGAACTTCGCCCGGTTCGAGGGAAACATCGATCCAGGATTACATGGATTTCGGGAAGAAGCCGAAATTCATGCGACGCGTGGTAGTCATTCTTGAAAGATTGTTGCAACGCCACAACGCTCGCCGCCGGATTAAGGGCAGACGCCGTTGAGGTAATTCTCTTCGATCTCCGGCTGGCTCAGCACGCGCGGATAAATGGCGACCTCATCCAGGGCCCCGATTAAGAAGCTGCCGAGATCGCGCGTGGCCAGGCGCAGCGGAGCGCCGCCGTGAACCGGGAAGATGTTCCAGCGCCCCTGCGGGTTTCTATAGAGTGTCCCCGACGAAGGCGGACCTTGCCGGAGGTGCCCGTCCCTGTAGATCTGCACGCCCGCATTGGGGGGATCACTCGCATCGCCTGGC
>Ga0306920_100017054_pt1 | contig 10020 bp, 6 predicted proteins | sample flu12Cox44000170_FD_204666 | JGI IMG/M metagenome (GOLD analysis project Ga0306920, IMG submission 204666) | Lab enrichment of tropical soil microbial communities from Luquillo Experimental Forest, Puerto Rico - flux4day.12C.oxic.44.000.170 (v2)... | ecosystem: Environmental > Terrestrial >...
GGGCCGCGCGTACGGCGGGCGGCCCGGCGGTGGCCGCGATCCTGGCCGGCGCGGCGGCCTGCGCGGTGATCCTGGCCGCCTGCGGAAGCACGCCGGCCCCCGGCAGTGCCCCGGCCGCCGGGAGCACCCCGGCCAGCGGCAGCGCCCCGGCCACGGCCAGCGCCCCGGCCACGGCCAGCACCCCATCCCCGACCGCCACGGCGACGAACACGCCCGGCACCTCGGCCGCGAGCGCCTGCACCGCGTCCGCGCTGAAGGTCGGCCTCACGAACACCGGCGCCCTCGGCGGCCAGGCCGGGGCTTATCTCCGGTTCACCAACGACGGTGCCACCGCGTGCCGGATGACCGGCTGGCCGGCGGTGGTCGCGCTGACGGCGGCGGGGAAGGCCACGACGTTGCGGCGCGCGCAGTCGACCATGTACGGAGCCTGGCAGGCGCCCGCGTCGCTGCCGGTGGTCATGCTGCCGCCCGGCGGCTCGGCGTACGCGGTGGTGGCCGCCGATGACCAGCCGGTCGGCAACGCCACCAGCTGCCCCGCACCATACGTGCGCCTGCGGGTCAGCCCGCCCGGCAGTTCCGGCAGCGTGGTGGTGTCCGCCTGGCTGCCGGGCGCCCGCTCCTACCTGCCGTCCTGCACGTCGATCACCGGCTCGCCGACCGGCGAGGTTTCCGCGATCACACCGCTGTCCGGCCTCGCGCACTAGGCCGCTATCCGGCCTTCGGCATGGCCCCTTTTCCCGGGCCCGCGGGCTTAGCTCGCTATCCAAATCTCCGGCGCTAAGCGCCGGCGGGTAAGGCCGCCGAAACCAAGCCGGCAAGGCATTCTCCGGCATTCCCGGGCGTCCACCGGGCCGCTCCGGGCCTGGTCCGTGCGGCAGCGTCGGCGGCCGCCACGCGAATTCGTGTACCACGACACGATGGCGAATCTAGCCCGTAAATACACCGAAATTGGCAACAGGTACGAGACTATGACCCCTGTGGCGCTGGGGGAAGGAAGCAATTTACGTGCGGTCTCTACATCGGGCAGGCGCGGGCGGCTCATCCGGTTCACCGGGGGTCAGCCGCCGCGAGATGCTGGCGGGCGGCGTTGGCGCCGGCGCCCTCATCGCGCTGCCGGACCCGTTGCTGGCCCTGCCCGGGGACAAGCGGCCCACTCGGTCGCCTAAGCCCGTGATGCCCGGTTCCCAGTACGTGCTCCTGTACGGAATGCCCGAATCGGGGCCGCCCTCGGGCGGGTCCGTCGCTTGGGCGCCGTACCCGGGGCCCCGTTCGCGCGGGCCGTTCCCCGCGTCCCGGACGCGGGAGCGGCTCACGGCTAGGCCGGTCGCGACCAGGATCGCGTCGACGCCGGTCCTGTCGCCCGACCGGGCCACCGTGGCCCTGGTCACCGTGCAGACCTCGGCGGCCGCGGCCAAGGTGACGCTGGCCCTCGTCGACGCGGCCACGGCCGTCATCAGCAAGCAGAGGTCGCTGACCATCACCGATATCCGCAAGGACGCGAACATCCTCGCGACGCCGGTCTTCGCCCCGGGCACGCCCATCGTCGCGCTGGTGCTGGCCATTACCGAGCCCACGCACGCACGCCAGGCCCGCAAGGTGGACGCCCACACCGGCGCCGCCGTGCCTATGCACGCGGTGACCTGGACGTCGCGTCACGCGCTGGCCTACTTCAACGCACACAACGGGACCTTCACCGGGCCCTTCCACCTCGGCAACGCGCCGTCGCTGGCGCTGACCACGGCGGCCGCGAACTCTTCGGACTTGTTCGTGTGGACCACGAAGGAGCCGCAGCCGGCGAAGACCCGGCCGCAGCCGCCCCCGCTGCCCTGGGTCAGCGTGTTCCCGCTGGGTTCGGGCCGGGCCCGGGCCTCGGTGCCGTCCCCGGCTCCCTGGCCGGCCGGCGAGCCGGTCGTGACCCTGGCCACCGGGGAGGTAGGCCGCCTGGTCCACGGGCGCGCCGTGCAGGTCAGCTCGGCTAAGACCGGCGAGGTGACCCACACGGAGATCGAGCCGCTCAACGTCATCCGGGCCAAGCCGAGCGCGGTGACCATGGAGTCACGCCCGGACGGGACGGTGTTCGTGACCAAGCCGGGGATCGGCCAGGCAGTGGTCGCCGACCCGGCCCAGGACTTCCGGGTGACGGCCAAGGTCAGCTACCCGGTACCCGCGGTGCCGCTCGGCGCCCCGTGGAGCAAGGCCGTGCTGTCGCCCGAGGGCGACACCCTCTACGTCCTGGGCGGGGCGAAGGCCGGGGGCATCAGCGCCTACGACGTGGCCACCGGCAAGCTGGCCCGGTCCTATAGCCACGGCCGGAAGTATTACGGCCTGTACCAGTTGTCCAGCGGGGTCCTGCTGACCCTCAGCCCACAGAATCCGCGTCTGGAGTTCTTCTCACCCCACCTGAGTCCGCTCGGAACGGCCGCCACGAACCTGCATGTCTCGGCCGTGTTCTGATCCAGCAGTGCCAGCAGTTGCCAGCAGCCGTTTCCGTATGAGGGATGCGAGCCAATGTCGGGATTTGACACCGCAGGACAGATTCAATACACCTATCAGTCGGCGCGCGATGAATTCGGCTGGCCCCCCCGGTACTGGATCCGGTACTTCTCGCCGTCGCCGGCCGCCGACATCTTCGCCGACGACGCGGTGTCCGAGAGCCTGGGCGCCTGGGACAGCGGCGGGCCGTTCGTCGGCTGCGTCAGCTCGCCGTACCAGTCCCGGCTGAGCGGCTCCTTCGCCGAAGGCCAGGCGGACGCGCAGACCTACGCGGCTTCGCTGCTCGCGGCCTGGAACGTGGTCCTCCAGCTCAAGCTGCCGGCCAACAACCAGCTCTGGTGCTTCCTCGACCAGGAGTACTCGACCGGGCTCAGCCTGAGCTACTGGGATGGCTGGGCGAACTACATTGCGAACTACAACTTCGCGAACCTGCGCACCTACCCGCTCTACCCTGGCCTGTACTGCGCCCCGTTCTCGCCCTATCCCAACTGCACGACGCTCGCCCGCGCCAAGGGCCTCAACATTCCCGCCTCGGTGTGGTCCAGCGAGCCGGAACCGTGCGGGACGCTCAAGCACCCGCCCAGATTTAACGCGCAGCAGTGTTCCTCGTCGTCGCGCTCGAAGGTCCCGTCGCACCTGTGGCAGTTCGGCGAGCAGGGAGGCTGTGGCTACTCGGCCAACGTGGACCTGGACCTGGGCAACCTGAACACGCGCAGCTTCTTCTTCAAAGTCGTGGCGAGACCCTAGCCGCCGGCCCGGCGGCGTGCGGTGACAGGTTAAGAGCGTTCGGCAGCAGCGTGGAGACGGATTCAGAGAGGGACAGCCGGTGACCGAGATCGGTTCGGGTGCCTCGCTGTTCGTGGCCGGGTGCGTGGCCAGCTGCGGCGTCCTGCTGGTGGTGGCGGGGGCCAGCAAGCTGTACCGCGCCGCGCGCCAGGTCCCGGACGCGAGCGCGGTCCGGCGCGCGCTGGGAGTGACCAGGCGCCGCTGGCGTCCGGTGCAGGTGGCGGCCGGCGTGCTGGAGTGCGTGGCCGGGGCGCTGGTGTGCGCGGGGGTGTTGCCGGTGCTGGGCGGGGCGGTCATGGCCGCGGCCGGGGCCGGGTTCTGCGTGCTGCTCGGGTACGCCAAGGCCCGGCGGGTGCCCGGCGGCTGCGGGTGCATCCAGTGGCGGACGGCACCGCCGGCCGCGGAGACGGTCTCCTGGCGGGAGATCGCCCGCGCCGCCTTGGTGGCCATCGCGGGCGTGGGTGGCGCGGTCTTCCTGCGCGACGAGGCCGGCGCGTTCGGCCGGCCCTGGTTCAGCGCCGGGGTCCTGACCGGAGGCGGCGTGCTGATGCTGCTGGGTGCGCGCACGCTGCCGCGGACGCCCGTCTGCCGTCGGCCGCTCTGGTTCCCGGCGCGGGCCACGCTGCGCGCGCTCGCCGGGAACGCGGTGTTCGAGGCCGTGGCCGAATCGGCCGGGCCGTTCGGGCCGGTGGTGCGGTACCGCCGGGCCGGGTGCGGCGAGGAGTACTGGTTCACCCCGCTGTCTGCCCCGGCTGACGAGCGGGGTGGCGGCGGCCGCCGGGCCGTGGTGTTCCACGTCCGGCATGCGGCACCCGGCGGGGAACTGGCCGTGCAGGCATCGGTGCGGGACGCCCCGGGGATACCGGAAGGGGCAGTCATGAGGTCATTAGCGGTGAGCGTGGCCGTAGCCGCCTGCGGGCTGGCGCTGGCCGCCTGCGGCAGCACGCCGGCTCCGGGCGGCACGCCGGCCGCGGGGAGCAGCCCGTCCGCGGCGGACACGCCAGCCGCCACGAGCACGCCCTCAGCGACCGCGGACAGTTCGACGGCCGGCCTGGCCGCGTGCGCCACGGCCCAGATCAGGGTGAGCATCACGCACACCGGGGCCCTCGGCGGACAGGCCGGCGGTTACCTCCGGTTCACCAACGACGGCACGACCGCGTGCCGGATGGACGGCTGGCCTATGGTGGTCGCGGTGACCGCGGCGGGGAAGGCCACGACGTTGCGGCACGCGCGGTCGACGATGTACGGAGCCTGGCAGGCCCCCACCCCGCTGCCGGTGGTGATGCTCAAGCCCGGCGGCTCCGCCTACGCGGTCGTGGCCTCCGCCGACCACCCGGCCGGCGGCGCCAGTACCTGCCCGGCGCCGTACGTGCGGCTGCGGGTCAGCCCGCCCGGCGGTTCCGGCCGCGTGGTGGTGTCCGCCTGGCTGCCCGGGGCCAGGGCTTACCTGCCGTCCTGCCGGTCGATCGATGGCTCGCCGACCGGCGAGGTCTCCGCGATCACCCCGCTGTCCAGCCTGCCGCACTAGCCGCGGCCCGGCGGGCTAGGGGGCAGTCGGCGGGTCCTCGGCGAGCGCGCCGGCCAGCATGGCGCGCAGCAGCTTACGGTCGGTCTTCATGACGCTGGTCAGCGGGATCCCGTCGACCAGGCGGACCTCACGCGGGTACTTCACCGCGGACAGGTGGCGCCGGCTGAACTCGATCAGGTCGGCGGGCCCGACCATGGCACCCTCGCGTAGCTGCACGAAGGCGACGACCTCCTCACCGTACTTCTCGTCCGGGCGCCCGACGACAGCCGCCCCCGTCACGTCCGGGTGCCGCATCAGGACGTCCTCCACGTCGCGGGGGTACACGTTGTACCCGCCGCGGATGATCAGGTCCTTGATCCGGTCCACGATGTAGAGGTAGCCATCGGCATCGAGCCGGCCCACGTCGCCGGTGTGCAGCCAGCCACCGCGCATGGCCTGCGCGGTTTCCTGCTCCGCGTTCCAGTAACCGCTCATCAGCACCGGGCCGCGCACGCAGATCTCGCCCTCCTCGCCCGGTGCCGCCGCCGCGGCGCCGTCCGGCCGCTCGATGCGGACCTCGACCCCCGGGGCCGGGCGGCCCACGCTGCCCACGCGCACCTGGCCGCGCGGCGGCGTGGAGATGATGCCCGCGGTCTCGGTGCACCCGTAGCCCTCGCCAATCTCAACGTGCGGCAGCCGCTTGCCGAAGTCCTCGGTGACCTGCGGCGGCAGCGGCGCGCTGCCGCTGGCCAGCCGGGCTAGGGCGGACAGGTCGTAGTCCTCCAGCCGTTGCTGCAGCAGCATCTGCAGCATCGACGGCACCAGCGGGCTGACGTTGACCCGGTGCTGCTGCGCGAGCTCCAGCCAGGTGACGGGATCGAACCAGCGCATGAGCACCGAGGTACCCGGGCCCGGCGTGTGCAGGCTCATCACGCTCACCATCAGCCCGTAGACGTGGGACAGCGGAAGCGGGAGCAGGGCCGTGGTGAGATCCTCGTCGTAGGACGTGGCCGTGGCCGCCCACGCCGCCGCGGACAGCGCGTTATGGCTGATCATCACCCCCTTGGAGCGGCCGGTCGTGCCGCCGGTGTAGAGCAGGGCCGCCAGCCCGGCCGGATCGGAGTCGACCAGCCAGGCGGGCGGGGCGGTCTCCAGCTCTTCGAAGGGCAGCAGCGGCGGCGCCCCGGGCGAGGCCGGGCGCGGCCCGGCCGCCGGGCCGCCGACCACGACGATGCCGCGCACGCTGGCCAGGTCCGCGGCCGCGGCCATCACCTTCGGCAGGAACTCGGGTGTGGTGACCGCCAGGACCGCCCTGCTGTCGGACAGGACGTGCCGCAGTTCGTCCTCGCTCAGCAGGAACAGCACCGGCGTGGCTACCGCGCCCGCGCGCCAGATCGCGGAATACGTGATGCTGACCTCGGGGCAGTTGGCCATGCAGGTCACCACCCGCTCGCCCGGCTCCAGGCCCGCTTCCTGCAGGCCGCCGGCCACCCGCCGGACCCGTTCCGCGAGCTCTTCTCCGGTCCACCGGCTGCCCTCGTAGTGCAGCACGGACCCGGCCGCGAGCCGGTCCCATGACTGCTCGGCCAGGCGTTGCAGGCTGGCGCCGGTGGGCGCGGTCACCATCGGTGCGGCCACGTGCTACCTCCCATCGGGCCGACGTCGGCGCGTTCAGGAAATCCTACGGGTGGCCGCCGCCCCGTTTCGTCGCAGCCACGCGGTGATGTGCTTGGGTCAGATGGTGAGCACGCTCACGATCCTGGCGCTGTTCGGGGCCGGCACGCTGGCCGGCGTGGCCAGCACCGTCGCCAGCCTCGCCTCCGTCGTCTCCTATCCGGTCCTGCTCGCGCTCGGGCTGCCCCCGGTGAGCGCGAACGTGACCAACACGGTGGCGCTCGTCTTCACCGGGGCAGGCGCGGCGGCCGGGTCGCGCCGGGAACTGGCCGGGCAGGGCAGGCTGGTCCGCCGCCTGGGCGCGCTGACCGCGGCCGGCGGGGCGGCCGGCGCGGCGCTGCTGCTGCTCACCCCCGCCTCCGCGTTCGAGGCCGTCGCCCCGCTGCTCATCGGGGCCGCCTCGCTGCTGCTGATCGTCCAGCCGATGATCTCCGGGCTGACCGCGCGCCCGGGCGGCGAGCGCAGCTGGCCGCTGCGCGCGGCGCTGGCCGCGGTCGCGGTCTACGTCGGGTACTTCGGGGCCGCCGCAGGGATCCTGCTGCTCGTCATCCTCACCGCGATGCTGGACCAGTCACTGCCCAGGATCAACGCGGTCAAGAACGTGGTGTCGGGGATGGCGAACGCCGCCGCCGCCGTAGGCTTCGCGTTGTTCGGGCCGGTGCGGTGGGCCGCCGTCGCGCCGCTCGCGGCGGGTTTCCTGCTCGGCGGCTGGATCGGGCCGGCGCTGGTCCGCCGGCTGCCCGCGCGGTTGCTGCGCACCGGTATCGGGGTCGGCGGCCTGGTCCTGGCCGTCCGGCTCGGCATCGACGCGTATCACTGACGCCGTGCTCCGGGAGGCCCGGGGCGCGGCGGTCACCAGATAGGGATCGGCCCGATCTGGGTGAACGGCAGCAGCGGGCCGAGTTCCTCGGTTTCCACCTTCGCGTCCGCGGGGGCCTCCCGCTTGACCAGCTCGGCCAGGGCGTCGGCGGCGTCGGAGTTGTCGGCGCCGAGGACCAGCAGCGTCCAGCGCCGGACCACCGGGTGCCCCTCCGCTTGCAGCCGCTCGGCCAGTTCCTCCGCTTCGTGCCGCGACGGCATCTCGATCCGCACTTCCCACTGGGGATATCCGTACTCGCCGGATTCCCGCGTCTCGTCTTCCTCAAGACGCTGGTGCTCGGCCTGGCGCTCCTCGTCGCTCTGCGGCATCGCGACGCTGGCGTCCTCCCATTCCTCCTCGATCGGATGCCACCGGTCGAGCGCGAAATCAGCGGACAGGCCGTGCTGCTTGGTCAGTTCCCTGGCGACCTGGTCCGCCTCGCGGGCCGCGTTCTCGGTGCCCGCGTACAGGAAGATCTGGGGGCCTTCCGCGCTCACCGCGACGCGGTGCCCGAGCCGGCGGCGCGCGTCGTCCTCGACCTCGTGCTCGTGCAGCGACTCCAGCGCCCGCCCGACGTGCGCCGGGTCGTGCAGCGTCACCGTTACCCGCCAGTCGTTAGCCACGCCCCCGACCCTACCGCCCCGCTCTTGCCTCCGGGATCAGCCGGTGTTCTGCAGGCCGGCGGCGACGCCGTTGACCGTGAGCAGCAGCAGCCGTTCCAGGCGGTCACGCTCCCCGGCCCCGCTGCGCAGCGCGGTGAGCGCGCGCAACTGCAGCAGCGAGAGCGCGTCCACATACGGGTCGCGCAGCGCGACGGCCCGGGACAGCACCGGCCGGTTGGCCAGCAGCCGGTCGTGCCCGGTCACCGCGAGCACGAGCTCCCTGGTCCGGTCGTACTCGTCCAGGACCGCGGCCGTGAGATCCTCCCGGCCGCCCAGGGCGAGGTACCGCTCGGCGATCCTGCGGTCCGTCTTGGCCAGGCTCATCTCGGCGTTGTCCAGCAGAACGGCCAGCAGCGGCCAGGACCGGTAGGCCTCTGCTATGGCCTCCTTCCCGCCCGCGCCGTCCGCCGCGGCCGCGAGCCCGCTGCCCAGGCCGAACCAGCCGGGCAGGTTCACCCGCGTCTGCGCCCAGGCGAACACCCACGGGATCGCTCGCAGGTCGTCGAGCCCGGCCGCGGGGGCGACGCCGCGGCGGGCGGGCCGCGACCCGATCCGCATCGCGCCGATCTCCGCGAGCGGGCTGATCCGGGCGAACCACTCGGCGAATCCCTCGGTCTCGACCAGGGCCCGGTACGCCCGCAGGGCCCCGGCGTCCATCCGCTCGGCGACCAGCCGGAACTGGCCCGCGGCCGGGTCCGGGTCAGCGGCGGGGCCGGGACCGGGCGCGGCGGACGCGAGGAGCACCGCCGAGGCGACCTGTTCCAGGTGCCGCTGCGCGATCACCGGGTGGCCGTACCTGGCGAAGATCACCTCGCCCTGCTCGGTGACCTTGAACCGGCCGGCCACCGAGCCCGGCGGCTGCGCGAGCACCGCGCGCCCGGCCGGCCCGCCGCCCCGCCCGAGCGCGCCGCCCCGGCCGTGGAACAGGGTCAGCCGGACGTCGTTGGCCTCGGCCCACCGGGTCAGCCGCTGCTGCGCGTCGAACAGCCGCAGGGTCGCGCTGACCGGGCCGAGTTCCTTGGCCGAGTCGGAGTAGCCGAGCATGACCTCCAGGCGCCGCCCGGTGGCCGCCAGCCTCGCCGCCACCGGCTCCAGCCGCAGCATGTCGTCGAGCACCCGGGTGGCGTTTCCCAGGTCCGCGCCGCTCTCGAACAGCGGGACTACGTCGAGCCGGGGCAGGCACCCGTCACCGATGGCGTGCCGGGCCAGCTCGTACACCGCGGACACATCGGCCGCGGACCTGGTGAAGCTGACCACGTAGCGCCGGCAGGCCTGCGGGCCGAACCGGCCCTGCAGCCAGGCCATGGCCCGGAACGTCGCGATGACCTCGCGGGTCTGGGCCGACAGGTCCTGCTCCGGCGGGCCGGATGCGAGCTCGCGCAGGGCGCGGGCGTGTACCGCGCTGTGCTGGCGGATCTCCAGCTCGGCGAGGTGGAAGCCGAACGTCTCCGCCTGCCAGAGCAGGTGCTGTAGTTCCCCGAACGCCTGCCGGCCCGCGCCCGCCACGGCCAGCTCTCGCTGCACCAGGCGGAGATCGGCGATGAACTCCGCGGGCTCGCGGTAGGCCAGGCCCGGCTGGCCCGGCTGGTCCGGATCCTGGCCGGCCTGATCCGGCAGGCCCGCGCGGGTCGCGCGCAGCCGGCGCGCCGCGTAGAGCAGATAGGCGCGGAACGGTTCCTCCGGCGAGCGGGCCAGGATCTCGGCCAGCAGCTCCGGATACGCGTCCTGGGCGGCCGCGATCGCCCGGGCCAGGCCCGGTGCCGCCGAGGGCAGGCCGGCGTGCACGGTGAGCGACCGGCCGATCCTCTCGGTGGCGTTCTGCAGTGCGCGCAGCACGTGCTCGGCCTGGATCGCGGCCGTCCGCCTGGTCACCTCCGCGGTCACGAACGGGTTGCCGTCCCGGTCCGCGCCGATCCAGCTGCCGAACCGCAGGAACGGCGGCGCGGCCGCGGCGACGCGGCCGGATGCCGGGCCGGCCAGCGCGCGGTCCAGCGACCGGTACAGGGCCGGGACCACGCGGAACAGCGTCTCGTCGAACG
>Ga0306920_100017055_pt1 | contig 10020 bp, 9 predicted proteins | sample flu12Cox44000170_FD_204666 | JGI IMG/M metagenome (GOLD analysis project Ga0306920, IMG submission 204666) | Lab enrichment of tropical soil microbial communities from Luquillo Experimental Forest, Puerto Rico - flux4day.12C.oxic.44.000.170 (v2)... | ecosystem: Environmental > Terrestrial >...
TCCGTGCGCCACGGGTCGTGGTGGAAGAGCGCGAATCGCCGGGCGTGGGCGCGCTGCGCCAGCGCGACCGCGTATTCAACCGCCGAGTGACCGAGAAAGCCCAGCCGTGGCAGCTCGGCCGCGGTGTGCTGGGAATCGTGCACCAGCAGGTCGGCGCCGTCGGTCAGCGCGAGGGCCGCGTCGTGATAGACGCCGGTGCCATCCGGGCCAGGGCCGAGGGAGATCGGGTTGTGATCTGGAAGGTAAGCCAGCGTCGCGGAGCCGTCGCTGACCCTGTAACCGAACGTTCGGCCGCCCTTATGGGGGATCTCCAGAGCATCCACCGAGAAGCCCTCGAATTCATAGTGCCCGGGCTCAATGGCGTTGAAGGTCCAGCCATCGCCGAGCTGCTTGGGCCGGATCGGGAAATGCGGCGGCGAGATCGCCCGTGCCAGCAGTTCTTCCGGATTCACCCCCTGCTCAGGCAGGTACACGTCGACCCGGTTACCAGGGAGCGCACCGCTGCGGAAGAACGGCATGCCGTGCGTGTGATCCCAGTGCAAGTGGCTGAGCAGTAGCGTCCCGCGGAACGCCCGGTCGCCTAGCGCGTTCGGCAATTGCTGCAATCCGGTGCCCGCATCCAGCACGATCGTGGGCGGCTCACCGGCATGGGCTAGGCCGATGCACGAGGTATACCCGCCATAGTGCAACTGCCCGGCGCCATTGACAGGCGTCGAGCCGCGAGTACCGCAAAAATAAGCCCGCATCGCTTCAAGCATGCCTCATAACAAGCGCTTAGAGCACGTCTTATCAGCCTTTTGCACGTATTGGTGCTCCGCCCGACCATGACGGCCGGGCGGAGCGCCCCGCCCCATTTGTCGGCTGGTCCGGAATGACCAGCTACCGTTAGGGTGCCGGACCACGGCGCGCCTGTCAGTCACCTGGCTGACACATTTGCTGTCAGCTTGCTGACACTAGGTCCCAGCGAACCGGCTCAGCGCCGCCGCCTGCATCACGGTCACGGCCCGGCCACGCACCTGGATCCAGCCGCGTCGTTCGAAGCCGCGCAGCGTGGCGTTGACGCTCGGCCGGGATCCGCCGACCTGATGCGCGAGCTCCTCCTGGCTCACTGGAGGCCAGATAAGGCCGTCCTCGCCGCGCGGCTGGCTCAGCAGGACTTTCGCTACGCGCCGCGGCAGATCCAGGAACACCAGGTCCGAGGTCGCCTCTGTGAGCCGCCGCAGGTTGGCCGCGATAGACCGCAGCAGCGCATGCTGTGCGGTCAGCTCCCGCCCGCAGATGTCCTGAATTACTTCGCGGGGCACGCTTAGCAGACGGCATTCCTCCAGGGTCTCCGCGTCGGCGGATCGGGGGCCGCCATCGGCGACGCCAAGTTCGCCGAACATACCCCCCGGCCCGATGACCGCCAGCGTCAGCTCGCCGCCATCGGCGGAACGGACCACGACCTTGACCCGGCCGGAGATGACCACGATCACGCTGTCGCCGGGATCGCCGGCGGTGAACAGGATCTGACCGCGCCGGAAGGTCCGCACCCGCGATCCGGCGGCAACGGCCTCCAGATCCGCGGTCGGCACCGAGCTGAGCAGGTCTGTCCCGCGCAAAATGCTGTGCAAGTCAGGGGTCATCGCCGGCTCCGATAGCCACATCCCACTGCCCGCGCCTCACGCAACTCTCATACGCAGCCATCCCGGGCTACGTCAAGTCCCCCGGAGGAACGGCGGACGCGAGTCCCGCAGATTGGGCTAGGAGTCGAAGGTTGGACCGTACCAGGGCACGCCCAGCGCCTCGCACGCTCGAGCCTCCCGATGTCAGCCGGCTCCGGGGTCTGGCCGTCCTAGCTCCACGGACAGTTTCCGGGTGCTGTCCTGATCGGGTCCGAGCACGGCGAGCACAGGAATGGTGATACCGGCCCGGACGTAATCGGCGATTCCGGACCGTATCTCGGTCGGGCTCCCGGTCAGGAAAAGCTCGTCGATGACCGAATCGGGCACCGCCGCCAGCGCACCGCGGCGGTCACCGGCCTGCCAGGCGTCCCACATGGCCTGCAGGGCCGGGCCACGGCCGAGCCAGGCCTGATAGCCGGCGTAGACGCCGGTGTTCAGGTAGGCCGTCACCATCCGCCGGGCCAGACCCCGCGCGGCCTCCCGGTCCGGGCCGGTCACCACGAAGAGCCGGGCGACAATGTCGGCGGCGGGGTTCCGGTCCAGGACGAGAGGGACCACCCGGGCGGTATCGTCCGGGCTGAGCCAGTTGAGCACGACTCCGTCGCCCTCCCGGCCGGCCAGCCGCAGCATACCCTCCCGCAGGGCGGCTACCAGGATCCGCGGCGGGTGCGGCGGGACCCGGGCCAGCCGGAAGCCGTCGATCTCGAAGCTGTCGCCGTGGAACGTGACCCGCTCTCCGGCGAATGCGGCCCGCAGGAAGCGGACGGTATCCCGCACCCGCTGGTAGGGCCGGACGAACGGCGTGCCGTGCCACTGCTCCACCATGTTCTGGCTGGATGACCCGATTCCGACATAGACCGGCTCATCGCTCAGTTCGGCCACGGCCAGCGCGCTCATCGCCATCAGGGCGGGGCTTCGCGAGAAGACGCCGGCGATCGAGGTGCCCAGCCGCAGGTGCGGCGTCTGCCGCGCGGCTACCAGCAGCGGCGCGAACGCGTCCGTGGCGTTCACCTCGCTCGTCCAGATGTCGGAGTAGCCGGCGCCAGCCAGCTCATCCAGCACGGCCGGGAGCTCCGCCATCGTCTCGCCCGCCACCGGAACCGTCATGCCGAGCCTGCTCACCGGCGCCCAGCCCAACTGGCGCCGTCCGCCCTGACCATGCCCACGTCGAGACCGCCTCGCAGTCAGATGTGCGATTCCGGGCCGTGGCCCCAACCCCCGGCCGCGAGCCCCTGGTTTCAACCTAGTGGCCGCGCATCTCCCGAACCAGAGCCCGAGGTCAAGCAGCGATCGACGGCGTGACCGGCGACTCCGGCCGCTGGGGCAAGGTGCGAGTCAGCGAATCGAGCAGGAGACGGCCGGCCCGGAAGTAATCCGCTGTGGGTGGGACGAGCCTGCCGGGGATGAGCTCCAATGCGGTGGACGATGAGGACCAGCGGTCGATTTCCAGTCGCATGCGCAGCGGCGGGTATAGCGGTCCCCGGGCCAGGCGGACCTGGATCCGGCGCGTGCCCGAGTCGTGATCGTGCTCCATCGGCCCGAGCACCTGGCTTCCGCCGAACCGGAGTTCGCCGCCGTGCCTCGTGCGCAACCAGTTGTCAAGTGCGGCCACGCACGCGTCGAAGGGGACGTCCACGATCCGCCAGAACGACAGCGATCCCGGCGCCGAGACCATGCTCGTATTCATGCCATCTGCTCCTCCCGCCCGTTAGGGCATGGTTCCTCGTTGACCCTGGGAACGTTGTCCGGTCTCCCACATCTCAAGGTTCGCCGTAAGGTCCCTGCCGCCACATCGGATGAACGCCTTATCTTCGGTCTCCCTGGAGGCTTAGCCGGAGAGCGGCACCGTTGCGTAGCATGCCGGGCTCGCCACGGGAGGGCGCTGTGTCAGGCTGGATGGCCGAGCGGGTACCACCGAACCGGGGTGAGCCGCCCGATTCCGGCCCGCGAACCGGCGGCTCGGCGCTGTTTTAGGCTCGGGACATGACCATTCAGCGGATGGACAACGTCGCCGTCGTCGTCGCAGACCTCGATGCCGCCGTGGCGTTCTTCGCCGAGCTCGGCATGGAGCTGGAAGGCAAGGGGCAGGTCGAAGGGCTTTGGGCGGATCGCACCGTCGGACTCGACGGCGTCCGGAGCGAGATCGCGATGATGCGGACCCCGGACGGCCACAGCAAGCTGGAGCTGACGAAGTACCACACCCCCGCGGCGGTCGGCGCCGAGCCGGAGAACCCGCCGCCCAACACGCTGGGCCTGCATCGTGTCATGTTCGCCGTCGACGACATCGACGACACCATCGCCCGCCTGCGCGCCCACGACGCCGAACTCCTCGGCGAGGTGGCGCAGTTCGAGAGCATCTTCCGGCTCTGCTACCTCCGCGGCCCCGCGGGCATCATCATCGCCCTAGCCGAACAGATCGGCTGACACGAGATCCGTACTGCGATGCCCGCAAAGCCGGCGTAGGTTTAGGCGGACGGGGCTCTATAACACGCGTTACACTTCTAATACGAGCAAGGCAGGCTACACGTGGAGGCTGCGCATGGATAAGGCAGAGGCTGACCGCATCGAAGGCCAGGTGCGGTCGGGTTTCCCCGAGGGTGCAATCGAACGGGTGCAGGTGCTGGAGTACGGCGACGACCCTGAGGTCGAGCCAGGAGAAACCGCGATCCGGGTCCTTATAGCGTCAGGTCCACCCGAGGACGAAGAGGCCGCCGGGGAGAAACTGAGGGACTTCCATGAGGCTAACCGTGCGGCAATCAAGAGGCTGCGCCATGACCTCCCCCGTTTCATCGGGTGGATCGAGTTCCGTCCTGACCGCCCGGCCGACCCGGTCAGGCCTCATGGCCCCATACTCAAGCTCAAGATCGGAGGCGACCGGGGCCGGGAGTGCCCGCCGGGTGAGGCGTCGGAGGAACTGACCCCAGTCATGACCCGGCTCGGGCCCGCGGACCTGGCCACCGTGGACACCTTGATCACTGCGGGGATCGCGAACAGCCGCGCAGAGGTCTTGCGCTGGGCCGTAGGCCGCATCCGCGCGCGGCCGGCGTACGCCCAGCTCCAGGAGCGGGTAAACGAGATCGACCAGCTCAAAGCCCAGTTTTAGCCGGAGGTTCCCCGCTGGTCATTGGCGCACGTAGGGCTGCGCACCAGGACCACTCCCACGAGAGCCTCACTTTCCCAGATGCAGGTTGTCGTTAGCGCAGCGACCGGAACGCCGCCCGGATCTCGGTCGCGAACAGTTCGGGCTCTTCCCAGGCGGCGAAGTGACCGCCCTTGTCGGCTTCGTGGAAGTAACTGAGGGTAGGGTAGCCCAGCTCGACCCAGCTACGCGGGGCCCGGAAGGACTCGCCGGGGAACACCGTGAACCCGACCGGGAGCTTGACCGGCGGGAGAGCCTGCCCGGCCGCCAGGGCCTGGCCTCGTCCGTGCTCCCAGTACGACCGGGCCGCCGAGGTCCCGGTGCCGGTCAGCCAGTACGTCGTGATGTTGTCCAGGATGTGGTCCCGGGTCAGCCCCCCGGACGGCTGCTCCCCGGTGAAGGCGCGGGAGATCTTGTAGTAGGCGTCGGTGTCGTGGTCGAGCATCCAGGCCGCCAGGGCGAGGGGTGAATCCAGCAGGGCGTAGCCGATCGTCTGCGGCCGGGCGGCCTGCTCCAGGAAGTAGCCGAAGCCGCTGGTCATGAATTCCTTGCGCGCGTCGGCCGCCGCGCGTTCCTGCTCGGTTTCGGCCGGCAGCCCGTCCAGCGTCGTCACGAGCAGGTTCATGTGGATGCCGGCCAGCCCTTCGGGTGCCTGGCGGCCCATCTGGTCGGTGACCCAGGCGCCTTGGTCGCCGCCCTGGGCGACGTAGCGGGCATAGCCCAGGCGGCGCATCAGCTCCGCCCATGCCTGCGCGATGCGGCCGGGATCCCAGCCGACCTCGGGGGGCTCGGCGGAGAAGCCGTAGCCGGGCAGGGACGGCACCACGAGGTCGAACGCGTCCCCGGCGGAGCCGCCGTGCGCGGCCGGGTCGCTGAGCGGGCCGATGACCCCGAGCAGCTCGATGACCGAGCCGGGCCAGCCGTGCGTGATGATCAGCGGCAGCGCGCCCGCGTGATCCGACTTGACGTGGATGAAGTGGATGTCCACCCCGTCGATGTTGGTAATGAACTGCGGCAGGGCGTTCAGTTCCGCCTGGCACGCGCGCCAGTCATACTCGGCCGTCCAGTAGCGGGCGAGCTCGGTGATCGTGGCCAGCTGTACGCCTTGTGACCGGTCGGCGACCAGCTCCCTGGAGGGCCAGCGCGTCGCGGCGATGCGCCGCCGCAGGTCGGCGATCGCTTCATCGGGCATGTCGACCCGGAAGGGACGGATCACAGTTTCGCTGGACATAAGTCTCCACCTCTCTGGATGGTTGACGACGGCGGACGGCCGGACCGGGCGGATCCGGCCCGGCGTTCCAGGCCAACGACCCATCCGCGCGCCAGCGGACTAGCTGGTATTGCCTCACGATTACGGATCGGCTGGACACTTCGCGCCCGTGACATCCCTGGTCCGTCCCCTAGCCTGCGCGCTGGGCGACGACGCGGCCTGGACTGACCTGCACATGCCCGGCGGCGGACATGACGAGGCCCGGCATCAGGAGATGCCGGGCCCCGTCTAGTTCTATTCCGCTGGCAGGCGTGGCCTGCCCGCGGCTCAGGCGGCGCGGACGCGGGTGGCCTGCGGGCCCTTCGGGCCCTGGGTGACCTCGAACTCCACGCGCTGGTTCTCCTCCAGGCTGCGGAAGCCGTGGCCGTCAATCTCGGAGTAGTGCACGAAGACGTCCGGTCCGTCGGTGCGGGAGATGAAGCCGTAGCCCTTCTCCGCGTTAAACCACTTGACGGTTCCCTGTGTCATGTTGCTCCTTATAGGGGCTGGATACGGGTCCGCGCGGTGCGGTACCCGGGCCGGTTCTCGACGCGGCTTCTCCAGATCCCTGAAGCGGCGCGCCCGCAACATCGTTCTCCGCGAGCGTGCAGGTGACACGAACACACAAGACAACTACGACCAAAGCTCACAACCGGTCCGGTGCCCGGTTCATTCCCGCCCATGAAGGTCACCAGGCGCGTACGGGCCAGATCACCGGCTGGGGCGAGATCCGCGCGGAGTACGGCCAGTGCATCACCCCTTAAAGACGCACACCGCCGCGCTCCCAGGACCGGACAGCTTACGGCCGGGCGGCTTACCACGGCCTGGGTTTATGGCCTGGTTAATCGGCCGGTCGCGTGAGCGGTGGCGAGACCGGTCAGGAATCGAGAAGCGTCGCTCGCTGAACCGCAGCTACTGTGGCTGCCATGGAGATTACGATCCGCATCCAGGAGCGGTGCAGTGGCTGAGAGAACGGCTGCACGGAAGCCCTCCGGTACGCCGGCGATCCGCTTTGAAGCGCAGCTGCGGACAATCGGTGGCTCGACCGTAGTGAGGTTGCCCGACGATGCAAGCGCCAAGCTGCCGTCCCGTGGCCAGGTCGCGGTCGAGGCGGTAATGAACGGACATGCTTTTCAAACGGTTCTGGAGCCAGATGGCAGACGGGGCCATTGGCTAAGGGTGGACAGGGGGTTGCGGCAAGCCCTGGCGGTCCATGAAGGCGATACCGTGGCGCTCAAGGTGGAACCGGCGAAAGACTGGCCAGAGCCTGACATACCCGAGGATTTCCGGGCTGCCCTGGCCGACGCGCCTGATATCTGCGAGCTGTGGAAGAGCATCACGCCGATGGCGCGCTGGGAGTGGGTGCGCTGGATCAATTCCACCAGGAACCGTCAAACTCGCGAACGGCGCGTCGAAGTGGCTATTTCAAAGCTTCGGTCTCGTAAGCGACGGCCCTGCTGCTTCGATCTCGCAGCATGCACCGACCCAGATCTGTCGAAGAACGGCATGCTCGTAGAAGTGCCGTAAGGAACGCGGCCCGTGCCGACGGTCGGTGTCCTGACGCCGCCGGCCTGCTGTGGTTCTACTTCGGATACTCGCGGGCCCGGTCGCGACTTCTCCGAACGTGAGCGTGCGCTGCTGACACTGCTGCGCCCCCACCTGCACCAGGCTTACCTTGATGCGGAACAGCGCCGCAACGCCACGCCTCAGCTGACCCCCCGGCAGTTGGAACTGCTGCGCATGGTCGCCGCTGGTCACACCAACGCCCAGATCGCCCGCCGGGTCGGCGTGTCCGAAGGGAACCGTGCGCATCCACCTGCAGAACATCTACGCCAGGCTGCAAGTGCCGAATCGCACGGCCGCGGTCGCGCGCGCATTTCCGAACCTCGGCACCGGGCCGCGGCTGGCGCAATAACTGTCCAGAAGTCCGGCAGACCCTCAAATCTGTGATCACTCTTCTGAACTTCTGAAGAGACGAGTTCAACTTTCCGTTCGGCTTGGTCCAACCGCCATGCCGCCCGCGGCACCGAAACAGTCATGGGTGGGTGAACACGGCCTTCACGATGCCGTCCACGCGGCGGTCGAAGCGGTCATAGATGCTGGGTGCGTTCTCCAGTGCCTCGTGGTGGGTGATGACCTGGCCGGGCCGGGCCCGCCCGCTGATGATCAGGTCACGCAGGTGCGTGGTGTACCGGCGGTCGTGCGTACGGCCGAACCCGACGGTGACGCCCTTGTTGAACAGCGCCGCCCAGGGCACGTGCAGCGACCCGTCGGCGTGACCGCCGTCCGGGGCGGGTGCCGCGTCGGTGGCGGTGAACACGCCGGCGATGCCCAGCCGCCCGGTGGGGTTGATCAGGCGGGCCAGGTCGTTGATCACCTGGCGGGGATCCTCGCGGCCTGGATGACGCCGGTCCCGGGCCTGGAACCCCACGGCGTCGATGCCCGCCATCACCCCGCCCATCTCCTCCTCTCCCGGCGGGCGCGCCCCCGGCCACGCCCGGCGGAGCTCGCGCACCTGCTCGACCGGGTCGCCCCGGCGGGCGTCGACGGGCACGAAACCCAGCTCGGCGGCCTTGTCCAGGCGCTCATCAACCAGGTCAACCGAGTACACCTCGCTAGCTCCCCGCAGCCGCGCGCTGTAGGCAGCCAGCAGGCCGACCGCGCCCGCGCCGAACACGGCGACGGAGTCAGCCGCCCGGACACCCGCCAGCTCGGTGGCGTGCCATCCCGTCACCCACGCGTCAGCAAGGAGAACAAAATCGTCCTCATGCTCATCCCCGGGGACACCGGGCAATACCACGCAGTTCGCGTCCGCAAAGGGAACCCGTGCCAGCTCGGCCTGCGAACCGCGGAACGGGCCCATCCCCGGCATCGCGTACGCCCCGCCCACATGCCCCGGATGCACCCGCAGGCACGCCGCGCTATCGCCGCGCGCACAGTTGAAGCACACACCGCAGTAGATATGCGCGGGCAGCACGACACGGTCACCCCGCTTGACGCGGTGCACGGCGGGCCCGGCGACCTCCACGATGCCCAGCCCCTCGTGACCGAGCACCATGCCAGGCACCGCCCCGGTACGGCCGTCATACATGTGCAGGTCAGTGCCGCACAACGCGCTGGAGGTGACCCGGACCACGACATCGTCATCCCGCTCGACCCTGGCGTCCGGCACATCCTCGACAGCCAACTCGCGGGGCGCCTTGAACACAACAGCCCTCATGCAAGCCTCCTGACGCCTGCCCGCCACCGAGGCTTCGGTCGCTGCGCGTCAGCTGATCGCGCCCCGGGCCTGGCTATCTTTCCATCAGCCGCGGGTTCAGCGTACGCGGGTCGGCGGTGTCCAGGCCGTGACGGCATCGATGACGTCGGGGATCCCGCGGGTCTCCTCCATGACCTGCCATCGGCCATCGAATCGCCGAATAGCGGGATCATCCACTCATCCGGAGTGAGCTGAAGCGCGCGATGCTTTGCGGCCAGCTCTTTCGCCCGCATGGTCTTCTCTGCCCCCGGAAGCCCGACTATCAGGAACAACGTCGCCACGCGGTCATCCTGTATCACACCGATGTCAGATCGCACGCTATTTAGCGCCCCGTTCCCGCCCGGCCACCAATAGGCGCACCTGGTGATCTTGATCGGCGAAGAGCAAGCGTTGGGCCTGGCCTCGCTGATTCTGGACGCGGGCAGCCGTTCTAGCCGGACAGGTAGGTGCACCGAGCTTTGCCGCCTCGGCCAGAGGCAAAGACACGGGACCGCTGAAATCCAGGGAAGTCACGGGGCGGATCTGACAAGGAACCCTCATGCTCCCGTCATACGACAGCGCCAGCCCGTCGGCATCACCCGTCGGGCACTACGAGTTCAAGCTGTTCAAGCGCTTCAATTGACGCCACGGGCGGCCCTCGTCGCCCGGCAGAGCCGTCGTGGCGAACCGCTTGTCGACCTCGGCCAGCTGCTCCGGCGACGCGTCCGGT
>Ga0306920_100017056_pt1 | contig 10020 bp, 8 predicted proteins | sample flu12Cox44000170_FD_204666 | JGI IMG/M metagenome (GOLD analysis project Ga0306920, IMG submission 204666) | Lab enrichment of tropical soil microbial communities from Luquillo Experimental Forest, Puerto Rico - flux4day.12C.oxic.44.000.170 (v2)... | ecosystem: Environmental > Terrestrial >...
CCTGCCGGCCGCTGGCGCCAGGGTCGTTATCCCTCGGGCGGTAACAGTGACAGTCAAAGGCTCAGTCGGAGTGTCGGCGCTGGATTGGGTCCGTATCGAGGGACGGCTTCACTTTCCCGAAACCGAAAATAGCGAGTTGTCCGCAACAACGATACTCGTTGCTCTGGGCGGCACGCTGTCCGTTGGGGCGTCCGACCGGAGCGTCGATCCAGGAAAGACCGCCCAGCTCTTGTTCCCTCCTCGGTCGACCGCGGCGCGAGCGCTGGACCGCTTCGATATTTTGGGCGGACTGATCGCGCTTGGTCGTGTCGCCATCTACGGAGCTCCCAAGGCTGCGTTTGCGACGCCGTCCAACGCACTCCAGGCCGGAGTCGGTCGCCTCGTGTTTCCGATCGCGCCGACCGGATGGCGAGTCGGAGACGAGCTGCTCTTTCCGGCGAGCGATTTGGCCTCCAAGGACGAGCAGCGTCGCATCGCGTCGATCTCGAATAGGGGGACGGCGATTACGCTCTCATCTCCTTTGAAATTTGCCCATCTGCCACCACGGGGCGTGCCTGCCGAGGTGCCGGTCGGTAATCTCACACGCAATGTGATTCTGGCGTCGAGCGAGACTGCCGCGTTGCATAAGCGTGCCCACGTGATGATCATGACACGTGAGCCTGTGCACATTTCAGGTGCGGCTTTTCACGGTCTTGGACGGACCACCGCGGAACAGCCGCACACGTTGCCGACCGTGAACGACCGTGGCGAGGTGTCTGTGGGCCGGAATCCGATTGGTCGCTATGCCGTTCACTTTCACATTGTCGGCGGCGCCTCACGCAGAAACGCCCCGCATGTTTTCCGCGATAACGTGATTGTTGACAGTCCCAAGCATGGCATGGTCAATCACGGAGGCTACGTCGTCGCCGAAGACAACGTCACGTTCGCCATTCAAGGCTCGCACTTCTTCGCGGAAAACGGCAGTGAAATCGGTGCCTTCCGGCACAACCTCGCGGTGTTCTCCCGGGGATCGGGTGAGCACATCGAAGGGCGGCAGGTTGGGATTGGTGATTTCGGGCATGGTGGTCACGGATTCTGGTCCAACAGCCCCGCAGTGGTCATGGAACACAACTACGCCTTTCATCACGCCGGACCGGCATACGTCATTTTCGCCGCGCCAATCGAAGCGTCTGACGGAGCTCAGAACGTCTTCTTCCGCGGCGGGTCTCGCATCGAGAACTTTCTGCAGGAGAACCTCGAGTCTCCGCTCCGAGAAACAGTGACCGCCAAACAGGTGACGCCGACGACGATTCCGTTCCGGTTTTCGGAGAACGTCGCGGCCGATTCCGGGCGAGGACTCGAGATCTGGCATACCAACGAAGTCTCCGATCACAACGTACAGAGCATTGTGGAGCGTAGCGTCTTCTGGGAAACGCGATCGGCGGGCATCGCCATTACCTATGGCGTGAACACCGTCGTGCGCGATACGGTCATTCTGGGGGCCAACCCGATCGCCTGCGCCGAAATGTCCAGGCGGTCCGGGCGGGAAGGCGAGTGTGACTACAGCGTTGGCATCTCCACTGAGGGGTCGACACGGCGGCTGCTTATCGAACATGTCCGTATCGCCGGCTTCGTGAACGGCATCTCGGTTCCCGACAGAGGCGTCACCACGATCTCGAACAATGACTTTGCCGACAAGTTCAACATTGTCATGAGGCCGCCGAATCAGCCAGGACGGCAAACGGTCATCGCCGGGAACAGGTTCGAGGCGCACAAGAATGGAGGCGAAGACTATCACCTTGTCTCCGAGGGCCTACTCTTCCAGGGGGATATTTCCATGCTGTTCGAACGCGATCCGTTGATCGTCGAGGACGATCGATTTCCCGGAAAAAGGCTATATTGGCGCAACCAGTACCCATCTGCCATACCGTTTCGTCACACGGGCATCTTGGAGCTTGATGAAAAGACCGCGAAGCAAATCCAGCGCGAATATGGCCTAGCCGTGGGCGGCGTACTCGCGCCAGACGATGTCATAGAGGTCCCGGGAATCGGCGGGCTGGTCGGAGGACCGCCGAGCCAGATAGCAGAGATGGCCGATGAGGAATCGATGATCGCGATAACCGAACGTTTGCAGGCTGGAAAGGGAGAGCAATATACCTCAGATGAGCGAGAGGGATATGGGACCGATTGCTGCAATGTTCACAGGCTCATCAAAGGCAAGGCTGGCGAACGAACAGGGTGGCACTTTCTGAGCGAGCATCGAGGCGACACAGTCACAACAAGACTCACCTATATCGATGCGAGCTCGCCGCGATTCGACCTCGACCCCAGAATCAAGCTCGAGATTCATCCTGATGATGTGCAATACGGCTTTCTTATCCAGGGAATACTTACCGACGAGGGTGCGCCGCCCGAAACCGTGAGAAAGGTGTGCGAGAACCTGAAGATTGACAATGAAGGATCCGTCAACGTGTCTTTTGAATATCCCGACCGGTCCGGGAATTTCTTTCGCCAAAACTATCGGCTGAAAGTAACTACAAGTGCGGTTAAGCGCGGGGCCGATCTAATGTATTACATGCACACGGGCAATCCGCGCTGACGTGGATCCGCAAAAGTGCCGTCCGGCAGCACTTTCCTTGATCTCGGCGAACGCGTATTGTCCCAGCTTCCGATCCGTTGGTCTCGCGGACGTTTCCCTCGGCCTGCGATATAAGCTCGTGATCGACGTCTCGGTCCTTCACTTGATGCTCCTCACCATCACCTGTTGGCTCGATCGCCAAGAGCGAGACTGCCCGTCCGGTGCGAAAACTCCGCCGAAGCCAGAACGCCCGATTGAAGCAGTCTGAGGAGAGCTCGCACCTCATGAGACTCGGCCCAATGGCCGCCACGACATCGAATCCTTGACCCGGCACAGCTCCTCGGGCACGCTTCGCTTTCTGTATGGATCCGTTGCCAGCGCCGCTGGTCTTCTTCTTTCTGCTGTTCTCGGGTTGGGTCAACCGGCAGCAGGCTGTCATTGACTATCTGGTCGAGGAGAACCGCGTTCTCCGTGCGGCACAGGGATCGCGACGCCTCCGCCTCACTGACGACGAGCGTCGGCGTCTGGCCGTCAAAGGCCAGGTCCTCGGCCGACGGCGCCTGGCCGCCGTTGCCGGAATTGTCACACCGGACAACCATCATGCGCTGGTATCGGCGGCTCGTGGCCAAGAAGTACGACGGCTCGAAAGTGCGACGCCGTGGTCGTCCGAGCACGAAGCCAGACATCGCGGCGCTCGTCGTGCGGATGGCGACCGAGAACCCCACGTGGGGCTACACCCGGATCCGCGGCGGGCTGAAGCACACCGGCCACGACGTCGGTCGCAACACGATTAAGGCGATCCTCAAGGACCATGGCATCGAGCCGGCCCCAGAGCGTGGTGCGAAGACCTCTTGGAAGACCTTCCTCGCGATGCATTGGGAGGGTCTCGCGGCGGCCGACTTCTTCACCGTCGAGGTGCTGACGTTGCGAGGCCTGGTCCGGTATGTCGTCTTCTTCGTGATGAGGCTACAGACCCGCACCGTGGAGATCGCCGGGATCACGTCGGAGCTGGACGGGGCGTGGATGACGTAGCTCGCACGGAATCTGACCGACACAGGCGACGGCTTCCTGCGCGGTGTTCAGGACATCATCCTGGACCGAGACCCGCTCTACACCACGGCGTTTGGGGGGCTACTGCGCGACAGTGGCGTGACCCCACTGGTCCTGCCGGCGTGGAGTCCCAATTTGAACGCGTTTGCGGAACGCTTTGTCGAATCGGTCAAGTCCGAGTGCTTGGACCGAATGGTGCCTCTCGGCGAATCGCACCTCCGAGCCGCGATCCGGGCGTTCATGCTTCACTATCACGAAGAACGTCCGCACCAGGGTTTGGGCAACGAGCTGATCGCGCCGAGGACAACCGTGATCGGCACCGGCCCGATCACGTGCCATGAGCGCCTCGGCGGTCTGCTGAAGTTTTATGACCGCGAGGCCGCGTAGGTTCGTGGGTCGAGTTTTCGCACAGCACGGGAATGCACAAGGCGAGGAACAGACTTATCGATGCGGATCGGCTGCCACTACAACAAGTTCCCTGCGGTCCGCGTAGATCGCCGTCGTCTCGCCGTTTCGTATTTCTAGCGCCGATCCCCGACCGTCCTTCACATAGGCCGGCTGCATTCCTGTGTCGATTTGCACGACTCGCCCGTCGAACCGTGTCGTGATTCGGCCCGACGAGACGACGGTATGCCCAATGACGATTGAACGCGCATGGAGCTGGGACAGCATCTCGGCGATCTGCGGCGCGAAGGTGTCGGGCTCCTGGGCTAGCCCGCGGTACCAGAGTGGACCGTCGACGCGCGCTGCCAGGCTGGAAAGAGGCGCGGCCCGCGTCTGATCGAGATCGGTCGTCAGCTCGCGATGGACCTGCGCGTTGATCGCCGCGCATCCCATCGGCGCAACCGTCGGCGAAATGCCACCGTGGACGAACACGAACCCGTCTATCGTGACCATGACGGGCAGTTCGCGCAGCCATTTGCCATAGTCGCCGTCGCGGCCGAACGCCTGCCGCATTTCGATCCATCCCAGTGGCGTCTGCTTGAGGAGCGCATCGCGTTCGGCATCGGTCTTGACCGGAGCTGAGCGCAGGAACCGCTGCCGCAAATTGTTTGAGTCGCCGTTGGCGAACGCCGCGTACTCCCCTGACGTCGTCAGGCGGAGATCCCCAAGCATGCGCGCGACCTCATGATTGCCGAGCAAAATGTGAACGCGCCCTCCACTCTTGGGCGCGTCGCGCTCCAGGACCTTCAGGAAATCGAGAACCTTCCGCGAGTCGTCACCACGATCCACGATGTCGCCGATCTGCACGAAATGCGTGCGCCCGCCGGCCCAGTGGCCGGCAGAATCGACGACGCCGGCGACGCGGAGAATCTCGAGGTACCGGTCGTACGCGCCGTGGACGTCACCCACCGCGACGACCCGCTCGACTCGGTCGAACTCGCACGAGCTCGCCGCAGCAGCTTCCTGCGTCGTAATCGCCGCGAGGGCAGCCAGAACAATCGACGCGACGAATCGTCGCCAGAATGGTCGGGGCATGCATGACATTCTACTCAGGTCAACCGATAGCGAGCGTCAGCGCGCGATCTTTCGTGTTATCGCGACGAAATCAACGCTTCAGGTAAGTGGGAGGGCATTGTCAAAACGTTGGTGGTCTGCTCTGATGCCGCCATGTCGCAGCCGTTCGTCCGCCCCTCGCTCTACAGGGGCTATCGGTACCCGCCCGAGATCATCAGCTATGGTGTGTGGCTGTACTATCGCTTCGCGGTGAGCCTGCGCGACGTCTCCGAACTGCTACGTGCGCGTGGCATCGAGGTTTCGCACGAAGCCGTCCGCCTCTGGACGTTGCGGTTCGGCCTGGAGTACGCACGAAGGCTGAGACGGACGCCGGACCGTGCTCGAACGTCTGGCACCTCGATGAACTGTGATGATCAACGGAGAGCGCGGTTGGCTGTGGCGGGCCGTCGATGACGCGGGCGAGGTGCTCGACATCTTGGTCCAACGCCGTCGGGGCGCGCGGGCCGCGAAGCGCTTCTTTCGCAAACTCTTGACCGGCATACGGATAGTGCCGCGCGCGATCGTGACTGACCGGCTGGCGAGCCATGCGGCCGCGAGAGCCGCCATGTTACCGAGCGTCGCCCATCTTCGCCGCTGGCGGCAGAACAATCGGGTCGAACACTCGCACCAACCCGTCCGCCGACGTGAGCGCGGTCTCCAACGGTTCAAAAGCCTCCGGCACGCGGCGCGCTTCTGTTCCATATTCAGTACAGTCTGCAACCAATTTCGGCCCGGCCGCCATGCGCTTTCCGCCTCGAACTATCGGACCGTGATGCGGCGGCGGTGGCGGGAATGGGACGCCGTCTCGGAGTCGACGGCGTTCGCGGATGCGGCATAAAGTCTCGCTCTCAACACGTCCGTGTCGGTACCGACTCCTGACACCGGATGGCGCCAACAACTTGACAATGCCAAGAACAGAATTGTTGATGGGCACAACTTTGACGCTCACCGCGAGCGCGTCAGACGTGGCGCTAACTCCTGCAGGAAGTTCAATACAACAACAATGGTCGGTGGAGCGGTCGAGTCACCTTCGTGCTTGATCATTAGAAAACGCCGACCGTCGGGTGACACGTCATAGGTGCGCAACGTCGGGTTTAGAGAATATGGGCCGCTAAAGAGTTTCACAGGCTGGCCGACGCTGAACGCGGGAGTCGTCTGGATCGGCACGCTCATCAGAGTAGGGCCGGGAGCGAGATAGAACAGTTCTTTCTGGTCCCGCGCCCAAACCGGCGTGATGCCGCCGCCCGTTGACACCTGCCAGTGTCCGCCGCCGACGTTCGGAAACGGCCGAACCCAAATTTCGCTGCGACCGGATTCATCCGACTGATACGCCAGCCAGCGTCCATCGGGCGAGACCTCGCCAAACAGTTCCGTGGCCGCCGTCTGCAGCAGTGGTTCGGTAGCCACGGGACCGTCTGCCGATGGCAACCGCAGCACGCGTTGATCCCAGCCGGTTATCGGCATATTTTCATTGAAAACCAGACGTGTGCCATCCGGGGAAATCGAGGATGGCCCCTGGCGATTCGGACTCGTCGTCAGCCGTTCCACAGTCGCCGGGTTGTCGACGACCTGCCAGAACAGGTTGCCGGTTCCGCGTTCCGCGCGTTCGGACCCGAAGACGATCCGGCGCCCATCCGGCATCCAGACTGGATACCCATCCCAACTCGGCGTGTCGGTAAGACGCCTCAGCGTGCTACGCGCGAAGTCCGCGATCCAGATATGCATTCCTGCATCGTTGATCGTGACGGCGATTCGGTCACCCTGGGGGGAGAGTCTGGACATAATGTACGCGCGCGGCGGCAGCACGATCGGCGTGTCGCGCCCTTGGCGGTCCACCCACACGAGGGTGCGCGTGCCGGTCGCAACGCCGGGCACATAGGCAAGCGTCCCCTGCCGTGACACGCTAAACTCGCTGACGGAATCGACGACGACGACCGGATCGCTGAGGACCTCGAGTTTGACGGGGTCGAAGCGGACTGCGCGTACTACGCCGGCGGCCGCGTACAACAGAAAACCCCCGGCCGGCGAACCCGTTGAAGCATCGACGTACTCTGCCTGGCTCCCATCCCGAATCAGAGTCTTGCGCTGACCGGTCGTCAGGTCCAGGACTGCCACTTGGGTGTTCGCGAAAGAGTCGCCAGACGTGATTGTGAACAGGACCGCGCGCCCATCCGGGAGCATCGAAGGGAAGAGATGGTTCTCTTCACCGTCAGGTCGCGTCAGGACCGTCGGCTGTCCCCCGGACGCGGCGATGCGAAGCAAACCGATGCCCGGGACTCTCGGGTAGGTCCCAAAAACAATCGAATCATCCGGGCCCCAGGCCGCTCCGCCAGACAGTCCCCGAGTCCGCGCCAAAGGTACTGACGGTCCGCCCGTAGTCGACACCTTCCTGAGCTCACCACCGAGGGCTCCGGTGAAGAACCCAATCCAGCGCCCGTCGGGCGAGAAAAATGGACTGCTGGCGTCAGTCGCATCGCCCGCCGGCAGAGGGTCGAGATGATCGATCGAGCGTACGAGCAACCTCCGTTCACTGAGGGTTCCCCCAACATACACGACTGCCTTCCCGTCGGGAGACAGAGCCATTGACAAGCTTCCATATCTGACAAGAGACTGCGCGGCCGTTGGCACGATGGCGAACCGCACAGATTGTGGCGGCGCTGTAGGCCCCGGCCGTGCCAGCACCCACGTAAACAGGGCCGCAAGCACAATCCCGGTGACAAACACGGCGGTTGCAGCCGCGATCGCCCGTGGCGGCACCGCCGCCGGCACGGTTACCGGGTCATCAGGCTTGCTGTCGAGCAAATCCTCGATCTCGAGGCGTGCGTCGCCGATAGCCTGCAGCCGACGCTTCGGATCCTTTTCAAGGCAGCGGTGCAGCAAACGACGAAAATCCTGTGGCAGGCGAGCCGGCAACAAGCTCCAGTCCGGCTCTTTGGTCATCACCGCTGCAAGCATGGCTGCGACATCATCCCCGTCAAACGGGTGCCGGGCCGTCAACATCTCGAAAAGCACCACTCCGAGTGCCCAGATATCGGCTCGGGTATCGACAGCATGGCCGCGGGCGTGTTCCGGTGCCACGTACGGGGCGGTGCCGAGAATGACTCCGGCCCCGCTCGACTGCAGCGACAACGCGGCCGATACCGTCGCGCTGACAGCATCGGGAGCGCCCGGCTCGAACGCCTTCGCCAGACCGAAATCCAACACTTTCACGGTGCCGTCGGGACGCAGCTTGACGTTCGCCGGTTTGAGATCGCGATGGATGATTCCGTGTTCGTGAGCCGATTCGAGCGCGTCTGCGATCTGCTTGCCGGTCCGCAGTACATCGTCGATCGGCATCGGTCCACGCGCGATGCGGTCGGCGAGCGTCTCACCCTCGACCAGCTCGAGAACCAGCGCGAACACCCTGTCGAATTCTTCCAGTCCATAGATGGCACCGATGTTTGGGTGGTTGAGCGCCGCAAGCAGCCGAGCCTCACGTTTGAACCGAGCCTGGCGTTCGGCATGGCTTGCCAGGTTCGCCGGCAGGATCTTGATCGCGACGTCGCGGCCGAGGGCGTGGTCATGCGCGCGGTATACCTCGCCCATGCCACCCGCGCCCAACCCGGAGAGGATCTGATAGCTGCCCAGTGATCGACCGACGAACGACGTTGCCGTAAAGTGCAGCGCGTCGGCAGCCCACACCTCCAGTGGCGTGTCCAAGATCGGGAGTTCCGTGCTGGCGTGGGCGAGGAGCGACGCCACTTCGAGGCGCAGCGATTCGTCGCCGGCGCACGCGCGATGCAGAAACTCCGGGCGGTCAGCCTCCTTGCAGTTCAATGCCTCTGCGAAGAGCTGCGACACGCGCACCCGCTGTTCAGGCACGACCTGGCCTGCTCCCTTTAAGCTCGCGCGCGAGCCACGCCCTGGCGAATCGCCAGTCTCGCATCACCGTTGCCTCCGACACTTGCAGCGCCTTGGCACTCTCTTCGATCGTGAGCCCTCCGAACACACGGAGCTCCACGATCTGACTGCGTCGCGCGCCTGTCTCGGCAAGCCGGTTGAGCGCTTCGTCAAGCGCCAGCAACTCCTCCTGGCCTCCGCTCAGCGGAACAAGCCGCTCATCAAAGGCGACGGCGCGCGTTTGACCGCCGCGCTTGCTCGCGCCTCGAGTTCGGGCAGCGTCCACCAGAACGCGGCGCATCAGTCGAGCACACACTGCAATGAAATGTGGGCGATTCTGCCACTGCACGTTCTGGACATCGACGAGGCGCACATACATCTCGTTGATTAGCGCCGTGGGCTGAAGAGTGTGTCCCTGGCGTTCGCCCGCCATGTAGCGACGCGCGAGACGCCGCAGTTCGCCCTCCACGATGAGTAGCAACTCGTCGAGCGCGGCCGCGTCACCCTGGTTCCAAGCCCGCAGTAGCTGCGTAACCCGCGCCGTCTCAGCCATTACTTCATCGGCATTTTATGCCTGGCGTCGCTGGCCAACGACAGCTTTTGCCTGCGTTTTCCGCCTTTACTCCTGCCAAGGGGTTGCTCGCCGTTCAAGCTTGAGCGGGAGATCAAGGAGGCTAAATGAAACGTAAAGACGTACTTTGGACGATTGTGGCCGCTGTTTTGGCCAGTGCCATGCTGTGGGCAAGCCCGCTCAGCGGGCCCTCTGAATTTGCCACCATCGACGTTCCTGGCAGCGCCTCGACGAGGGCCATGGGGATCGATCCAGGAGGGGACGTCGTGGGAGACTACATCGACAACATCGCTGGCCACACACACGGATTCCTGCTCAGCGGTGGCAGTTTCTTCTCGATAGATTTCCCGGGAGCTATAGCAACGGGCGCGAAAGGTATAGGCCCAGGCGGAGATATCGTCGGATCCTATACAAACTCGCCAGGAGGGAATGCCAATATTCACGGTTTCCTTCTAAGTCAGGGCAC
>Ga0306920_100017057_pt1 | contig 10019 bp, 10 predicted proteins | sample flu12Cox44000170_FD_204666 | JGI IMG/M metagenome (GOLD analysis project Ga0306920, IMG submission 204666) | Lab enrichment of tropical soil microbial communities from Luquillo Experimental Forest, Puerto Rico - flux4day.12C.oxic.44.000.170 (v2)... | ecosystem: Environmental > Terrestrial >...
AGCCGCGCACCGGCCAGCTGCGCTCGTAGTCATGATCGTGACCGCACAGCACGAGGTCGACGCCGTAGCGGTCGAAGAGCGGTAGCCACGTCTCGCGGATGCCGCGGTCCGAGCCGTTGCCGTTCTTTGATGAGCTCAAGGCGTCCTGGTGCATCTGCACGATGATCCAATCAATGCTCGTGTCGGCCTGCGCTGCGGCGAGGGTCGCTTCCAGCCAGCGCGTCTGCGCGCCGCCGCTGTAGCCGCGGATATAGATCGAGGTGCCGGGCGCGATCGGTTCGTGAGCCGTGCTCGGCGCCGGAGTCAGGGGCGCCGGTCCAGGGTTGAAAGCGCCGCTGTCCTGGTAGATCACATCGTCGGCGGCGAGCGAGATGAACAGCGCCGAACCGACCCTGAACGAGTACCAGCGGCCCGGGAAGGATGTGCCGTTGTCCGGAAGTGCGTAGCGGGTGAGATAGGAGTTCATGCCGTGCTCGCCGTTGCCGAACTCGATTTCGTGGTTGCCCGGGCAGGGCATCCACGGGCGATTGGCGGCCGAACGCTGCACGTTGTTGCCGAAGTCCGCCCACACCGCTGGCTGAGCAGTCGGGTTCAGGTTCGCGTAGCACAGATCGCCGTTGAGCAGATGGAAAAGCGGTTGGAAACGCTCGACCGCATCCACCGCGTGATGGCTTTGCGGGGATGACATCGTCCAGGACGTGACCGGTGTTGAGAGATCGCCGTAACTGGTCCAGCGAAACGGCACCCGCCCACGGGGCGCGGTGCGAAATGTCGCCGTGAAGGGTGTCCGCCGCCGGCTGTCATTGTCCGCAGTCACCGAGTAGCGGTACGACGAATGCGGCTCGAGTCCGTCGAGCTTCGCGTGGTACGTGAACACGGTCTGGCCGTTCATACCATCCGTGTAGGTGCGCTGTACCGCATGAATCACCGTGTGCGCACCGCCACGGCGATGCAGCAGCACGCGCGGATTTGTCGCCTGGGCGGCAGAGGCCCACGAGATGAACACGATTCGCGTCGGATCATCCCCGAAGGTCACATGAATCTGCTCGGGCGTTCCGGCTTCGAGCGGCACATGCGGCGTTTGGCCCAGCACACCGACCGGCGCGGCCACCGCAGCGCCTGCGCCCTTGAGGAAGTCGCGTCGCGAGAGAGAGTGGATGGCGGATGGGGCCGCTGCCGCTGCCTCGGGCCGTTGCGGTGGGGATTCTGACTTCATTCACGGTCCTCTACGACGAAATGCTGTAATCGGCGTGCACAGCCACGCCGCGATAGTCTTACCCAGGTCTGCGGTGAAGCTTGACTCACCTTAATGAACAAACGTTAATCGCTTGTTAATGACGCGGTATTGCTGAAGCGCTAGTGTTGGATCGAAGCGTAGCCTCGCGCTGCGCCGCGTGGACCCGTCCTCCTCGTTCGGAGACATACCCATGCGTACCTACCTCATCACGCTCGCTGCCGCGCTCAGCCTCGTCAGTTTCGTCGCTGCACCCGCCTTCGGTCATGGGGGCGGCAGTTCTTCCGGCGGTTCGGGCGGAGGCGGCGGAGGCGGTGGGCACGGCGGCGGAGGTAGCGGAGGCGGGGGAGTTGCCGGACACGGTGGAGGCGGCGGTCACGGCGGGGGCAGTCATGGAGGTGGCGGCCACTTTGGTGGCAGTTACGCCGCTCACGGGGGTTACGTCGCTCCCGGTATTCACGGCGCTCGCAGCGGTTACAGCATCGTAGGTTACAGGTCTGCTGGGCTGAGCCGCGGCGGCGCAGCGCCGCGGGACGGGCACGTCGCGCGAGGCATCCCAGTGATCGGGCCTCGAACGGGAAGTGCAGCCACCGCCAGGCGCGTGACAGACCACCGCGTAAGCCCGCAGCCTCCGCGCAAACCAGTCAATTGCGATCAGGGGGAGAGGGGGTGTCCCGGACCCGGCATTGAGTGGAGCTCCAGCACTGAGTCGATGCCTCTGGCGTTCTGCCCCCCGGGGCCAGAGGGTTACCGCCTCCCCGGCTGCCCGGGACGATCAGGGCGACGGCACTGACGGCCCGGTGATCCGCGAGGTTCGGATGCTCACGCATACCGATCCACCCGTTGACGGATGACCGCTCGCCTTCTTCTCTTCTGTGCGGTGATCAGCCTGCTCGCGTGCGCCTGCTCGGTGCCGTGGCAACAAGCGTCGACGAGCGCTCCCGGGACGAGCGATTTCGAGGCGAGCATTGCCCGCCTCGGGCGGACCGATCCTGGATCCCCTGCCGTGCTGAGCGCACAGCTCGCCTATGCGGATTTCCTCCTGAGCGAAGCCGCAGGCCCTTGTGCGGAGCGCCTCGAGCGCGCACAGGAGGAGCTTCTCAGCGTCGAGGCGAGTCCCAAAGTGCGTGTCATGTTTCCTGACGGTTGGGATCGCGCAACCGACCTCGAGTACCGCCTGCACCTCGCGCGTGCCGCTTGCGGCGGAACGGACGGCGATAACGAGCTGAGGACCGCGGTCGCTGCAGCGCGTCGCGCCGTCGAGCTCTACCGCGAAGCGTTCGACTACCGCTCAATGGTCATCAAGCAGTCGGACGTGGGCACCGTCTTGCACCGGCTCGGCGACAACGCGGCGGCGCTGGCGGCCATCGAGACGGCTCTCGAGATGGACCGGGAGTATGGCTTCGAGGACGAGGCTCGGGAGAACTACAAGCTGCTTCTCACCTGGCGCGGTGAGTCAGCGGGCGATGCGCAGACCGCCCTGCTGATGGAGGACTTCCCGCAGCGCCGCGCAGTCTTGCAGTTCGGGTGGCGGCCGGGCGACGCCCGGATCACGCTCGAGAGTCACCGTGAATGCGTCGACGGCGGTCAGATCGCCGCCAGCCGTGCGGCAGCCACTTTCGAGCGTCGCGTCGGTGCCGACAAGGACGGTGGCTGGAGCGTCTCGTACACGGATCGCCTGAGTCGATACGAGCCTGGGGTCTGGCCAACGATGACGCAGGGTTCGGAGATACCGCAGATGGTATTCCCTCCGGCGGCACCTCCTGCAGTGGACTTCAAGGTGAGTGCCACGGGGGAGTTCGAGGGCGTCACGGATTCCACCGCGTTCGCGGTTCGCCTTGCCGCCGAGACAGAGGAGCTCATCCGTGCTGCTGCACCCTCCGGTGACCGCTCGCGCAGCCTCATTGGCGCGGCCTTCGAGGCGACGACTGCCACCTTCTCAGCCGAAATGCTCGAGGCTGCGACGGCCGAGAACTACCAGCTGGAGACCGCGATGTGGATCGGTGCAACGCTCGAGCAGGGGGTGTGGTATGAGACCTCTGGCCCTCTGTCCCTTCCCGGCATGCCGCGAGTGGTCGTTCAACACCGGATTGAGTTCGCCTTCACGCGCCTGGTGCCGTGTACCGCGGGCGCCGCGGAGCCGACCTGCGTCGAGATGGTGATCAGGGCAACACCCGATGAGGAGGCGCTCGAGCAAGTGATCGACGACGTCGGCCTCGCTGCCTACACCGCATCGACCGAAGCTCGCATCGTCACCGACCCCGCGACCCTGCTTCCCTACGCTCGCGAGGAGCGGCTCTACTGGTATGCCTCGGCCGGCGAGGGGAGACAAGACTTTGTCCTCGAGTCGGAGCACCTCGTGTCCACTACGAGCTACGGTGCAGATTAGCGGCGTGTCACCATCATCGAGGTGGTGATACCCCACTTACATATTCCGACCGGCTTGACAGCGCGAATGCCCCGGTGCAGCATACGTCGTATGCAATCGCATACGAATGAATGCGACTAACGATCGAGCATTTCCGGATGGCTATGCAGACAGTTTCTGCGCGGATTCCAGGCGAAGACCTGGCCTGGTTGGCAACCTACGACATTCAGGGGGCCGCGACTCCGAGTGACAAGCTGCGTGCGCTCGTGAGCCAGGTTCGCCGCCAGCATGAGGGCTCGCTGGAATACTCAGCGAGCCTGCAATGGATGCGGGATCTGACGGCGCCGTTCGTGAACGCGGTGGGCGCTTTCGAGCATCGTCATGCGAAGCACTCCGAGATAGTACGGCTCGTAAGCGACTGGGCCCCTCAGATCATGGCGCTGTTGATCGCCGAGAGCTCGCTCGGGCGCGAGCCGCAGCGCAAGGCGCAGGAGATCGAGGAAAAACTTCTGCAGCGCTGCTTCCAGCTACTCGCTGCCATCCTGCGGCTCGGGGTGACGCCGATCTCGGACTGTTACGACCCGCAAACTCTGGAACGATACCTGTCGCCGCTGCTCGATTTGAGCGGCGTCATTGCTGCTAGCCGTAAAGAAGCAAATAAGGAGAGCGGACATGGCTGATTCACTGGCAACTCGGGTGACCCGCATACTGGCTGGCAGCGCACATGCGTTCCTCGATGCGGTCGAGGATGCCGCGCCGGAAGCCATGATGCGTCAGGCGGTGCGCGAGATCGATCAAGTGATGAGCGAGGTGCGCGTTGATCTGGGAAAGGTGGAAGCCGCCAAGCACCTCATCACCACCCAGCTCAACAAGCTCAACAGCGAGAACGAACAGCTCGCGACGCAGATCGACACAGCGCTCGGTCGCGGAGAGGAAAACCTCGCGCGCGCCGGTATCGAGAGGCAGATCATCATCGACGATCAGATGCCCGTTCTGCAGCGCTCGCTCGCCGAGCAACAGGAGAAGGGCGGCGAGCTCGAGGGGTACATTACCGCGCTGCTGGCAAAGCGCCGCGAGATGGAGGGCGCTCTCCAGGATTATCTGGCGAGCGTCCAACAGCCGACGGGATCGATGAGCGGTGGGACGTCCCGGGCAGGCCATGAGTCCCGTGTCGAGAACGCCCAGTCCGCCTTCGACCGGGTACTGGCCCGACAGACCGGTGTCACAGGGCTCCGTGCCGCCGGTGGCGATGCGCAGAAGCTGCAGGAACTTCGTGACCTCTCGCGCCGTAATCGCGTCGAGGAGCGCCTCGCGCAGCTCAAGGCAAATCTGCCCAAAGTCTCGAGCTGATCACGCCGCCGAAGGAGTCGGACCGCCATGCTGTTCGCGGTCGAAACCTGGCCATTCACCGTCGCCATGCTGCTGCTGGTACTCATTGCGGCGAGCGAGGCGCTTGCGGTGCTGCTCGGCACCAGTATGTTCCATTGGCTCGAGCACTTCGCGCCCGACTCGGCGCATCCTGAAGGTGTTCTCGATCGCGGCCTCGGGTGGTTGCGCGTCGGGCGCGTGCCGGTGCTGATCCTGATCGTTACGTTTCTCGCCGCATTCGCCATGTGCGGTTTTGCCGCCAACATTCTCTCTTATCAGATCACCGGTGCCTGGCTTCCGGCCTGGATCTCCGTTCCGATTGCCGTCGTGGTCGGACTGCCGATCGTCCGCATGGCGGGAAGCGGGTTGTCACACCTCGTGCCACGGGAGGAATCGTCCGCGGTGACGCTCGACACGCTGGTCGGGCGCGTGGCGATCGTTGTCAGCGGTAGTGCAAAGAGGGGCTACCCCTCGGAAGCGAAAGTAGTCAACCAATACGGCCAGACTCTGTACATCATGTTGGAACCCGATACAGAAGATTGCACTTTCGAGCCAGGAGCGAGCGTGCTTCTGGTGCGGCAGATCTCCGGCAACCGCTTTGCCGGCATCGCCAACCCGCGCCCCGACCTGCTCTGAAGTCAAAAACAGCCCGACACTGGGGGTAGAAAATGCAGATCCTCGAACAAAACCTGATCCTTGCGGCAATCGCCTTCGTGGCATTGATCGCCGTCGGGCTCACATTCTCGCGCCTGTACCGCCGCTCATCCAAAGAGCGGTCTTTCGTTCGCACCGGACTTGGTGGCCAGAAGGTCGTCATGGACGGTGGCGCGCTGGTCTTCCCCGTGTTCCATGAGACGATTCCCGTCAACATGAACACCCTGAAGCTGGAGGTGACGCGTTCCGGCAAAGACAGTCTGTTCACGAAGGACCGCATGCGGGTGGATGTCGTGGTTGCGTTCTTCGTTCGTGTGCTGCCGAGTGTTGAGGGGATTGCAAACGCCGCACAGACTCTCGGCCTGCGGACTCTCGATCCCGGCGCGCTATCGCAGCTCGTCGAGGATAAGTTCGTGGATGCGCTGCGGGCGGCCGCTGTGGCCATGACCATGCAGGAGCTGCTGGATAAGCGCCAGGGCTTCATACAGGGCGTCCAGAATGCGGTCAGGGAGGATCTGCTCAAGAACGGTTTGGAGCTCGAGAGTGTCTCGTTGACGCGCATCGACCAGACCGCCATGCAGTTTTTCGATGCCAACAACGCATTCGATGCAGAGGGCTTGACGGTACTCACGGAACAGACCCAGCGGCGTAACCGTGAGCGTAATGAGATCGAAAAAGACACGTCAGTCGCGATTTCCAAGAAGAACTTCGAGGCCACGCAACAACAGCTCGAAATCGACCGCAACAGACGCTTTGCCGAGCTGACTCAGTCGCAGGAGGTGGCAGCACGGGAGGCCGAACAGGCGGCGACGGTCGCGAAAATTCGGGCCGATAAGGAACGAGAGGCCGAGCAGGCGAAGATCGCCGCCCAGCAGCAGATCCGCGAAGCGGAAGTTGCGCGTGATCAGCTGGTTCGTCAGCGCCAGGTGGAAGCGGAAAGGGAAGTCGCAATTTCGCAAGTTGAGCAGCAGCGCGCGACTCAGGTTGCCGAGCAAACCAAGGCGATCTCGGTAGCGCAGAAGTCCGAAGAACAATCGCATGCCGAGGCCAAAGCGAGTGCCGCGAAGGCGGACGCGGTCAAGGCGGCGCAGGTCGTGATCACCACAGAGCAGGTTGCTGCCGCCGAGCGCGCCAAAGAAGTCGCGCTGGTTCTGGCAGCGCAGGAGGCGGAGCAGAGGGCCATCGGAGTCAAGGTGCAGGCCGAAGCTGCCCGGCAGGCGGCGGAAAGTCAGGCGGACGCAATCCGCACGCTGGCGAAAGCCAACCGGGAGAACTACGAGGTCGAGGCAGCGGGCAAGCAGGTGATCAATCAGGCGATCAACACGCTCTCCGGCGCGCAGATCGACCTGCAGGTGAAGCTCGCGCTCATTCAGGCGCTGCCGAAGATCATCGAGGAGTCGGTGCGCCCGATGGAGAAGATCGACAGCATCCGTATCATGCAGGTGGATGGCCTGAACTCGGGTGCCCCGGCCGGGCCGGTCGCAGACGGGCAGGCGAGTGGCACCAATCTGGCGGAGCAGGCCGTAGGTGCGGCTCTGCGTTACCGCGCTTATGGACCAGTCCTGGACAAGCTTCTGAAGGAAGTCGGGCTGTCAGAGAATGGTGTTGCCGGACTCGTAGCTGCCACGCCGGTTGTGAGCGGCAACTCCACGGACAAGATCGGCTCGGAACGTGGAGGTTCACAGGCTGCCAAGGGCACGTGAGCCAGGTGCGCTCGGTTGAAGCCGAGTGTTCGGTCTAGTGCCACGATCTCTACGGGACTGAGATCCTCGATCTGTCGATATCCGAGGCCGCGCAGTCGAGCGAGCAGCGGCTCGGTCTCCCAGTAGGTCCGGAACACCTCGCCGACGCTATCGAGGCCGGCACCGAGCACCACGAGCTGACGCACACCCCTTACTAGCGCGCTCCGCAAGGCATCTTCCGCATAGCGCGAACGTGCCGGCCGACCTGCTTGCATGTCTCGAGGCTACCAGAGCTGAGCGGCAGGAATCGTCGGCACTCCCCAGTCAGATTATTACAATATGACCGGGCCGGATGGAGATGACACCATGAACAAGCACCTGCTCAACCGACGTCAATTCAGCGCGCGTTGTGCGGCCTTCGGCTTATCGTTGCCCTCGAGTGCCATCATTGCGGCGCAAGCAACCGCACAAATTCCGGCTCCGGCTGCGCCATCGAAGCCTGCTGCGCGTACCGTGAAGCTTCCGGACGGCACCACCGTTACTGCGCTCGGCCAAGGGTGCTGGCACCTCGGTCAGGGGAGGCATCCGCTGCCTGTCGAAGAAGAAGCGCTGCGCACGGGAATTTCGCTCGGCATGAACTTGATCGACACATCGGGCAATTACGGCAACGGCCGCTCCGAGCAATTCATCGGTCGCGTGATCGCCGGTCAGCGCGACCGCGTATTCCTGGTTTCCAAGGTGGAGGGCGATCAGGTGTCCGGCGATGGCATCGCCCGTGCCTGCGAGGCAAGCCTCGCTCGTCTCGGCACCGGGTATCTTGATCTCTATCTGCTGCATTGGCCGGTTCCGAGCGCGCAATTTTCCGGCGTTGTGGCGGCATTTGAACGACTGCGCGCGGCGGGGAAGATTCGCGCCTGGGGTGTATCCAATTTCAGCGTGGAGCAGATGGAGGATCTGTTTCGAGTTCCCGATGGCCATCGCTGCGCCACCAATCAGGTCCCTTACAGTCTCAACCACCGTCGCATCGAGCGTGATGTCCTGCCGTGGTGCAAGGGGCACAACATGCCGGTCATGGCGTACTCTCCTCTGGGAGGCGACAGGAACCTCGTAATCGGTGACCGCACGCTGGCGCAGATCGGCATCGTCCATGGTGGCTCGGCCGCCGCCGTGGCGTTGGCCTGGGTGATTCGCAGCGGCAACGTCATTGCGATTCCCGAATCCGGCTCTCCGGAACATGTCAAGGAGAATGCCGTGGCGCTTACACTGACACTCACGGCGCAAGACCTTCAGACTTTGGATACCGCGTTTTCCTGACCATGCGGCGCGACGGCGCGACGGCGCGAGGAGCGCGAAAGTGTGCCGATCATCGAGGGAAGGCAAGTCATGCTCAATCTGATCGCTGCGAGTGCTTACTTTCTTCTCATTCATTTCGGCGTGTCGGGAACAAGGTTGCGCGACGGCTTGGTCATGCGCCTCGGCGCAGGGCCTTACCGCGGCGCATTCGCGCTCGCCTCGCTCGTCGGCCTCGTGTGGATGAGCTACGCATATAAGCACGCGCCGACCGTGGAGCTATGGGGATTGTTGCTGGGATTCCGGCCGGCCGCGTACGTGCTGGTCTTCATCGCGTTCCTCTTCGTGGTCATCGGCATCACCACGCCGAGTCCGACCCGGGCTGGCATGGAGTCAAGAGTCCGGCAGGGGCCCGATGCGGCGCGAGGGATGGTGCGCATCACGCGACATCCGTTTTTGTGGGGAATTGCGCTGTGGGCGTTCGTACACCTCATCGTCAACGGCGATCTTGCATCCCTGATCTTCTTCGGCTCGCTGCTCGTGCTCGCCGTGGGCGGTACTCTTGCGATCGATGCGAAGCGGCGGCGCAGCTTCGGCGGCCAATGGACGAAGTTTGCAGACGTGACTTCCGATGTTCCGTTTGCCGCCATAGTCGCCGGCCGAAATCGACTGGGGCTCGCGCTTGCGGAAATCGGGGTCTGGCGACCTTTGACAGCGATTCTGGTGTACGCGGCGGCGTTCTATCTCCACGGACGGTTGGGGCCGCCGCTCACATGACTGGCGCTCGTCGAGGGTTCTTGCGGGAGCGCGCCGGAAGGCTTGAGCTGAGCCGGTGGTCTACCGTGACCCGGCGGATTCGGATTACCGCCCCAAGGTTGTGCAAGCACGTGCAAGAACCTCCAATAGAATCCGGGACCGCCCGTTCGGCGCGGAAGCGGGCGAGCTGATCGCGGTCGTCCAGACGGCGATGCTGAGTGGCGCTCCTTACACTCTGCTCCGCGACGCTCTCCTGACCCATCCAACGATTGCAGAAGGGCTGGGTGTGCTGTTTCAGGTGGCGCCGCAACTGCCGCCGGCAACATGAGCAGGACCTGACTCAGCGCTGCATCTGCATGAGTTGATTCATCGGCATCAGGTTGTGGTTCAGATGCAGCATGACCCACAGCGAGCCAAACACGATCAGGCAGACGATGAGAACACCAAAGGCAAGGGCCAGGATGTTGTTCTCATTGTCGGGATCCGTCGTGATGTGCAGAAAGAAAATGAGATGGATGCCGATCTGCGCTACGGCCAGCACCAGCAGCGCCATGGCCACACCGGAGGCGTAGATCTCACGGGTCTGATCGGCCCAGAAAGAGGCGATCGTGAGGAGAGTGGCGAGACCCAGCCCGATCAGGTATCCGCGTACTTCCAGTGCGAGACT
>Ga0306920_100017059_pt1 | contig 10018 bp, 8 predicted proteins | sample flu12Cox44000170_FD_204666 | JGI IMG/M metagenome (GOLD analysis project Ga0306920, IMG submission 204666) | Lab enrichment of tropical soil microbial communities from Luquillo Experimental Forest, Puerto Rico - flux4day.12C.oxic.44.000.170 (v2)... | ecosystem: Environmental > Terrestrial >...
CGAAGCAGATCGGGATGCGCCGTCCGAGAGCGACGGAGGCCTCCTCGACGTGGCGGGCCATCGCCTCCCAGACGTCGGGTTCGTCGTGGGCCCCGTTGATGCGAGCGACGTCCATGCCCTTCTCGGCGAAGTCCCGCACCATGGCGGCGTCATGGGCGGCTTCGGTCGGAAGGGTCACCATGATCCGGGGGACACGGTGCACGGGTCGTGGGCCGAAGAGCCGGTCCGTGTTGCGGTCGAGAGCCCGACGCCCGCCGGCGAAGTCCACATGGTCCGGTGGCGGGATCGTCCGGCCGAGTGTCTCCGCGACGGCCAGCACGGTCGCCAGCACGTGCGCCTCGCTCCGACCGAGCGACGAGAGACCGTGGTCGGTCAGCCGACGTTGGAGGTCCCGCACGTCCCGGTGGCGCAGTGCGAGGTAGTGCAAGAGGTTGAGAGCATCGTCACGGTGGACGCGATCGACGGCCGCGAGCTCAGGCGAATGCTCGGCGGCGTAGTCCGAGGCGGCCGTCACCAGTTCACCGACCTCGCGGGCAAGATCGTCCCGCCATCGCTGCTCCCACAGCGCGGACACTTCGAGCTCGTTCATGAACTGCGCCTCCGACGAGCCTGAGCCGGCACATTCAACGCGCCACGGGTGATGGCCTGAAACCAGTGTCTTTGGCCCTCTTTTGGGGGGAAGCCGGCGTCGATCGGGACCAATGGCCATCCTCGTGCCCCCCGCCAGGCACCTCGGATGAGTCTGCCCCTACGAAGGCCAAGGCAGCCTGCAGGACCACGTCGGGCGTCGGGCCGGTGTCGATGACGGTTGCGGCGGGCCAAGGCACCTCGGCCGCAGCCATGGCCTTGGCTACGGCCGCCGTGGCGTCCGAGGGGTCTCTTCCTTCCAACATCCGTCGCCGGATACGGGCCAGCCGCTCCTCTGGGCCTGCGACGCAGTACAGCTGGGACAGATCGGCCGCTGTCTCGCCCGCCAGGTGCTCGGCCCTCTGCCTCCACGCCGGCACCTGCCAGGACGCGTCCAGGACGACGCTGTGCCCATTGGTCAGACACGTCCGGGCCCGGGCCAACAGCTGCGCGTACACCGCGCCAGTCGCCTGCGGCGTGTACAGACCGCGACCGGGGGGAGCCGGGCACCGGTCGCTCACGTCGAGCCCCGCTTCCTGCTTGCGGACCTCGTCCGACCGCAGGACGACCGCCTGGAGGGCATCGCCGAGACCGGCCGCCAGGGTGGTCTTGCCGGTGCCCGGGAGCCCCCCGACCAGGATCAGGCGGATCCTGCCGGCGTCGAGGTGACGGAGCGCGAGCGCCATGAGGTCGCTCGCGGCTGCGGCCGGAGCTCCATGGCTGTCAGCGGCGCGGAGGCAGGCCACCTTGGCGCGGACCTGGGCCCGGTAGGCGACGTAGTGGTGGGCCAGCGACGCCGGCCAGCTGTCGGCAGCAAACTCGCGATAGGACCCGAGAAAGAAGGCGGCGAGGTCGGCGCGGCCCAGGCGCTCGAGGTCCATGGCCAGGAAGGCGGCGTCGGCCAGCTGGTCCCCCCAGCGGAGTCGGTCGTCGAACTCGATGCAGTCGAGGATGCGGGGCCCATCCTGCAGGCAGAAGATGTCTTCGGCCAGCAGGTCGCCGTGGCCGTCCTTGATGCGCCCGCCGGCAATGCGACCCGCAAACAGCGAGGCGCGGCCATCGAGGTATCTCCGCGCGAGGCAGATCACCCCGTCCGCCACAACAGGATCGAGGATCGATCCGATGAACGGGGCCATCTCGGATGCGTTGGCCTCCCAACGAGCGGCCGTGGCGTCGCGGGTGGCGGCGGCTTCGATCTCCGGGGAAGACGCCGCGAGAGCGTGGAGAGCCGCCAGCCGGCGGGCGACGAGACGGAGATCGTCACGCACGTCGACGCCGGCGGCCACGAGGTTCGCGAGCCGGCGTGCCGCCGGAAGGCGACGCATGGCGACGAGCGGCTCACCGGGCCCGTCGGCGCCGTCGACAAGGCGGGCGACGCCGAGATAGACGTCGGGAGCGAGCCGGGCGTTGAGATCCACCTCCCTCCGGCACGCGAGCTCCCGCCGGTCGAGCCGCCGAAAATCGAGGAACCCGAACTCCACCGGCTTCTTGAGCTTGTAGGCGCGGTCACCGACGAAGAACACGACGGCCGTGTGGGTCTCGACCAGCGCGGCATACGGCTCCGAACTCTCGTCGCTCATCATCGTCGGACTGTCCTAGGTACACGCTGGTCGCCGGCCGGTGCCCGCAACAGGGCCGAACGTCCCACCGTCTCCTGTGCGAAGGACGATCGACCCTGGCTGCGCGCCGCTCGACGTGGCCATCATGGAAGTGGGGTCCCGCCCCGGATGGTCCGAGGTCCGGACCCCGGGGAGGAGGGTGCGTCATGTATCTCGTACGACGCGGCCGGTCGGAGTGGCCCGAAATGTTCCACCGTTACCTCGACCCCGACTGGGACAAGGGATGGATGCGCGTCGAGGAGTATCGGGACGGTGACGACGTGGTCGTACGGGCCGAGCTCCCCGGCATCGATCCGGATCAGGACGTCGAGGTCTCGGTCACGGACGGCATCCTGCACATCGAGGCCCATCGCGAGGAGCAGTCGGAGCAGAAGGAGAAGGACGGTTACCGCTCCGAGTTCCGCTACGGGAGCTTCAGCCGGAGCTTCGTCCTGCCGGCCAACACCGACGAGGGCAACGTCACCGCCAGCTACAACGACGGTGTCCTCGAGGTCCGGCTGCCGGCGGGACCGGAACCCAAGGAGTCCGTCACACGGATCCCGGTCAGCCGGTCCTGAGCGTGGATCGCCGGCCGGGCCCCGGCCCGGCCGGCGTCACCACCCAGCCGGCGTCACCGCTCGCATCAGGTGAGCGTGAGCGTGAGCGTGACCGCGGTGCCGCGTGGTCGCCGGTCAGCGCCGCACCGGGTAGCGGAGGTGCAGCGCCCGGCTGCCCTCGACCACGAGCGGATCCTCGAGCATGACGTGGCCGCTGACGAGGTCACCGAAGTAGCGGATGCCGGTGCCGAACAGCACCGGCACCTGGCTGATGCAGATCTCGTCGACGAGGCCGAGGTTCAGGGCCTGTTGGATGATGCTGGCGCTGGCGATCGTGACGAACCTGTCACCGGCGGTCTGCTTCGCCGTGGCGATCGCCTCCTCGACGCTGCCGGTGAAGCTGGTCCGCGGGAACCGCTCGGCGGCGTCCGCGGGGGGCGGCCGGTGGGTCACGACGACCACGGGTGCCCCGGCGGGGTGGTTGTCGCCCCAGCCATCGGTCTGGTCGAACAGCCGCCGGCCGGCGACCAGCGCGCCGCAGCCGGACGTGAGCTCCTGCAACATCACGGCACTCGCTCCGTCGACCGAGAAGCTCATGCGCTCCTGCGCGCTCGGCACCACGACGTCGCCGTTCCAGTACCAGTCGAACAACTCCGCCGGATTGTCGTCGGGCTGGGCGACAAAGCCATCCAGCGACATGCACATGTGGGTGAGCACCTTGACCATGTCAGATATGACCCCGCTGGCCATCCCCGGGATACTCGGCCCGCCACTCGGGGGCCACGGATCAGCTGCACCGCCGACTCCCGTGCTGGTTCACCGGGTGTCGGTGCGGCGCCCTGCGGTGGGCGAGGGGGGACTTGAACCCCCACGACCTTGCGGTCACTGGCACCTGAAGCCAGCGCGTCTGCCTATTCCGCCACTCGCCCGAGCAGCAGGCATTTGATGGTAGTCGAGGCCGGGGTCGCCACGAATTCGGGGGGGTCGCGTGGGTACGCTGAATGCGGCCATGGGACTCCAGAAATTCGAGCAACGCCTCGAGCACCTCGTCGAAGGCGTGTTCGCCAAGGCCTTCCGGAGCGGGCTGCAGCCCGTCGAACTGGGACGGCGGATGGTGCGCGAGATGGACCTCCATCGCACCATCGGCGTGCGGGGAACGCTGGTGCCCAACCGGTTCACCGTCACGCTCAGCCCGGCCGACCGGGAGCGGTTCCGGCCGATCGAGCACACCCTCGTGGCCGAGTTGATCGACACCGCCCGCCAGTACGCCCGGGAGGAGGGCACGCGTTTTCCGGGCGCGGTGTCGGTCGAGCTCTCCACCGACGAGCGGCTGGCGCCGGGTGCCTTCCGGCTCGAGGGCGTCATGGCCGAAGGCGGTGCCGCCGCCGGCCTGGTGCTCGCCGACGGCAGCCGCTTCGACGTCGGTGACAAGCCGGTGACGATCGGCAGGGCCGCCGACTGCGACATGGTTCTCAGCGACCCCACCGTTTCGAAGCATCACGTCGAAGTACGGCCTCGGGGAAGCGACCTGGTGCTCATCGACCTCGGCTCGACCAACGGCACGCGTGTCAACAACGTCGGCGTGCGCGACCACTTGCTCACCGACGGCGACGAGATCCGCGTCGGCGCGACCGTCCTGCGCTTTGAAGCGGTGTGAGCGGTGCCGGAGTCTCTCCTCCGCATCCTCAACGGGTGCCTACTGGTCGTTCTCGGGCTGTTCCTCCTGCGCGTGCTGCGAGCCGTGTGGGTCCAGGTCAACGCCCCGCCGCTGATGCCCCCGGCCCCGCCGCCCGCCCCCGCTCCGGCCGCGGCCGCGCCGCCTGACGGGCTGCGCTTCCGCGTGATCGAGCCGACCGAGCAACGGGGCCGGACCTACGACCTCGCCGACGAGGTGACGGTCGGGCGGGCGCCCGGTTGCGGCGTCTCGATCCCAGACGTGACCGTCAGCCAGCTGCACGCCCGGGTGTTCCGCCGGGACGGCCGGCTGTTCGTCGAGGACCTGGGCTCGACCAACGGCACCTGGCTCAACCGGACGCGGGTCGGCGCCGCCGTCCCGCTGAAGCGCGGTGACCGGGTGCAGGTCGGCTCGACCGTGCTCGAGGTGGCACGGTGACCAAGACCGCGCTCCGGTGGGGTTCGGCCACTGACCGTGGCCTGGTGCGGCGCAACAACCAGGACCACCTGCTGGTCGGGCCGACGTTGTTCGCCGTGGCCGACGGGATGGGCGGCCACGCGGCGGGAGAGGTCGCGTCCGAGGTCGCCATCGGGGCCGTGGAGCGGGCGTTCGGCGGCGGTGACGCGCCGGCGTCGGACGATCTCCGGGTGGCGGTCGAGCACGCCAACCAGGTGGTGTACCAGCAGGCCCAGCACGATCCGGCCCTGCGGGGCATGGGGACGACGCTCACGGTGGCGGCCGTGGTCGTCACCGACGGCGAGGAGCGCATCGCGGTGGCGAACGTGGGCGACTCGCGTGCCTACGTCTTCGCCCACGGCGACCTGACCCAGCTCACCGAGGATCACAGCGTGGCCGAGGAGTTGGTGCGACAGGGTCAGATCAGCCCCGACGAGGTGGACACCCACCCCCAGCGCCACATCCTCACGAGAGCGTTGGGCATCTTCCCCGAGGTCGAGGTCGACGTGTGGGAGGTGCTGCCCTACGTCGGCGACCGGCTGTTGCTCTGCAGCGACGGCCTGGTCCGCGAGATCGCCGACGACCAGATCGCCTCGGTGCTCCGGCGCCTGTCCGACCCCTCGCAGGCGGCGCAGGACCTGGTGGCCCGGGCGCGGGCGGCCGGCGGGTCCGACAACATCACCGTCGTCGTGGTCGACGTGGTCGCTGACGGCGACCAGGCGCTCGTCGCCTCGGAGGCGGTCTCGGCAGGCCGATCGGCGAAGGGCGCGTCAGCCGTCGCCGCGCCGGCCGCGGGGGAGGCGGTCCCGGCGGCGGGACGCGTGCCGGCTCCGCTGCCGTTCCCTGCGCCCGGCACCAGGGGAGTCACGACCGCCGGCGAGCGTGACGAACCCGCACCCGTGGTACCGCTGCCACCGCGGCGAAAGCGCGTCACGGTCCGGGCGGTGGCGTTCGTGGTGGTCCTCGCCGTCGTGCTGGCCGGAGCCGCCGTGGCCCTCGTCAGCTACGCGCGCGATCCCTACTTCGTGACCCTCGGTCCGCCCGGCTCGGCGCCACCGTCTCCGCTCGTCCAGCCGTCATCGCGCCCGCTCGTCATCGAGAAGGGGAGGCCGGGCGGCCTGTTGTGGTTCCACCCGACCTTCGCCGAGCGAACCGGGGTGCTCAGCGACGAGGTGCTCCCGTCACGCCTGCCCGACCTGCAGCGGGGAAAGACCGAGTCGAGCCTCTCGGCCGCCCGCGCCTACGTGGCCAACCTCGTCAACGAGGCACGCCAGGCCGCCACGGGCGGCCCCACGACGACCGCGCCGTGACCGTCGCCGTTCCGCAAGCCGACCGGGCCGACCGGCGCGCCGACCGTCGGTACCGACGGGCCGTTCGTCGGTGGGAGGTCGCCAACCGCTCCACCGAGCTCGGCCTGATCCTCCTCGTCACCGTGATCGTCGTGGGCGCCTACATCCTCGCCAGCCTGGGCAAGACCGCGTCCTTGCCGGTCAACCTCGGTCCGTTCCTCCTCGCCGTGCTGGGGCTGTTCCTCTGCGCCCACATCGCGTTGCGCATCGTGGCGCCGCGCGCCGACCCCGTGCTCCTACCCCTCGCCCTCCTGCTCAACGGCCTGGGCTACGTGATGATCGTGCGCCTCAACCGCCACGAGGCGGGCCTCCAGGCGGTGTGGACGGCGCTCGGGCTGGGTGCGTTCATCGTGACCCTCGTCGTCGTCCGCCGGATCCGCGACCTCGACCGCTACCGCTACCTCCTGGGCTTCGCCGGCGTGGGCCTGCTCCTCCTGCCGCTGGTGCCGGTCATCGGCGAGCAGATCGCCGGGTCGCGGGTGTGGGTGCACTTCGGGCCGTTCAACTTCGAGCCGGGAGAGCTGGCCAAGGTCCTGCTGCTCATCTTCTGCGCGTCCTACCTCGGCGAGAAGCGGGTGCTCCTCGCCGAAGGCGATCGCTGGCTCGGGCCGATCCCCGTACCGGACCTGCGCGCCCTCGGCCCCGTCGCCGTGGCCTGGGGCGTGGCCATCACGGTCATGATCGCCGAGCACGACCTCGGCATGTCGATGCTGTACTTCTTCCTCTTCATCACCCTGCTGTACGTGGCCACGTCGAGGCGGCGCTACGTCGCGGCGGGGGCGGCGATGTTCGCCGCCGCGGCCGTGGTCGCCTACCGCACGTCACCCGTCCTCCACGAACGGGTCAAGATCTGGCTCGACCCGTGGCGGACAGCGCAGAGCAGCGGCTTCCAGCTCGTGCAGGCGATGTTCGCGTTCGCCGCCGGAGGCACGGTCGGGACGGGACTGGCCCTGGGAAGCCCCACCCGCATCCCCGCGGTGCAGACAGACTTCATCTTCGCGGCGATCGGTGAGGAGCTCGGACTGGTCGGCACGATCGCCGTGCTCACGGCATTCCTCCTCATGATCGCCGTGGGCCTCAGGATCGCCCTCCGGGCCGACCATCCCTTCGACAAGCTCCTCGCCACCGGGGCGGCGGCGATCATCGGACTGCAGACATTCATCATCGTGAGCGGCGTCATCCGCCTCCTGCCGCTGACCGGCATCACGCTCCCGTTCGTGTCCTACGGCGGGTCATCGCTGCTGACGAACTACATCCTGCTCGCACTGCTCCTGCGGGTCAGCGACACGTCGGCGCGGCACGCCGCCGGAGTCCCCGCATGAACCGCAGCATCCGCGCCTTCGGGCTGGTGGTCACGGTCCTGTTCGTCGCCCTGATCGCGCAGTTGGTCAACCTTCAGGTGGTCGACGCCAACCGGCTCAACCACAACCCGACCAACACGCGTCAGGTCGTCGCCGACTTCAGCCGGCCGCGGGGGACGATCCAGACGGCCGACGGCGTGATCGTCGCCCAGTCGGTGCCGTCGGGCGACGTCTACAAGTACCAGCGCGAGTACCCCAAGGGAGCCCAGTACGCGTTCACGACCGGGTTCCTCTCGTTCCGCTACGGGTCGACCGGCGCCGAGGCGCAGTACGGCGACGCCCTCGCCGGCCGCAATCTGCCCCTCCGTGCCAGCGACCTGCGCAACCTGCTGTCACCGTCGCCCCGGACCGCCAACGTCACCCTCACGCTCAACGACTACCTGCAGGAAGCCGCCTCGTTCGCGCTCGGTCAGCGGGTGGGTGCGGTGATCGCCCTCGACCCGCGGGACGGCTCGGTCCTGGCCATGGTCAGCCAGCCGTCGTACGACCCCAACCTGCTGGCGTCGCACAACGGCAGCGTGGTGTCCAACGCCTGGAGCATCCTCACCACCGACAAGCTCGCCCCCATGCTTCCCCGGGTCTACCGCGAGAGCTACGCCCCGGGGTCGACGTTCAAGACCGTCACTGCGTCGGCCGTGCTGGACCACGACCCCGCCCTGGCCACCAAGACCTACCCCACGATCAACGCCTTGGACCTGCCGCTCACCACCAACAAGCTCCACAACTTCGGCGGTGAGACGTGCGGCGGCCAGCTGCCCACCTTGTTCACGATCAGTTGTGACACCGGCTTCGGGCAGATCGGCCTCGACCTCGGCGCGCAGGCACTCTCGGCCGAGGCGCAGTCCTTCGGGTTCAACCAGGTCCCGCCGCTGGACCTGCCCGGCGTGTTCAAGTCGACCTTCCCGCCGGCTTCGTTCTTCGACCAGCAGCAACCACTGCTCGCCTTCAGCGCCATCGGGCAGGACAACGTGTCGGCCACGCCGCTGCAGATGGCGCTCATCGCCGCCGGGATCGCCAACCACGGCGTGATCATGGCCCCCCACGTCATGAAGGAGATCCGCGACTCGGACGGCAACCTCGTCACGTCCTACACGCCGAAGCCGTGGCTGACGGCCACGTCGCCGTCGACGGCCGACACGATCAAGTCGTTCATGGTGTCGGTCGTCCAGCACGGCACGGGGACGGCCGCCGCCCTCCCCAACGTGCAGGTGGCGGCCAAGACCGGGACGGCGGAGGTGACGCCGACGCTGACCAACGCCTGGATGATCGCCTTCGCGCCGGCCGACAACCCCGTGATCGCAGTCGCGGTGGTGCTGCCCGACCTCCCCGGGGTGGGCAACGAGGTCACGGGCGGCGTCAAGGCCGCCCCCATCGTGCGAGGCGTGATCAGCACCTGGCTGCAGCACCAGGGATGACCGGTCGCGGCTGGCGCGGCAGGGCCCGCCGATAGGCTTGCCCGGATGGCCACCCCTCCCCAAGAGGTCTACAACGACCGGTACGAGCTGGTCCGCCTGGCCGCGCGGGGGGGCATGGCCGAGGTGTGGGTGGCGCACGACTCGCTCCTGGACCGGACCGTCGCGCTCAAGGTTCTCTTCCCCGAGTTGAGCGTCGATCCCAACTTCGTCGAGCGCTTCCGCCGTGAGGCGCAGGCGGCCGCCAACCTGAGCCATCCCAACATCGTCTCGGTCTACGACTGGGGCGAAGCGGGCAACACCTACTTCATCGTGATGGAGTACGTCGAGGGCCGCGCCCTCTCGACCCTGCTGCGCGAGGACGGACGGCTGCCGGCCGAGCGCGCCGCCGCCATCGGCGTCGACGTCGCGGCCGCGCTGGGGTTCGCCCATCGCAACGGCGTGATCCACCGGGACGTCAAGCCCGGCAACGTCCTCATCACGACGGACGACCACGTGAAGGTGACGGACTTCGGCATCGCCATGGCTGTCGGCACGGAGGATCATCTGACGCAGACGGGTGCCGTGATGGGGACGGCGACGTACTTCTCCCCCGAGCAGGCGCAGGGGCTCCCGGTGGACCAGCGCAGCGACGTGTACGCGCTCGGGGTGGTGCTGTACGAGCTCGTCACCGGTCGACCCCCCTTCGTCGCCGACGGTCCCGTCGCCGTCGCCTACAAACACGTCCACGAGGCCCCCGTTCCGCCCTCCGAGGTCGTCCCCGAGATCCCCGCCGGCTTCGAGGCGATCGTGTTGCAGGCGCTGGCCAAGGACGTCCGCCAGCGCTACGCCAGCGCCGAGGAGCTACGCGCCGACCTCAACCGGTTCCGCCAGGGGCGCCCGGTGCTCGCCGATCCGGTCCCACGCCCCGTCGCGCCCGCCGACCCGGCCCCGGTCGCCGTCGCCGCACCGGTCATCGTGCCGGAGGCGCCACCGACCGGCGT
>Ga0306920_100017060_pt1 | contig 10018 bp, 8 predicted proteins | sample flu12Cox44000170_FD_204666 | JGI IMG/M metagenome (GOLD analysis project Ga0306920, IMG submission 204666) | Lab enrichment of tropical soil microbial communities from Luquillo Experimental Forest, Puerto Rico - flux4day.12C.oxic.44.000.170 (v2)... | ecosystem: Environmental > Terrestrial >...
CAGGATCGCGCGCAGTTGCGTGAGAAACATCCGCGGCTCCGCCAACGAGAACCTCACCGCGCGCAATCCGAGAGCCGGGTTCGGCGCGACGCGCGTCAGGCCCTCGAGCCCTTCCTTGTGCTTGTCGGCACCGAGGTCGAACGTGCGGATCGTCACCGGTTTGCCTTCCATCCCTGCGGCAACGGTCCGATACGCCTCGAACTGCTCGTCCTCCGACGGCAGTCCCACGCGGTTCAGAAACAGGAACTCGGAGCGGAAGAGCCCGATTCCCACGGCGCCGTTGTCGAGCGCCTGGGAGAGGTCGCCGGGGAGCTCGATGTTCGCCTCGAGCTCTACCGTCTGCCCGTCCAAGGTCGTCGCCGGCTTCGTCTTCAGCCGGCGAAGCTTCGCGCGGCCGAGCTCGAGCTCGCCCTGCTTCAGCCGATATTCGGCCAGCACGGACTTGTCCGGATTGACGATGACGACGTGGCTCGTCCCGTCGAGGATCAGGAGCTCGTTCTCGCGGATCAGCTGCCGGCCGTTGTGCGTTGCGGCCACCGCAGGAACCGCGAGGCTCCGGGCGACGATCGCCGTGTGCGAGGTCACGCCGCCCAAATCGGTGATGAAGCCCGCGTAGCGGTGCGTCTTGAACTGGATGACGTCCGCCGGCGAGAGATCGTGCGCGACGAGGATCGTGTGCTGCTCCGCGCCCGGCTGGACGAGGGCGCCGGGCTTGCCGAGGAGCCGCTTCAGCACGCGCTCGACAACCTGGACGACATCGGCTTTCCGCTCGCGCAGGTAGGAGTCCTCGATCCCCTCGAACTCGCCGACCAGAACGTTCATCTGCTGAGTGAGCGCCCACTCAGCGTTGCAGTATTGCTCGGCGATGACCCGCTTCGACTCCTCGGCGAGCGTCGGATCCGACAGGATCATCGCGTGGACATCGAGGATCGCGCCAAATTCGGCCGGGGCGTCGCCGGCCGTCATCGAGCCGTGCAGGCCATGGAGCTCGGCGCGCACCTCGGCAAGTGCGTTCTCGAGGCGTGCGATCTCGGCCTCGACGCGTCCTGCGGGAATTGTGTAGTGGGCGACCTCGAGTGTCGCGTGCGAAACGAGCTGCGCCCGCCCGATGGCGATCCCGCCCGAGACGCCAATCCCGTGTAGCGCGAAACTCGGCACGCCGCTTATTGACCCTCGCCGAAGTAGTCGTTGACCAGCGCGACGATCGCCGCCAGCGCCTCGTCCTCGTCGGGCCCGTTCGTCTCGAACGTCACCTTGGCGCCCTTGCCGGCCGCGAGCATCATCACGCCCATGATGCTTTTCGCGTTTACCTTGCGGTTATTGCGCGCCATCGTGACGTCACTCTGATACTTGGCGGCAAGCTGGGTGAGCTTGGCGGAGGCCCGGGCGTGCAGTCCCAGCTTGTTGATGATTTCAACTTCGCGCTGAGGCATAGGATGGATCCGACTCCATGTGCAATACGCCCTCGCAGCCGCCGGAGATCGCTTTCTTTACCATCGTCTCCATCCCGCGCGCCCGGTAGGTGATCGCGCGCACGAGCATCGGCAGATTGACGCCGGCGATCCCCTCGACGCGTCCGGGTTCGAGCAGCTTGCCTACCAAGTTGCAGGGCGACGCTCCGTAGATATCGGAGAAGACGAGTACGCCGGCGCCCGCATCGAGCCGCAAGACGAGCTGTCGCGCCGCCGGGAGCAGCATCAGCGGGTCGTCGGTCGCGGCGACCGACAGGACTTCGAACTGCGGGGGACGGCTGCCGAGCACGTGCGTAACTGCGCGGGCGAGACCGTCGCCCAGGCTGTCGTGCGCAATGATCAGGATGCCGATCATCGAGGGTCCCGTCGCGGCTGCGGTCCGGGGGTAGGAGGAAGGGGCCCCTCCGGTGGGAAGGCCATCGTTCATGGTAGCACGCGGGGGACTGCGCCTCGGGGCGAAGGCTCAGGCAGAAGCCTTCTCAAGCGCGGCTGCGAACATCGCTCCTACGTCGAAGCCCGATTGCTCGGCGATCTCGACAAAGCATGTCGGGCTCGTCACGTTGACCTCGGTCAGGTAGTCGCCGATCACGTCGAGCCCGACGACGAGCAACCCTTCTGCCCACAGGCGCGGCCCCATCTGCGCCGCAATTTCGCGGTCGCGGCGCGAGAGCGGCCGGGCGACGCCGCGACCGCCGGCGGCGAGGTTGCCACGGGTCTCACCGGGCTTCGGGATCCGTGCAAGAGCGTAAGGCACCGGCTCGCCGGCAATGATCAGCACGCGTTTGTCGCCGTCGGCGATCTCCGGAATGAAGCGCTGCGCCATCATCGTCCGCCTGCCTTCGCGCCCTACCGTCTCCAGGATCACGTTGCGGTTTGGGTCATCGGCGCGAACGCGAAATACCGACGTTCCGCCCATGCCGTCGAGTGGCTTGACGACAGTATCGCCATGGGTGTCGATGAACGCGCTGACGCGTTGGGCGTCACGTGTGACGAGCGTGGGCGCGATGAACTGCGTGAAGCGCGCGATCGCCATCTTTTCGTTGTGGTCGCGGACCGCACGCGGGCGATTGAAGACCCGCGCGCCCTCGGTCTCCGCGGCCTCGAGCAGATACGTCGAATACACGTACTCCATGTCGAACGGAGGGTCCTTGCGCATCACGACTGCGGCGAAATCCTTGAGCGCGCGCTCCTCCGGCTCGCCCTCGGCGTACCAGTCGTGATTGTCAGGGCGGAGCGCGAGCGGGACCGCGCGGGCGCGAATACCGCGTCCGTCCCATGCCATGTCGGGCTGCATGATCGCGAACACACGGTGGCCGCGCGCCGCGAGCGCCCGCATCATTGCGATGCTCGAGTCCTTGTACGCCTTCAGGCCGGGCAGCGGGTCGAGGATGAAGGCGTAATCCATGGACAGGGCAACGGCGGGGTCGGGGCCGCCATGCTACAGCAACCGACCCGAAGCTTCAGATTTCGAACATCGTGCCTTCCTGGCCCGGCGTGACCTGGAAGGCAGGCTTCGCGTCCGCGATCACCTCGCCGTAGAGGCGATCAAGGTCCGTGTCGCTGTGGCTCGGATCGTGATGAAAGGGCACGAAGTGCCTTACTTCGGAGAGCGCGGCGAAGGCAAGCGACTGACCGAGCGAGCTGTGACCCCAACCGACGTGCCCCGAGTATTCGTGGGCATCGTATTGACTGTCGTGGACTAGCAGGTCCGCTTCGGCGGCGAGTCCACCTCCGGAAGTCCACTCGCGCGGCAGCGACGGAAAGGCGTTCACCCCGAGCGCCGGCTCGTGGTCCGGCAGGTAGGTGAGCACGCCGCCGCCGGCTTCCTCGATCCGGTAGCCAACCGTCGGACCAGGATGGCAGACGAGCGCAGAGGACACGCGAAATTCGCCGATGTCGACCTCGCCGCACGGCACCTCGTGCAACGTGATCTCCGACGGGAGTTCGCGCAGGCACACCGGAAAAAGCGGCGGCGAGAGGTATCGCATCAGCCGCTCGCGCAGCGTGAGCTTGCTGCTCGCCGGCCCCCAGATGTGCACGGCGAGGTCCGGCCGATAGAGCGGCCCGAAGAAGCCCAGCCCCTGTATGTGATCCATGTGCAGATGCGTGAGCAGAATGTCGACGCGGCGCAAACTGCCGTTGAGCGTCGCCGAGAGCCGGCGCACGCCCGTCCCCGCGTCGAGCACGAGCATCGTCCCTTCGCGCCCGCGGACACTGACGCACGAGGTGTTGCCACCGTAGCGCGCGGTTTCCGGCCCGGGCGTCGCGAGCGAGCCGCGCGTCCCCCAAAGCGTGACCCGCATCTCAAATCTCCCAGAAGATTGTCATCGCGCCGAACAGCGCGTCGCGCTCGCCGATCAACGGGAACGCCGTGACATGCACGTGCCGCCAGTCACCTTCGGGACGCCGGAGAGAGATCGTCCGTGAGACAGGATGGCGGCGCGTGAGTGCCTTCATCATCGGCCGCTCCTCCGGCGGGATCGGGCTGCGGTCCTCGTCCCTCGCGGCGATGAGCGTCGTCCACTCGTCGGCCGTCATCTCGCCCGTTTCGTCGAAGCGCCTGTTGAAAATGGCTTCGGCCGATTCGTTGTAATAGACGAGCGTCCCTTCGGCATCGACGAGCAGGATCGGAGCGGAAACGCTACTCGCGAGCTGTCTTGCGAGGATGATCTGAATGGATTTCGCGGCCGCCATCGCGTTCGCCTCCCACGGCTGCTGCCATTGTGCGCGCGCGGAATCCCGTCACGCTACACCCGGACGGGTGGGGTTTCGGCAAGCCCGGCCCGCACCGCGCGGAACAACCCGCCCGATGCCGCCATGTCCGCTCGGCGAAGATGTCCATCGCCTTCAGCTATCCGACAGGATGGGCCGCGTTTGCGCCTGAACAACACTCCCCTCGCGACGCGGCCGCCGCTTCACCACCTGAGGTGGCGTTCGCCTGATGCCTCCCTATAATGGCCGGGAAACCGCGAAAGCGCCTATTCAGGTGTGACAAAAAGCGGGAGGAGAGCACACTGCTCATCAGGGGCCTGTCCGGCATTATCCCCAGCGGTCCGCGCCTGTTGCGGATCGTCTGGCCGCTCCTCGCTGTCGTTGCTTTGCTCGCGCTGCTCGGTGCGATGAGCATCGACATCCTATCCGCGGTCCGCGCATACGTCGCCGGCGAAGGGCTGTGGTCGAAAGCGCAGAAGGATTCGGTCTACCATCTGTATCGCTTCGCCGAAACGCGCGCCGAACCCGACTTTCGGCGCTACGAGGAGGCGATCGCAGTCCCGCTGGGCGACCGCAGGGCGCGTGAAGAGCTCGAGAAACCGAGCCCCGATCTCGCGGTCGCGCGCCAGGGATTTCTCGAGGGCCGCAATCATCCGGACGACATTCCGGACATGATCTGGCTCTTCCGTCGCTTTCGCAACGTAAGCTACATCGACAAGGCGATCGGGATCTGGGCCGAGGCCGATCGCAATATCGGCGAGCTGATGCGTGCCGCCGACGCACTGCGCGCGCAATTGACCGGGCGTGGCGACCCGGAAGAAATCCAGGCGATCCTTGCGCAGATCAGCGAAGCGAACGCGAAGCTCACCCCGCTCGAGGACGCCTTTTCTTTCACGCTCGGCGAGGCTTCGCGGCGCACTGAAACCGTTCTGCTCGCCGCGACGCTCGTCGCTGCAGCCTGCCTCGCGCTGATCGGAATCGCGATGTCGCGCCGAATGCTGCGGCAACGCGAGGCGATCGAGTCAGCCGAGCGCTTCAGCGAGGAGCGGCTGCATCTCGCGATGGTCGGCAGCAACGACGGCCTTTGGGAGTGGGATCTGCGCTCGGGCGAGATGTACATTTCGCCGCGAATCAAGGACCTCCTCGGCTATGCCGATCGCGAGATCGAGAATACGCCGGGCGCCTTCCTGGGGCTCGTGCACCCGGAGGACCGCGACGGCGCGCTTGCCGCGGTCCGCGCCCACGTACGCAAGGATGTCCCGTACGACGTCGAGTTCCGCGCACGAACGAAGTCCGGCGGCTATCGTTGGTTGCGTGCGCGCGGACGCTCGGTGCGCGATGGCGTCGGTCGGGCCGTACGCGTCGCTGGCTCGGTGACTGACATCAAGGCCCGCAGGCATGAGCAGGCACGCCTGTTCGCCGATCTTCAGGATCCGCTGCTCTCGCTGGATCCGATCGGCGATTCGGTCATCACGACCGATCGCGACGGCAAGGTCGCGTTCATGAATACAGCCGCCGAGAGGCTCACCGGCTGGAAGTTCACGGAGGCGAAGGGTCAGGCCGCTTCGTCGGTGTGTCAACTGATCGAGGAAGCGACGCACGGCCGCGCATCCGACCCGATCGAGCGAGCGCTCTCCCGGCAGGACGAATACCGCGTCCCGCGCGGCGTCCTGCTGCGACGTCACGACCGCACCGAGATGGCGATCCGCGCGACCGCCGTTCCGATCCGCGATCAGTGTGACGAGGTCGCCGGCGCCGTGCTCGTGCTGCGTGATGCGCAGCAGGAGCGTCATTACGCTCGACAGCTCTCCTACCAGGCGAGCCACGATGCGCTCACCGGCCTCATCAACCGGCGCGAGTTCGAGCGCCGGCTGGGGCTCGCGCTCGCCGGTGCCCGCGAGAACGGCCGCCACCACGCGATGCTCTATCTCGATCTCGATCAGTTCAAGCTCGTCAACGACACGTGCGGGCACGCGGCCGGCGACGAGCTGATGCGGCAGGTGAGCCTCGTGCTTGGCGAGCGGCTGCGCGAGGGCGACACCCTCGCGCGCCTCGGCGGCGATGAATTCGGCGTGCTGCTCGAAAACTGCCTGCCGGCACATGCGATCCGCATCGCGCAAGGACTGCGGCAAACAGTCACCGATTTGCACTTCGTCTGGCAGCATCGATCGTTCACAATCGGTGTGAGCATCGGCCTCGTCAACATCGGGAGCGGCCCGCTTACGCTCGCCGGCGTGATGAGTGCCGGCGACGCTGCGTGCTACATGGCGAAGGAGAAGGGCCGCAATCGCGTCCACGTCTACCATCCGAAGGACACCGAGCTCGCGGTCAGGCACGGGGAGATGGAATGGGTGACGCGCCTGCAAGGCGCACTCAAGGCGAATCGCTTCTGCCTGTTCGCGCAGCCGATCGTCGGCATCGGTCCCGTCGATCCCACCGAGCGCCATTTCGAGCTCCTGTTGCGGATGGTCGACGCGAACGACCAGTTGGTCCCGCCAATGGCGTTCATCCCCGCCGCCGAGCGCTACAACCTGATGCCGGCGATCGATCGCTGGGTGGTCCGCCAGGCATTCGAGCTGATCGCGAGCCGGAACGTGAAGGTGGGACGCGATTCCTCCGACACCTACATGATCAACCTGTCCGGGGCATCGCTCGGCGACGACGATTTCCTCGATTTCATCCGCGAGCGTTTTCTGCAATTCGAGCTCGCGACTCGGTCGGTCTGCTTCGAGATCACGGAGACTGCGGCAATCGCGAACTTCGCCAAGGCGGTGCAGTTCATGGAGGAGCTGCGCGCGCTCGGTTGCCGATTTTCACTCGATGATTTCGGCGTCGGAATGTCTTCATTCGGCTACCTGAAGCGCCTTCCGGTCGATTTCCTGAAAATCGACGGCAGCTTCGTTCAGGACATGCTGGCGAGCCCGATCGACAGCGCGATGGTCGAGGCGATCAACGGCATCGGCCATGTGATGGGCAAGCGCACCGTCGCGGAATCGGTGGAGGACCCGACGACGATGGAGCGCTTGCGGGAGTTGGGCGTCGACTACGCGCAAGGCTTCGCGATCGCGCGGCCGATGCCGTTCCTTGCGGCAAGCGCCGGGGTGGCACTCACCCACTAGCGTCGATTCGGGGCGCCTCGAGACTCGCCGATGCGGCCCGCCGGCAAGAGTCCCGCAGGTCGTGGGTGTATTTCGTTTAGCGCGCAACCAGCGTCGCGGCGCGCGGCGCGAAATACGTGATTACACCGTCGGCGCCGGCGCGCTTGAACGCGGTGAGCGTCTCGACGATCGCGCGCTCCTCGTCGATCCAGCCGTTGGCCGCAGCGGCCTTGATCATCGCGTACTCGCCCGACACCTGGTAGACGAACGTCGGCATCGCGAAGGCGTCTTTCACGCGACGAACGATGTCGAGGTACGGCAAACCCGGCTTCACCATCACCATGTCGGCGCCTTCGGCGATGTCGAGCGCGACTTCCTTCAGCGCTTCGTCCGAATTGGCCGGATCCATCTGGTAGGTCATCTTGTCGCCGGTGAGCGCCTTCGCCGAGCCGATCGCGTCGCGGTACGGACCGTAGAACGCCGACGCGTACTTCGCTGCATACGCCATGATCAGCGTGTCGTGCTTTCCCGCCTGCTCGAGCGCCGCGCGGATCGCCCCGACGCGTCCGTCCATCATGTCCGACGGGGCGATGATGTCGGCACCCGCGTCGGCTTGGATCAACGCCTGGTCGACGAGACGCCTGACGCTTTCGTCATTGACGATGGTCTCGCCGACGAGCACGCCGTCGTGGCCATGATCGGTGAACGGATCGAGCGCGACGTCGACCATGAGCCCGACACCCGGCGCGGCCCGCTTCATCGCCCGCGCCGCTTCGCAGACGATTCCCTTCGGATTGGTCGCCTCGGAGCCGACCCGGTCCTTCTTCGCCACGTCGACATGGGGAAAGATCGCAACGGCAGGGATACCGAGCTCGCCTGCCCGCTCGGCGGCACGCGCGGCTTCGCTGACGCTCAGTCGGTCGACGCCCGGCATCGACGCTACGGGTATGCGCGCTTCGCGTCCGTCGTGGACGACGATCGCCCAGATCAAGTCCGAGACGGCGACGCGGTGTTCCTGCACGAGCGCACGTATCCAAGGAGAAGCGCGGAGGCGCCGGGCGCGCATCGCCGGATAAGCGGCGGCGGGAGAAAGGGCTGGCACTACGACCTCACGATGATGGCACGGCGGAAGTATGAGCGCGACGAATCGGCGCTCGCAAGCTCGCGCAGATCATCGCCCGTCCAACAGCCGCTTCGCGTTGAGATAAGTCGGAACTTCGGCCCAGAGGCCGTCGACTAGCGCACGGTCCTCGCCGCGCGCCCGCGCCGATTCGAACGCCTCGATCAGCTTGCGGGCCTGCGCGATCTCCGATTCGCTAGGCACGAGCGCAGCGAGAATCGCCGACGCGTGATCCGGGCGCACGAGGCTCTTCGCGCGATAGCCGAGACGGCGCGCGTACCGCGCCTCGTGCGCTGCGCCGTCGGTGTCGCTGAACGTGTACGGCGCGTCGATCGGCTCGATCCCCGCCGCGCGGCACTCGAGCACGAATCGACGGCGGGCGTAGTCGAGCTCGACGGCCTCACGGCTGCGCTCGGCCCTGAGGTCGGCGGCAAGATCCTCGGCGCCGAGCAGCGCGTAGCGGATCCGAAAGGAGGCGGACGCGATCTCGCGCGCGTTGACGACACCCAGCGCCGTCTCGCATACGGGCAGGATGCCGATGCGTCCGACGTCGAGCTCGTTTTCGAGTTCTACGGTCGCGATCGCGAGATCGAGCTCACGCATCTCGTCGCCCGTCGATGCCTTCGGATACGCAATGAAGTCGGGACGAGCCGGAACGATATGTCGCAGATCGAGCATCCCGTCCGCGTCCAATCCGTTGATCCGCGCACAAACTCCTGTGCCCAGTGCACGCCAGCGTGCGAACAGCGCGGCAGCCAGCGCGCGCGCGTCGGGGCGGCGCGCCGGCGGTGTCAAGTCTTCGAGATCCTGGATCAGCACGTGCGCTCCGCTCACGGACATCGCGTCGTGCGCGATGACGTCAGCGCCGGGGCCGAAGAGCCAGGTGCGAAGGAGCGGAGTGGGGTCCAGCGTGTACACTTCGAGTCGATCCGCGGGATCTCGTCGCTCAGCCGGGCGGCAGTCGCATCGCGACTTCCGCGCTCGCTCCCACCGAGCTCGTGATGACGCAATCGCGCCCCGCACGCTTGGCTTCGTAGAGCGCCGCGTCGGACGCGTTGATCAGCGAGTCGGCGTCTGTGGCGTGATCGGGGAACAAGGCAACGCCGAATGACGCCGTTGGATGACCGAGCGAACGACCGCGGTACATCGGCTCGAGCCGCTTGATCGCTGCCTGGATTTCTTCGCAGCGTCGGAGAGCGCTCGCACGCGTCGCGTCGGTCAATACGAGCACGAACTCCTCGCCGCCGAATCGACACACCATGTCGCTGCCGCGGATCGAGTTCCTTAGCAGCGTCGCGACTTCGGTGAGCACGAGATCTCCGGCATCGTGGCCGAACGAATCGTTGATGCGTTTGAAGTGATCGATATCCATCATGATGGCGGCAAGCCCGGTGCCGGCGCGCTTGGCCCGGATCAGCTCGCGCGTCAGGAACTCGCGCAGAAAGCGCCTGTTGTAGAGCCCCGTCATCGGATCGCGTATTGCCTGCTCGGCGAGCTCGCGCAGCGCCTCCTGCAAGGCCTCGTTCGCTCGGCTGCGTTGCCCGACGACCGCGGTCAGCACCAACCCTGTCGTCACGACTGTGCTCACGAAGGCGAGCACCAACAGCAGCGTCTGA
>Ga0306920_100017061_pt1 | contig 10018 bp, 5 predicted proteins | sample flu12Cox44000170_FD_204666 | JGI IMG/M metagenome (GOLD analysis project Ga0306920, IMG submission 204666) | Lab enrichment of tropical soil microbial communities from Luquillo Experimental Forest, Puerto Rico - flux4day.12C.oxic.44.000.170 (v2)... | ecosystem: Environmental > Terrestrial >...
CGCAGGCCACCCAGGGGCGGTGACGAGATTGCCGTCCACCACCGCTTCGGTCATCGCAACATCCACAAAAGTGCCGCCGGCGCGAGTCACATCCGGCCCGACCGCGGGATAGCAACTGCACCTTTTCCCCTCCAGCACTCCAGCGGCGGCAAGAATCTGCGCCGCGTGACAGATCGCTGCGATGGGCTTATTCTCTTTAGCAAAATGCCGCACAATTTCGAGCAGTCCAGGATTCAATCGCAGGTATTCGGGCGCGCGGCCGCCGGGAATCACGAGCGCGTCATAGTCTCCCGCCTTGGCTTGTTCAAACGTTGCATTCAGTGAAAAATTGTGGCCACGCTTCTCGGAGTAGGTTTGATCGCCTTCGAAATCGTGAATAGCCGTGCGGACCTGTTCGCCTGATCTCTTGCCGGGACAAACGGCGTGTACCGTGTGCCCGGCCATTTGCAGCGCCTGGAATGGCACCATGATTTCATAGTCTTCGACATAGTCGCCGGCCAGCAGCAAGATCTTCTTTTTTGCCATGTTGTCTCCTGCGCGATCGAAGCGATATTCACACATCCTATATCGAGGCCCCGCGAGCGAGAAATAGCTCAGGCGCGGCGATCTTTGTCGCAGCAAAGACCACCGCGCCAGGCAATCGGCTTGCTAGGATTTTAGGGCGTAATGACCGGCGCCTGCACAGACGCGGTCTCATCCATTGCCGGGCCGTCCGGCGATTCCTCGATGGTTAGATGGTCGGTGCGCATTTTGCCCCATTCGCGCAGCATCAGGCCCAGGGTGGCGAAGTAGCGCCGAATTTTTGAGGAATCCCAGCGTAGGACTTCTTCGAGCACCGGAACAAGAACGCTCATGGCATTGTCGCTAAGCACGGTGCGACGCGCGATGCGGGTAATGTATTCGGCTTCGCTGACCGCGATGGTCAAACCGTCATACTGATTGACATGCATCATCACCGGCAGATCGGAACTGCCGTCGCCCATGTACACGATGTGATCGTGGCTGATGCCCAGCTGAGCGCGAATCTCTTCGAGGACGGTGACCTTGCCCCAACCGGCCGAAGCGCGGACGATGGCTTTCACTTCACCGTTGCCGGGCTCGTAGTAGAACTTGGTGCCGTGAATGTTTTCCGGCGCCACGATACCTTCCAGCGCCGATTGGATAATTTCCTGCGGAGCGGCGGAGATCACATGGAAATGGAATTTGTAGCCGTCCGCGAGTGTTTCCAGCGTTTTCGCAAAGAGCTTCACATCGTGCTTTAAACGAATGAGCTTGCCGGCTTCGATCAGGTGCTCACGACGAATGCGACGGAACTCAGGGTCGTGCAGAATCAGATAGGAGAGTTCCGCCCCCTGCTGAACCAGATTGATCTGCGCAAGCCCCTTTACTTTGTCATGGAAACCTTGCACGCCGATTAGTTCGGCGAGAACGACTCCGGAGTCGTTGAAACTCAGCGTCTGGTCAAAATCACTTGCCAGAAGATATTGCACCATGGGTAGTACCCCTTTCTTGCTGCCCGCCGTTTTTTCCTTGGGCGGCCTCAATGAACCCCCGTCATTACACCTTACCTGCCTTCACCCTTCGGGGTTCACGAATAATTTTGATGGGTGCCATGCACAGAAACGTGAACACTCTGTCGAATGACAATTAGATGCCGCTTAAGGGTAAAGGGTTAAAAGCAAAGAATTTAAACACTTTAGCGACGACTCAGACGAACCCGCAAGCGAAAACGGTACGAAGATACCAGGGGAAAAAAATCTATTTCTGGGCGTCTTGCGAAAGCCCGAACCAACCCGCAGCGCGCCCAATCCACGGTTGCAACCGTATACGGCTTGCGGAGTCAGCGCTACTGGAACTCCGGCCCTCAGCTGCTTCGTCGCTCACCGTATAAAGATGACCTGCGCGAAGATAAAGTTTTTGGGATTCCGTGAGATTCAACGGGCGGGCACCGCGGCGGCCGAATACGGAAATCTGATTGCCGGATTCATCCACCGCGCGATCGCGATCAATTCCCTTTGAAATGGCCAGCGCCGGGCCTTTTGTCTTGGCGGTGGCGATCAACTTGGGCGCCGGGCGCGGACTGAAGCCAGAGAAGTGCGCGGGATCGTCCCACGGCGAAACGATTTGCAGGATGCGCAGGCCGTTGAAACCGTCGGCCACAAACGCGAATGCGCTGGCGTCCACCATTCCAATTTTGACGTCGTTTACTTCGTGCATGGTTTGGTTGGCGTTGAAGACCTGATCGAGGCGCGGAGCCTCGGGGTTCTCGACGTCAATGATGCCGAGACCGTTCTTCCCGGCGGCAATGTAGGCGTAGGTGCGAGCCACGTAGATGTTTCGCGAATCGTCCAATGCGACTTTAGCGTTCTCGACAGGCTTGGGATGCGCCAGGTCGGTCACCTCGAGCACTCTTAGTCCATAGCGGTCCACGACGAATGCGTAGCGGAATTGCACCGCGATGCCGCGAGGATCGTCGAGCGCTGGCGCGCCGATCGTTGCGGTCACTCTCGGCTGGAGTGGATTTTGTAAATCGACGACCACCAGATTTTTCGGCGTGAGAATATAGGCAAAATTTCCCGCGATGGCAATGCGGCGGGCGCCAGTAAGAATTCCGTCGGGATTGAAGGCCAGCGCGCGCTGCAGAAAATTGTTGGCGGGATTTCCATCGAGCAACGTGCCAACGCCCGGACTTTTCGCTTTGAGATTGGGGTTGCCGATGACCACCAAGCCTTCTGCACGGTCGGCCACGTAGAGAAAACCGTAAAACAACGGAATTGGCTGCTCTTCGTTTTCGGGAAGTTGAACGCGCAGGGGATCGACTCCGAGCGTGGTGGGAGAGGCAAGGGCAACGGCGTCCTTTGTCGGTACAAAGAATTTCTGGCCAATCGGGGAGACCGGCGCGGTCGTGATGCGCTCGGAAAATCCCTTGTTATCGATGTTTGCGATATCGAAAACGCGGAAGCCGCCCCGGCCCTGTGCCGCATAGGCGTATTCGCCGCGCGCTTGAATATCGAAAACCGTGCCGGTGTGCTCAATGGAATTCCTGATTTCGCGACCGCCAGCGACGAATTTCTTGTAGTCGTCGGGATAAGCGATGCGTTGCAGGTCGCTACCGTAAATCGCCGGCGGCTCATCGTGTTCGGCAACGGCGACCGCTTCGAGTCCATGCACCCCGGTGGCGACAAAAATGTAGCGGCCCATGAAATTCATGAAGTTGGTGCCCTGCAATAGGAGCTGGGCCATCCAAGCGTTGTTGTCGTTGGCCGCGGAGACGTGGCAATCGCTGCACTGTTTCGTTTCTCGCGCGCGGACGGTGTGCGGAACGAAGGTGCTGAAGGCCTGCCCGGAAAAACCCGGGCTAGAAATCGTCTGCTGCTGGTAGTACAGCCATTCACGATTCGCATTTTGCGAACTGACCAGCACGGCGCAGGACGAGCGCGCAGGCGCGATACGGTGGCCGGTGACCGTGCCATCCACGCCGAGCATATAAATGTCGTCGCGCAACACCTGGAAGTTGTAGCTCGTGTAATTGCGCGTGGTAAGGCCTTCGTTATGCAGCATATTGCGCTTCACGTTTGCCGTCATTTGCAGGTGGCAGCCGAAGCAGGTTGGCGTCCATGAAGTGTGGCATGAGTAGCAGGTCATGGAACCGTTGGCATGCGCCAACGCAGTTTCGTCGTTTGGAAACGCGGTCAGGATTTGGCCGGACTTGCCCATCAGTTTCGCACGATAGGATTTCGGACTGAAGTGCGCGTTGCCGGGAGTGACGGTGTCGCGCGTCTGTACTATTTCCCATTCTTTGTGGGAGTCGCTCATCGACCGCTGGATCAGCGTGTCGGAGCGCCATTCGAAACGGCGTAATCCCCACGGCGTGCGCAACATTTCCAAACGGCGGCCACCGGCGGGCGCTGCAGGACCTGAAGTGACGAGATTCGCGCGTGCGCCGATAGTGCCGTGGCAATCGATGCAGTCAATTTCGACGGCGGCGCGCGGTTCTCCGTAGACTCTTCCATTGCCGTGATTGTCCTGGTCGAAATGACAATCACTGCACTGCATTCCCTTTTCCAGATGAATATCGGCAAGGTGAACAGCTTTGCCGAAGCGATCTGCATCGTCAAAGTCAATTCGCTTGCCGTCCTTATCCAGCCAGTTGCCCTTGCGGTCGTGCGCGTAAACGCCGCGATAGACCCAGCCATGGCCGTGGAAGTCGGCGAACTGAGTGGTTTTCAACTGTTTGTTGAATTCCGGGCTGCCCGTCTGCTCCAAGAATTCTTCTTGGTCCCAGAGCCCGCGCGCGGCCGCCGCCTCCGGATTTCTCAACGCTGCCTGATAACGATCTTCCTCGGATGGATTTTTCTGTTTCACAGGATACATTTTTTCGCCATCGATTTCGTTATCCCACCAGGTAACGCCAAAATAGGTGGTGAGCATATTCGTGCCGGGATGCATGTGGCAGACCATGCATTGGCTGGACGGAATGGAGCGCGTGAAAGAGTGTTTGATTGGATGACCGGATTGTGTTTTGTCGATAGTGGGATCGACTGTCGCGCTAGTTCCGGAATGTCCGAAGGCTGCATACGCGGCGGAATGGCCGGGGTCGCGGTCGTTGGCGTAAACGACGTGACATGCGGAGCAGCCGCTGGCGCGGTAGTCGCCTGGATGATCGTTGGTGCCGGGCAAGGACATCACCGGATCGACGAGTCGAGTTTTTTGCAAACCGAGAAAAACCGGATCGGTGCGCAGTTCGGTTCCGAAGCCGCGTTCGCTTAGCTTGTCGTCAGGTTTGCCGGGATCCTCGTTGCGCGAGGGATTGCCGAGTTCGGCTTTTTTCTCGCCGCCGCGCTCGAAGACGCGTAACACGTTGCCCGGCTGGGAAATTTCCCACCGATAGAGGGGCGTTAGTTCCGCGATCACGCCTTTGGATCGCGTTTCTTCCGAGGTAGGCGGTGGAAGGGTCTTGATGGACTGCGGTTTGCCGGCGCGGTCGTAATTTTCACCGAAGCGCGCGTTTTTTGTGGGAATGGCTCCGTTGTTGTAGAGTGCTGCTCCCCACAAAAAGCCGGTGTGGGTCATCATGCTGGTGGAGACAGCGCGTGTTTCGTTCGCATGACAGCCGGTTGCGCCGCAAGTTTCATCCGCCACGCGCAGATCTCCGGGGTTCACGAATTTTACATATTCGGGAGATTCTTTCAGCCATTTCGCGAAGACATCCTGAGGCAAGGCTCCGCGATTGCGAAAAATTGCATCGCTCGGATGGACGTGCGCTTTTTGTTTAGCGGCTAGATACGCGGGCGAACCGGCCGGCGTGCCGGCAACGATACCAGCAGAAGAATCTCCGCCGTGGCAATCGGTGCATCCCAGCTGGACGGTTCTTGTCGGATGCATCGTCGCTTCGTCCATCGGCGAGTGGCAAGTGATGCATCCGGTGGATTTCTGTGCCGCCGCATGCTGAGACTGGCCGCGGACTTGATCCTTTTTTTCCTGCCTCACCGAAGCATTTCCGTAGATTCCCAAACCAAGAAGCACCATTGCGACCAGCGAGAATGTCACTACAAGCGAAGTCCCGCCCGACGGTATGCGGAACGACTCGCGCAGATTGTTGTTCGCAGCCATTAGAAGGTCAATCTCACCGAGCCGAACAACGAAAACAAAGTTTTGCCGCCATAGATGTCGCGAAAACCGTTACCCGGAGTCAACATCGCCGCGCCTCCGGTCAATACCATATTTTCAGAAAGTGGTGGCCGGTAGGTGACGCCGGCGCCATAGTCCACTCCGATGGTATGGCGGATGGCACCTTGCAAGAGAATATCTTCGAGCGACTCAGTGCGTTCGAAGCGCAGATAATTTGCGTTTGCGAAGCCTTTTAGCTTTGGCGTGATGTCGAAATCCGCTCCGGCGTTGACCAGGAAAATTCCTGGATTCACAAAGTTCGCCTGGCCTTCGTCTTTGCTGGCGCGTAGGGAAGGAATCAAGCTGCCCGGAGTCGTGAGCAGCACCCCGGAGCCGGTGAGGCGAATGCCTTCACGATTCCAAAAGCTGAAAAGACCACCAGCAAAGGTATCGAGATCGAGGATGGAATCAAAGCCGCGCGCTCGGCTATCGCGTGGGTTTGCATCGCCGCTGGTATAAAAAGCGGAAACGCGATAGCGGACCCAATCTCGGTCATAGGAAAATTCCGCGGCGGCAAGTTGCGCATTGACCGTGACCGGTTTTCCGGCAATAGGATTGAATGTGTCTTCGCCGACCGCTTGATAAAACACGTGCGTGAGGTTGATGCGCTTGATGTGGCCGCTGCCGAGCCAGCCGATGTAGCCGACACGGATGCCGTGCGGGATCGGGCCAGCGCCGGGATTTTGATTAATGACATTGCCGACCGGGGCTGGCCGGACCAGGAATCCATTGTCGTCATAGTGAATTGTGGCGTCGTCTTTGTTCCACGCGGCAACAAACTCCACCGTGTACCCTGGAAAAAAGAAATCCTGCAGGTACACATTACCTAGCACGACTTGCTGATGACGCCGTTCGAAGGTATTCAGCCCGCTGTTGGTATTTTTTTCGAGAAACTGGAAATACGCGGCGTTGTATTCGATCTTGTCGGAATGTAAGTCACCGAAGACCCGCAACGCTGGCTGCTCGTCGACGAACAAAAAACCGCGAAAGTCCGCGTTGAATTGCTGGATGCCAGTGCGCAAGCTCACGAAGTCGTAGTTGGGCCCCAGGTCGTGCAGCTTTACTTCGGCAAAGGCCTCCTGCAAGCCTACGTGGGTGTCAAAGCGGTTGGTGCCGCTGCGCACGTCCGGCCCTACTATACCTAGTTCGCGAACATTTAAATCATTGATGCTGATCTCCGGTGTGATGCGGATGCGCCAGTCCACCGGTTTAAACGAAGCATCGCCATGGAACAGGTCGAATGTGAAACGCAGCGTTTGATCGACAAATTCCTGTTCGCCGCGGCCAAAAAAAGTGGAACTGCCTGGATTCGCTGCGCTCACGTTGCTGGGTGAAGGCACACGGCGAGCGTCGAAACTGGTGTCTGAGATGGCCGTCAGGTTCAGGAATACCTGTTGCCCCAGACGCTCGGGCCAGATAGGCTGATCCCCTTTGAGACGATTGCGATTGAAGGGATCGTACCAACGGGATCGTGTGTAAGGGTATTCGCCTTGCGCAGAATATCGCCGATATTCCGGTTGCTGCAGCGCCCAGCGGTCGGGAACCGTAGCGAATACGTCGGCCGCAGGTGGCAGACTTTCCGGAGCGGGATTCAAAACATAGTTCAGATCAGAATCCAGGCGATGACGAAATTGGCGGTACGATCCAAGAAGCGTACCGGCCTCTGCGGGAAGCGGTGCGCCAAGCTCGGGGAGGCGCGGCAGCCGGGACCGAAGCTCGGCGGATGGCCCCGGGAGCAGGAGAATTTCCAGCGTGAGCACTTCATTCGCGCGAAGCGTGATTTTTTCCAGCGCGAAGATATCATACCCTTCGGCTTGCACCCGCAACGCGTAGTCACCCGGAGCGATTGGAAAAATACGGAACACCCCTTCGCCATTCGCAAAGTACGCTTTGCTCGAATGAGAAGAGAGATCCTGGAGTTGCAGAATCGCGCCAGGAACCGGGAGTTGTGAACCTGCTGGAGACGCCGATCGTAGGGTCCCGTCGAGCGCGGCGCTGGATTGCGCTTGCTGGCGCGGCAGACGAAGCGGAGCGCCAGGCTCTCGCGATTGTTGCGTTTCCTGGCCACCAGCGAAGGCAACGGGGGAGAATGCGGCTGCGGAAAAAATCAGAATAAGTCCGGAGTAGCAGCACAAGCACAGACGCCGGAGAGAGCTGCATCGTAAATTCATGTTCATCCAGTTTGCCTGCGAGCGCTGCTCGATCACCAAGAAACGGTTGGCCGCGAAACGGTCCGTATGCAACAGCAAGCTAACAACAGGAACGCAGCGCGAGCAATGTTTTTCACAAGCGGTGAGAACTTTCTATAACGGCGCTGCAAGAAGAATCGTTCACTGATTGGCGGCACAAGCGCGCTCGAGCATTGAGCGCGCTTCAGCGATATGTTACCAAGTTACGTGGCCAGTTTCGTTCCAAGACTACGAACGCTGCGCAAACCGGCGGCTCACCGGGCGCTGGATCACCGGAAAAGACTTTTGATGCTGGGTGTCGCGCTTACTTTGGTCTTTGTGGGAGCGCTGACTCTGCTATTGCTGGGGTGCGGAGGAGGCAACAGCGCCGCGATCCCACCTCCACCTCCGACACCCGCGTTTCAGCCGCTCACTCAAGCGGAAGTAACACAGATCGTGACGGCCGCGGCGGTAGCGGCGTCAGCCGACACCATGGTCGTTGCGGTAGTGGACCGGCAAGGCAAGGTTTTGGGCGTCTTCCGCAAAGCGCATGCGCCGGCCACTGCGCTGGGCAATTTTTCCAGCATGGAAGATGCCAACGACGTTGCCGTCGCGCTGGCGCGCACCGGGGCGTTTTTCAGCAATAATCAAGCTCCGCTGACGTCTCGCACCGTTCGCTTCATCAGCGGAATTCATCTGCCTCCCGGAGTGATGAACCAGCCGCCCGCCGATCTGTACGGAATCGAAAACACCAATCGCGGCTGCACGCTTTCGAGCGAACTGGAAGGAAACGGATTTAAGCCTTCGACGCCGATCAGCGGCGTGAAACCTTTGGGGATCATCACCGGCAAGAAAGACATCAACGATTCAGACCCCAATGCCGTCAATCCGGGGGGAATCCCGCTTTATCGGGGAGATGTATTGGTAGGAGGGATCGGCGTGACCGGCGTCGCAAGCGACGTGGCGGAATATGCGGCATTTAAGGGCGCAACGGCCACGGGATTCGGCGGCCTATTTTCGCACCTGCCGCCACCCGGCGCCGTTTTCCTGGGAGGCGTAGTGCTCCCCGCGGTTGACAATACCAGCCCACCGGCGGGAGTGGGTACCGGAACGGTGACCGGCGGCACCTGGTTCATCGCCGCAACCGACGGTACAGGAACTCCGACTGAAGGGGACCTGGTCACTGTGCGGGCCGGACCGCTCGGCGGATTGTCAGCAACGGAGGTGATGACGATCCTTGGAAACGCCGAGGCAGAGGCGAATTTGACGCGCGCGGCAATTCGCTTGCCCGAAGGCTCGCGAGCCAGGATGGCGATCGCCGTAGCGGACCTGGATGGAACCATCATCGGGCTGCGACGCATGGCGGACTCGACAGTATTCAGCATCGATGTGGCGGCAACCAAATCGCGCAACATGGTTTATTTTAATAGCGCGGCGCGCCTGGCGACAGATCTGAATGAAGTGCCGACGGGCACGGCGGTCACCAACCGGACCATCAGCTTTGGCGCTATGCCGCTGTTTCCTCCCGGAATTGACGGCTCCGGTAACGGACCCTTTTTTAATCTATACACGATGGATACCGCGAATCCGTGCACCCAGGGCTTCCAGAGCGGTGCGCCAAACGACAAGAAAAGCGGCATTGTATTTTTTCCCGGCAGCGCGGGACTCTATAGGAATGGCGTGCTCGTCGGCGGTCTGGGCGTCAGCGGAGACGGAGTGGATCAAGATGACTTTGTGACCAGCGCCGGAACCAAGGGGTTTGAGGCTCCCACCAGCATCCGCGCCGATCAGCTCTTTATCAACGGAGTTCGGCTTCCCTACTTTAAGTTTCCCCGCAACCCCACCGATTAGCCACAGGTTAGGAAATGGGACGGGGCACCGGTCCGGGATTGGCCACGGTCTATCGAATCGTCAAACCGCATAAGCGTTTTATCGATGTGGACAGCATTCGTCGGAAAGGCACCGCGTTTCGAGTTTATCCGTTCTTGGGCGACGGCCCCGCGCGGACCAGTCCGAACGGCCGGTCGTGGGCGCATTGCGCGGAGGCACGGAGCGCGGTCTAATTGCCGAAGACCATGACGACCTGCGCGAGGCGGCGCACGAGATAGATTTTGGCCAGCTTGGGCTACCAGGTAATCGCGGCACGAGACGGCGAGGAAGCGGTTCGTGCCTAATCGGTT
>Ga0306920_100017062_pt1 | contig 10018 bp, 11 predicted proteins | sample flu12Cox44000170_FD_204666 | JGI IMG/M metagenome (GOLD analysis project Ga0306920, IMG submission 204666) | Lab enrichment of tropical soil microbial communities from Luquillo Experimental Forest, Puerto Rico - flux4day.12C.oxic.44.000.170 (v2)... | ecosystem: Environmental > Terrestrial >...
ATGTGGAATGGCTGTAGTCCACCCCGAGCCAACCATCCGCGCAGGTATCAAGCGTCAGATTTCGTCCACTAGCGAACGGCAGCAACGGGAGATCGCGACCTTCGAGGGCTGCACGGGGGCCAGGCCGCGCTTTGATCATTGGAAAATGCGCCGATATCGGCAAGGTCAAGGGCCCGATCCTGCGCGGGCTGGCGGCGCGCGCACCTTACTTTCACAATGGTTCAGCCGCGACTCTGGCCGATGTGGTGGAGTTCTACGATCAGCGCTTCGCCATCGGCTTTACCGAGCAGCAGAAAGCCGATCTTATCTCGTTTCTAAGCGCTCGTTGAGAGCCGTGAGACCGGCGTTTCCTTGTGCCCGGCTCTCCCCCCGCTTGCGGGGACGATGAGGAGGGGTCTAACGCCTCGGCTCATCACTCGATGACCTCGTCGGCGCGGCCGGCCAACGACAGCGGTATCGTCAGACCGAGCGCCTTGGCGGTTTTGAGATTGATGACCAGCTCGATCTTCACCGCCTGCTGAACCGGCAGATCAGCGGGTTTGTCGCCTTTAAGGATCTTGCCGGTGTAGACACCGGCTTGGCGATAGCCGTCGACAAGATCGCTACCGTAACTCATTAGGCCGCCCGCCACGACGAACCCTCGCCAGTCGTAGGTGGCGGGGATCGCCTGTCGGGCCGCCAGCGCCACAATTTGATCTCTTCGACTGGTGAAAAATGGATCGGTGCTGACGATGAGCGCATCTGCTCGGGATACTGCGAGGCCTTCGAAAGCTGCATCGATCTCGGCTGCGGTGGTCGCTCGCAGGAAGTGTAGTTGCAGCCCGAGAGAGTGGGCTGCGTCCTTCAGATTTCTTGTTGCCACTTCGGTAGACGCGGTGTTTGCGGGATTGATCAGCGCCGCAATGACGCTCGCTGAGGGCAGCAATTCGTGCAGCAGGTCGAGACGTTTTGCTACTAGCTCGGTGGCCAAAATTGCCACTCCCGTGATGTTGCCTCCAGGCCGGTTGAGGCCGGCGACGAGGCCGAACTGCACCGGGTCGGAGAGCATGACGACGATTGGAATAGTCGATGTCGCCGCCTTGGCGGCGAGCGCCGGCGGGGCGCCGGCCATAGCCGCAATCACGCTGACCTGACGCTGGACCAGATCGGCCGCCAAATCGGGCAATTTCTCATATTGGCCTCGCGCCCAACGGTATTCGATAGCGACATTCTGGCCCTCGACGTAGCCCGTTTCGTTCAACCCCCGCCGAAAGGAGGGAACGCGGAAATCGTCCGTCTCGGGATATCCGTGGGCGAGGTAACCGATCACCGGCATTGGCTGTTGGGCCACGGCCGCAAGGGGTGAGACCACGGCAGTGCCGAGCACCACAATGAGGTCACGCCGCCTATAAAGAAACTGACCGGTCACGAGGCGGCCACCAAGCCTATCACGGTTTCATCCCCCAGGGTCGGCGTACTGCCGGTGCGTAACTCATTCGATGACCTCGTCGGCGCGGGCGAGGATCGACGGCGGCACGGTCAGACCGAGCGCCGCGGCGGTCTTGAGATTGATCACCAGCTCGAACCTCGTCGGCTGCTCCACCGGCAGATCCTGTGGCGGGGTTCCGGCGAGGATTTTGCCGGCGTAGATGCCAGCCCTGCGATAGGCATCCGCAAGGCTGGGAGCGTAGCTGATCAGGCCGCCTGCGACGACGTATTCTCGGTATGAATAGATCGCGGGTATCGCGTAGCGCGCCGCGAGTGCAGCAAGCTGATCGCGGCGGCTGAGGAATATCGCGTCATTCGCGACGAGGAGCGCACTCGTTTGCTGCTGGCTGAAACTCGCGAATGCGGTATCGAGCTCGACTTCGCTGCCGGCCTTCAATGTGATCAGCCGCATCCCGAGCGTGCGCGCGGCATCCTCCGCCTCTCGCAACTGGGTCTCCGCATCGGCGAAATTCGGGTTCAGGAGCATGCCAATCGCAGTGGCATTCGGTATCATGTCGTGCAGCAGCTCCAGCCGCTTGGGCCCCAGGAACGAGGTCGCCGGCGTAATGCCAGTGATATTGCCGCCGGGCCGGTTCAGGCTCTTGACGAGTCCGGAGGCGACAGGGTCCAGGTCGCCTGCGACAAAGACGATGGGGATCGTCGCGGTCGCCGCCTTTGCGGCGCGGGCAGCAACGCCGCCGCCGGTTGCGGCGATAACCGCCACGTGACGGGCAGCGAGGTCGGCTGCCAGCGCGGGCAGCCGATCGTATTGCTTTTCTGCCCAGCGGTATTCGATTACCGCATTGCGGTCCTCGGCGTAGCCCGCCTCGTCGAGGCCCTGGCGGAACGCCGTCACCAAGGGCGTCGCCTCGGCCGGTGAGAACACGCCGAGAAACCCGACAATAGGCATTGGTTGCTGGGGGCGGGCGCTCATGGGCCACGCAGCCGCAACACCGCCGAGGAGGGCCAACAGCTCCCGCCTTCTCACTCGATGACCTCGTCGGCGCGGGCGAGGATTGATGGTGGCACAGTCAGGCCGAGCGCCTTCGCAGTCTTCAGGTTGACGACCAATTCGAATGTCGTCGGCTGCTGGACCGGCAGATCGGCGGACTTCTCGCCCTTGAGTATCCTTGCGGCATAGATGCCGGCTTCGCGATAGGCGGCAGTTAGGCTGGCGCCATAGCTGATCAGGCCGCCGGAGGCGGCGTATTCACGCACATCATAGATCGCCGGAACGGTGTGGCGTGATGCCAGCGCGACGAGCTGGTCGCGTCTGCTGAAGAAGAACCCGTCGGCACCGACGACGAGCGCGCCGGCCTGCCGTTGGGCAAGGGCTGCGAAGGCGGCGTCGATCTCGCTTTCGCTGCCGGCCTTCAGGATCAGAAGCTGCACCCCCTTCACGCGCGATGCTTCCCGCGCGTCTAGGGTCTGCGGCTCGGCATTCGCATTGTTCGGGTTCACGAGCAGGGCGATCACCTCGGCCTGGGGGACCAGCTCGGACAGCAGCTCGAGCCGCTTGGGCAACAGCTCGGTCATTATGAATGTCACGCCCGTCAGGTTGCCGCCCGGCCTGGCGAGACTCGCAACCAGACCGTCCCCGACCGGGTCAGTGCCGGCATCGCCTTCTGCTGCGCGCGCAGTCCGCGCGGAGCGATCACAGCGCCGCCCAGTAGGATAAACAGCTCGCGGCGGTTGTTCATCATTCGATGACCTCGTCGGCACGAGCGAGGATCGATGGCGGGATCGTCAGGCCGAGTGCTTTGGCGGTTTTGAGATTGACGACCAGTTCGAAGGTGGTCGGCTGCTGGACCGGCAGATCGGCGGGCTTCTCGCCCTTTAGGATCCTTCCGGCATAAATGCCAACCTTGGGCCACGTATCGGTGAGGCTGGGCCCATAGCTGATCAACCCGCCGGCCGCGGCGAACTCACGCCCCTGATAAATCGCCGGAACCGCATAACGCATCGCCAGCGCCACGAACTGCTCGCGCCGGTTGTAGAAGAACCCGTCGGCGCCGATGAGGAGCGCGCCGGCCTGCCGTTGGGCGAGGGCTGCGAAGGCGGCGTCGATCTCGCTGTCGGTGCTCGCCTTCAGGATATGGAGCTGCACGCCCTTCGTGCGCGCCGCTTCTTGCGCGTCTTGGATGATGCGCTCGATAATCGCGCTGTTCAGGTTCACGAGCAGGGCGATCACGCCGGCCTGGGGAACCAGCTCGGAGAGCAGCTCGAGCCGCTTGGGCATGAGCTCGGTGCCGAACATGCTGAAGCCCGTGAGGTTGCCGGCCGGCCGGGCAAGACTGGCGACCAGGCCGTCCGCGACCGCGTCGCCCTCGGTTAGGAAGACGATCGGGATCGTCGAGGTTGCACTCTTCGCCGCCAGCGCGGCAGAGACGTTGCCCGTCGCAATCAAATCGACCTTGCGGCCGACGAGGTCGGCGGCTAATGCGGGCAGTCGATCATATTGGCCCTCGGCAAAGCGGTATTCGATCGCCACACTCTGGCCCTCGATGAACCCGGTTTCGCTCAGTCCCTGGCGAAACGCGGGCAGCCACCGTGCAGCCGCGCCGGGCAACCCGATGCTCAGAAGCCCGATCACCGGCATCGCCTTCTGCTGCGCGCGTACCGCTCCCGCCGTTGTCATCGCGCCGCCCAGCAGCAGCATCAGCTCACGGCGTCTCACTCGATGACCTCGTCGGCACGAGCGAGGATCGATGGCGGGATCGTCAGCCCCAGCGCCTTGGCGGTCTTGAGATTGACGACCAGCTCGAAGGTCGTCGGCTGCTGGACCGGCAGATCGACCGGCTTCTCGCCCTTGATGATTCTTCCGGCGTAAATGCCGGCCTGACGAAAGGCGGCCGTCAGGCTTGGTCCGTAGCTGATCAGGCCGCCGGCCACGGAGAATTCACGCCACTGATAAATCGCCGGAATGGCATAGCGTGCCGCGAGCGCCACGAACTGCTCGCGCCGGTTGTAGAAGAACCCGTCGGCGCCGACGAGGAGCGCGCCGGCCTGCCGTTGGTCGAGGGCAGCGAAGGCGGCGCCGATCTCGCTGTCGATACTGGCCTTCAGGATATGGAGCTGCACGCCCTTCGTGCGCGCCGCTTCTTGCGCGTCTTGGATGATGCGCTCGGTAATCGCGTTGTTCGGGTTCACGAGCAGGGCGATCACGCCGGCCTGGGGAGCCAGCTCGGACAGCAGCTCGAGCCGCTTGGGTATCAGCTCGCTGTTCATCATGCTGACGCCCGTGAGATTGCCGCCCGGCCGGGCAAGACTGGCGACCAGGCCGTCCGCGATCGAGTCGCCCTCGGTAACGAAGACGATCGGGATCGTCGAGGTTGCACTTTTCGCCACCAGTGCCGAAGAGACGTTGCCCGTCGCAATCAAATCGACCTTGCGGCCGACGAGGTCGGCCGCAAATGCGGGCAGTCGATCATACTGGCCCTCGGCAAAGCGGTATTCGATCGCCACATTCTGGCCCTCGATGAAGCCGGTTTCGCCCAGTCCCTGGCGAAACGCGGACAGCCACCGTGCAGCCGCGCCGGGCAACCCGATGCTCAGAAGCCCAATCACCGGCATCACCTTCTGCTGCGCGCGCAGCGCAGCGGGGGCGGCTATAGCCACACTAGCCAAGGCCACGAGGAGCCTGCGGCGGTTCATTCGATCACCTTGTCGGCGAGGTCGAGCATGGTTGGCGGCACCACCAACCTGATCGCCTTTGCAGTGTGCAGATTTGATGACCAGCTCGAATCTGTCCGGCTGCTCGACTGGAATGTCGGCGGGCTTGGTGCCGCGAAAAATCTTGATTACCTGCCGAGCTCTCTGCCGGTTGAGCGCGGATAGGCGCGGACCATAACCGGCAAGCCCGCCAGCCTCAGCGGTCTCAGGCCATTGATAGATCGCTGGCAGCTTGAGCGTAGCCACACGGTCGAGGATCAGCTGACGGTTGGCGTTTAGTAAGGCCGCCGCCAGCACATTGAGGGCTAGAGCGCCCGAGGCTTGCGCACTATTGACTGCTGGGATGATCTCGTCGACTTTCGCGACTTGGTAGATCGAGAGCGCGATGCCGCGCATCCGCGCCGCCTCTTCCAAGGCACGCAGCTGCTCGGGCATGGTGACGCGGGGATCAACGAGCGCCGCAATATGGCGCGCAGCAGGAACCAGCTCGATCAACAGCTCCTGCCGTTTGCCGTCGAGCTCGGTCGCCAACAGGCTGATCCCAGTTGTATTGCTGCCGGGATGGGAGAGCGAACTCACCAATCCGCTCAGGACCAGATCGTCGGCCATGGTGACGATCGGAATGGTCCGGGTCGCTTGCTGGGCGATGCGGGTCCGGGGGTGCCCACCAGTCCAGATTACGTCGACCCCAGCTGCAACGAGGCCGGCCGCGACCTCCGCGGTTTCCTCGTCGCGGATCGAAAAGCTGCCCTCGACATGTACGTTCTGTCCTTCGACAAACCCCGAGCGGCGGAGCTCGTCAAACCCCCGCCTCAATGCTCGGGTCCTCGCGTGGCACATCGGTCAGCACGCCGAGCCGATAGAGCCGTCCGGGCTCCTGGGCGCTCGCGGCGCTGCAAAAGAGGAATGTCGCGCCATCCGCGAGCAGCAGGATCAGGTCGCGGCGTTTCATTCGATGACCTCGTCGGCGCGCGCGAGGATCGAGGGCGGGATCGTCAGGCCGAGTTCCCGGGCGGTTTTGAGATTGACCACCAGCTCGAATTTGGTCGGCTGCTCGATCGGCAGGTCGGCGGGTTTGGCGCCTTTGAGGATCTGGTCGACGTACCACGCGGCGCGGCGAAAATTGTCGACGACGTTCGGGCCGTACGAGAAGAGCCCTCCCGCTTCGGTGAAGTCGCGAACCTCGTATATGGCGGGCAGCCGGGTTTTCGCGGCAAGCGCGACGACCTGCGCCCGCTCGTTCCAGAATATCCCAGACGGGAGGATTGTCAGGCCCTCGGCACCGGCGGCGACCGCCGCTTCGAACCCGGCGGAGATCTGATCGGGTGTGGCGATGTCGATCGTGCGCAGCTGCAGGGCCAAGAGATGCGCCGCCTCCTCGGCGGCGCGGATGTGATATGGGAGAACGGACGGGTCTGACAGTGCGGCCACGCGCGAAATCGCCGGAAATGCCTCCTTGAGCAGCTGCAGCCGCTTGGCGCTGACCTCAGTGATGAGCAGGACTACACCCGTCACGTTGCCACCGGGATGGGCCAGACTCTTGGCGAGACCCGCTGCCACCGGGTCGCCGCCCGCCAGGAACACGATCGGGATCGTCCGGGTCGCGTCATGCACGAATTTTGCGATGTTCACTCCGTCGGTCACGATAACGTCGGCCGGCAGCCCGACCAGATCCGTAGTCATCTCGGGCAAGCGGCTGTAATTCCCCGCAAATAGCCGGTATTCGATCGTGATGTTCCGGCCGTCGATGTAGCCGAGATCGCGCAATCCCTCACGGAACGCGTCCCACAGCTTGGTCGATGGCGACGCCGCCGGCGACAAAACGCCGACGCGCGGGAGTCTCGATTGCGGTTGCTGACCGGCCGAGGGCTCGGGTGCGATAAGCAACGCGGCGATCCCGGCGACGAGGGCGACCCGCCGTTTCATTCGATGACCTCGTCGGCGCGCGCGAGGATCGAGGGCGGGATCGTCAGGCCGAGTTCCCGGGCGGTTTTGAGATTGACCACCAGCTCGAACTTGGTCGGCTGCTCAACCGGCAGATCGGCAGGCTTCGCGCCTTTGAGGATCTTGTCGACGTAAGTGGCGGCGCGCCGCCACAACTCGTAAAAGCTCGGCCCATACGACATCAGGCCGCCAGCATCGACATAGCGCCTCCAGACGTAGATGGCCGGCAGACGCTTTGTCGCGGTGAACTCGACGATCCGCGTTTGGTTGCTACCGTTGACCGGATCCGAATCGACGATCATCCCCTCGGCGCGCTCTCGGATGATCGCAGCAAAACCGTCGTCAATGTCCTTGCGGTCCCGCAGCTCAACGGATTGCAGTGTCAGCCCAAGGGTGGGCGCTAACCCCTGCATCGTCTTCCACGACGAAGCGCTGCTGTGATTGGCCGGGTTCCAGAGATAGGCGATCCGGGACAACTGGGGTGCGGCCTCTTTGAGCAGCTCCAGCCATTTCCCGGCGAATTGTTCCTCGATCGCCAGAGACTGCCCGGTCATGGTGCCGCCGGGATGGGCAAGGCTGGCGACAACCTCAGAGCCGACTGGATCCGCCATGATAAAAACCACGGGGATCGGCAACGCAGCCCGCTTGGCGGCAAGCGTGGCCGGGACGCCGCCTGTAATGAGAACCTTGATGTTCAGCCGCACCAGCTCTTGGATCTGTTCGACCAGGCGATCATCGCTTTCTTCCGGGGTCCGGGCCTCGATCGCAATGTTCTGGCCTTCGACATAGCCGTGCTCGCGCAGACCCTGGCGGAAGCCGTCAAGCCCGCCCTCCCCCGCTTCGAAGACGAGCCACCCGACCACCGGTACGCTCGCCCGCTGTTGCGCGCCGGCCGGCAATGCAGCCAATACAACGGCAATGAGCAGCACCAAGCTCGCTTTACGCGCAGCGCTCGCAACGAGCCCAGAGGTCATTCGATGACCTCGTCGGCGCGGGCCAGGATCAAGGGCGGGATCGTCAGGCCGAGCGCCTGCGCAGTCTTTAGATTGACGATAAAGTCGAACTTGACCGGTTCCTGAATCGGCAGATCACCGGGGTTGGCGCCCTTCAGGATACGATCGACATAGCCGGCCGCTCGGCGAAAGTTGTCCGGAACATTCGCGCCATAGGTCATCAGGCCGCCGTCGTCGGCATATTCGCGCTCGGGGTAGATGGCAGGCAGGCGTGCCGCGTTGACGAGGCCGACGATGTCGCGTCGGCGGTTGTAGAAAATCGGGTCGGGGATAACCACCACTGCGTTCGAACCGGCAAAGACGGTCGGGCGGAGCGCCTGCAAAGCCTCAGCGCCCGCGGCCTCAATCTTGGTAGCCCGTAAGCCAAGGGACCGCGCCGCCTCCTCGGTGATCCGCCAATACGTCTCCGTTCCAGGGTTTGCGGTATCGGAAAGTACCGCCACGGACGAGATTTTGGGGAAGCTCGTCCGCAGGATCTCCAGCCGCTTTGCTGCGTGCTCGGGGGCCATGACGGTAAAACCGGTGACATTGAGATTGGGACGGGCCAGGCTTCCGATCTGAGCCATCAGCGGTGGGTGCACGCCGGTCGTGACGATCGGGATCTTGTTGGTCGCCTCCAGGGCGATGGCGGCGACGGGCCCCCCGGCTGTCACGATGACATCGACCGGGATATTCACCAGCTCTGCCGCGAGGCGCTTTACGAGCGTGTAGTCGCCGTGGCCGACCCGAAATTCGATAATAATATCACGGCCTTCCTCATAGCCGAGATCACGCAGCCCTGCTCGAAACGCGTCGGCAGTCGCTGTTTCGGCACTATCCTCGGGGGTCAGAAAGCCGATGCGCGGGATCTTTGGCTGCTGCGCGGCCAACCGCTTGGGTGCGACCACCAGCGCGGCGACCCCGGTAATCACACGGCGTCGTCTCACCCGATGATCTCCACGACGCATTCGCGGCGCTCCCCGTTCTGGTCTTCATTGTGCGTCCCCGCGCCCGTGTCAGCGCGGTCTGAACACGGTCTGTTCGTTTCAATTTAGCATATTCGGCAGCTACTCGATGACCTTGTCGGCACGAGCGAGCAACGATTGCGGGATCATCAGGCCGAGGGCCTTGGCGGTCTTGAGGTTGACGACCAACTCGAACTTAGTTGGCCGCTCGACTGGCAAATCCGCCGGCTTTGTGCCCTTCAGAATTTTGTCCACATACGGAGTGACGCGACGGTATTCGTCGGGCAGGTTCGCTCCATATGAAATGAGCCCTCCAGATTCTGCGTAGAACCCCCATTCGTAAATCGCGGCTAGTCTGTATTTCGCCGCCAACTCGACGATCGCCTGTCGCTGTGCGGCAAACATCGGGCTCTGCATGACGATGAGACCGTTCATCTGCGCGACGGCAACGTCCGTGAACGCCTTCTCGAACTGGCCGGGATCTCGCGCTTCGACGGTTTGATGTATAACCCCCAAGTTACTGGCCTCCGCTCCCGTGTCCTTTAGAATATCCTGATATCCGGCCTCTGTAAGCGTCCCAGGCTGGTAGAGGATTGCCAAGCGGGTCATGTTGGGAGCTGCCTCTTTTAGAAGGCGCAGTCGTCGTGCTGTGAGCTCTGGGTTGCTCTCCATCGTCCCGGTGAGGTTCCCACCCGGTTTCTCGAAGCTGTCCACCAACCCCCACGCGACTGGGTCGGCTCCGAGTACGAAGACAATCGGGACGGTCCTCGTCGCATCCTTAGCTTGGAGAGCAGGAGGCCCGGCAGCAAATATCAGGTCAACATCCAGGTTGACGAGTTCGGCAGCAAGCGTAGGGAGCCTTTCAGGTTTTCCCTCTGCGCGTCTGTATTCGATGGTTAGGTTCTGGTCTTTCACCCAGCCCAGGTCGCCTAGACCAGCCTCAAAAACCTTTTCGAAAGGTGAGGATGATCCGCCGGA
>Ga0306920_100017063_pt1 | contig 10017 bp, 7 predicted proteins | sample flu12Cox44000170_FD_204666 | JGI IMG/M metagenome (GOLD analysis project Ga0306920, IMG submission 204666) | Lab enrichment of tropical soil microbial communities from Luquillo Experimental Forest, Puerto Rico - flux4day.12C.oxic.44.000.170 (v2)... | ecosystem: Environmental > Terrestrial >...
TCCTTACTCTAGGCACCAATATCTATAGTGCACTCAACCGTAATCCGGCGGCTCTCACCTTCAATTATTTCGAGAGCCCGCCGGGCTTTGCCCAAGCGACAAACCACCTCGATGGCTTGAACGCCGCAGATCAGCCCTGGTTGCTCGTCGGTCCACAGCCAGGCGCCAGCGATGAGAACGTCTATGTCGCCTATGACGATTTCCACACCGCACCGGACATGCACGTTGCCGTCGCGACGGCAACGACCCCGCTGAACTTCACTGTCGACAATATCTCCGGGTTCAGCACCGGGTTCGTCAATCCGGGCCATCGGTTGGCGATCGACCCCAATTCTGGAGCCGTCTACAGCCTGTTCCAGCGTCGCATCGCGCCCGGTGCAGGGGGGTCACAAAACATCAACTACATGCTGAACCGCTCTATTGATGGCGGCAACACATGGAGCCTCAACGGCAGCGCAACCGGCATTGTTGTTGCCAATGCCGACAGCACGCAGCCGACGCCCAAGTTCTGCACGGTCAATGCGCTTCTGGGCGGTGTCGATCATGCTGCGGTCGACCCGCAAACGGGTGATGTGGTCTATGTTTACGGCAATCGTGATCCGATCACCGGCAACAATCGGCTGGCGATGCGCCGTTTGACCGATAATGGCGCCGGTGGGCTGGCCATTGGCTCGGAAGTCTTCATTACCGGGCAGGTGCAGGCTGCCATTCCATCCGTAGCCGTCACCGACAAGGGGACAATAGGGGTCTTCTATTATACGTGTGATGGAACCTCCCTCTCCGGCTTCCCGATTTTCACGGCACATTTTGCGGTGAGCACCGACCAAGGGGCGACTTTCGTTGGCGTCGTGCTTGAAACATTCCTGTCCCCCGCGACGGACAATGGTGATCCCCGCCAGCGTGTGCTCGGCGATTATATGCAAGCGAAAGCCAAGGAGGACCAATTTTATGGGGGGTTTACGGGAAACGGCGCGCCGTTCGGACGCAACATTTCCAACAACGACCCCATCTTCTTTAATGTGTCAGTTGAACCACACAGGGCAAAAATAGCGAGCCAATGAAGCATCGCGCGAACTCTAGCGGGAGACGTTCCCGCTATTGCACCAGCTCGATGCAGCTATAGGGCGGCTGCGCCCCTGACATCGAAGCTCTCACATAACTGACAACGGTTATAAGGGTTCCGATTTGAAGAGATCCGGCGATATCAAAGACCCTGTCGGTAACATTCAGTGAAACGGGAGACGCGCCATCTCTCGGCATGATAGTCACGAATTTGCCGCCACCTCGAGAGACGCCGTGGGATCGATACGCTCCACTGACCGCTTCGTAGCGCGGACCGTATTGATCGCTTGGTCGCGGGCAAGGACTGAGTGCAACCGCCGCTTCGGCGCGTGTCCATCCTGGCGCATATACGACCAATCCGGCGCAGAGGGCAACCAATCGGACCATCGGAGCCTCCGTCTATAACGCGACGAACTGAAACGCGTGGTCCGTCACGGGCGTTCCATGTCTCACGGGCGGCGAACGGCAGCTTCGGGTCGGCCCGGCCAGGTCGATCCCGCGTGTGTAGATGGCCGCTTTCGGCGCCTCTCGCCCGTTCCGACGTATTCCGACGACGGTCCTCTTTCTCATCACACAGCAGCCGATCGGCGTCGAGTGCCGGAACTGGTCTTCATGCCCGAGGCCGTGTGAAAAGTGATTACCTCGACGAAATCCAGCAATCTTATTGCTCTTACAATGGAGTATTCGAACTCTTCGCTACGCCGCAGCACGCACTGCGACAGTAAATTGCCCAATCACTGGTGCCGATCGTCTTTTCACACGGCCTCGCCCCGAAACGGACATCCGTCAGCGGTAAAAATGAACACCAAGTGATCGGCTCTCTTAGGCCCTCAGCTTTGCGAGCAACTCGGCCTAGTCATTAAAGGCTAGCTCGACCGGGGAAGCAGCCGGTCCATCCCATTAGCCGCCAGTCCCAAGCACCTGTTTTTACAAGGCCAACGGCTGTCAGGCCGAGGCCCCGATCCGACATTGTCCTTCGCCTGGCACGGCGATCCCCTGCATTTGCATGAGCAAAGCGGCACCCCGTGTAACGCTACCTAGCTGGCCAGCTTTGCCAATGCCGTGCGCGCCCACTGCAGATCCTCAACCAACGTTCGTCCACACGAATTCTGCTCGGGCGGGACGCCGGCCCTGAATGCCAGATAGCCGATTGCGCAGGCAGCGTTGTAGAGCGGGATGCGATTTCTGTCGAGGCATCGCTCGACGACCGGCTCGTAGATGCGGAGCGCGGCATCGAGCATGTCCTCGCGTCCGACATCGAAAAGCAAATAGCGAAAATCGTGGTGCCGATCCGCCCATGCGGCGCCGTCGTAGTCAAAGACACCGTTGACTGCATCGGCGTGATCGAGCGCCAGGTTGTGAAGGCCCAGGTCGCCGTGGACCAGGGCCCGATCGGCTGCATCCACCGCCATGCCCTCGTATTCTTCGATAACATCTGCGAGCGCGCGGATCAGACCGCGGTCGTTGATGACGCGCGGCAAGGGTTCGCCAATCCAGGCACCGGTCTCTGGCCACGGCACGTGCTGCCGCAGCCAGCCGGCGGCGTCCGCCTCGACAATCCCGGTGTGCTGCTCCACGAGGATTTGCCCAATCGCGCGTAGCGGCGGTAGAGGCCCCAAGGATCGCATCGGCCGGGAACCATCCGGCGGACGTCAAAGCCGGAATTCGAGACGAACAAGATTTCCGGCACTCGGAACGAGCAGCGCTTCGTGAGGAGGCCGAGGACGCGGCGTTCCACCGCGAGCCGCGTTACGCCTGCTTCCGAGGCGGGGAACCATGCGATGTGGCCGTCGGGCAGCGATACGGCCCACCGTTCCTCGCGGGCGTCGATGTGTAGCGCCTCAGCAGGATGCGGGAACCCGGCCTCGCGTAGCGCCCGGCACACGGTAGCCGGCGTGAGAACCGCGTAGATCGACATCCCTTTGGCTTCTAAAGCGGAATAAGTTACGGTGAGACCCCAGTCACGAAGATGGAAAGCCTTCCTTCGCATTTCCTGCGCTCCCTTCCATTGATGTGAAGGATTTTCCGGGACGACGGCGCATAGCGAGAATGCGGAAGGCACCGAGACCATCGTCCGAAAGCGGCCAAGCAAGGGACACGCATGCAGTTGAAGTATCGAAGGCCGTGCGTGCTACGGCGCTTTGATCTGTCGTCGTGGTAGCAGAACCCGTCAGAGCGGGCGCGGATCTTCTAATTGTAGTTGCTGGATCAGCGATCGCCGTTTAAGTGAGCGATGCCGCTGCTAGGTTTCAGGTCTGCGCACCAGCTTAACCGCCACGATGGTCAGGCATGGGCCGAATAGCAGCGTCGCCGGTCGACCAGGGCGGAAAGCGTGCGGTATTGCGGCAGGTCTCCGTGCTTATGAGGTATCGACTCCGATCATTAAGAGGGGCGTGGTTGGCCGGTGACGTGACCGACAGCCACAATTCCATAGGGAGGTAATGCATGGCCGCGATCGAAACAATCAATAACGGGGCACAAGCAGGTTTGCTCGATCGCGAGCGGATCATCGCGAAGCCTGGTTTCAATCGCTGGCTCGTGCCGCCGGCTGCGCTCGCGATTCATCTCTGCATAGGCATGGCCTATGGTTTCAGCGTGTTCTGGATTCCGCTCTCGCGCGCGATCGGCGTCCAGAAGTACGTCGCTTGCCCCGAGCCCTCGCTCATCTCGTCGCTGTTCATGACGACGTGCGACTGGCGCATCGTCGATATGACGCCGATGTACACGCTGTTTTTCATTTTCCTTGGCTCCTCGGCCGCGCTGTGGGGCGGTTGGCTCGAGAGCGCTGGACCGCGCAAGGCCGGCCTGGTGGCAGCGTGCTGCTGGTGCGGCGGCCTCTTGATTTCCGCCATCGGCGTCATCGTGCACCAGCTCTGGATGCTGTGGCTCGGCTCCGGTGTGATCGGTGGCATAGGCCTCGGCCTGGGCTACATCTCGCCGGTCTCGACCCTGGTCAAATGGTTCCCCGACCGGCGCGGCATGGCGACGGGCATGGCCATCATGGGCTTCGGCGGCGGTGCCATGATCGGCTCGCCGCTTGCGGACATCCTGATGAACCAGTTCCGGTCGGCAACCTCGGTCGGCGTCTGGCAGACCTTCGTCACGATGGCCGTCATCTATTTTGTGTTCATGTTGGGCGGCGCTTTCGGCTATCGACTTCCACCGGGCCACTGGCGGCCGGAGGGCTGGACACCTCCCCCTCCCGGCGTCAAGGCCATGATAGCCCATGGTCACGTCCACCTGCGCGACGCACACAAAACGGCACAGTTTTGGCTGATCTGGGGCGTGCTGTTCCTCAACGTGAGCGCGGGCATCGGGGTCATCGGCATGGCCTCCCCGATGCTGCAGGAGATCTTCGCAGGCTCGCTCATCGGCCGCCCCGACATCACCTTCACGCATCTCGACGACGAGCAGCGGCGCATGGTCGCGACCATCGCTGCTGCTTTCACCGGATTGCTCTCGCTCTTCAATATCGGGGGCCGGATCTTCTGGGCCTCGACGTCGGACTACATTGGGCGCAAGGCGACTTACTACACGTTCTTCCTGCTCGGCATCGTGCTCTATGCGAGCGCGCCAACATTGGCGCACACCGGAAACAAGGCGCTCTTCGTGCTTGCTTTCGGCATCATTCTCTCGATGTACGGCGGCGGTTTCGCGACGGTGCCGGCCTATCTTGCCGACGTGTTCGGCACGCAGTTCGTTGGCGCCATCCACGGCCGCCTACTCACGGCATGGTCAGCTGCGGGAATCATGGGTCCCTTCGTGGTCAACTACATCCGGGAGTTCGAACTGCAGGCTGGCGTGCCGCGCGATTCCGTCTACGACGTCACCATGTACGTGCTGGCCGCGATGCTGGTCGGCGGCTTTGTGTGCAACTATATAATCAAGCCTCTTGCCGACAAATGGTTCATGAAGGACGAGGAGGTCGCGGCCTTGCAGGCAAGGACCCAGGCCGCCGAGGCGACCACTGGTTCCATGGGGATCGGGGCATGGCGGCTCGATACCACCTCGGTCCTCGCCTGGATTGCGGTGGGCGTGCCGATCGCCTGGGGCGTCTGGATCACGGTTAGGAACGCTCTGACGCTGTTCCGTTGACGGAGATCTTGCTGGAGTTGGCGCATCTTTCTCATTGCCGCACCTTCCGGCGAAGGTCGCCTCACCGAACCGACAGTGGCCGCTCGGCGCGGGCGTGGGGAACTGGTCTTCATGCCCCGAAGCCGACCTCTGCGTGGCCGCCAGGATAGTTTAGAAGCAGCCATTCGAGGCAGCGCTGGGTAGTCAGTCTGCGGCGTCGGAAAGATCGCGAAGCTGGGTCTTCAGGAAATCGAAGTCAACCGGCTTGGTGATGAATTCGGCCGCACCATACTCGCTGGCCAGGCGTCGCCGCTCCTCATCGCCATAGGCGGTCACCATCATGACCGGCAGATCGGGCCGCCGCGTCTTGATCTCGCGCAACAGCGTCAACCCGTCCATCCCAGGCATATTGATGTCCGAAAGGATGACGATGAGCTCGGGACGGACCCCATTCGCCAATGTATCGAGCGCCTCCTCTCCCGAGGCGGCAAAATGCAGGACATAGGTGCCCCGGCGTGCCTCGCGGCGAAAGTGCTGACGGAACAGCTCGGCGACATCCGTCTCGTCATCGACAACTAAGATGCTGACGCTCATGAGCTGCTCTCTGCGGCCCGACCGTTGCGCGGCAGTCTGATCGTGAATTCGGTGAACTCGCGATCACGGCTGTCGACGGTAATCGTGCCGCCATGCTGCTGGGTGACGATTTCCCAGCTGATCGAGAGCCCGAGACCGGTCCCTTCGCGGTCGGCTTGGTCGTAAAGAACGGTTGAAACAGCTGGTCCCTGATTTCAGGAGGGATACCGGTGCCGTTGTCGCTCACCCGGACCTCGACCGCCTCGCCCAGATCGCGGGTCGACACCTGGAGGGTCGGGTGATAGGCGGCCTCGCCGTTGCCGCGAGCGCGCCTGGTGGCGGCGTAGACGCCGCTTCCAAACAGGTTCAGCAACACGCGGGTGATCTCTTGCGGCGCCAGCTCGATCTGCTTCAGCGCCCGAGCGTAGTCCCGTTCCAAGGGTGATGTTGAAGCCCGCATCCTGGGCGCGGCCATCATGGTAGGCGAGGTTGAGCGCTTCCTCGATCAAGCCGTTTAGATCGACACTACGACATTCGCCGCTGCTCCCGCGTGAATGCTCCAACATGCTCTTGACGATGCCATCGGCGCGGCGTCCATGCTCGGCGATCTTTTCCAGATTGCCGGTCAGCATCCCGATCGTCTCATCGATTTCGGCGCGCTTGTCCTAGCCGAGTGCGGCAATAGCCGAGGCGGAGATCTCCTTCAATTCGTCGAGCAATTCGACCGAGAGGTCGGCGAAATTGTCGACGAAGTTGAGCGGGTTCTTGATCTCGTGAGCAATCCCCGCAGTCAACTGGCCTATCGAGGCCATCTTCTCAGCCTGGATCAGACCGGCCTGGGCGGCTTTAAGATCGCGATGGGCGGCTTCGGCCGCATCGCGAGCCGCTCTGATCTCGGTCTCAGATCGCTTGCGCTTGGTGATGTCGCTGTAAATCACCACAATGCCGCCATCAGGCATCGGGTTATTCTGAATTTCGATCACTGCGCCGTCCGGGCGGGTTCGCTCAAAGCTGTAAGTATCGCCGATCCGTACCCGCAGGCGCTCGATCTGCGTCTCGGGATCGGTCTCGTAAAACTCCCCGGGTTCGGTGAGATAGCGGATGCAGGTGTCGAAGTCATGCTGCTCATCCAGGAACTCGTCGGGCAACTGGAAAAGTTCCTGGAAGTTGCGGTTCCAAGCGGCGAGGTGCAGCGCCTCGTCAAATCGCGACACCCTCAACCATGTTGTCGAAGGTGACCCGCAACTCCTGTTGGCGCTGGCGGATTTCGCCGAGCCGCCGCGCATGGTCTTGAACACAGCGCAGCCGTCGGCGCGGCACGAGACGATCAAGCTGCGGCTACTCCTGGCCGCCGATGCCGTTCCAAGGTGAGTGCCGGCCTCACACAATGCCGAGGGCGCGGATCAGTCCCAGACTGATGGCGCAGAGCAGTAGTAAGGAGATGGTGACGGCGCCGGTGACACGGATGCCGGCGCTGGCCACCACCCGGATATTGACGCCCAGCCCTAATGCCGCCATCGCGACGATCGTCAGCAGGCTGGCGGCTGTGGCGGCTGGAGCCAGAGCTTCATGCGGTAACAGCCCCGCCGAGCGCAGTGCCGCCAAGCCGAGGAAGCCCACAACGAACCAGGGCACCAACTGATGCAACGGCGGGCGACCGTGCGCCGGACGCTTGCCCTTAGTCAGGCTGGGTGCGGGCTTCTCAGCCTGCTCGCGCAGACGGTTCGCCAGAACCGAGAGTATCAGCACCACTGGACCGAGCATTAGGACACGAACTAATTTCACCAGCGTACCGGTCTGGACAGCGATCACGCCAATCGGCGCCGTCGCTGCCAGCACCTGCGGCACGGCATAAACGGTGAGCCCAACCAGCACGCCATACTGCGTCCCCGTGAGCCCGACGAGCGGGATTATCAACGGCAGCGCCAGCACGATAATGACGCCGAGCACCGCCGTAAAGGCGATGGAGGAGGCCACGTCGGCACTGTCGGCACCGATCACCGGCGCGACCGCGGCAATCGCCGAGTTGCCACAAATAGAGTTGCCGCAGGCCACGAGCAGCGCCAATCGCTGTCTCAGCCCAAGTGTTCGCCCGATCCCGTAGCTGATGGTGATTGCAGCCATCACCACGAGCACGATGCCGGCCAGTAGAGCCGGACCAACGGCCAGAATGATGCGGGTGCTGACCGAGGCCCCGAGCAGCAACACGGCCACTTCAAGGAGCGTCTTGGCGCTGAAACTGATACCGGGAAGCCATCGTGTACTTGGCGTCCACGCAGTCCGGATGGCAGTCCCGAGCAGGATCGCGAGCACCAGCGCCTCCAGCCATACCCGGCCGAAGAGACGTTTTTCCGCCACCTGCGTAGCAATGGCAGCAAGCGTCACTACCCCGCAGAGGAGCAGTCCCGGCATGATCCGGTGAAAGAGCCGGAAGCCGAGGGCGATAGCTGTCATGATGCCATCTGCTGCTCGCCGGAGGTGGGCGTTGCGCGCCGGCTGGTCGAGTTCGACCCGCGGCACGCTCTTGTTGCATGGATTTGCTTTCGGCATGGCGCCCCCACAGCCCGTACGCTCCCCCAGCACGAGCTGGGAGCGGCACCACACGAGTAGCTCTCCGATCTGCGAAGATGTGTGAGCCGCTTGACATTGCCGGCGATTTTTTGCGGGGAGCGCGCGGAGCTCGTCGTCCGGCTCCGTCCGGGCGGTGCAGCGACAGTAGCAGGGCCCCGCGCTCCGGCTTGCCGCGTTAGAAGCCCGGCATTGCGAGGACGCCGCCCTGGCCACTGTTCGGATCGACAAAGGTCGCAAAAATAGTGCTCGGGGGCGTCGTATCGGTCGCGTCCGTGGAGGCAGCGATCCCGTTCAAGCTGACATTGTCGAGTGGCTGACCGTTGATCGTGACTTGTCGGATAGCGACGACCGTGCCGTCCTGCTTCATCCGTACGATCGTGTTGTCGCCCTGATTGGCGACATAGAAATCAGAGCCGGACCCGGGAGTTTCATCCACGGACCCGGTAGCTTCATCCAAAGTCGTGTTGCTGGCCCAGTTGGAGTCATCCGTGTTCCTCACGACGGGCGTGAGGTCGACCGGAATATTGAGTGCCGTCGAGTGGATGCGGCTTACCGAGCCCAGGCCGAAGACCTGATAAGGCGCGGTTCCGACAACCGTCAGGTTGACGACCGCGATCGTATCGTAAAACGGCTCGCTGACGAACAGCTGACGGATCACTCCTTGCGGCAGATTGTACGGGTTCATGAGCACTCCGAACCGAGGCTCGATGCCCTCTTGCTGGGCATTCCCGTTGCCCCCAAGGACCGGCCGCACGGTACCCAGGGGTGCCAGCCCGTCGAGCCCGTAAAGCGTATGCTCCTGGACGATAGCGCCATCGGCCGTTACGACTACAAAGACCGCTTTGCAGGTGCCGTCTGGCGATGGGCCGAGCAACGCCGTCCCAACCGCAGCGGTGTGGAGTGCGCCAGGAATGACTTGCGGTTGCGGTGGCCCGACTTGTGGTGGCGGTGGCGTCACAGAGTTGCGGTTCGTCAGATCTCCGACATAGACGCCTCCAATCAACGCGTTGGGAGCGCCTTTGAGGGGCAGCCCGGTCGGGTCAAGTATGCTCGACGAGCCTACCTGGTTCAGTCCGAATGGCGCATTGGCCGGCCAAATACGCCCAAAGCCGTTGTTGTTCGAGAGACCAAGCGGATTACCGACCCCGGTGTACCCAGCGGTGAACGCATTGGGGTTGTTTACTCCATTCAGCCAATGCGGGCTATTCGCGCTGAACATTTGCACCGCACCGCCGGACGTGGCCTCCTGGTCGCCTTTGCTGTCGAAGTTGACCGGAACGACCAGCGTGTTGGGACCGCTCGGATCGATCGACAACAACGAGCCCTGCCGGCCGCCGCTGGCGGGCAGTGGAGCGCCGAAGTTCGATGTGCTGCCGACCAGGAGCCGGTTTGGATCGAGCACTTTCCCAGACTCGGTAAAACCGGGGAACTTTGTAGGAATCGGACTCGGGTTGGCGCAGGCACCCGGCTGTAGCATTCTGCCGCCGTCAATGAAGTTGCCGATCTGTGCGATCGCCGACGTACCGGGAATGTTGGTGGCGACGAGACGGGCATTAAGGCCTGCTATCTGCTGCGCCCGAGCCTGCCGCCAAGTAGTTTCGGTGACGAGGGCCGCGATGCCGGTCGCTAGGATCATTGCGGCGAGCGCGGTGGTTTTGCCGATCTGTCTCATGAACTCGGCAGCCGAGCGGACTTTCATGGTATTCTCTCCCTGTCCACGGTTTTGCCCTGTGCAAA
>Ga0306920_100017065_pt1 | contig 10017 bp, 8 predicted proteins | sample flu12Cox44000170_FD_204666 | JGI IMG/M metagenome (GOLD analysis project Ga0306920, IMG submission 204666) | Lab enrichment of tropical soil microbial communities from Luquillo Experimental Forest, Puerto Rico - flux4day.12C.oxic.44.000.170 (v2)... | ecosystem: Environmental > Terrestrial >...
AGACGTGGGTTGGTCGCAAAACGGTCCGGGTAGGAAGCAAGGGCCGCAAGGAAAACTTGCATTTCGACCCTCACCTGCTCGTTGCCTGACACCCGGTCGCTTCTGCCCTGCGTACTTCTGAACTTCATTGTCCGCGCACCCCTGGCCGCCGACACTGCGTCGGCGTAACCCGCCAATGTGCCAACTCTTAGAACACAATTTGGAAGGATTAGTTGTTTACGGGGGATGTTTGAAAGGTACTTCTGATTCTCCAGCGCGTAAATGGCACCATCAGGCCAGAACGGCCTAAGACCGGCCGCCGCGCAAGGTAATCGAAGTGGGGAGTAATTCGGCAGGAAGGTTTCTTTTTGCAAGATGCGCTGCAACTACACCGCGGGTCTTTTTCATCGTGGCTCGCGGATCAACAAACACCAGCACCGAAGGGCCCGCTCCGCTGAGCGCTGCTCCGAGCACACCACCCGTGCCTTTCAGTTCCTGCAAGGCCGGAAGCAGCGGGCACAAAGCTGCGCGATACGGCTGATGAATTCGATCATCGAGCGCGGCACTAAGAAGGTCGGGACGTCCCTGCATGAAGGCGGCGAGCAGAAGCATGGAGTTCTGGACGTTCACCACGGCATCGGCGCGCGAATACTGCGCGGGAAGCACGCGCCGGGCTTCCTCGGTCGACAAAGGCTGATTTGGAATTGCCAGCAAGAGCGGCCACTTCCCTTTCGGGCGAATCACGGCGACCTGCGCCTCAGCTTCACCGGACATACGAGCAACAGTCAGGCCACCCATCCAGCAGGCGGAAGCGTTGTCGGGATGGTGCTCCCTGCGCGAAGCCTCGCCCACAATTTGCGCATCGTTCCAGCGAAGGCGCCCGAAGTGATTCGCGAGCGCGATGCCCGCCAAGCGGGCCGCCGCCGAGGATCCGCAGCCTTTGCCGATTGGGATATCGTTGGAAACCGTCATGGCGACCGGAATGACTTCTCGTCGGGAACTCTGCATCACTTCGCGATAAGTGTCGAGGATGAGGTGGTTCTCAATCTTGCCGCAGATTTCCTGATCGCGTCCGGAAGCTTTGATGGAGAATTCGCTGGCAGGCTGCGCGGTGATCTTGATGTAGAAGTCCATGGCCAGCGCGGCCGCGTCGAAAGCCGGGCCGAGATTGGCGGAGGTGGCTGGGAGAGCCAGACGCAGCGACGAATTCTTTGTTCGTGATGGCATCAGAAACCGTAGCGCCGGGGTCCCGCCGGCTGTCGCGTGGGCGTCTCGCCCGCGCACGATCCCTATTCAAACTTCTTCAGAGTTCCAATCACCGCATCCAAGGTCGCATCCAGCACAATCGGTGGGTGCCGCAACGGCTCCAGCGACGCGCTCTCGGGGAACATCTCGCCGCGATGGAAGTCGATGGTGAAATCAGGATCTTTCAGCAGGTGCCCCGTCAGCACGAGTACGACGAGTTCGTTTGGTTTGACGAATCCCTGCTTCACCAGCTTCTTCAACCCAGCCAGCGTGACTGCGGATGCAGGTTCGCAGCCGATTCCCTCGGCGCCGATTTCCGCCTTGGCATGCGCGATCTCCAACTCACTGACTTGTTCGCAAGCACCGCCGGTTGCATCGAGGACATGCGCCGCTTTCTTCCATGACGCTGGATTCCCGATGCGGATTGCGGTTGCGCGAGTCTCCGCAGGAACGCTGATCAACGTCTTGCCACCGCCCTCTCGCAGCGTTCGGACTAAGGCATTCGCGCCCTCGGCCTGAATCACAGAGAGTTTGGGAAGGTGCGAGATCAAACCGATTTCGCGCATTTCCAGCAGCGCCTTGCCGATCGCAGAGCTGTTCCCGAGGTTTCCACCCGGGACAATAATATGGTCCGGCACTTGCCATTCGAGTTGTTCGAGCAGTTCGAGCGCAAGCGTCTTCTGCCCTTCCAAGCGAAATGGATTGATCGAATTGAGCTGATAGACCGGAGCGCGCTTGACGAGTTCTTGCAGCAGCTTCAGGCATCCGTCGAAGTCGGTGCGCAGTTGGCAGGTCACGGCGCCGTAGTCGAGGGCCTGAGACAGCTTGCTCCAGGAAATCTTGCCGTCGGGGACCAGGACCAGACCGCGCATTCCGGCGCGCGAGGCGTAGGCGGCCATTGAGGCCGAAGTATTTCCAGTCGATGCGCATGCCACCCAGCGGAATCCGGCGAGCAGGGCGAACGAGGCGGCCACGGTCATCCCGCAGTCTTTGAATGATCCTGTCGGATTCATCCCCTGATGCTTGGCAAAGACCCGCACGCCCGTATTGGCGGCACAACGAACCATCGCATAGAGCGGCGTGTTGCCCTCGCGCAGTGTTACCGCGTGATAATCCTGATCGAGGGAAGGAAGCAGATCGCGAAACCGCCAGACACCGCTGAGATCTTCATCGCGACGCGAAAGTTTTCGATCGCGCCACTTCGACTTCAGTTCCTGCGGCTTCGGCTTCGTTTCCTTCCAGGCCGGATAGGTAATCTCGAGCAGGTCGCCGCATTGCGCGCAGCGGAAATCCTGCCCGGCAGCATCGCTCAGATCGCCGCATGCAATGCAGCGGAAGCGGAAGTTCGCCTGCCTCACTGGAGTTGAAGTTGAGGACATGGGCCCGGTTTATTTCACTTTCCGCAAGTAGTCGTCGGTCTTGTTAATCCAGTCGGCACGGGGAGGAGTGAAGACGTCGAGGTCGATCGTATCCGCCAGCGCTTCGGCCTTGTGGGGCATGTTCGCCGGGATGCAGAGAGTTTCACCGGCATTCACCACGATCTCCTGGCCGTCAATCCAGAACTTGAGCGCGCCATCGAGGATGTAGGTGAGTTGCTCGTTGTGGTGGCTGTGAAGCGGAACGATGCATCCCTTCTTCAGAAGCACGCGCGCGATCATGATTTCCTGACCGACAACGAACTGCCGCTGAAGCAGCGGATTCAAGTCCTCAAGCGGAACGGTGTGCCAGGGTGTGTACTGGAGTTCGACTTTCGCAACACTCTTCTTCGCTGATGCCCGCTTCTTTAGTACTGTTTTCTTCAACTGCACACTCGCGGATTTCGCTTTCTTTTTCGCTTTGGCCATGTGAATTCTTCTTTGGAATTGGGTGGTCCTAACCGTCAGGCAATGCCTTCCAGAATACGGACGTCTCGCTTGGCTTCTCCCAACACGTCAATCGCTTTCTTGTACTCGGGACTTTCATAGGCGGCGATGGCATCCTGCACGGTCGGAAACTCGACGATCACGGAGCGCTCCTTGATTCCGGCTTCGTAGGTCGTCACGGCCGTACCTCGAGAGAGAAACTTCCCACCATGCGCCTGCACGACCGGGGTGGCGAGTTTCGCATACTCGGTCAACACCGCCGGATTCTTCACCGAGTGATAGAAAGTTACCCAATAGCCTTTTGCCATAACGAATCCTCGATATTCTCTTAAGCCTGACGCCTGGAGCCTGGAGCCTGGAGCCTGCCTTTAATGCACTCTGCCGTCGTACAACTTCACCGCCGTATCGTGCAGGTAGGCGTGCGCGAGCTGCAGCGCTCGGGCTTCAGTGATTTCACCTTCGGAAATCATCTCGGCTAACGCCGCAGCCAGAGCGATCCGCGACGACTGCGCCCCCAGCCAGTAACTCTCTTCCGCGCCCAGTACCTGATTGTAAGGGAAACAATCCGTCCCGAAGGTGATCTTGTCGGGAAAAGTTTCCAGCCACATCTTCAGGGTGTCCTTGAAGGCCGACGGGTACTGGGCGAGTTCGCCGAATGATGAATCCAGGTAGACGTTCTTCGCCGCCGCAAGCCAGATCGCTTCGCGCTCCAGCGGGTATCCGCCGTGAATCATCACGAACGTCGTCGACGCATAGCGCGGATCGCGCAGTACGGTTTCCAGGTTCATGATGTTGCTCTGCGAGAGATTGAAGTAGTCGCCAATGCCGATCGCCGTGTGAATGTGAATCGGCAGGTGCAGGCGCCCGCCTTCGCGGATCAGGTAGCGAAAAATGTAATCCTGAAATGTGCGGTAGTCCTTCTCGCTTGGGATACCTCCGCCGATGAAGCGCTGATAAATGTCCTCCGCCTGCGTAGAACTGGGATCGGTGAACGTCGTCGGACGGAAGTACGCGACTTCGAACTTCATCGCGATGCCGCCGCGCTTCGAATTGTCGTCGAGCGTGCGGCTGATGAAGCTCAGATAGTCGGCAAAGGATGTGGGCAGCTTGCTGACATTTTCCTGCTGCATCCAGCGGTGGAGCATCTTCTCCTGCAAAGGAATAAAGACGCCTTCGTCGGGATTGCGTCCGGTCTCGTGTTCGTTGTTGAAGGGCCACATGAAGGCGTCGGCGAAGAAGACCCAGGGGAAGCGCTTTGCATCGAGGTAACCGGGCATCATGGCGCGGTTCGCCACCGACGATTCGATATTGATCTTGTCGAGAATCGAATTGAAGTAGGCCGGACCTGCGAGTTGTTTCTTCAGTTCTGTTTTCTTGTCGAGCAGCCATTTTGCGTGCTCGGGCGACAAGTCGTTGTAGGGATAGCCGAAGAGCGCCTTTGCGGCGGCAGCGAGTTCGGGGTTGTCGTCGCGCGTGCGCAGCGCCTCACTGGCATTTGGAGGAGCGGCCATCGCATCGACATCGGGATCGTCGGCGTATCCGGGATGCGCGTGATGATCGAAGGCCTGGATCTTCTCGATCTGCGGCAGCAAGCGCTGATAGATCTGTTGCACGTCGTTACCGGGAAATGGCCGGGCCTGGCCGAAAGCGATGCGGCAAACGGCGAACACGAACACAACCCCAATGGCTTTTCGCATGGATGTTCCTCGAAATTTCAATCGCAATCTACCGAATCTACCCGCTGAACTGGGATCAGCGAACCGCGGCAGTTCCCTGCCACGCCGATGACACTTTCTGAATTCGCTCGACGGCCTCGCGCAATGTCTCCATTGACGATGCGAACGAGAAGCGGATGAAATCTTTCCCAGCGTCGCCAAATGCCGCGCCTGGAATCGCCGCAACTCCGGCGTCTTCGAGCAGGATGCGGCACAGTTCTTCGGCGGTGATTCCCGTTCCCGTGATGTCGACCCACGCGTAAAACGCGCCTTCGGGCGGCAGGATGCGGAATCCGGGGACGAGGTTCAAATCGCGGGCAAACTGCTCGCGGCGGCGGGCGAACTCTGCCACCATGCGCGGCGTGTTGCCCTCGCGATCGCGAAGAGCTTCGATTGCGGCGTACTGGGTAAACTCAGCCGTACAGGTGTAGGTATTGACCACCATCAAGTCGAGCGCGGGAATCACTTCCGGCGGAGCGACTGTATAGCCGAGACGCCATCCGGTCATTGCGAAACTCTTAGAGAAGCCGTCGATGATGAGCGTGCGCTCGGCCATCCCGGGATAGCGCAACATCGACAAGTACTCGCCACCGTAAATGATGCGGGCATAGATCTCGTCCGACAGAACCCACAGATCATGCTTCACGGCTAGTTCGGCAAGGGCACGCTGCACCGCGTCGGTGTAAACCGTGCCCGTGGGATTGCCCGGGGAATTCGTCAACAGCATCCGAGTACGCGGTGTGATCTTTGAGGCGATTTCAGCAGGATCTGGCTGCAAATTGTTGCGAGCTGAAAGCGTGAACGGGACTGGCACCGCGCCGAGTCCCAGAGCGATCGACGCATATCCGGGGAATCCCGGATCAGGATAGAGCACTTCGTCACCCGGCTCGAGCAGCGCCATCATGGCCTGGAAGAGTGAGAGCTTGCATCCTGGCGCGATGACGATGTTGTCGGGCGAAACGTCAATGCTGCGGGTTCTCTTTAGATAGTCCGCGAGTTCCGCGCGAAGAGCGGGGACGCCGATTACGTTGCAGTAACGATCTTTGCCTTCGGCGAGAGCACGAGTGGCCGAGTCGATCACTGATTGACCCGGGTGGAAATCCGGCTCTCCGAGTTCGAGGTGAATGATCGATCGGCCTTGGGCTTCGAGTTCCTTGGCGTGCGCGAAGACGGAGAGCGCGCCTTCGCCGGTCATTACCGACATTCGAGAAGCAATTCGTCGCATATAGTCCTGAGCCCCGAGTCCTGAGTCGCGAGTCACAACTTCTTCGCCACTGATTAACGCAGATTCACACGGATAAACCAAAAACACGAAAACGGCGCTCAAAACGCATTCTTAACTGTTTGTGACGCCCCGAATTACTCGGGACTCAGGGCTCACGACTCGGGACTCACAGTCCTTTATACATTCCCCCGTCGACCAGCACCGTCTGGCCCGTGACATACGACGCCCGTTCCGAGGCGAGCCAGACGATCGTGTCAGCCAACTCACGCGGATCGCCCAAGCGTTTCAAAGGTGCGTCGGCGGCCCAGCCGTCCAGAAACTCCTGTTCGGGCTTGCCCGAGGCATTCGAACGCGCCTTCGCTAGTTCCTTCAAGCGATCTGTAGCCGTGAAGCCGGGGCCGACGTTGTTGACCAGAATTCCGTCTTTGCCGAATTCGTTCGCCAAGCTCTTCACCAGGCCGACAACCGCCGCGCGGACGGCATTCGACAGAACCAGATCGGCGACCGGCTGCTTCGTCGTAATCGACGTGATGGTAATGATGCGTCCCCAGCGATTCCGCTGCATGTGCGGAATGACTTCGCGCGCGAAGTAAACCGTGCTCAAGAAGTTCGCATTGACGGCTTTCTGCCAGTCTTCCAGCGATGCCGCCAGGAACCCTTTCGCGGGTGGGCCTCCGGCGTTGGTCACGCAGATGTCTACACTGCCGAACTTGGTGGCTACGGATGCGACGAACCGGCAGACCGCCTCCGCGTCGGTTACATCGAAGGCCTCGGCGAAAACGTCGGCACCGTGCTGCTTGCGAATCTTGTCCGCGGCTGAGAGCAGTGTTCGGAGATTGCGGGCGCACATGGCGACGTGGCAGCCTTCGGCAGCGAAGGCTTCCGCGGTCGCTAGTCCTATACCCTGGCTCGACGCGGCGACCAAAGCGACGCGGTTTTTAAGTCCCAAATCCATTGGCGTGAATTGGGCATTATAAATGGTCGCGGGCCGCGAGCCAGCTTCAGCAAAAGCATTCACCACGAAGGACACGAAGTCACACGAAGGAAGACCTTTTACATCTTCGGTTTTGCTTGCCTGCGCGGATTCGGCGCAAGTAGTCTTGAGTCGTGAGGATGCTATGAAACAGGGCAAACGTCGTCCGGAGACGGCCGCCGTGCGCGGCGCGTCGGACATGGAGAAGAAGAACGGTCCGGTCGCGCCGGAGATTTTCCAGACGTCGACCTTTGAGGTCACCGACAACTTCGAGCAGGAGCGCGTGACAACCACCGACCGCTACTACACGCGGTGGGGGAATCCAACAATCACCCTGGCCGAACAGACGGTCGCGGCGCTCGAGGGGACGGATGGCGCGCGGGTGTTCGCGTCCGGAATGGGCGCGATCACGACGACGATTCTGGCGCTGCTCAAGGCCGGGGATCACATCGTCGCACAGCGCGACGTCTACGGCGGCGTGATGAAGTTTTTCTCCCAGTGGCTGCCGAAGCTGGGAATCGAGACGACGTTCGTCGATACAACCGAGTACGAGCAGCATGCGCGGGCGATTCGGCCCAACACGAAGATGCTGTACCTGGAGTCGCCAACGAATCCGTCGCTGCGTATCGTCGACATGAAGAAAACGGCGGCGTTCGCGAAGCAGCACCGGCTGATCAGCATGATCGACAGCACGTTTGGTACACCGATCAACCAGCATCCGGCGGAATATGGATTTGATCTGGTCATGCACTCCGGCACGAAGTACCTGAGTGGGCATGCGGACCTGACCTGTGGCGTGGTGTGCGGGCGGCACGAACTGATGGAGCAGATCGATGAGACCCGCAAATCGCTGGGCAACTGCATGGATCCGCACGCAGCATGGCTGCTAATCCGAGGAATGAAGACGCTGGCGGTGCGCGTGGCGCGGCACAATGAGAACGCACTGCGCGTGGCCGAGTTTTTGGAGCAGCATGCGAAGGTGCGGAAGGTGCACTATCCGTGGTTGAAGAGCAACCCGCAGTATGCGCTGGCGCGCGATCAGATGTCGGGGGGCAGCGGCATGGTGACCTTTGAAGTCGAGGGCACGGGCGACGACGCACGGCGCGTTAGCGAGGCCATGCGCATCTTCACACTGGCCACAAGCCTAGGAGGCGTGGAGTCGCTGGTGTCGATCCCGGTACTGACGTCGCATGCGATGATCTCCGCCGAGCAGCGCGCGGAGATGGGCGTCACCGAGCAGATGGTGCGGCTGTCGGTGGGAATTGAGAGCGTGGAGGACCAAATCGCGGATCTGGAGCGGGCGCTGGAAGTGGTGCCGGAGGCGGCTGGGGTGAAGGCTTAGATTTCCCCCGAGTCGAGGGACAGGCTTCAGGCTTCAGGCTTCAGGCTTCAGGCTTCAGGCTTCAGGCTTCACGCCAATTTGCTGCAAATGAAACCGGCCTCTTGCGAGGCCGGTTTCGTCGTTGAGGGGTGGAGTGGATTAGAACATGATCTTCGCACCCAACTGCAGGATGCGGGCGTTGTGCACTGCGTTCTGATACAGGAACGTAGTGTCGGTCTGAGTGGTGCTTGCGAAACCGTTCCACTCGGTGTGGTTGAACACGTTGAACGCCTCGGCGCGGAATTCGAAGGCGACGCTCTCGTGAATCGGGAAATGCTTGAAGAGCGCCATATCGAAGTTCGTGCGAGACGGATTGCGGAGCGAGTTCCTGCCGACGTTGCCGAAGGTGAGTCCCTGAGGAGCGGCGAAGGCTGCCGGGTTATACCAGAGCGGCCCGAGGTCGGGACCGTTGGCCTTGGTAAATCCGGAATACGGATCGCCCACAAGATCGGCGCGCGAACCGGAGCCTACCCCAGCGGCCACACCGGCATTGTCGGTTGAATAGAGCACGCTGAAGGGCGTTCCGGTGGAGTAGCCCATAATTCCCGAGTACTGCCACCCACCGAGCATCGTGTGAGTAATGCCCTTTCCGCGGAAGAAGGGTACGTCCCAGACCCAGCTGAAGTTGAAGATATGCCGCTGATCAAAGTTGGAACTGGCTCGATTCGCCGGGAAGTTGTAGGCGTCGACAAGGGTGCCGTCGCCGCGGTCCGAGGAATCGTCGATCGAGTGGCTGAAGGTGTAGGCCGCGCTCAGGGTGAGTTGTCCTACGCTCCGCCGCACCGACGCCTGGAACGCGTGGTAGATGGAGGAAGCTTCCAACTCGAGTTTTGTGATGCTGCCATAGCCTGGGAACGGGCGCAGCGGATCGGCCAGCGTGCCGCATGCGGAAATTCCGAGGTTTACAGCAGGCCCGGACGGAAAACCATTGGAGTCGAAAGTAACCGGAATCGGGACTCCACTGGGAGTCATGGCATTGATTGGCACCCCATAAGTTCCGTCAAACTTCGTTCCGCAATCGGGTGAATTGCCGTTCGGATTCGGCGTGATCGTTTCTCCCGCTTTGTATGGATTGTCGCTTAATGGAACTCCGTGCAACTGGTTCATGTCGCTCTGGCGCGTGAGGTGCGTACCTTTGCTGCCCACATAAGAAACTGTGGCAACGGTCCCGCGCCCGATATCGTGCTGCAGATCGAGATGCCATTGCTGCATGTAGGGCCAGGCAACCTTGTCAGGTATCGAGTTCACACTGAGCGGGAACTGACTACCTAACGGTCCGGCGCCAATGCTTAGGTAGCCGGGAATCTGCGTCTGGCTCACTACATTTGCCAAGGGCGGCGAGTTTTCGAGCGACTCAGTATTCGCCTCGTTGCCGTTCGTGTGTTCGAAGAACACGCCATAACCGCCGCGTAATGCCCACTTCGCATCGCCAAATGGATCCCAGGCAAATCCGATACGGGGAGCAGGGTTGAACCAGTGTCCCTTCATGCATGACACGGGCACGCCAGGCGTCACTCCGCACTGCACGATTCCGTTCGGCAGATTACTAACAGTCGCAGTCTGACCATCTACCGTGAGGAAGTTGACGGTGTCGTCTTGATTTACCGTAGTCTGGCCTGCGACGTAGTGAGCCGGAT
>Ga0306920_100017068_pt1 | contig 10015 bp, 8 predicted proteins | sample flu12Cox44000170_FD_204666 | JGI IMG/M metagenome (GOLD analysis project Ga0306920, IMG submission 204666) | Lab enrichment of tropical soil microbial communities from Luquillo Experimental Forest, Puerto Rico - flux4day.12C.oxic.44.000.170 (v2)... | ecosystem: Environmental > Terrestrial >...
GCCGCCGCACCGTGGAGGAACGCTACAGCTTCGCGGTGCGGATGCAGAGGATCGCGGCACTCTACGACAACCTCCTCGGTCGCGATCTCGAAGGGTGTCATGCCCCCGTCTGCGTGGGCATGGGGGGCATGCGAGAAAGTGCCCACGCAGACGTGCGCATGGCACCCGACTCAACCATTAGTCGCTGACTGTTAGGTGTTCCATTTCCATGAATTGTGTCGTCACGGGCGCTGCCGGATTCATCGGCTCGCACCTTTGTGAACACCTCCTCCGGCTGGGCCACAAGGTCGCTGGGTTAGATGCCTTCATTCCGTACTACGCGGCGGCGATTAAGGATCGCAATCTCACCATTGTTCGCGCGAATTCCGCGTTCACGATGCACCGCCTCGATCTGCGAACGGACCCCCTAGATGCTGCGCTCGCGGACGCCCATGTGATCTTTCATCTCGCTGCCATGCCGGGCCTGAAGCAGAGCTGGACCGAGTTCGACCTCTACACAACGTGCAACGTTCAGGCAACGCAGCGGCTACTGGATGCCGCGCGGCGGTCGGCCCCGCGCTTGCAACGACTGATCTATGCCTCGACGTCGTCGATTTACGGTCGATTTGCTTCCGGCGACGAGTCGCTGCCGACCAAGCCGATTTCGCCGTACGGCGTGACGAAGCTTGCCGGCGAGAATCTCTGCCGGGCCTATGCCGAGACTCACGATCTGCCCCTGGTGGTACTTCGCTACTTCTCCGTGTACGGGCCACGGCAGCGTCCCGACATGGGTTATTACCGCTTCATCCGAGCGATGCTTCAGGGCGAACCCGTGGTGGTCAACGGGGACGGGCATCAAATCCGCGGTAACACCTACGTGTCGGATTGCGTGGAAGCCACGATCGCCGCGATGAATGCGCATCCAGGTGAAATGTTCAATGTCGGCGGGGGTGAATCGGCCTCCGTGTGGGACATTCTGCACAAACTCGAGCGCCTGGTGGGCCGGCCGGCCCAAATCCGACGCGAGCACCCTCGGCCCGGGGATCAACGTCATACGTGCGCCGACACGGGTAAATTGTTGCGGCATTTCGGCTGGGCGCCGCGCGTCGGGCTCGATGAAGGCTTGGCTCGCCAGTTGGACTGGCAAGAACAGGAGCTCGCTTTCCAATGTTAGAACTCGACGTCCAAACACAAGCTTCCGCGCCGTCCACGGGCGTGCGCATCCGCGTGCACGGCCCTGCCGATTTGCCCAGGGAGCTAGATCGTCTCGGCACTTACTGCGAGGGCCGTGCGCCATGTCCCTTGAGCGTTCATCCCGCCTGGCTGTCCGTTCTGCAGGGCAGCCTGCGCCATACTCCCTATTGTGTCGAGGCGACCGAGGACGGGCACATACGGGGCTTGCTGCCCTTGTGCTTCGTGAGCAGCTTCTTGTTCGGGCGATTTCTGGTCAGTCTGCCCTATGTCAATTACGGCGGGACGATGGCCGACGACGATCGCGTCGCCGGATTGCTGATCGATCGCGCCGTGCAGATGGCACAGGACCTGAAAGTTCGCTACCTGGAGCTGCGGCATGAGGTCAACCTGGCCCACCCGTCTCTGACCGGACGCGCGTGTGACAAAGTGAACATGCGCCGGCCCCTGCCGGGCGACGCCGACGAGCTCTGGCGCCGGCTCGATTCGAGCGTTCGCAACCAAGTGCGCAAAGGCCGCAAGCACGGCTTGACCGTGCACTGGGGAAGTCAGGAGCTCCTCGCGGAGTTTTACGACGTCTTCGCTCGCAACATGCGCGATCTTGGCACCCCCGTTTACAGCCGAAAGCTGTTCCAGTTCACCCTCCAGCAGTTCGGTACCCGGGCGGAATTGTGCGTGGTGCGTGGGGAGGGGCGATGCGTCGCCGCCGCCCTGCTGCTGCACGGCTGGGGCGTGACCGAGGTGCCCAGCGCCAGCTCGCTGCGAAAGTTCAACCACACCAACGCCAACATGCTGATGTACTGGCACTTGCTGGAGCGGGCGATCGAACGGCGACAAAGCGTCTTCGATTTCGGCCGGTGCAGCGTGGACAGCAATACGCATCGCTTCAAGAAGCAATGGGGCGCGGAGCCGACGCCGGCCCAGTGGCAGTACCACACGCTCGATGGCGAGGTCGGCGCCATGCGTGCGAGCAATCCGCGTTATCAGCGCATGATCGGCTTATGGAAGCGCTTGCCGGTCCGTCTGACGCGCTGGCTCGGGCCGCTCGTGGTCCGGGGTATTCCGTGACCGTTCGCGGTTTGGCGCGAAGTCCGCAAGTGCGTTGCGACGCGCGTCATGTCAATACCCGTTGACACCCGCGCGACAGTTGGAATGTAAACGCGCCCCCGCTGAAGGCGGAAGACCGACACACGAATCGTCGGCGCTGGAATTACCCAAGTCTCTATCGAGTCTCAGGATAACGACGGATGGCGAGGAAAGGATGAGGCCGCGAGATTTCTGGCGCGCTCTTTGCGATCAGGCGGGAACGAAGGTGCGGCGCTCGGCCACGGCTAAGGGCACCGCTCGTGAGTCGGCGCCGCACCGTCTTCTTCAGGCACCTGAATATAGAGCGTGCCCAACCGTGCGTCAAGCAAACCTGCTTTACTCTGAGGATGCCAACGATGCCCTTGCTGCCGCTGGAGCCCTGTGTTTTTCCAGATGAGCTCTTCGAGCCATCTCTGCCCGAGCCTCTAGTGCCCAGTGACGGCGACGATCGATGGATTGTCCTCCATACCCGTCCACGGGCCGAGAAGGCCTTGGCCCGCAAGCTGCTTGCGCGGCGCGTGCCGTTCTTCTTACCTCTTTTCCACAAGCAATGGCGCAGCAACGGCCGGATGCAGAGCTCTCACCTGCCGTTATTCCCCGGTTACGTCTTTCTGCGTGGCAATGACTCTGCGCGCGTGGAAGCGTTGACGACGAATCTCGTGGTCAATGTGCTGCCCGTGGTCGATCAAGTCGGTTTGTACACCGATCTTACACGTGTCCATCGCCTCATGGAATCGGGTACCGGCCTTTCACCGGAGACCCATCTCGAGCCGGGCACCATCGTGGAGATCACATCCGGGCCGCTATCGGGACTGGAAGGAAAGGTCCTGCGTCGGGGAAAGAAGCTCCACTTCTTCATCGAGGTGCAGTTGCTTCAGCAGGGCGTCTCTGTGGAGATTGAGAGCTGGATGTTCCAACCATTGAGCGGCCGGGTGAGGGACGCCGTCGCCTGAGCGGGTTGTTGATCCCCAGCAACGATTCACGAGTGCAAGCAGCGATAAAGGCCGACAGAAGATACCGGCAGTTACCCGCCTTCGCCACGCGGTACAAGTTCTTGGCGACGAGCAGCCGACTCCCATCGTGAGTCCCCTCGTTGACCGACCGGCACGGAGTGCGCCTCGACAGGCCGTGAGACAAGGAGTTCGCCCTCCACGCGGCGTTCAATCCACCCGTAAATTGCGGCTCTCCTGGCAAATGCGTGTTTTGGGCCTCTGGATTCTTGGATTCTCAGGCCCGGTTTGAGCCTCACGTCACGTGTGCTACCCAGGGAGGCGGGTAGAGGGTGGGTAGCAACGGAAAATGCTCCCCAGGGGAGCTTTGCAACGCAATTACGATCTGGCAGCTCGGCAACTTCGACCTCGCCGCCATCGGACCTCGCCGCCAACCCCTTTGGCGGCGAGCTTTTCGAACGTAAGTCAATTCAAATGCGAGACTTAAGGCTTCGAAAAAAGCTCGCCGCCAAGTGATTGTGCCAGCGGGCCCCCGCAAATGCGCTGTGCGGAGAGATGGTGATCGGCAATTGCGTTGCAAAGCCTCCCCAGGGGGGTGTGTTTGGGCGTGTGTGTGCATTACCTGCAGGGCGCAGCGCAGGTCATCGGGCTGACCGTCGGGGTCTGGGGGGCTGGGTAGAGTAGCAGTCGCAGGGATGCCGAGTTGAGTTTGAAGTGACAACTTGGGCCAAAACGCGCATTTCCCGAATGAGCCTGAACTGATCGCGATCGGCCCCCTCTAAGTCTCCAGGTTCAGGTTTTGTCAACCTAAGCGGTGCCCCCGTTCTTGCCGCGAGAGGTTGCATCGATGCTTGCTGATAGCGCTACCGTCTCCAACAACCAGAGTGCACATTCGGATGACAACATTTCGGTCTCTCAGACGATTGGGCAGGAGGCCCGGTCGGATCAGTCGACTACCAGAGAAACCCGCGAGTTTCCCGCTCTCGGCGCGACGCTGGCGGACGCTCCCGTGCCGACGATTATCGAAAGGGATCGGACCGATAGCGACGAGGTTGCGAACATATCATCGCTTGCATTTCAGAGCGCAAGTTCGGACGAAGCGCTAAGCGGCACAGGGCGCGTGGTGCAACGGGTGCTAACGAGGCCGTATGAAATTGCCAAAGTGACCGTGGAATTGATCCTGGCCGTCGTACTGGCGATCCTGGCTGTGCCCGTCATCTTGTTTGCGGCTGCGGCGGTCAAGCTGACGTCGCGAGGGCCGGTGTTTTATAGCCAGATTCGCCTTGGCCGCGGTGGACGGCATTATGCGATCTACAAGATCCGCACGATGACTCACAACTGCGAAAAGAGCTCCGGCGCTTGCTGGTCGACGGCAGGCGATTCGCGGATTACGCCGATCGGCCGCTTTCTTCGCCGTACCCATATCGATGAATTGCCTCAGCTCTGGAATGTTCTGCGCGGAGACATGAGTCTCGTGGGCCCTCGGCCCGAGCGGCCGGAGTTCGTCCCGAAATTGGCCCAGGCGATACCGGGCTACCGCGAGCGCCTGATAGTCCGGCCCGGCGTCACCGGGTTGGCGCAGGTACAGCTGCCCGCCGACACGGACCTCGGCAGCGTCCGTCGCAAGCTGGCGTTCGACCTCTATTACATCGAAAATGCAAGCCTGTCGCTCGACCTGCGACTGATTCTGTGCACGGCCTTTAGCACCGCAGGTTTACCTTTTGCCTTGACGGGGAGGCTCTTCTTCGTGCCGAGCGGCGAAGAAATCGAACGCGCGTACGAGTCCGCCATTGCCACGCGCGGTGTCGTTCCCGAGTTGCAACCCGCCTGACGGTTCCGCGCGAAAGCACAAACGACAACGACCATTGGACCTGGAATGAGCGACCGCCCCGACATCCTGTGCCTGACCCATCGGGTGCCTTTTCCGCCCGACAAGGGCGATCGGATCCGCACCTACCACATCTTGCGATACCTTGCGCAACGCGCGAACGTCCATCTCGCCTGTCTTGCGGATGAGCCGGTGGATGTGAAAACTCGCGCCGCGTTGGCGGAGTTCACCTCGCGGCTCGCAATCGTGCCCTTGCGCCGATTGTCGCGGAATTTGCGAACGCTCGGCTCGCTGCTCATCGGCCGCACAGCCAGCGAAGGGGCATTCCGCTCGTCCAAACTTCGCACGATCCTGCGGGGTTGGTGCGACGAAACGCGATTCCACGCCGTCTTCGCTTCAGCCTCAAGTCTCGTTCCTTACCTACAGCTGCCGGAGATGCGTCCGATCCCAGCAGTCATTGATCTGATCGATGTCGACAGCCAGAAATGGCTCGATTACGCCGCCGCCAGCCGAGGCCCCCGCTCCTGGCTCTATCGTCTTGAGGGCCGTCGCTTGCGGGGTCTCGAAGAATCTCTGCCGACCTGGGCCCGCGCGGTCACGCTTGTCAGCGAAGCCGAGGCCGACCTGTACCGCACCTTCTGCACTCCCGGGCCGGTGCACGCGATCAGCAACGGTGTTGACCTCGACTACTTCCAGCCGCAGCTGCCCGCTGCCGAACCGACGTGTGTCTTCGTTGGGGCGCTGGACTATCGGCCCAACGTCGACGGTGCAACCTGGTTCTGCCGCGAGGTGTGGCCCGAGGTTCGTCGCCGTTGCCCCGACGCCAAGGTCTCGCTAGTCGGCCGTAAGCCGGTGTCCGCGGTTTGCCGTCTTGGAGCGATTTCGGGCATCGAGGTCGTAGGCCAGGTTCCCGACGTCCGCCCCTATCTCGCCCGCGCCTCTGTTGCTGTCGTTCCGTTGCTGATTGCCCGCGGGGTGCAGAACAAGGTACTCGAGGCGATGGCGATGGAGAAGGCGATCATCGCTTCTCCAGCTGCACTGGAAGGCCTCGAGGCAAAAGCCGGCGTGCACATGTTGACGGCCTCGACTATTACCGAGTGGATCGGCGCGATCCGGTGTCTTTTCGCCGACGCCGACCTGCGTCAGCGCCTCGGCGGCGCTGCTCGGCTTTTCGTCGAAGATCACCACCGGTGGGCGCGGTGTCTCGGATTGTTCGGCTCTCTGATGGATTTGCCAAAGGAGCCGGCACACGCCCGACAGGCATGCGTATTCGATTCTGTGTCGTGAGCGCGTTTGTCGACCGCGGAATCGGCGGAACGAAAAAAAGAAAAATTGCTTGCAATCCCAAGACCCTTAGATAGCATGTGATGGTTACCTTCGTGGCCTTCCCGCTGCGGTGCCCGCCAAAGCAGAAGGAGTTCTTAGAGTCCACTGAATAATTCGCCGCAGATTCGGTGAATTCATGTTGTGGACAGTCATTGGTGGTCGGTTCTGGCCACCGAGCAATCGTATCCAAAGAACAGCGACCTAGCTCTGGACTCTGGCGCAGCACGTGCCCGGTGCGTTCAGGTCCTCTTGGCAATCGCCGCCTATCCAGGTTGGTGCCCCTCGTCCTGGCCCGGTGCTTGCCGGAGCTGAACCGCAACTGCCGTAACGACGGGGCCAGGCGTGGGCCTGTGCCTCAAGCGACCAAAGGATTCCTTTTTTTCCAAAGGGGCAATGCAATGAGAGTGTGTAAGCTCAGACTCGCCTGGAAGGTCCTGCGTGCCGGACTGATAATCGGCGCTGCAGTCCTGGCCTTCATGCCCGCCACCGCGCGGGCGCAGCTCATCGACCCATCCACGTTGCAGATCGGCCCACAACAGGGCACTACCCTCGATCCCGTTCAGATCGGGGGGTCGCAACAGGTAACCGTCACCAACGTCTCCAACGGCGCGGGCAACCTCAACGTGCCGTGGCTGCTGATCCTCGGCATTCCGAACGTGACGAGCACCTCCGCGACGATTACATCCGTGAATAATAGCCCCACGTCGATCAGTCCCAACGGGACCAGCGCGATCTTCACGAGCAGCAGCACGGGGAGCGCGTATGACCAGTTGCCGAACACCTCCACTGGCGGTACCAACAACTCCAACAATTTCGTCAACTGGTCCGGCGCGGAGTCTTCTATCCTCAACATGACCGCGACCAGTTTCTTGTTGGTCGAGTACAACGTCCCCGTAACGCTCTCAGGCGGGGGCACGGACACCTTCCAGTTCGCCAATCTCCCGGTAGGGGCGTTTGTGATCGCGTACGGCATAGAGGGCAATCACGTCTACGACACGCCGTTCACGGAGGCCGGCCTCGAGACCGGCCAGAACCACCCGGTCCCTGCTCCGGCGTCCGCGATCCTGGCGGGCCTCGGTGGTCTCGGCGCCGGTGTCGGCGGAGTGGCTCGCCGCTTTCGCCGGACTCGGCTCCTCGCAGCTTGATTGCACGCACGTCAGCCCCGATTCGGAGCTGAGTCATGCAACCTGATCTCCCAGACTGCTGGCCGGATCATGAAATCCGGCCAGCAGTGGTGGAGAGCACCGTGTGAATCTGTTCTTTGCTTCCGCCTGTCGCATTCTTTCCTTGCCTACCTAACGCAGTAGACACCCAAAGACTCTACCAAGCGGTGCCCCTCCCTTGGACACGAGGTATTGGCGTGCCCACGGTTAATGCGAAGCAGTGGCGCCCTGACGCCGCCGCTTCCGATGGACTTTCTTCGCAAAGCCTCTCCCCACACATTGTCCTCAGCTTTGACGTCGAGGAGCACTATCGGATTGAGGCCGCCTCACAGCTAGAAATCAGCCCGTCTCAGAAGGCACACTACGCCGAGCGCCTGGAGCCTTCGACACGCTGGCTACTCGACCAGCTGTTCCGGTTCAACGTGCGGGCGACCTTCTTCGTTGTCGGGGAAATCGCCCGCCACAATCCGGCGCTCATTCGTGCCATCCACGACTCCGGTCACGAAGTGGCAAGCCATGGCTGGGACCACCAGCGGGTCCTGGCAATGACTCCCGCCGCATTTCGTCGGGACATCCGCCAAAGCAAAGAAGCTCTCGAAGACGTCATCGGTGAACCGGTGCGTGGCTACCGGGCGCCGACGTTCAGCGTCGTGCGGCAGACCGCCTGGGCGCTCGACGTGCTCGCCGAGGAGGAGTTGGCGTACGATTCGTCGATCTATCCGGTTCGTCACGATCGCTACGGAGTACCGGCGGCCCCGCGCGTGCCGTTCCGAGCGCATGGCGAACGGCACAGCATTCTCGAGCTGCCACCGGCCACGCTTCGCCTGTTCGGCGTCAACACGCCGATGGGCGGTGGCGGCTATTTTCGCCTCTTTCCGCTCTTCTTGACACGCTGGGCCCTACGCCAGGCGCGGCGCAGCGGCTCGCCTGCTGTGGCAACGCTTTACTTCCACCCATGGGAGTTCGATCCCGACCAGGAACGCCTGCCGCTCGGACGCTTGAGCCGGTTACGAACCTACGTTGGAATCACGCGCAGTCAGGGGCGCCTGGTCTCGCTGCTCCAACGTTACCCCTTTGCACGCGCTATCGATGTGGCCAAGGAACTCGACGGCGTGTGGACGTCCCTGCCTAGGTTTCATGTGGCATCTGGAATCGCGATGGAGCCGGCGTCTACCACTCCCGAACTGGCGACATGCGCGATCACCGCGTCAACGGAAGCGTCGCACGCCCGGTAGCACTTCTTTTGGTTCGCCAGAGTTGATCGTTGGCAATATGATCGGTGGCCCTCTCTCGCATTCACGGGTATTTCGTCAATTCCTGAAGCACGAAAGCACCGTATGTCCATCTCTCTTGTGATCGGCGGAGCCGGATTCGTAGGTTCACACCTCGTGGAGACGTTGCTGGCGCGCGGTCAGCACGTGAGGGTGCTGGATAACTTCAGCACGGGAAAGCGGCTGAATCTGCCGCCATCGCACCCGCAGCTGGAGGTCATCGGCGGTGACATCAACGACCCGGCGACGGTGAGCCAGGTGACCGACGGGGTCGCGTATGTGTTTCACCTGGCAACGCCCTCACACGCTTCTTACAGCAAGGACTCTCCCGGCGAGCGGTGGTCATGTACTACAGACACGCTGAACGTGCTGGCGGCCGCGCACAAGGCGAGCGTTAAGCGGCTGATCTATTCTTCCTGTGAGAGCGTGTATGGACCGCCGGTCGTGAAGCCGCTGACGGAGAGCGATCCCACACTTCCGCTTTCGCCGTATGCGTTCGCTAAGCTGACCGGCGAGCAGCAGTGTGTCGCTTATTCCGCAATCTACGGGCTAGAGACCGTGCGCCTGCGCTATTTCAACGTTTTCGGACCGCGGCAAGTATTCTCAGGTGCGCGGCCCGCGGCGATCTCCGAGGTTCTCAAGACCATGCTCCTCGGTCGGGTTCCGACCGTCGAGGGCGACGCGGATGAGCGTCAGGATTTCATTTATGTGGACGACGTGGTCCACGCCAATGTCCTGGCAGCCGAAGCGCCCCGCGTGAGCGGCAAAGTCTACAACATTGCGCGTGGCCGGTCGACGACCTTGAATGAGGTCGTGGCCACGATCAATGCCATCCTTGGAAGTCAGTTGCGGCCGCGTTGTGCCGACAATCAACCGTCGGACTTCGCGACGAGATTGTCGGACATTGCGCGGGCCGAGGTTGAGTTGGGGTTTTGTGCCGCCACCGACCTGGAGCAGGGCTTGCGGCGCTGCATTGCCTATTACGCGTCACATCCTGAGGAGCTAGTCACGGCTGAACATCCTGGGAGTGAGTTTTACGATCCCCATTTTTGTCGCAGCGGGCCTGGAGAGCTGCGCTCCGAGGACGAGGCAAACAGGTGTCCTGGTACATCGGGCGCCGGCGCCGCTACTGCCGACGAACTTCACCCATCGCCGTGCACAAGAGAGTCCGCGTAGTTCGATTCGGGTAGCAGCTCGAACGATTGCGACCTCGGCGCCAAG
>Ga0306920_100017069_pt1 | contig 10015 bp, 12 predicted proteins | sample flu12Cox44000170_FD_204666 | JGI IMG/M metagenome (GOLD analysis project Ga0306920, IMG submission 204666) | Lab enrichment of tropical soil microbial communities from Luquillo Experimental Forest, Puerto Rico - flux4day.12C.oxic.44.000.170 (v2)... | ecosystem: Environmental > Terrestrial >...
GTGTCCCAGCCTCAATCAAAATGATCCGTGCAGAGCGTGGATCGATGGAGCGGAAATCTGCAGCCAGTGCGCGCTTCGCCAATTCGGCAATGGCGCCGGCCATCTCGACACCGGTCGGGCCGCCGCCGACTACCACGAAATTCAGGAGACGGCGCCGCTCATCCACATCGGGCGCGGTCTCGGCACGCTCGAACGCAAGCAGAATCCGACGGCGCAAGTAGGTCGCATCGTCGATAGTCTTGAGGCCGGGGGCGTAGGACGACCAATCATGTCCGAAATAGGCGTGCTCAGCACCGGTTGCGATGACGAGATAATCATAGGGAATGCGGCGGCCTTCCGCGACCACTTCTCTGCGTGCTGTATCGATTCCCGAAACTCTCGCCAGGATCACCTTTGTGTTCCTTTGCCGATTGAGGATGCCGCGGATGGGAGACGCAATGTCTCCAGGCGACAGACCCGCGGTCGCGACTTGGTAGAGCAACGGCTGGAACAGGTGATAGTTGTGGCGATCGACGATTGTGACGTTGAATGGCGCTTTCGCCAGTTGCCTGGCCGTCGAAAGCCCACCGAATCCTGCGCCGATAATCACGACGTGAGGGAAAGTGGCATGGCTGGAATTCATAGAACTCGACGTGGTTGTGTTGATCTGTTGAGGTTTATTCAGCTTCCTGGATAGCGACGACGACCTTCGCCTCTTCGATCAGTCTGAGGCTGGAAATCACATGGAATTGGGGGGTGACTTTGGTTGCGATCCCTTCGGCCGCTGCTATGGTTTTCCCTTCGGACAGCCCGCGAAGGAAGGCATAGCCGCCGGACGGAAGGCGTCGGACTTCGACTTCGAGGAATGGCCGGGCCACAATGGCGGCTTCAGCGGCCCATCGCTCAACCATGCCGTCCCCGTCGTTGGTTTGATTGTTCTCCCAAGCCGTGACGATTGGGAAGCGCGATTGAACCAAGTAAACCGACGGATGAAGCGCGATGCGCAATCGGTTAAGTCCCTCGGCCTGCACAGATGACAAAGCTAATGCGGCAAGCGGTTGAATGTGCTCGGCGTACCGGGCTTTATGCCTGAGCATCTCGAGCTCGGCCACGTCCGCGACATATTCGATACATGCGGCCTTGCCCAAGCTCCGGATATAATCGGGAAAGCCGTCGCCAAAACTATCAGGAACCACGCCGCTTGGCGGATAGTTGCGGATAAAGCGACGCGCTACGACGCGAAACGACAGTTCGCCGACCAGGCGACGAATGACGGGGTAGCGGACGGCCAGAAGCTCGAGCGGATCTGGGTGATCACGACGAGCCAAAACACTCGTTTCCGCCCGCGCTGGTAGCGATCTCGATGACGGATGTTTCCGCCACTCCGAGGTCCTTGACGCAATATCGATCCCTCTTAACGGGTAGTTCACGGCCTTCTCCCTCGGAGAATCAGTTCCATATCCGCGACCAACGCTGCGGACACTGAACAACGGCCGGCTCAACCATTGAAATATCGATTGGCTATCGAGCCGATAGCCGCCTGCTATGCGTGCTTCCCGTGCTCCAAAGCCGCAGGCGTCATAGCGAGATGCTATCGAAATCGAAGCCATTCGGCATTGTACGTTTTGCGCAATTCAGCATCACTCTCCATAGCGGTGAACGCTCGCATCACCGGTAGCAGGAGGAGCACTCATGTTCGCAAGCCTGATTCAGCTTGGTTTGAGCTTTTTGTTCGCATCTGCCTTGACCGCATCATCGCCGGCTTTTGCTGGCGAGGACGGCATTGTCACAGTGAAAAGCGCCTATCCAATCGGAGAGACGGTCGAGCGTTTGAAGAGGGATATCGCCGATAAGGGTATCAAGTTTTTCAATGAGATCGATCAATCCAAGCTGGCAGCGGGTGCGGGCATCAAGCTGCGCCCGTCGGTGCTCCTGATCTTCGGGAACCCGCCACTCGGCACGCAATTCATTACAGCAAATGCCAATGCCGGGCTCGACTGGCCAGTGCGGCTTCTGATCTACGAGAATGAGAAAGGCGAGGTGTGGGCTGCCTACACCGATTTTGACTGGATCGCACGGCGGCATGGAATCGGGAACCGCAACGAGCAGTTCAAGATGGCCTCAGGCGTCGTCACCTCCATCACATCGAGCGTGCGGGCAAAGTAGCAAGTGCTCGCCGCCATAGCTGCTGCGTATCGATTCAAGAGCCAATCGGCATTTCCGCTCAACCACCGCTCAGTCAATTCTCATCCCGCTGCCGCTCCGTTCGGATGCGGCTTAACAGAGGAGACCGCCACATGTTCGATCGCATCGCCGCTAGCTCAAGCTTCGGCCGACACCTGGTATTTGCCGGCATCGCTGCCGGATCGACGATGCTTGGCGCATCAGCCGCGTTTGCCGGCAGTTGTCCTTCAGATCAGATGAAAGCGGATGCGCGCCAACCCGTCGCCCACGCCGGCAAGGGCGTCACCGATACCGTGCTTGCCGCCATCGATCTCGAGAAGGAGCCGGCAAACATAAAAGAGCGTCAGCTCCGCTTCCGCAAGCTCACCATCGAGCCCGGCGGCATCGTGCCCTGGCACAGCCACGCCGACCGTCCCGCCATCATCTACATCGCCGAGGGCGAGATCGTCGAATACGCCAGCAACTGCGCAGTTCCGATCGTGCACAAGACCGGCGATATCCGGCCCGAGACCAGCGGTACATCGCATTGGTGGCAGAACACCGGGAGCAAGACCGTCATCCTGTTTGTGGGCGACGTGCAGCACGACAAGAACGACCACAACATGTGATGTCGCACTTGAGTCGTTGGAAACCGCGTGTGACGCCCAAAAGCTTGGTACGCGTCAAGCGAGGCGTCACATCGCCTCTCCTCCGGAATTGAGGCTTCGAACATGGCGCATGCTGTACCTTTGGAAGCGGTACAGATTGAGATACAGGGTCACCCTTCCGGGGTGCTGCTGCGCACGATCGTAATCGGCTTGACTGCGTTTCTCACGGTCGTGGATCTGTTTGCAACGCAAGCCATTCTTCCGACGTTGACGCGGGCCTATCAGGTCACGCCTGCGGCCATGGGCTTTGCAGTGAATTCCAGCACCATGGGCATGGCGGTGGCCGGCCTAGTCGTTTCCCTGTTCAGCCAGCGCATCAACCGCCGGCTTGGCATCCTGATCAGCCTATCCGTCCTCTCGATCCCGACAGCGCTGCTCGCGGGCGCGCCGGATCTGGCGACATTCACTGTGCTGCGCATCGCGCAGGGTCTTTGCATGGCGTCCGCCTTTACGCTCACGCTTGCGTATCTGGGCGAGGAGTGCAGCGCAGCCGATGCCGGCAGCGCCTTCGCCGCCTACATCACCGGCAATGTCGCGAGCAATCTTATCGGCCGCCTCGTCTCGGCTGCGATCGCGGATCACTTGGGTCTTGCCTCGAATTTCTACTTCTTCGCAGCGCTCAATCTCGCCGGCGCGGTACTGGTCTATTATACGGTCGCGCAATCCTCTCCCATGATGCAAATTGAGCCGGCCGCACGCTCTCTGTTTGCGGCGTGGATGGCTGACCTGCGCAATCCGCCGCTGCGCGCGGCGTTCGGCATCGGATTCTGCATCCTCTTTGCGTTCATCGGCACCTTCACCTACGTCAACTTCGTCCTCGTGCGACCGCCGCTGTCGCTCGGCCCGATGCAACTCGGGTTCGCTTATTTCGTGTTTCTGCCGTCGGTCGCCACCACTCTGGTGGCCGGCCGTGCCGTTCATCGTTGGGGTACCCGGCCAACCCTGTGGGGCTCGCTGGCTCTGGCCGGTGTTGGCCTGCCGCTGCTTCTATCGCCCGATCTCACCATGGTCGTGCTCGGCATGGTGCTCATCGGCATTGGAACCTTTTTCGCCCAGGCGACCGCCACTGGTTTTGTGAGCCAAGCCGCCACCACAGATCGCGGTGCAGCGAGCGGACTTTATCTCGCTTGCTACTTCGCGGGCGGTCTGGTCGGGACCGCGATCCTTGGTCAAATATTCGACCGGATCAGTTGGCCGGCCTGCGTCGGCGGCATTGCGCTGTCACTCGGCCTGGCAGCAGTCCTCACCCTTTGGCTGAAGTGACGCCTGACCTCTAACCGACAGAGAGTGAGCGAGACATTGTGTCGGAATGATACAATTTAAAAGTTCCAAGAGAGATTTCTTGCCGGCGAATGCGGTTCCGTTAAGTGCTGGGGCCGTGGCGTGGCGGCGCTGCGAATGCCGCTCACAAAGAAGCCACATCATTTCATACAATGGTTCTCACTCGGCGGCCGCTAACATGCTTTTTGCGGCTGCGTGGGGAGTTGTGACTCCGCGGGGGCGGGGGAATGAATTGGAACACCGGCGTGTTGGCTGGGGCCACGGTGCTGCTCGCCTGGGCCCTTGGTGGGGTTCGCGCCCTCTTCGTTGTGACTGCTCTTTTCGCGTCCTGCTGGCTGATGCGGTCAATCCGCATTGCGCAAGCAACGCCTGCGCCGAAGCGCTCACAAGAGCCTGACGCGCAGCAGCGTGAGGCTCAGAGCAAGGCGCAACACGAACAACAATCGCAACGACGACGGCGGCAAGCCAAACCGGAGGGCGAGTCCGAGACATGGCGTGGACGTCAAGGAGAGCGACGTCCAAAGCTGACCGACGGGAACGAGTGGTGGAGCGTTCTTGAAGTCCCGCCCTATGCCAGCGCGGAGGAAATACGTCACGCCTACCGCAGCAAGATAAAGCAGTGTCATCCCGATCGAGTCGTAGGGCTTGCCCCGGAGCTCCTGGAGTGGGCCGAAAGCTGTACGCGGACGCTCAATGCGGCGTATAGCGAGGCGAACCGGGCGCGCCGGAGCGCAGCTGCAGCGCGGTAGTTTGGGTCGCAACGCACGTTACCCCCGGTCTACCGCCGTCTCGACTTAAACCGTACACAGGAAGAGGCCTACTGCGTCACAAGTTCGTAGGGTGTGCAAAATCGCGCTGCGAGGTCTGGCAGCCTGCGCAACCGCGCGGCGCGATTTTGCGCACGCTGTCGGCCGAGAACCGCGCGGTTGCACACCCTACCCCTGCCTCGACTTAAACCGTACACAGGAGGAGAGCTCCGCGGGTTTTGGCATCTGCAAACTTTAGCATAAGTTTGGCGGCCGTATTCGGATCCGCCGCATGATGCCCTGGGAACTGGCAGCTCTTCTTCTCCTTGGCGGCTCGACAGCATTGATGCTGCTCGGCGTGCCGGTCGCCATTTCGTTTCTGGCGATCAATGTCATAGGCGCCGTCCTTTTTCTCGGCGGCGAGGTTGGTCTCCAGCAGCTCTCCCGCAACAGCGTCGCCTCGGTGATGAATTTTTCGCTCACCCCCATTCCTTTCTTCGTGCTGATGGGAGAGGTGCTGTTCCATACGGGAATAGCGCTCAAGGTTATCGATGGCGTTGAGCGCCTTATTAAACAAGTACCTGGCCGGCTCGCGGTCGTCGCCGTCGTTGCCGGCACTGTTTTCTCGGCAATATCGGGCTCGACAATTGCGACCACGGCCATGCTTGGCTCGCTCATGCTTCCGGTCATGCTTGCCCGCGGCTACCATCCCACCATCGCGACCGGACCGATCATGGCGATCGGCGCCGTCGATATGTTGATTCCCCCTTCGGCTCTTACGGTCCTGCTTGGCAGCCTTTCCGGCATTTCGATTTCAAAGCTGCTGATTGGCGGCGTGGTGCCGGGATTGATGCTGAGCGTTGCGTTTGTCGCCTACATCATCACGCGCGTCATGATAACGCCTGCAATCGCTCCTTCGACTGCAATTGAGCAACAAACCGGCTGGGCGCGATACCGATTGCTGCTTGTCTATGTGATGCCGCTGATCGGCATTTTCACAGTGGTGGTGGGCGCGATGTCGGGTGGACTTGCTACACCGACCGAGGCGGCCGCACTCGGCGCGGCAGCAACCATCCTGATGGCGGCCGCTTACCAGGCGCTAAGCTGGAACGCATTGAGGACCGCGCTCGAAGGCACCGCGGGAATTTCCGGCATGATTTTGTTCATCATTCTGGGTGCCACGGTTTTTTCGCAAATTCTCAGTTTCTCCGGAGTGACCAACGGGATTGTTTCGCTGGTCATGGGCCAAGGGCTTTCGCCATTTGTTATTTTGCTCGGAATGATGGCTCTGCTGATCTTCCTCGGGATTTTCGTCGATCAGGTGAGCATGATGATGATTACGTTGCCCGTGTTCATGCCGATTGTGCGTTTGCTCAATATCGACCTGATCTGGTTCGGCGTTCTCTTCCTGATCTGCATGCAGCTGGGGCTGCTTTTGCCTCCGCACGGGCTCCTTCTGATGACGATGAAAGGCGTCGCGCCGAGTGCGGTTACGATGAATCATATCTTCCGCGCGGTCGTGCCGTACATCATCATGAGCCTGCTGCTTCTTGCCCTGATCATTGGATTTCCGGTGATTGCGACGTGGCTGCCAGCCCGGCTGGGCTAGGTACCGCAAACCACGGTCGCCGGTGGCCGCAGCGCATTAACGCTAATAATGGACTTAAGTGGCGCTGTTTGCTCGCGCTGCAATCATGCGACGCGAAACGGTGGCGCAGTGAGGATCCGTCTCATGCGCAAGGGTAACCATGTTGATTGGGCAGAGGGAGGACGGGTTGTTCGGTGCAATAGCGAAAATGTTGGGGGCAGGCGTCATGGCCGCGGGCATGATAACCGTGGCCAACGCGCAAGGAACCTGGAGCAAGAAGGCGCCGATGGCAGCCGCGCTCAACGAGGTGGCGCTGGCGGCGGTTGACACAAAGATCCATGTGATTGGCGGAATGGTGCTCGGAGAGGCGGGGCCCTATCACCAGGAATACGACAGCGAGAAGGACACCTGGCGCGCGCGCAATCCTGCCGAAAGGTCTCGACCACGTGGGCACCGTGACCCTCAACGGTAAGGTCTACGCCATCGGCGGCTTCCTCGGCTGGCTGCATCGCGAAGCGCAGAATGCCGCTTACGAATACGATCCAGCAACCGACAGCTGGCGCATTCTTGCGCGGATGAAGGCACCACGCGGATCGATCGGCGTCGTTGCCCTTGACGGCAAGATCTACGCAGTCGGCGGGCGCAATCCCGACGACCAGGTTGTCGCGACCAATGAAATGTACGACCCCGCCGATAATACCTGGAAGGAGCTCGCGCCGCTGCCGAAGGCGCGCGATCACATGGCGGTGGTGGCCGCCGGGGGTCGCATCCACGCCATCGGCGGGCGCACGGGCGCAAGTACCAGCCGGGTCGATCAACACGATGTCTACGATCCGTCGACCAACACGTGGTCGTCGGGACCGCCGCTGCCGACGCCGCGCAGCGGCCTTGCAGGGGCATACTACAACGACTTGATCCTGGTGCTCGGGGGCGAACTGCCGCCTGACACGTTTGCCCAAAACGAAGCGTACGGTCTAAAGACCAACAACTGGCAGACGCTTGCGCCAATGCCGCACGGACGTCACGGCACCAGCGCCGCCGTAAGCGGTGGAAAAGTGTACATTGCGGGAGGCTCATTGCGGCCGGGTTCTCGTGAGGTGACGAACGAGCTGATCGTCTTCAGCTTGCCGTAACGAGAGAAAGGACGAGCCCGCGCTGTCTCGGCCGTTGGCAGCGCGGGCTCTGCGACGCTGTTTTCGGTTGCGCCAGCGATGTAACCCGCGCGGGTCACGGTCGCGTTTTGCAGCCACATCGACAGCATCGGTTCCCCGATCATAACGTGGAGACCGCACGAGCAAAACATGATATTGTCTCCTCATTGCACGACCCCCGCAGGAGGGGCGCATGGCAATCCCCATCGGACCGAGAGAATTTACTGCCAATCTGCGTGACGCAGTGCTCGCGTGTTCGCTTGCTCTGTGCGCGGTGCTTGTACCGCAGCTCGCAGCCTCCTACGGTGTTCGGCTGAGTGCGATCCCGCAAAGCTACTGGGGAACTTGGGTCCCCGCGGCGGAAATCTGTCAGGATGCGAACAAATCAGCCATCGTCCTTTCGGGCAAGGCCTATGTCACCGCGGCGGTGAATTGCGCCGTAGACTATGTGGCAGAAACACCGAGTCCCAAGGGCCCCATCTACTCTGCCCGGTTGCAATGCTCCAACATGGCCGAGCCAGCGCCGAAAACCGCCACCAATCTCATCATCCGGCCGAGCGATACCAACCAGATTTCCATGGGCGCGACGTTCGACGGCCTCAAGCCTTATCAACGCTGTTCTCGAGGACGTCTCGGATCGGAGCAGTAACCAGTCCTTGTAGCATTGTGGACCATCCAGAGGACGATATAGTTCTCGTCCAATCGATCCTGCACAGCAAGGAAGGCGCGCCATGGCAGCGAAAACGGCGATCCCCACCATCGACATGTCGCCGCTGCGGATCGGCAGCGAGGCAGAAAAGCGCGAGGTGGCGCATCGGATCGACGCGGCCTGCCGCAACACCGGCTTCTTCCTCGTGACCGGCCATGACGTGTCCGCCGATCTCATCACCAGGACGCGCCAGCGTGCCATTGATTTCTTCGCGCTGCCGCTTGACCAGAAGATGAAGGTGCAGCGACCGGCATCGAAGATCAGCCGCGGCTATAACTGGGTCGGTGACCGTTCGATCGCCTACTCGATGGGACAAGTGACCCCACCGGACATCCAGGAGGCATTCGGCTTCGGCCAGGATCGTCCGGACCTCGCGGCCAAGGTCGACCCGATGAGCGCCCAGATGTACGCGCCGAACATTTGGCCACGGCAGCCGGCCGAGTTCCGCACAACCATGATATCGTACTACGACGCCATGCAGGATTTGGCCACGCGCGTCCTGCGTGCCATGGCGCTGGCACTTGGCGTCAACCAAAATTATTTCGACGACAAATTCGACCGCCAGGCGAGCACCTGCCGCATCATCCGCTATCCGGCGGTGAATGGGACGCCGCTACCCGGGCAGTTGCGCGCCGGCACCCATACCGACTACGGCATCATGACGTTCGTGCGCGGCGACGACACGCCGGGCGGGTTGCAGGTCAAGCACCGGAGTGGCGCGTGGATCGACCTGCATATCCCGGCAGGAGATTTCGCCTGCAACATCGGCGATCTGATGATGCGCTGGTCGAACGACCGCTGGGTCTCGACTTTGCATCGGGTCGCAGTGCCGCCGCCGGATGCGGTGCCCCAGGACCGCATCTCGCTGGTGTTCTTCACCAATCCCAATCCCGATGCGACCATCAAGTGTATCGAGCAATGCGTGGCCCCGGGCGACACGCCGAAATATCCGCCGGTCACCGTCTCGGAGCACTATCTCGGCAAGCTGATGCGGGCGGGCCACAGCAAGGTTGACGCCACGGCAGCCGACGCGCTGACGCACTAGTTGAAGCGGAGGCCGCGCATGCTCGCACACGATACAAGCTTCATCACCGACGAGGCGAGCCTGCGCGCACTGCACCATCTGCCGATGCGCCGCGCGACGGACAAGGTCCTGCGCGGGCTTGATCAGCATTGCCGGCGGATCATTTCACTCTCGCCGTTTTGCGTGATCGCAACGCAAGGGCCCAACGGCGCCGATATCTCCCCCCGCGGGGATCCTGCGGGCTTCGTGCGCGTGCTCGACGAGCTTACCCTGCTCGTGCCCGACCGGGTCGGAAACAACCGGCTCGACAGCATGATCAACCTGCTCGTCAACCCGCGCATCGCGCTTATTTTCCTAGTGCCCGGGATGAACGAGACGCTCCGCATCAACGGTAGCGCTCGCATCACCGACGATGCGCGGCTCTTGGCAGCGAGCGCCGTCAATGACCGCCCTCCGAAGGTCGGCCTCGTCGTCGCGGTCGAAGAGGCACTGCTGCACTGCCCCAAGGCGCTGATCCGGTCCGCGCTTTGGGATGCGAGCAGACACATCGACCGGGCGATCCTGCCCACCTATGCGCAAATGCTGCTCGACCACGTCAAGGGCCTCACCCAGGAGGAGAACGACCGGCAGAGCCGGATCATGGCCGAGCGCGGCCTCTACTAGCGCAGATCTCGATCACGTTGATAGTGACGCAGCCTCGCCGCAT
>Ga0306920_100017070_pt1 | contig 10015 bp, 11 predicted proteins | sample flu12Cox44000170_FD_204666 | JGI IMG/M metagenome (GOLD analysis project Ga0306920, IMG submission 204666) | Lab enrichment of tropical soil microbial communities from Luquillo Experimental Forest, Puerto Rico - flux4day.12C.oxic.44.000.170 (v2)... | ecosystem: Environmental > Terrestrial >...
GGTCCGGACCTGCTCCAACCCTGGCCTTTTATCTTGCGCCGCAGGGAGCCAGGCTGCTGTTGATGCGCGGGAAAAAACCCGTCGGCTATGAGCCGGAGCTCTTAGGCGAACCGGACAGTCCGCCATTGCCGGAGGGGAGCGGCATCTCGCGCGCCGTCCAGGCCCGCCAATTGCTCAGCCCAAAGCTCGCGCGACGCTACGGGTTAAGCGCCGATGTCGAACACCTCTTCGTGGTCGATTGCTCGCTCAAGGATGTTTATATCCAGGTCACTACTCTTAGTGTCCTGAGACGCAAGACCCCGACATCGCTCCTTGAAGATCTGGAGGAGGATCCGGCCAGAATTTTAGAGGAGTGGACGGATCATCGCCCTTATCGCTGGGCACTTGTTGGCAACGATTTTCGCCCCGAACCGTTGCTCAAAGCCGGCGTAGACGAGCAGGTCCTCTTAGTCGGCCTGCCGGCCGAATACTGCGAACAGCTTGAAACCTGGAGCGAGACCGAAGGAGCAACCGTTACGGCGATCGTGCCTTTGCCGGTGGCCGCCTACGCTTATCTCACTCAAGTTGTGTTACCTAAGGACGTCGCGCGGCCCGGGATCTGTGTCGTGGTCAGTGACTCCCTAGCGTTGAGCGCCCTCATCCGTGCGGGGAGAGTTGAGGTTATTCATCTGTACAAGACGCTCGCTGAAGCTCTGCGCTCCATTCCCGCAATTGTCGCTGATCTTCGTTTGGGCGAACACTTTATCTATGTCTGGGCCTCTGACGATCAACTTGCGCAGGTCGATCTTCCGCGCGAGGCGATCGCCCTGGACGCCGAGCAGCTTCGCTCGACGTCGGGGGGGAGCCTCGTCGTCGCGGAATCGCACGGCAAAAAAATCACACACGATGAGCCTGTAGCTCATCTTCTGGCTTGGTTGAGCCAGCTTTAGAAACACCCCCCAAATGAGACCGCTATTTATCTCCCAGGAAAACATCATCAAGCGCGCTTACCGCAGGGATCGAATTTTCAAACTCGCCGGCGGCGTTGTGATTGCCGCACTGTTCCTGCAGCTTGCGTTCACGTACCGGCTCATACAGCAAACGCTAACGGGGAGCTCTCTTGCCGGTGAGAACCGGATACTTAGTTACTCCATTCGCACTGCCAACGAGGCACGAGCAAAGTACGCGGAGCTCGAGAAAAAATTGGCTGACCTTCATTCCTGGGGGCCGATTCTCACTAACCGGCTCCCGGCGAGCGCGGTTCTGGCGGCAATCGAACAGGCGATCCCGGACGGGCTTGTGATATCGCGTCTGAGCCTTAAGGCCGTCGGGCAGACAGCCATTAAACTCAGCACGGGCGTATTCATGCTGCCCAGAACGTATCAACTCCTGGTCGCGGGAGAACGGCAGCAAGGCTCAGACGCTGGTTTGACTGAGCGTTTCAGCCGCAACCTGCTGGCAAAGATGCCAAGCGCTTCTCGCCAACTCAGTCAGCATGCGGGAGCCGAGGGAACGGGTCGGCCCGGCACCTTCCAGCTCGTGCTCGAGCTGCCGGCCAACGGCAACTACCACTCCCTCGGCCTGAGCCCCGTTCAACTTCAACAAGCCGAAAACCTATGAACGCGATTACTGAGGCTTCTCCCCAAGCGGCAAACCCGCGCGTTGCGTGGATTACAATCGCCGGAGTTCTCCTTTTATTGGCGGCCGAGGGTTTAGGCCTGTGGCACCAGGCTCGCTCGAACTCGGGCCTTGATCAGCAAAACGGCCAACTGCGCGAAGCCCTCGTCCGGATAAAAGCGCGAACCGACGAATTGAGAGCCAGCGAAGCACGCATCAAAGCGCTCTACGCCCGGCTCAATGACGCTATTGCCCTTCGCAAAGGTCAATCAGACGATCGTCTTCCGCTGCCGCGCGCCGCCAATCCAAAGGACCCCAAAGCCGATCCCCCGGTTATCAAAGCCTTTCGCGAAAGCGGCTGTGAAGTTACCCGCAGCCCGAACGAGCTTGGCAACCTGAGCGTCACTTACGCCCTTGGATCCAGCGGAATCGAATTTCATCGTTTGGTGCCTCTGATCGCCCAACAGGAAAACAGCAATACCTTCCTTGTGATCGACAATCTGACGCTCGAAAGGCCGGAAAGCACTGCGGCATTTAGCAAGAAACCCACCGCTCTCAATGCCCGACTGGTGCTTCGGCTCCTTGCAAACCCGTGAAAACGCTTCCAGCTAATGTTGTTGTGATGCAATTTCTGTTGCCGGCAGCCTGTTTTGCCCAGCTTGAGTTACCGGCCCTGAATGTCTTCAACTATCAGCCGGCGCCTCGCGACCCGTTTATTTCAGCTGCGGCGCCAACCACTTTGCTTAACAACGCTGACGATGCGCATGGAATGGTCTCCGGTGACATTGTGCACGAGTATCTCGAGACCATTATTAATGCGATTCGCGAGAATCTCTACGTAGGCGGAGTGAGCATCGGAGACAGTCCGCAGCAAAGCGAAGCTCTGATCAACGGCGTAGTATTTCACTTTGGCGACCAACTGCCATTGCCAATTGAGCAAAAACAGCTGGCCACCCTATTGGAACTATCTCGCGCTTACGGAATGCCTCTGCAGGTGTCCAAGGACGGAACAATATCCATTCTCATTGGGCAGATCGACCGCAACGGCGTCTCCCTGCTCCTGCCAGGTTTTCGCGAGGCCCTTTACCAGCTGCCCCTGGAAATGGATACTCAACCCAGCGCTATCAAGCTTGAGCGCCGTCCGAAAATGAAGCCTAACCCTTAGAGCGGCTACCTCAGCGCTATGAGAAGAATGTCGTGACTTGAGAAAAACGCATCGATACTCGATATGACCTCGATCGCCGGGACTATTAGCAAGCTCTACCAATGCAAGAGACAGCGAGGCCTGACACTAATAGAGGTTCTGGCAGCAGGCCTGGTTATCTCCATTTTCCTGCTCGGATTGACGGTCGCCTGGCACGTTATGGATTACCAGTTTTTGATTTCCAGACTCCAGGACAGAGTCGCACGCGTGATCCGCCAGGCCAACGATTTTGTCCTCTACGCGCCTTATGACTCCTTGCCCTCAGACGGTCAGCAGATTTTAAGCGGGTATCTGTTCGAACCGTTCGACCAGCAAAGCCAAAGCTACAAGCACGACCTGCCCTACAGTTTTTCAGCAGCTGTGACACTTAGCAACGCCGGCACGATCGATGATACCAAACAGATCCAGCTGATCCTTAATTACGTGTTGCCTGAGCCCAAAGGCCATGAGACCAAAGCCCACCAAATTCAGATGCAGCCGGTCGCGCGTTCCCGTTTCTAGAGCCGGTTTTGCTCTCGCCGAAGTGCTCTCAGCGATCGTGTTGGGCGCGCTGATCCTTGGAGTCGCGGCAATCGCTTTTACGGCCTATCTTAAGAGGGCTTGGGCCGATCAAACCATTGCCCAGGCCGAAAGTATGGGCAGCCGGATGGCGGCCTCGATCACGGCCGCTATGAAGACTTCCTCGGCCTGGTCGATTTACCCGGACAAGGCGAGTTACCTGGCTGATCCCCTAAATAGTGTCTCTGCCCAGGGCAACGCGCTTGTTTGCCAGACAAGGACGGCGTCGGGTCAGTCGATTGTAATTCTCTTCGCTTACGACAGCGGCCAGCTAATCCGCGCCCAAGCTTCAACGACAAATAAGACCGAATCGATTTCCAATGTTAGCCCTATTTCGGGCTCCGTGTTCAATCAAAACATGGGCCTAGTGTCGGGCGGGTTCGCGATCGAGACGCCCGTTGAGCGCCTCACATTTTACGCCTATGGATCCTCCTTACATATGCGTTAGCTCTACGAAAATCCGAACCCAGTCGGGGATGGTTCTATTGATCGCTATGGCGATGATCCTGATCCTTGCGATCCTTACGGCCGGACTCTTTGGCTTTGCGCGCTACGAGGTTCACCGCTCAAAGAAACAGCTGGAGCAGGATCGCGGCGTCGCCGGAATGGAAACCGCTGTGACAGGGCTGCGGGCGCAAATTCGCAGTCAGTTTTGGTTAAATGCCTCGCTCATCGTTCCATCGCTTAATTTTGACCAGGCGAGTTCCAGCGCCCCGAATGAGCAGACGGGATATTTTTCGCAGTCTCTGAGCGTGCAGTTAGGCGACGGATCGGCCGGCGACAAGCTGATCGCGACCCAGAGCCGGCCTTCACTCTTGGCGTTGCAAGATCCCGAAGATCCTTTTCGCGGCAGCCTGGCCGTGGTCGATTTGCTCCACGTCAGCTCTCATGCTATTCGCCTCGGCCAGGATCCGCTGAAGGCCTTCGATCCGCTTCCGCTCGCCGCTCAGCCGGTCATCGCTGTCCGCCAGATTCCTGTGAGCCAGTTTACATTGTACAGTTCAGGGGATCTCCCGCTTGACGCGACTCTTACGCCGGATGTCGGCCGCACGTACGCACTGGGTAATGTCACTGCTCAGAATGGGGCGGTGCAGACCGAATTTCCGCTTGCCGCAGGATCGAATATTAGTCTGTCGGCAAGCGGAGCTCTACAAGCTCGCTCCGATCCTGAATCGACGCCTGTCTCCATGCAAATGTCCTCTACCGATCCCAACTGGCCGGCGCTAGCTAGAAGCGTGGATCGCTCCGCGATTATTTCAGGTCGCGACCTGCCGATGGGCACCATGAGCGCGGCAACGATCTCTCAGTTGACGGCCGCGATTCCGGCTCCGACCCAGGATAAGGACGCTCAACGACTTCTTGGGCAGTGCACAGTGGCCATCTACGAGCACGGCGGCCGATTTTCTAACTATGGCAACGTTTCAAGGACTCCAGCTGAAGCGCGCAAACAAATATTTTCCATATACCACACCAAAAAATACACCTATGGCCCTGTCATCGTAATTGATTATAACAAAGTCGATGCCGCCCACAGCAGCATTTACGTAGTGTCTTCGAGTCCCAATGCCATTGTCCTTATTCGCAACGCGGCGACGTTGACCAGTGATTTCTCTCTTATTACGCCTCATATGATCGCCGTTGCCGGAGAACTCAACACCACAGGCGTGTACTCAGCCAGCCTTGTAGCGGACGGCGGCATGTTTTCCGTGCCAACAGATTGGTGAAGCCGCGGCGCCAAACTATAATCTTTCAGAACAATTAGAAGTCAGTATGCTCTACACATTGAAACGAATCTTGTTATGAAAGGACGCTATGGAGTGCGTTGGGTTGTTTTAGCGGGAGCTGTTGTTGCGCTGGCCGTCCAGCAGATGAAAGCCGGCTCAGCCGTGGCGAGCGACGGTAAGGGTCATCTGTCCATTTCGTTTGGACACTCGAAAAAATTTGATGAGCAGAGTGTCCTTGAGTTGGCTCGTCACAAAAATGGACCAAATGTCTACCTTGTGGCCGCGAGCGACGTCACCGGCTACTGCGCGATTGCTTCCGCTGAGCGCAGGGAATTTGCGAACCCTGGTGAACGTTATGTGTATGGAGTTGCGCTTGGCATCGCGACCCCAGAAGAGGCTCGACGATTGGCAATCGAACAATGTCTGAAAATGGGCGGTATCAACCCTAAAATTAAATCAGAATTTCGGGGATAAGTTGGGGCATTATGGGAGTAAGGCTCTTGTTGGGACTACTTGCAGCGATGGTCCTAGGCGTTGCAAGACTCCAAGGCCAGGACTCCAGCGACAGCAGCGACACGAGCACCAGCACCGATGCCAGCAACAGCGACGCCCCTTCCGAGGCTGCCGCAGTCAGCGACGTCAGTCCTGATGCCGTGAGCGTCACTGACGTTAGCGACGTCGGTCTTACGGCCGAGAGCGTGAATAATATTGCTCCAGACCTTGGACCAGTAACTGATCCGACATTAGCCTTTGCGGCCCAGCAGGCGCTCGACGCTATCACCAATCCTTGGGGAGGAAGGCCTCAGCCGATAGATGTTCCAATGTTTCTTGCCTATCGATCTTCTTACAGCTAACCTTTTAAAAAGGGGCTGCTATGAGAAACACTGCATTTTGCTTGGCTATCATCGCTGGAATCTCGCTTCACTTCGCGCGCGGAGGTTCGGCCGTCGCAACAGGGAATAAGCCGCCTTACTTAGTGGCCTCTTATGGCTATTCGGTGGAAACGGCTCAAAGACGTGCATTGCTAAAATGCAGTGCAAAAGGTGGAACGTGCCGCATCCTTGCAGCGACCGACAAATTAGGCTACGGCGCGATTGCTGTGGGTGACAAAGGCACCGGATCCGTGATCGCCGCATCTCTTGGGAACAACTCCCGGGCAGAAGCGGCAACGCTGGCGATCGAGAAGTGCGTGCAACACGGGGGGCGGAATCCGAAGATTATTAGGGAATTCCAGGATCCACCCGGGGGTCGGTCTTTGAGCGTTCGCTGACAGGCGGCACCGTTGACGTTTCAGCGCATGGGAAAAGCATTGAGGATCGAACAGCGATATTGCTCTTGGCCGCGCGATCGCTCGATGCCGAGACGACAGATCTCCGGAATAGGCAAGACGATTTGCGATCGAACAATGTCTGAAAATGGACGGCATCAACCCTAAAATTAAATTAAAATTTCGAGGATAAGTGGGGCAATTATGGGAGTAAGGCTCTTGTTGGCACTGCTTGCAACGCTTGTCCTAGGCGCTGCAAGACTCCAAGGCCAGGACTCAAGCGACGGCAGTGACAGTAGCGACACGAGCACTAGCACGGATGCCAGCAGCAGCGACGCCCCTTCCGAGGCTGCCGCCGTCAGCGACGTCGGTCCTGACGCCGTGACCGTGACGGATGCGAGTAATGGGGTGGCAGCTACGGATGCTGTTGATAACGTCGCTCCCACGCTTGCCGTGAATCAGAATTCAGAAATGGATCCCGCTACCCAGCAGGCGATCGACGCTGTGAACGATCCCTGGGGAGGAACGCCGCAGCCGATAGATTTTGCATCCGGCTTTGTTGACGTGGTGGGAGCCAATCCGGTTCCGGGCGCGCCTTCCGGTCCTGCGGGAGGCGGCCCGGGCGGTCCTGGAGGCCTTCCGACCGGAGCGCTTGATCTGGCGAGCCCTCCCGGAGGACCCGGCGGCGGCCCTGCCGGCGGCGGTGCCGGCGAGGACGTCCGAATAAATGCGGTGATCGTGACAGGAGCAGTGACGCCCTGGGGAGCGATCCGCAAAGTCGCCGGAATCCGGAACGTATATGTAACCGGGGGGATCATCGCGCTCGGGCAGACGCCGTTACCGGGTGAGCTTCCGCCCGGGAGTCCGCAACCAAAGTGGCTGCACGTCCGGCCCGACCTGAGTCTGTTGAGAGGAGAGCGGTTTCCTCCGGTTGTGCCCAACATCATCGATGTGAGGATCATGTATTTTCCTGTCGAGGCCGATCCCGCCGCGGTTCAATCGGCTGCCACACCCCAAAAGGCGGAAAGCCAGCAAGAGGAGCCGGCCGGCCAGGCGGAAACAAACCAAGAGGAGACAAGCAACGCCCAATGAAAATCGACCGCCTCTCCGATTGGTCACCAGTCACCGCGCTGCTTCAGCATACCTTGGGACAGATGCTGAATTTGGAAATCGACTCCGAGCCGTTTAGCCAACTTGAGGAATATTTTCGGGAGCTTGAGAAGGTGCCTCCGCTCCAGGGGTGGCAAAATGATTCCTTCCTTGAGCTATTTGGCGAGCGGGTCTTTGAAGCCCTCAATCGCCAGTACGGCGGCGCAACTCCGCCGGTACAGCTCGATCTTCTTAAGATCTCTGTCGCTCTCCATCTTCCGCCATTGCCGATTCCGCTAGTCCCGATCGCGCGTCATCCCTTAAGCGGCGCCATGACCGTGGCGAGCTGGATCCCCGGACTTGGACCAATTCTCAATTCTCCGTCGGCGAATATACTGCGCGACTTCTGGTGTACGGATTTCATTCAATGCGTTTGGGTGGCCCCCGCCAGCATCCGTGCGTTCTTGGCCGCGTCTGTAGAGCGGCTCTCTCTGGATGCTGTCCCGCCACATGAGGACTTCCGCGCGTTGGATGCGCAGCTCCCGGATTGCCCCTGGCTTGATGCCGCCGACGTACTCATACCGGTTAACACTCTTCGGGAGCTTGGACTGTCTTGCAACCTCATGCGTTCGGTGTCGGCGGTTCCATTGTACCGGGCAGAAAACATAGTGACGGTTCTTTCCGCGCAGCGGCTCATGCCTCAGACCATCGGCCGACTCCAACAGACCCTGCGAACTACCGCCACAATTTTCCAGGTACGCGGGGACGAAGCTGCGATCGAACATCTCATCGAGCGGACCGAGACCGACAATATCGATCCAAGTCGCATCTTCCGCGGCGCCGGAAAAACAACTCAGCAGTCTGGCAGAGACTTGGAAACCGAGGCGGTGCGAGTCGTGAACACATGCCTACTCAAAGCCGTCAAGATGCGCTCGAGCGATATAATTTTCGCGGAAACACCGGACATGCTTCGGGTCCGGTACAAAGTCGACGGTGGGTGGATGGATGAGCCTGGCGGCCTGCCTTTGGCAGTCGCAAAAGAAGTCATCAACCATATCAAGATGCGGTGTCATCTCGATATCTCGATAACCAAAATTGATCAGGATGGGCTCTTGGTTAAGGACTTTGAGGGTCAGCGCTTCACTTTTCGGGTGAACACGAGCATGGACATTAGCGGCGAAAAAGCTGTCCTGCGGGTGCAGCCAAAATTCGACACGATTCTTTCCCTCGAAGAATATGGAATGCCGCAGACTTACATCGACGCCATCGATCAGACACTCGCCCGCAGCTCCGGCTTGATCGTACTCTGCGGACCGACTGGCTGCGGCAAGTCGACCACGATCTATTCAATTCTGCGACGAATCGACGCATCCTTTCAAAATGTTTTAACGGCAGAGGATCCGGTGGAAATAGTCGTCCCTCTCGTGTCCCAAAAGTTAATCGATCGAGCAACTGGCGAAACCTTCGCGAGTTGGACTCGCGACATCCTGAGAAAGGCTCCGTGCATCACGGTCGTGGGGGAGATGCGAGATCAGGAGACCGTCGAGGCTGTCATGACGGTTGCCACATCAGGTCACCGGATCATCTCTACCCTCCACACAACCTCCGCCTGGACAATCCCGTCTAGGTTAATGGACCTGAAAGCCCAGCGTTTTTACATCTCTCAGTCGTTAAGCGTCGGAATTTCGCAGCGCTTAGTAAAGATGTTATGTCCTAAGTGTCAGGTCCAGGTTCCAGTGCCGGCGGCTGAAAAGCTTGTCCGCATGGGCTTGGATCCGGAACGATTCCATGGCGTCACTCATCTAGCGAAAGCCCGCGGCTGCCCCTACTGCCATGGCCGTGGCTCGTACGGCCGCCGGGCGATCTTCGAAGCGATGCTAGTCGACGACGAGATTAGAGAGGCGATAGAAGAGGGTGCAACTTCCCTGGATCTTCGAAATATCTCTGCGCGCAGCGGCGAGCAAACAATATTCGACAAGGCGCTCGCCGAAGCGATTGCTGGCAGAATCTCACTGCAAGAGGCCTGCACGACACGCTGCGGGTGATTAGTCTAGGCGTCGCAATTCGTAACTTATAGCTTATCCCGTAACTCCACGAGCTTGCGTTTGATTCTGCGACGAGACGCCGATATGCGGCGCGTCAACAATTCCGTGCTCGGTCTTAGTTAAGTTAGACAACTGCTCGTGTTAACGCGGTCGCAATACCTCGCTGGCGCTCGGACCACCGCGACGCCGTCAGTGGACAAGGCGTCGTAAGGCGCGTAAAGGATGTCGCAATACCTCACTCGTAGCGCGCAAAGCCGTCGCAATACCTCGCTCGCGCTCGGACAGCCGCGACAGCCTAGTCGTAAGCTCCTCGCGCTGAGCACGCCGTGGATACATCTGCGAGAGGTTCGGAACTGACGTCTGCAACCGCCGCAGAGATCGTATCGAACTCGTTGGCTGCCGAGCCCGGGCTCACCCCGGGCATCGGAACATCACTGCGGCTCTCGCATAGGATCGTTTGGCTATTTAGGATGGGGATCTCGCGATCCGCCGGTTCGTCAGCGACGGGGACCTTGCACCTCGACCCGAAGGT
>Ga0306920_100017072_pt1 | contig 10014 bp, 8 predicted proteins | sample flu12Cox44000170_FD_204666 | JGI IMG/M metagenome (GOLD analysis project Ga0306920, IMG submission 204666) | Lab enrichment of tropical soil microbial communities from Luquillo Experimental Forest, Puerto Rico - flux4day.12C.oxic.44.000.170 (v2)... | ecosystem: Environmental > Terrestrial >...
CTTCGATGTCGGCGGCGGCCAGCACGCCGGTGTACTTAGCGATGATCGGCGCGGCCGCGCGCTCGGTGACGGTGTCGAGGTGGGCTTTGACCCCGGCCCAGAAGTTCTCCCCGGCCGCCACGTAGAAGGGCACCGGGTTGACCGAAGCGAGCGCTTCTTTGGCGCTGGCTTCGATATCGGCGATGTACTGCTGGTGCACGGCGACATCCTCGCGGGTGGCGAGTCGGCCGAGGTGCCCGCAGATGAAGTGGGTCCACGGGTAGTCCAGCGCGGTGGCCGGGGCGGCCATGTACCCGGGGACATCTTCGGACAGATTGACGTTGTAGATCGGCACCCACCCGGCGTTGACCACGTCGATGAACATCAGCGTGTCGTGATCGGGGAAGTGGATGTAGATGTTGTCCGGCGAGTGGTTAGGGCCGTGCCAGGCCAGCTCCACGCGCTCCCCGCCGACCTCGAGGGTGTAGCGGTCGGCGAAGGTGGTGTCGGGGACGGGCCGGGCGGGGTCGTTGTCGCGCAGCAGCAGGCGCTTGGTCTCCTCGTGCCCGATGTGGGTCACATCCCCATCGAAGAGGGAGGCCGCGCCGGCGTGGTCGGCGTGGTGGTGGGAGTAGACCAGGTGGGTCACCCGGTTGGTCACGCCGTTGGCGGCGGCGATCTCGTCCACCGCCCGCCGCAGGTTGCCGCCGATGGTCGGGGGCGCGTCGAACAGCACGACGCCGTCGCCGGTGGTCAGGAACGCCGACTGGTAGACGCCGTCGGTGACCCAGTACAGGTTCCGCTCCACGCGTCCGACGTAGTACCCCTGGTCGTTCAGGGCCGGGCCGAGTGCGGACCGGGGAATAGGCGCGTAGTCGGGCAGGTCTGGTGATGTCACGGGTATCTCCCTGGAATCCCGGGCACGCCCCTGGCGGACGTGCGGATCGTTCGCGACAGACACAGGCTCGCCGCCAGCCAGGTGAAAGGCCGTCACCGGATCCTGGTGATTCACGCGCAGATCTTGTTGCCGTGGTAGGTGCATGCCGCCGTCAGCCTGGTTAAGCGCCGTACGCCGGCAGTACCGCTCCGCTGACCGGCGCCGCGGCGTCGCTGACGAGGAATGCAATCACGGCGGCGATCGCCTCCGGCGCGACCGCGTGCGCCATCACCTCGGCCGGGAAGATGGTCCGGTTTCTGGGGGTGTCGAGCAACTGCGGCGCGACCGCGTTCACCCGAATCCCGTGCGGACGGAGCTCGATGTCGAGGACGCGGGTCAGGTGAACAAGAGCGGCCTTGCTCACGCCGTATGCCGCCATACCGCCCGATGGCTCAATCCCCGGGCGGGCGGTTACATGCACGATGGCACCTGAACCCCGCTGCTGCATGTGCGGAGCTAGCGCCTGGCTCAGCCACAGCGCGGGTCCCAGGTTGACGTCGATCATGAGCCGCAGCGTCTCGGGAGTCGTGGTGAGCGCCTCTCCTGGCCGGAACGTACCGATGGTGTTCACCAGCACCTCAGGGGGCCCAACCTCGCCGACGATCCGGTCGATGAGGCTTTTCACTGCGGCCGGGTCGGTCGTGTCGGCCACCTCGGGGCGGACACCGTCGGGGAGTTCACGCAGCGCATGCTCGTTCCGGTCGACCGCCACCACCGTGAGGCCGCTGGCGGCGAGCCCGGTCGTCGTCGCGTGACCAAGCGCACCGCCTGCACCGGCCACGATCGCCACGTGATCGCTCATGGCAACTCCCTTGAACCTTGGGCACGTCCCTGCACAGCCGTGCGAACCTTCGCGAGGGATCCAGGCTTGCCGCCGGGCAGGTGAATGGTCGTCACCGGATCCTGGCGATTGGCGCGCGTTGACACTGCGTGCGCTGGCCTGATACCGAGAGGACTGGGTCGCCGGAGGTTGGGCGTCCGGCGCAGGCACCAAGGCAGGCCTTTGACGGTGGATCGGGCAAAGCCCCAGCTGATCAACCGGGGTGATCTTCTCGCTGCCCTGGATCGCGCTACGGCGAAGACAGTGACGATCATCTCGGCTCCGGCCGGCAGCGGAAAGACGTCGCTGCTGCGTACCTGGGCCGACCGTCCAGGCCAGCCGTACCGGCTTGCCGTGATGCAGGTACAACGCGATCAGCAGGACGCCCAGCAGTTCTGGCTGGCCCTGCTCAGCGCGGTCCGTCAGGCCTCTGCGGCCACCGGCCATGCCGAGGCGCCAGCAGCGACACCCGACTTCAATGGGCGGGCGATGGTCGACCGGGTGCTGTCGGAGCTGGCCAGCCAGCGCGGCCGCCTCATCCTGGTGATCGATGATCTCCACGAACTGAACTGCCCGGATGCGCTCGCCCAGCTCACCCGGTTGCTCACGAACCTTCCCGGCGACGTACATGCGGTGCTGGCCACCCGCCGCGATCTGCCGCTACGCCTGCATCAGCTGCGCCTGGCCGGCGAGCTGGCCGAGATCCGCGCGGCGGATCTGCGGTTCAGCGAGCGCGAGACACGCGAGCTTCTCGATGCCTCGGGTATCGCGCTGTCGGACGCCGGGGCGGCGCTGCTGCACCAGCGGACGGAAGGGTGGGCCGCAGGCCTTCGGCTCGCCGCGATCTCACTGGCCGGTCGCCCCGACGTGGAGCGTTTCGTCGCCGAGTTCTCCGGCAGCGACCGCACGGTCGCCGAGTATCTGATCGCCGAAATGCTGGAGCGCCAACCCGACGACGTCAAGGACCTGCTGCTGCGCACCTCCGTGCTCGACCGCGTCAACGGTGAACTGGCCGATCTGCTGACCCGCCGCGCTGGCTCAGAACGGATCCTGCTGGACCTCGAGGACGCAAACGCGTTTGTCGTGTCGGTCGACCCCGAGCGCACGTGGTTTCGCTACCACCACCTGTTCGCGGATCTGCTGCGGCTGGAGCTGCGCCGGGCGCTGCCCGAAGAGGTGCTGGCGCTGCATCGGCGGGCCGCAGAGTGGTTTATCCAGCATGGCCAGGTTGTGGACGCCGTCCGGCACACCCAGGCGGCGGGTGATTGGCCCGGCGCGGCCCAACTGCTCGCCGACCATTCGTTCAGCCTGATGCTCGACGGCCAGACGCAGACCATCCAGGCTTTCTTGTGGGCCTTCCCGCAGGGCGCGGATGACCCCGAGCTGGCCCAGGTGCGCGCAACAGTTGACGTCGTCCAGGGGCGCCTGGACGAGGCGGCCGCCCAGCTGGCCGTCGCCGAGGCCTACGCCGAGACGGCGCCATCAGACCGCCAGCGCCGCCTCCAAGTGGCGATCGCGTCGCTGAAGCTGTCGCTGGCCAGGCGGCGTGGTCACCTGGCCGGCGTGACCGAACAGGTTACATTCCTCGCCGCACCGGTGACCGGGAAGTCCGCCGAAGACATCGCGCTCGGCAATGACCTGCGAGCGGTGGCGCTGATGAATCTGGGGATCGCCGAGACGTGGTCCCCCCTCGGGCTTGAAGACGCTGAACGGCACCTCCAGAAGGGCGCTGCTCTGGCCCGGGAGATCGGCCGGCCCTATCTCGAAGTCGGCTGCCTCGCGCAGCTCGGTTTCGCGTCGAGGATCCACTCGCTTGCCACTGCCCGGCGGCGCTGCGAGGAGGCGATAGCGCTTGCCCACCGGTACGGCTGGGACGCCGAGCCAATCATCGCGCCCGCGCTGGTAACGCTGGTTGGCCTGATGATCTTGACGGGTGAGTTTGACGAAGGCGAGCGATGGCTGCAGCGCGCCGGACAAGCCGTGCAAACGGACACCGGGCCGGACATTAGGCTGATTCTGCACATGGCGGCCGGGATGCTCCAGGCCGGCCGCAGCTGCCTCCAGGAGGCGCTCGCCGAGTTCAGCGCGGCCGAACGCCTGCAATCGCAGCTGGCAGCCTTGCACACCCTGGCGAACGAGATGACCGGCTGGGAGTTGGCTGCCCTGGCCCGCCTTGGGATGCTGGGGCAAGCGCGCGTCTCGCTCGCCGCGCTCGATGACGAGCGGGCGAGCTCAGGCGAAATCGACAATGCCCGTGCGGTGATCTGTCTCGCCGAGGGCAACCCGTCCGGAGCTCTGGGCGCCTTGCAGGATGTACTCGACGGCACCGCACCGGTCATCGGAGACGTCACGGTCGTGGAAGCCTACCTGCTGGCCGCGCTCGCCCACCGTGAACTCGGTGACCAGCGCGCCGCGAACCGGGCAACCGAACACGCGCTCGGCCTCGCCGAGCCGGACCGGCTGGTCCTACCGTTCGCGATGACCGGCGCAGGGGAGCTGCTCAACGCTCTGCCGCGGCATGAGACCGCTCACGCCGCACTGCTCACCGACATCCTCGACGTTCTGCACGGCTCGTCCCCGGCGGCCAAAGACCAGTCCCCCAGGCCGCAAACAGAAGAGCTCAGCCCCAGCGAGCTGAGGGTCCTGCGATATCTGCCGACCAACCTGTCCAGGCCTGAGATCGCCAGCGAACTGTCCGTCTCGGTGAACACGGTCAACACACACGTCCGCAACATTTACGCCAAGCTCCAGGCCCGGGACCGCTCCTCAGCGGTACAGCGCGCGCGAGATCTGCGGCTACTGTCGGCAGGCCCTACGCGTTAGTGCGGTCACCTGATCCTGGTGATGAGGGTTCACCTGCCACCCCTCGACCATGGCCTCATGGACCCAGCGCCCGCCCGGTATGCGATCCGGATCCACGGTCACCTCGGCGCCACGGTGCTGTCTGCGTTCCCAGCGCTGGTGCCGCGGTGGCGCGGCGCCGACACCGTGCTCACGGGCGTCCTGGACCGGTCGGCCCTCTATGGCGTGCTGGCCGAGATCGAGGCGCTCGGCCTCGACCTCGTCGAGATCCACCAGCTCGCACCGCAACGCAAATCACCAGAATCAGGTGACAGCCGCTCACCGTGATGGCGACTAACTTCGGGCGCACTCGAACCCCTGTTACGAGAAGGTGCCGCTCCCATGACCAGTGCGCCAGTCCGGGACCCGCTCTCAGACCATCTCATCACTCCGCAGAACGCAGCGTTTCTGCTCGTCGACTACCAGCCCTCGCAGCTGGCCGGGGTCCACTCGATGGATCGCGACCTCCTGCTCAAGAACGCCGTCTCGACAGTCAGGATCGTCAAAGCCTTCGACGTCCCGGTCGTGCACTCGATCATCAACGTCGCCTCCGGCCGGGGACAGCCCACGCTCCCCGAACTCGCCGACCTACTGACGGACGACAAGCCACTCGACCGGACCACGACTAACTCCTGGGAGGACATCGAATTCCGTGCGGCCGTCCACGCGACCGGCCGCCGCAAGCTCATCTTCTGCGCCCTGTGGACCGAAATCTGCATGGCCTTCACCGCGCTCGACGCACTGCGCGAAGGATACGAGGTCTACCCCGTCGTCGACGCGATCGGCGGCACCTCACCCGAGGCCCACCGCGCCGGCCTCGACCGCGTGATCCAAGCCGGCGGGCACCCGGTCAGCTGGGTCTCCCTCGCGGTCGAGCTGCAGCGCGACTGGGCCCGCCAGGAGACCGTCCAGTCAGTCATCGAGATCGTCCTCACTGACCGCCTCCTGAAGGAGCAATAGGCCCCCTGGCCGCCGTGACTCGCCGCATGACCCTCAACAACGGAGAAAGAGGTCGTGAGTCTCATGCCCGATGCCATCTCCATCAACAGCGCCCGGGACCGGCGCTGGCTCATTCTGGGCGTGATCGGCCTGGCGCAGCTCATGGTGATCCTCGACCTCACGGTGATGAACATCGCGCTGCCGTCCGCGCAGCGCACACTGCATTTCACCACCGTGGAACGGCAGTGGGTGGTCACCGCCTACACCAAGGCGTTCGGCAGCCTGCTGCTGCTCAGCGGCCGGCTGGCGGACCTGCTCGGCCGCAAGGGCCGTAATACTGCGCCGTGTCGATGTGATTGACCCCGGCCGCGACCGCTGCCCGCCGCACGCCGACGGCCGACGCCCGGTCAGCCGGCCCGCCAGCAGCGTAGGGGCGCCGCCCAATTGCATCGCGCCGTACCCGGACCGCCTGACCCGCCATCGGCCAAGTTCGAATGTTGACATCGCGACGGCCGTCCGGTTAGAGCCCGCATGGCGGTCGTCCCCCTCAACGTCGGAACCGTTCACGGTTAGCCCCACGCGAAACCTCCTTCGGGACAGGCACCGGTCTGGCACGGTCCCCCGGCCGCCCGTACGCGGATCCACAACGGCCCAGGGTTGCGGCCAGGCTGGTGAGAGGTCATCACCGGATCCCGGTGATCTCCGCGAAGAAAGGGCCACCGCCAGCCCAGTGACTAGCCGAGAGCCCAAAGTGGACGATGATCCCATCGGCAAACGCGCTGACGCGGCAGGGTTAGAAACGGCTGCATGCGGCGGCCGAACGCCACTTTCATACCTGGTCAAGATCGCATGCCGGTTCCGCTCCAGTTCCGCTGGACGCCGGGAGCAAACCGGAAACGCTGAGCACCAATAGGACATGTATCCGCAGTTAATGCAGAACAATTCGAACGCCATGGCAGGTCATCGAACCGCAGGGTGAAAGTTCGAGCTGTACTTCGACATCTAACGAGGTCAGCGCCGCTGCCGTTCGTCAGCCAGGCAGGCGAGGACGGGCAGCCGGGCGTCGCCGGCGGCGCTCCGCGTGCGTTCTCCCGGGGACGGTCTCCGTACTTACTGTGACGGAGACTGGGCCCGGCCTGGTGCCGTGAGACGACTCGTGGGACGAGTACTGGCCGTATCCCTGTGCGATGTGTGCTTTCCGTGCGTCCACGTGTGGCATCCGTGCAGGTAGATCGCTCTGGTCCGAAAATAAGACTTCAGCTGGGCGCGCGGCAGCGTCCGGCGGCGCATCGCGGCGCCGGGCTTGTTGATCGCGGTTAGCCGGTCGGGGCGAGGAGTTCGCCGGTGTCGGGGTGGATGGCCTGGATGGTGACTTTGTAGCCGAGGCGCTCGCGGCTGCGGATGTGGTTGCGGGCCTGGCGGCGGGTGTGCATGCGCTGTTCGTAGTAGTCCGGTCCGAGGTCGTGGTAGCTGGCGCCGGGGTCGGCGAGCAGGGCGTGGACGATGGTGAGCATGGAGTTGCCGGTCGCGACCAGGGCTTTCTTTTTCGGCATCCGCTGTTAATTCGTGGGTTCAGGGTTCGAGCCCCTGGCGCCCCACCGATGCTGACCTGGTATTACGCACCGGTACAGGCACTTTGCGGGTTCTCGGTATGGGCGGAGGTTGGCCGGGGTATGGGCATGGGCTTTCAGGCTCGGCTCCGGTACCGCACCCGTTGACCTGGTAGCGGGGTGGATTGCCTCTGCGAGCCTCCCGCGCGGCTGTCCCACGAGCCTGCCTGGCTCCCGTAATCCCCAGACGGCGGGGCAGCGATTTGGCGGGCTGGGTGAGCGGCGCTGAGGCCACCGATGATCATAGTGTGCACATGCCGCCGCAGGGAGCGCCATCCGGGACGGCGGCGGCGCTGGGTACCAGGGATCAGGCAGCCTGCCGCGATGATGAGGGCGGCGGTGTCTTCGGCGGCCCGGCGGGCCACTTCGGGCAGTACCGAGGTGTAGGTGTCGGCCGTGAGCACGATGCTGGAATGGCCGAGCATGTCCTGCACGATCTTCAGGTCCGCGCCCGCGGCGAGGGCGAGGCTCGCAGCGCCGTGCCGGAGATCATGCAAGCGGATGGGCGGCAGGCCTGCCGCGGCAGAGAGCTGCCGGAAGCAGCGGGACAGTCGGTCGGGGGCCATCGGGTCGCCGTTGAGGCAGGTGATCACATACCCGCTGTCATGGTAGCCATCTCCAATGCGGACCCGTTCGGTCTGCTGGCCTGCCTGGTGGGCCCGCAGGGCCGCCACCGTGGTGCTATCTAGAGCGATGACGCGCTCGCCGCGGGCGGTCTTGGGCGGGCACAGCGTCAGATGCCCGCCGTATTGCTGCAGCTGCCAGGAGATGACTGCAGTGGCGGCGGCGAGGTCGATGTCGCACCAGCGCAGGCCGCAGGCCTCACCTCGGCGCAACCCGCGCAGCGCGATGCGGTGGTACGCGGCGTACAGCCGGTGGCCGCGAATGGAGTTCAGGAACGCCGCTGTCTGTGCAGGGGTCCATACCGCAACGGCTGGGCGGATCCCGGTGCGCTGCCAGTGCTCGACCCGCGCGCTGGTCCACACCACGGCCCTCGGGCGACGAGCTGGGGGCAGTTCGGCGCGGGATGCCGGGTTGGAGGTGATGTGGCCTGCCCGGATGGCCGAGTTCAGCGCCGCCCGCAGGGTGGCTTTGACGCGTGCCAGGGTGGCTGGGGAAATCGGGGTTCCTGCCGTGGCGTGCTGGCGGCTAATCGCAGTGAACATCGCCTGCACGTGCGCGGCCGACAGGTCGGCCAGCATGATCTGCCCGAGATAGGGCGCCAGATACATGCGCATGTGAGCGGTGTAGCCGCCCAGCGTGGAGGGCCTTGGCACAGCCCGGGCGGCCAGCCAGTGCTCCAGCCATTGGCCCACCGTCATCGGCAGGCCGCCGTCCCCGCCGGGGGCGGGCATCCGCAGCCGCGCTAGCACCTGTTCCGCCGCGCCCCGGGCTGGGAACCCGCCACGGCGGATCCGGCGGCGTCGGCCGTCCGGTCCGGCGGGCAGTTCCAGTGACAGGTACCAGCTGCCGTGACCTTCATAGCCGCGCTGCGGGCAGCAAGCGCCCGGCCGTCGCCCGCTACTTGGTTCCCGGCACCCGCACCACGAGTACACGCTTCCTGATGACCTCATGAAGTCCCCCCGGTTCCGTCGGCGGCGATCGCAAGACGTGTTCCCTCCCGCGCAGGAGAGGTACTGGCGCCTGATCTGGCAGGCGGCCAAGGCTTGCCTCTGCCTCGCACGGTCCTAAGGACTGGGCGGCGGCTACCGCAACCCGTTCGTGGAGACGTCCGCTATCACGGGAGGAAGCGCCCACCCGCCGGCGAATCCTGCCCGACCTTAAGGAAAGCGCGCCATGCAGCGGATGCGATATCCAGCCGCGAGGAGTTCGGACACCAGGCGGCTGCCCACGAATGTCCGCATCCGCTGTCTGCTGGCTGTCCCCGCGGCCTGGCCGACGTGCCGGGTGCGGCCACGGCGAGGCGGCGAGGGAGAATGGCCAGACAGCGGAGTAACGAGACAAGGGGCGAGCTCGTCTTCGGGTGCGGACTGTTCCTCAGGGAGGCATGCAGTGAGCTTAGAAACCCATGAGCGTGCGATGACGCTGTCCGAGCGGGCCCGCGACGCGGTGGTCGACGCCGGGCAGCTGCTGATGTCGGGGTTCGAGTGGTGGCTGCTGCGCTCGTCGCAGATCCCCGTCACCCCATTCCTGGACCGGGCGGATTTCGCCTGGGCCCCGGCCCTGGAGGCCGGCTGGCGCGACATCCGCGCCGAGCTGGACCAGGTCCTGACCCAGCGCGATGACCTGCCGAACATCCAGGACATCGTGGCGGACACAGTGCCGATCAGCCGCGACGACCGGTGGAAGACGTTCTTCTTCACCGCCTACGGCTACCGGTCGGAGACCAACCGCGCCCGCTGCCCGGCCACGACCGCGCTGACCGACCAGATCCCCGGGCTGGTCACCGCGTTCTTCTCGATCCTGTCCCCGGGTAAGCACATCCCGCCGCACCGCGGCCCCTTCCGCGGTGTGGTCCGCTGCCACCTCGCCCTGAAAATCCCCGACCCGCCCGATTCATGCGGGATCACGGTGAACGGCCAGACGCGGCACTGGGCCGAGGGCACGACGATGTTCTTCGACGACGGTTACGAGCACTCCGCGTGGAACGACTCCGATCAGACGCGGGTGGTCCTGTGGCTGGACGTGATCCGGCCGCTGCGGCGGCCGGCCGCCAGCGTCAACCGCGCGCTGCTCAAGGGGATATCGGCCTCCCCGTTCCTGCGCGACGCCAAGCGCAAGCACCAGGCGTGGGAACAGGGTTTCGAGCGGCTGGCGAGGTAGCAGGCCTGTCCTGGATCTGGACAGGTCACGCCGACTACGCAGACTGAGAACAACAGCTGTGCCCGCGCCTTCCACGACGACAGATCGCCGAGTATTTGTGCGAC